>Ga0326728_10024606_pt1 | contig 10888 bp, 8 predicted proteins | sample MB3enrmetagenome_FD_207602 | JGI IMG/M metagenome (GOLD analysis project Ga0326728, IMG submission 207602) | Lab enriched peat soil microbial communities from McLean, Ithaca, NY, United States - MB31MN | ecosystem: Environmental > Terrestrial > Soil > Wetlands > Peat | place: USA: New York...
CGCAACGTGTTGTACGTGGCCACCATGCACAACACCCTGTACGCATTTGACGCCGACCAGCCGCCCCAGACGGCGCTGCTGTGGAGTACGAACGCCGGCCCGTCGGTCCCCAATTCCTTCTACGGCTTTGACGACATCGATCCGGAGGTTGGCATCCTGGGGACGCCGGTGATCGACCTGGGCGGCGGCAACATCTTCTTCGTCGCCAATACGCTCGAAGCCGGCGTGTGCCGGTATTCGCTGCACGCCCTCGACCTGGCAACGGGCGCGGAGAAGTTCGGCGGCCCGGTCGTGATCGCCGCCAGCGTGAAAGGCAGCGCGACGGACGGCGTGGGGGGCACGGTCAGCTTCAACGCAGCGGACCAACTCCAGCGCCCCGGCCTGCTTCTGACGAACGGCGTGGTTTACTTGGCCTTCGGCTCGCATGGCGACATGGATCCTTACCACGGTTGGATTCTGGGCTACGACGCCTCCAGCTTGAAGCAGGTCAGCGTCTTCAACACCACGCCGAACGGCATGGAGGGCTCCTTCTGGCAGGCGGGGCACGGCATCGCGGCCGACGACCAGGGCAACCTCTACGCCATTGCGGCCAACGGGGACTACGACGGCGTCTCGAACTGGGGCGAGAGCTTCATGAAGCTGACCACGCAGAACGGGATGTCGGTTACCGACTGGTTCACGCCCTATAACTGGGCCAACATGAACCAGTACGACGCGGAGGTTGGCAACGCCGGTCCCATCCTCGTGCCGGGCACCGATCTCCTGATCGGGGGCGGCAAGCTCGGCTACGTCTATCTGCTGAATCGGAGCCAGATGGGCCACGAGACCAACGGCGACACTGGCGCCGTCCAGTCCTTTCAAGTGGTCAGTTTCGGCATGTTCGGCCGCGCGCTCTGGAACCGGGCGAGCGGTCCGGTCTTCTATGTGAGCGGCTGGGCGGACCCGGTCTATGCCTACCAACTCTCCAACGGGCAATTCGTCGAAACGCCGCTCTCCCAGACCTCACAGAGCTACGCCCAGCCGTACCTGGGCATGGCCATCTCCGGCGATGGCGTCAATGACAGCAACACAATTCTCTGGGTGACGACCGCGGACCAAACCGGCCAGCCCGTGCCCGGCACTTTGCGCGCGTTTGACGCGAACGACCTTTCCGTGGAGCTCTGGAACAGCGACGTGAACGCCGCCCGCGACAGCCTGGGCACGTTCGCGAAGTTCGCCATCCCGACGGTGGCGAACGGCAAGGTCTACGTGCCGACCTTCTCCAATCAACTGGACGTTTACGGCCTGCTGCGGCCGCTGGCGCGGTACCCCGTGCCCATCGTCCGCGGACCTGCTGAGTAATAATGTCTGTATGCCTTCGTATGTGGTGGATACGCCGCAGCGCAAGTACTGCGCGATCGTGGAGCGCGGCATCTTGGAGCGCACCGGCGAGCACATCCCCGCGGCGGCAGGCAGAGCCTTTGTAGTTACCACCCGGGATGTCTGGCAGCTCCATTGCTCGCGCCTGGCCACCGGGCTGGCCGGCCGTTCCCACGAGATCCTGTTCTTTCCCGGCGGCGAAGAGCGCAAACGGCTGGCTTCGGTCGAAGTGCTGGCCGAGGAGATGGTGCAGCGGGGCGGCGACCGTTCCAGCCTGGTGATCGCCTTCGGCGGCGGCGTGGTCAACGACGTGGCGGGCTTTCTGGCCGCCATCTACATGCGCGGGGTCGCGGTGCTGCAGATTCCCACCACGCTGCTGGCGCAGGTGGATGCCGCCATCGGCGGCAAGACCGGGGTGGACCTCCAGTGCGGCAAGAACCTGGTCGGCGCGTTCCACCAGCCCATTGCCGTGCTGATCGATCCGGAAGTGCTCTCGACGCTGCCCGAGCGCGAATACCGCGCCGGCCTGTTCGAGGTCCTCAAGTGCGGCATTATCCGCAGCCCGTCGCTGTTCGCGCTGCTCGCCGAACACCACGCCGAGGTGCTGGCCCGCCGGCCCGAAGTGGTGGAGCGGCTGATCTCGGAATCCGTCCGCATCAAAGCAGACGTGGTTTCCGCCGACGAGCGGGAGAGCGGCCTGCGCATGATCCTCAACCTGGGCCACACGGTGGGCCACGCGCTGGAGGCCGAAACAGGCTATACGCGCTTTCTGCACGGCGAAGCGGTTGGGTTCGGGATGCGCGCGGTCACCTATCTGGCGGCGCGCACCGGCCACCTGCCGGCCGGGGACGCCACGGAGATTCTCAAACTGCTGGATCTCTACGGCCCAATTCCAGCACTCAGCGGTGTATCCGCCGCCGCCCTCGCCGGCCGCGCCTTGATGGACAAGAAAACGCGGCAGGGGCAAGTGCGCTGGGTCCTGCCGGAGCGCATTGGCGCGGTCAAGGTGGTGACGGGAATCGACGACGCGGTGGTGCGCTCGGCCATCCAGGAAGCTCTCGGATGAGCGGTTCGCCCGCCCCGGGCGCCACGGGCGAACCAGAGGCCGCACGCTGGGTGCGTGGGATGTTCGCGCGCGTCGCCGGACGCTACGACCTTCTCAACCACCTGCTCTCGCTCCAGATCGACCGCTACTGGCGCCGGCTCGCCGTCCGCCGTCTCCGCCCTATTCTGCGCCGGCCCGGCGTCCTGGCGCTGGATACCTGTTGCGGCACCGGCGACTTGCTGCTGGCGCTGGAGGCCGAACGAGGCGCAGGCGTCCTGGGCAGCGACTTCTGCCACCCGATGCTCGTCGCGGCCCGGCGAAAAATCGCGCGCCGGCGCCGGGCCTCGGTTCTGTTCGAAGCGGACGCCCTCTCGCTGCCCCTGGCCGACGGCTCGCTGGACCTCATCACCGCCGCCTTCGGCTTTCGCAACCTGGCCAACTACCGGAAGGGGCTCCAGGAAATGCGGCGCGTCCTTAAGCCTGGCGGCGCGGCGGCCATCCTGGAGTTCTCCCAGCCCGCCAACCGCCTGTTGGCTGCCCTCTACAACTTCTACTCGGCCCGCATCCTTCCCGCCGTCGGCGGATGGATCTCGGGGGATCGCGCCGCCTATCGCTACCTGCCCGACTCGGTCCGCCGCTTCCCTTCCCCCGAGCAACTTGCCGCCGACATGCGCGCCGCTGGATTCTCCCTCGTTGAATTCGAGCGCATGAGCGGGGGCGTTGTCACCCTCCATGTGGGGCATCGGTTGTAAATTCTCCGGCGCGGTTGCGCCGCTGCCTTGACAAGCCGATATAAGAGGAGTAATTAGTACTGGACTCCTTTTTATGCCGCTCCGCCCAGCCGCCTGGCTGCTACTGGCCAGCGCGCTGTCCCTCTCCGCGTCGCCGGGGGATGTCACCATCTCCCAGGATTCCACCTCGCTCGCCGTAACTGTCCAGCCCAGCGGCCATTACACCGTCCAGTACGCCGCGCTGGGCTGGGTGTTCGCCGGGGATACCGGCGCGCCGGTGAGCGGCTTGGCCGCCTCTTCCGGATCCGACTCGGCGGGAGATTACGAAGAAGTAATCTTCACCTATCCGGTGGCCGGCATTTCGCGCCAGGCCAGGATTCGTATCTACTCGGCGAGGCCAGTCGCGCTCTTCCTGGTGAAGTATCTCGCCGCGAGCCCGAACTCCGCGCCGTTCCCGAGCTTCGCCAGTTGGCCGGCCGGCCTGCAGCCGTTCGGTTACCAATCCTGGAATTACACGTTCTCGGCGGGGTGCATCGAAGCCGGAAGCCCCTGGCTGTTCTTCGACGCCGCCTACAACTCGTTCCTGCTCTCGCCCGCCTCGGATTTCATCGTTTCCCAGATCGACCAGAACGGCGGCGCCCTGGAGAGCGGAATCGATCCCGCCATCGCCACGTTGGATGCCGGTTTCGAGCACCGGACCATGCTGGCGGTCGGCCCCGGCATCAACTCCGTGTTCGACGCCTGGGGGCAGGCGCTCACCGCCCTTTACGGGAAAGTGCGCCCCGCCTCAAACGCCGACGTGAGCCTGGCGCGCGCGGGCCTCTGGACCGACAACGGCTCGCCCTATTACTACAACCCCGGCGTGGCGGGCCAGGCCCTGATCGACGCCCTGAACGATTACCAGAGCCGGGGAGTGAAACTCGGCTACCTGCAGGCCGACAGTTGGTGGTATCCGAAAGGCGTGCCGCCCTCCTGGGAGAACAACGGCACGGGCCTCTACCTGCTGCGCGCCGACCTCTCGTTATTCCCCGACGACCTGGCCGGTTTCCAGGGCCGCCTCGGCGTTCCCCTGGTGGTTCATTCGCGCTGGTGGGAGGAGCAGAGTCCGGACCGGGTCGCCTACGCCTTCTCGGGCAACGTCCCCATCGACCCGCGCTATTGGAGCGACCTGGCCGCCTACCTGGCCTCCAGCGGCGTGGCGGTCTTTGAGCAGGACTGGCTTTCCGACTCCGCCGTTACCGAGAGGAATCTCTGCGACCCGGACGCCTTCTTTGACAACATGGCGCAGGCCATGGCCGCGCGCGGCATCCACATACAGTATTCGATGCCCCTGCCGAGCCACTTCCTGCAAGGCGCGAAGTACTCGAACCTGACCTCTATCCGGGCCAGCGCCGACGGCCTGGCCCGGGACCGCTGGGACAGCCTGCTCTTCGACTCGCGCCTGGCCAGCGCCGTGGGAATTTGGCCGTTCACCGACAATTTCTCCAGCAGCGACGTGCGCAACGTGCTGCTGGCGACGCTCACGGCCGGCCCAGTGGGTCCTGCGGACGCCTTGGGCCAGGCCAACGCCGGCAATCTGGGCCTGGCGCTGCGCGCCGATGGCATCGTCGTCAAGCCCGATGCGCCTCTGGTTCCCACCGACGCGACTTTCGGGGCCATTGCCGCGGACTCGACCGCCCCGATGGTGGCCGCGACTTCCAGCCAGTTTGGCGGGCTCCAGGCGGCCTACGTGCTCGCGTACGCGCGCAACGGTTCCACCGACGCGGTGTTTTCTCCGCAGTCGCTTGGCATCTCCGCCCAGGCCTTTCCGCAGTCGCTCGTCTACGACTTCTTCGCCGGGACCGCGGAGCTGGTCTCCACGGCCGCCCAAATCCACCGCAGCGTGGACGCGGACGGTTCCTATTTCGTGGTCGTGCCGGTGGGTCCGTCGGGCATCGCCTTCCTCGGCGACACCGCGAAGTTCGTTTCTCTGGGCAAGCAGCGCATCTCGCACCTGGAAGACGACGGCGGCATCACCGCGACTATCGAGTTCGGCCCGGGCGAAACCAGCGTCCTGCTGGAGCTGGTTTCCGCCTGGCCAGTCTCCGTCGCCGCCAACCGGGGCTCGGCCCGCCTGGTTCGAGCCGGTCCGGACTGGCGAAACTGCGGCCTGCTGGTCGCGAACGCCGGGAACTCCTCGGTGACGGTCAGCCTCTGGCGGAACCTCGAAGCTTCAGCTCTCCGCAATCTCCCGGTCGATCGCCCGCTCCAGTCGATCCCGATCCAGCGTGGTGCTGAGGAATAGCTCCTGGCGGGCGCCCCCGCTCAGGGCGATCGCTTTCCAGCCGTTGGAGGTGGGAACGGTGACGTGTACCCGGATCTTCCCGCGCGCGTCCCGCACCCGCCGGATCACGCCCGGGATCACCGATCGGATCTCGGGGTTCGCCGCCAGCAGCCGCTCCAGCAGTTCCCGCACCCCGTCGATGATGCTGTGCTCGATCTTCAACTTGTTCCCCGCCGTCCGCAGGCGCATGCCCATGGCTCGATTATGACGCCTCGGCAACCGGCCCGGGTGAGCCTTTGAAATCCATGCCCGGCGCGCCGGCGGGCCGCTCGGCAAATCCCAGGCGACGATAGAACGGAGACTTGCCCCGGGCGCAGAACAGTTGCAGGTCGCGGATGCGCGCCGCGCGGCAGCGTTCGATCAGCCGGGTCATGATCTGGGTCCCGATGCCGGCTCCCTGGCATTCCGGCAGCACGATCACGTCCACGATCAGCGCGTGGAGCACTCCGTCGGAAACCACCCGGCCGGTTCCGACGAGCCTCCCTTGGCGGTAGACCGCCAGCAGAAACCAGCTCCGCCCGGCGGCTTCGCGCAGTTCCTCGGGCGTCAGACCGTATTCCCGGTTCCAGCCCGTGGAATCGAACAGCGCGAAGTACGCCTGGGCGTCCGGCAGCGACTCCCGGTATTCCAGTTCCATCCCCATATCTTACGGCAAGCTGCCAGCCGGACAGCCGCGGCTCGTATTCTCCTCGGACTCAAGACGGGCTTAAGGTGAATCTAAGGCAAACTTAAGGCTTGACACCAATCCGTGGCCGGCGCTAGGCTGAATTATAGTCGGAGGTTTCGGCTGGCCGGGACCTAGGCTTGGGATGAGGGAGCGAATGGCATGAGACGGTTTTCCGCTGTGCTTTTGGGTTGCATGATCTGCTCTGGTTTTGTGTCCGCGGGATTGGTCACCAGTGTTCCACCCGGTGGCGTTACCACCACGTTCCAGTCCACAGGCGCGTGTTACCCCAGCGCCGCCAGCTTTCTGGTGGAGGGCTTTACTGTCTCGGGCAATGGCGCCGCCTGCTACGACTACGGCGACGACTTCGGCCTGGGCGCCAATGGAACTTGGGAAGGATTCGGCCTCATCGGAGACGATTCCGGGTCTACAGTGGTAACTGTCAACCTGGGTGGTCTGTACGCCTCCGTCGGCGGCTTCATGAACTATGACCCCGACCTGGGCACAGCCCCCTTTATCACTGCGCTCGCGGCGGACGGCACCACGGTGCTGGCGACCTACGTTCTCTCTACCGACGCGCCTATCTCCACCGGCGCCGGCTCAATCAACGCGGGCGCCTTCCGGGGCATTAGCCTGCCTACGGACGAGATCCACTACTTCGAATTTGGTGGCAGCTTCTCGGTGATGCACAACATCACCCTGTCGACCACCGTCGTTCCGGAGCCATCCAGCCTGCTGCTCATGGGCTGCGCCCTGGCCGCTGTAGCCCGCCTCCGCCGCGTTCGCTCCTAGCCCGCAACCTCGCAACCCGCGCGGCTCGCCAGGAGTCTAAAATAGGTAGCGAGGGGATATGCGATCACTTAGGTGTGCGGGCCTGCTTGCGGCCATGGCGGCGGGCGTGTGGGCGGCGGGGCCGGGCTCCAGCGGACCCGATACCAGCCCGGCGGGGATCTCCGAGGCGCAAGTCCAGGACATCATCGCCCGGTTCGCCGCCAAGGAGACCGAATTCGCCCACGCGCGCGAGAACTACACCTATCGTCAGACCGCGCGGGTCCAGGAAGTGGATGCCGGCGGCGCCCCCGAGGGCAAGTGGGAGATGGTGGTGGACGTCATCTTCTCCCCCGAGGGAAAGCGCACCGAGCGGGTAGTGCGGGCGCCGGTCCAAACCCTGAGCCACATCCTGCTCACGCCCGAGGACGAGCAGGACTTGAGGAACGTTCAACCGTTCGTGCTGACCACCGCCGAGGTTTCCAAGTACGACGTCCGCTACCTGGGCAAGCAGAATGCCGACGAGATTCCCTGCTACGTCTTCGCCGTCAAGCCCAAGAAGATGGAAAAGGGGCTGCGGTATTTCCAGGGCGAAATCTGGGTGGACGACCGTGACATGCAGATCGTCAAGACTTACGGCCGCGGCGTGGGCATCGTCGGCAAGAACAACGAGTTTCCGAAGTTCGAGACCTACCGCGAGCAGATCGACGGCAAGTATTGGTTCCCCACCTACACCCGCGCCGACGACACGCTGGACTTCGAGTCGGGCCCCCAACGGATACGTATGCTGGTCAAGTACGAGAACTACAAGCAGTTCAAGAGCGACGTGCAGATCCAGTACGGCGATCAGGTAGTCAAGCCGCAGCCCGACAAGCCCTGAGGCCGCCTTCGGAGCGGCCCAACGCCCGATCGTTGCTGTTGGCCTGGGATTTTTCCCCATCCGGCTGCCGCGCCTCGAAGAATCCGCTATCCTATGGTTTAATAACCCAGTTAGACGTGTATGCATAAGGTCCCCCTGGTCGAATCGTTGCGCGTGATCGGACGCGGCTCCCTGAATTGGCTGGTCCAGCGGCCGCTGGTCGTCTCCTTCGAGGTGACCGATTCGTGCACCTGCTGGTGCAAGCACTGCGACCACGGCGGCCCTCAGGACGATTCCCGCAACCTCCAGCCCGCCGACTACCGGCGCTACATGCAGGCGCTGCGGCCCTGCGTGGTGCAGGTCTCGGGCGGGGAGCCGCTGATGCGCCGGGACCTGGTCGAGGTGGTGCGGAACATTCAGGTGGGTTCCGGCCTGCCTTACACCATTCTGGTCTCGAACTGGTCGCTCATGAATGAGGAGCGTTACCTGGCGTTGCGGGAGGCCGGCGTCGACCAGTTCTCGGTCAGCCTGGACTTCCCCGACCGGCGCCACGACGAGTTCCGCCGCCATCCCGGTCTCTACCGGCACTTGAGCCGCATCGTCCCGCGCCTGGCGGCCCTGGGGCACGACGACATCGTGCTCAACACCTGCATCACCAGCCAGAATCTGAACGAAATCGAGGCCGCCGCCGACAAGGCCCGCGAATGGGGCGTCAACATCTGCTACAGCGCCTACTCCGCGCGGCGCACCGGGTGCCGGGACTATCTGCTCACCGCGCCGGAACAGCTCGCCACGCTCAATGGGGCTCTTGATCGGGTGGAGGCGCGGCGCGACTCCTCCAACTGGATCGTCAACTCCCCGAGTACGCTGGAGGCCACCCGGCGCTATTTCCGGAATGGCGGCGCTCCGGGATGCAAAGCCGGATTGCGCTTTCTGGTGGTCACCGCCGGCGGCCAGCTCCAGCCCTGTTCGATGCAGTTCCAGCGCTACCCGCTCGACCAGCAGGCCCGCATGGTGAGCGAGTTCACCGCCCACAACGCCTGCGACCAGTGCTACGTCTCCATTCGCTCCTATCTCGACAAGAACTTCTCGACGCTGCTCTGGGAGAACGTGCGCGGGTTCTTCTCCTTCCAGCCCCGCCGGGAACAGCCGCCGGCCGCCTGACGCCGAAGCGCCGGCGGTCCTGCCACCGGTGTTTTTCCAAACGCGACAGATTCCGGATTCCGGATTCCGGCCGCACTGCACACACAGAGATAGAGGTACGCTTGGAAGATGAGCTCCACGACACAAAGACCATTCTCCGCTGCGATCCTGGCAATCGCGCTGCTGTGGCTTGGCGGGCCGGGCAGTCTCCCGGCGCTGGCCGCCGAACCGGGCGCGCCTTCGTTAGATACCCTGTACGGCAATCTGCCGCTCAGCTTCGAGGCCAACATGGGCCAGGCCGACCCGTCGGTCGGATTCGTGGCGCGCGGAAGGGGATACGGCATCCTGGTCACCCGCGCCCAGGCCGTGTTGGTGTTGCGGCGCCCCATCGCTGGCTCCGCCGGCAAGCGGCGGGCGGCCACCCGAGGCAAGCTGGGCGCCGGGGCCGCGGAGGTCGAACGAACCACGGTGCGGGTGCGGGTAGTGGGCTCGAATGCGGACGCCGGGCTCCGCGGCGCTCAGTTGCTTCCCGGAAAGGCGAATTACTTCCACGGCAAGGACCCCGCCAAGTGGCTGAGGGACCTTCCCACTTATGCGCGTGTCGAGCAACCGGGAGTGTATCCCGGAATCGACCTGGTCTATTACGGCAACCAGCGGGAACTGGAATCCGATTTCGTGGTTGCGCCCGGCGCGGACCTCAGCCGGATCCGCCTCGCCTACGACGGCGTGGACTCGATCGCGGTGGACTCCTCCGGCGACCTGGTGTTGCAGACCAAGCTGGGCCAGATTCGCCAGCCTAGCCCGGTGGTCTACCAGCAGATCGATGGCGCGACCCGGAAGGTGGCGGCGGCCCAGGTGGTTACCGGGCAGAACGAAGTCGGATTTAAGGTGCAGGGTTACGACGCCAGCCGGCCGCTGATCATCGACCCCACGCTGAGCTATGGGACGCTGCTCGGCGGCAGCGAAGTCGAAGAGGGGATATCTATCGCCGCGGATTCCTCCGGCAGCGCCTACGTGTGTGGACTCACCGACTCCTTCACCGATTTCCCGGTCACTCTGGGCTCGGTCCAGCCCGTTTCGCAGAATCCGATGACGAGTTCCGCTCCCGAGGACGCCTTCGTCGCCAAGCTGAACTCGACCGGAACCGCACTGGTGTACTCCAGCTACCTGGGCGGGTCGGACGGCGATTCGGAGGCGGACGCCATCGTGGTAGATAGCGCCGGCAACGCCTACATGGGGGGGTGGACGACCACTACAAATTTCCCGGTGACATCCAACGCCTTCCAGACCACGACCACGGACATCTGCTGCGCGGACGGCTGGGTCGCCAAGCTGAGCCCTGCCGGCTCCGCCCTGTTGTACGCGACCTTTCTGTATGGGACCAACCAGGACTACGTCGACGCTGTGGGGATCGATTCCTCGGGAAACATCTATGCGAGCGGAGCCACCGAGTCAACCGACTTCCCGGCCACGGCGGGCGCCTTCCAAACCACCAATCACGGCGCCTCGAATGCTTTCGTTACGAAGCTGAACCCCAACTTATCCGGAGCCGCCAGCTTGATTTACTCGACCTACTTGGGGGGATCCGGCGACGACGAAGGCCTGGCCATCGCGGTGGACGGTTCCGGTAGCGCCTATGTGACCGGCGACACGACATCGTCCAACTTCCCGTTTGGGTACGGGGGTTACCAAAGCCCCAGCTCCGGAAGCGACGCGGCCTTTCTGGTCAAAGTCAACCCAGCGGGCTCCGCGCTGACCTATTCGGCCCGGCTGAGCGGCAGCGGCGAAGACACGGGCTGGGGAGTGGCGGTGGATTCGCAGGGCAACGCCTACGTGACGGGCCAGACTACGTCGTCGAATTTCCCGGTGACGGCGGGAGCCTATCAGACCACGACGCACGCCGGCAACAACGAAATCTTCGTCACCAAACTGAATTCCGCCGGCTCCAGCCTGGTCTATTCGACTTTCCTGGGAGGCAGCGGCTCGGACATTGCCT
>Ga0326728_10024607_pt1 | contig 10887 bp, 8 predicted proteins | sample MB3enrmetagenome_FD_207602 | JGI IMG/M metagenome (GOLD analysis project Ga0326728, IMG submission 207602) | Lab enriched peat soil microbial communities from McLean, Ithaca, NY, United States - MB31MN | ecosystem: Environmental > Terrestrial > Soil > Wetlands > Peat | place: USA: New York...
TCCCGGACGCTGGCCGACTTAAAGGGACTAATGTGGACCTCTGCTTTCGCATGGGCACTAAAAATGTGAGGTCGAGCTGCGGCAAATTTGGGTAGAATGGCGCATGCTTCAACTCGATCCTGATTGTGAGCCCTTGGGGCGAGGTTGCTTTGGCACGTTTTTGCTGATGATTCGCAGCGGAAGGCCTTTTTCTTCAGTGATCGCCGGCGCTTTGTCTCTGTCCGCCGTTTGGATGCACGGCGGATTTTCGATCCGCGCCATCCTTATGGGGCTGGCAATGTGGGTTGTGACGATGTTCGGCTTCGTCATCAACGACATTTTTGACTACAACAAAGATGCGACCGCGGGCGTGATCAGGCCAATTGCAACAAACAGCCTGTCGCGACCCGCAGCATTGATGTTCTCTGCGACCCTGCTCGTTGTTGCCTGGTTGCTGTCGGCTCTGGTTGTAAACGGGATGACCGTGATGGTTCTGACTGCGCTGGCATTGATCCTCTATACACCCTTTGCCCGGTGCCTGCCGCTCCTCAAGGGGCTGTATGTGGCAGGGCTCTGTCTTTTCCCGTTGTATTACGCCTCAACAGTTAGTGATGTCCGTGCGTCGTGGAGAGCCTATGCCGTACTCATGCTGTTTGTCGCCGGTAGAGAAACGCTCATGGATGCGGATGAGGTAGAGGGCGACCGGCATGCAGGCATGCGGACCATTGCGGTAGCACTCGGACGAACTCACGCACGGCACATCGGCATAGCGATGATGATCGCTGCGACGGCGTGTCTGATCTGGGTGGCGCAAGGGCTCCTGGGCAAAGGCCTCGCAATCTTATCGAACATCATGCTGCTCAGCTTGTTGCGATGGCGTAACGTGGAGGAAGGAAGACGACTTCAGCTCTCCCGAGTTCCAATGCTTCTTGCGGCGCTGGCGGTGGCGAGCGCTTAGAACTCAAGCAGGTTTTTCTTCCGAATTCTCCGCGGAGCAGATGGTGTCAGTCTTTGAACTCTCCAAGTGGTATGCGGACTGCATCAGCGACAAGGGTGACGCCGTCATACTTTATCACGCGGAACTTCGCATCGGGATGTTTCCGATTCACTATGAGAGCCTTCTGCTGAAAGAGCATGACTCGCCGGTCCGCGCAATGTATTCGTTGCACGGCCAGCCCGCACCGATCGCGAAAGACGGCTGCATCGAATGGCAATCACAGAATTGGAGAACACGCGCTATCTGGCATGACCTGAGCGGAGCTCATCAGGAAGTGTTGTATGAGTCTGACTCAGGCGGTCTGCGGTGGCACTGCGTCGCACCCCGATCCGTGGCCTCTGTTCAAATCGGCTCCGATCAATCCTTCGAAGGTTGGGGCTACGCAGAGCATCTGAAACTCACAATACCTCCATGGCGGCTGCCCATTCATCGCCTGCGCTGGGGGCGCTTTGTCAACGCCACGGACGCACTTGTCTGGATCGACTGGAGCGGACCTTACGCCAAGCGAATCGCGTACCTGAATGGCTCGCCTGCGCCTGCTGAGAGCATCACGGATCAGGAGGTTGTGCTTGACGGCGCCACGGCGCTTCATCTGGAGGATTTTCGAGTTATCCGCGAGGGTCCGCTGGGCGAGACTGCTCTTGCAGTGTTTCCTAAACTGGGCGATCTTTTCCCTGAGTCCCTCCTCAACGTGCGGGAGTGCAAGTGGATAAGCAGGGCGTTGCTGCGGCGCCTCGGCCGTCCCGATTCCATCGGAACAGCAATTCATGAGGTAGTGGAGTGGCTTTAAGCGTTACCGGAAAAGTGTTCTATAGTGTGTTTTTTCTCGTGGCCGTGCCGATCCTGTTGATCGCATGGGCCGCGGCAACGAATTCGCTCATCGGCATGCCGGCTCTTCGATTGTTGCCCTTTGGGGTGACAGTCGCGTGTGTTGGATTTGCCCTCATGCTATCTGGCATTCGTGATCTTTGGGTCTATGGCGGCGGTCTGCCAATGAATGCAGACCCACCGCCGCACTATGTGGTGCGGGGAACCTATCGATTGCTTCCTCACCCGATCTATACCGGGTTTTCGATGCTCTGCATTGGGGTGTCCGCCAGCACGGGCTCGGCCAGCGGTCTCTGGCTTGTCTCTCCCATCGTGATGCTCTCCTGCGCTGCGCTTGTGCTCGGCTACGAACACCATGATCTGCGAAACCGGTTCGGCCGCATTGGAAGCAGCTTTCTCCCACTGCCTACTGATTCCTCGCCGCCGCTCATCGAAATTGCACGCTGTTGGCTTTGCGTGGTAGTCCCCTGGGCAACCCTCTGCGTGATCCAGATTTCACAGGCGTCGCAGCGTCGGTTACTTTATCCCGATGCCGCCGTTCTTGCGACATTTGCCGCTGCACCATTTCTCGCGGCCACAGGCCGGCAGATTCGGAACTTTTCCACGTGTGGTCTGGTAGCGATCCTGACCGCGTTCGCATTGTTTCTTTTGTTGCCGTTGATCTTTCCGGCGAATGCTTTCGATCCCCAGCCTCAACAGCATGGGCTCTGGGTCTATTTCCCTTCTGCACCGGTCATCTGCATATTCCTCGCCGCGAGTGTCTTTGCGAGGCGCTGGCCCGCTTTGAGGTGGATCTTCGGCGGATTGGCAATCGTTGCCGCTGCGAGCATTGTGATTACGAATCGTAGCGGACTACTCGATGCGATTGCTGGCCTGGTCACGATTACGATTGCCTCTCAGATCGTGCCTATCTGGGAGATGCTGAGAAACTGCACGGAACGCCTCGCCGGCTCGTGGAAGGAGTGGAGATTCGGGACGGTACGCGTAATAAACCACGGATTTTATGCCGGCATGGGAGGCTTTCTCGCGGTGGTGATTTCCGGTCTCTTCGCAGGTCCTGAACACCTAGCTGCGATTCTGGTTGCGGCTCTGTCGGCTGTCATCGGCGCGGCGCTCTGGGCGCAATATGTGGAAGGTTCTGCGCAACTGTTGCGCCCATACGGCTTTTATGGCGGCTTGCTGGGAGGCACGTTGGGCGCTTTGTCTGCGTCGTTCTTTCGCACCAGTCCGTGGATGGTGCTTGCAGTGTTCTCCGTTTGTGGACCCTGGGCCCAGGCGCTGGGGAGATTGCGATGCCTCGTCCAAGGATGCTGCCACGGCAGCCCCGCACCCGATGCGATTGGAATCCGGTATGTTCACCCGCGTTCGCGAGTATGCCGCCTCACTGCCTGGACAGGCGTGCCGCTCCATCCGACGCCTCTATACTCCATCCTTTGGAACGTATTGGTGGGATTGCTCCTGTTCAGGATATGGACTGTCCATGCAGCGCTTTCGCTGATTATTGGACTCTACTTCATGCTCTCGGGCATTGGCCGGTTCGCGGAAGAAGGCTGGCGTGGCGAGCCTCAGACACGAATCATCGCGGGTCTGCGCCTCTATCAGTGGGCAGCAATCGCCAGCTTCCTCCTGGGCCCGGTGTTCAGCGTGGTTGGGGGTCGCGCACCAGCGCCCACTCCCGAGTTCAGCTGGAGCGTGATCTTTGCAGCAGCGCTCTTCGGGCTATTCATTTGCTTCGCAATGGGAGTCGATTTTCCAGAATCAAACCGGAGATTCTCACGACTTACATGACCTCACCATCCGCTTCTGTGCCCAGGTTTTGAGAGCCTTTTCGAATCGAGCGCCGACGACTGCGTGATAGGTATCCGGAAACGCCGATGTCGCACGACCGGGTCTTTGGCCTTGGAACCAATGCAAAAACACCGCGAGCGGAGGCAAATGGGGGTATATTGGTTCGCAGCCAAAAGACAAAACGGAAATTTCAGCTTGAGGAGACGCGTCATGGCAAAGGGTCCAATTGACCAGAGTCAGGTAGCCGATTATCACCAAAACGGCTTTGTTCTCGTTCGGCAAATGTTGGATGCGGAAGAGATCGACCTGCTAGGTCGTTCGGCCCGTGAAGATCGAGTTCTCGATCAGCACAGCTACGGAAGGGCCGACGGCGAGGGTGGCACAGTCCGGCTGTCGCTGTGGAATCATCCTACGGATACGATCTACGGCATGGTTGCGCGAAGCAACTCCATCGTTGGCTCAGCCGAGAAGCTGCTCGATGGCGAGGTCTACCACTACCACTCCAAGATGATCATGAAGGACGCAAGAGTCGGGGGCGCGTGGGCATGGCACCAAGACTATGGATACTGGTATCAGAATGGAGTCTTGTTCCCTCTCTTGACGAGCGCTTACATCGCAGTCGATCGCGCCACAAGAGAAAATGGCTGTCTCCAGGTGATCCGAGGGTCCCATGAGCTTGGCCGCATCGATCATGTCCTGACCGGAGATCAGGCAGGGGCCGACCTCTCCCGCGTCGAGGAAATTCTGAAGCGGATGGAGTTGGTCTATGTCGAAATGGAACCCGGCGATACCCTCTTCTTTCACGCGAATCTGCTTCACCGCTCCGATCAGAACCGATCCGAAAACCCGCGTTGGGGAATGATCTGCTGTTACAACGCCGCACGAAACGATCCATACAAAGAATCTCATCACCCGCGCTACACACCCCTGATCAAGGTCACTGACTCTGAAATCAGGAAGGCCGGCCAAACCAGGTTCACGAGTCTTTCCGAGGCCGGGTGGCTTGAAGCGGAAAAGGACGAAAGCGCGAAGGTTCTCGGCAAGCAGGTCTAGTAGAGCTTCAGCATCCCGTTCCGAATTTCGCGCGGGCCAAGGCTGAGCGGACCATACTTTGGCAGGTTTCCTGGCCCCGTCCGTTGCGGTATGGACAAAAAGCGGAGCGGTCGTCTGTAGGGTCCCACCCATCTGCCGAAGCGATCCCCAAGTCCTATTGTGGGAAGTTTCAAGAGATCGGGACCGGCAAACGCCGTTGCGGACACTCATTCAATGAGTAGGATTGAGATGCGCCGAAGTTCGCTCGATGCCTTTCCGGAGCTAGTGGCTCCAGCCAAGCCACTATGTCAAACTGGAGAAAGCAACCGGCACCAGAACCGGCACCAGACTAAAATGAACCTTTGGCGCAGACGTTTCGTGAAGCCATAAACGATTGATATATAATGAGATGTTGACAGAACGGGCCTGTAGCTCAACGGTTAGAGCAGGGGACTCATAATCCCTTGGTTGGGGGTTCAAATCCCTCCGGGCCCACCATTTATAATCAATAACTTACACAGCTCTTCTCGCCCGTTTTCCCCCGTCGGCGATATTGGTAGCAATACTCCTGCCGGCCGGGGCATCCCGATGCGAAAAGACAAGGCGAAGGCAATTCGGGGCGTGTTGGAGAGCATCCCCCGGCTCCAACGCATGGTGGATACGCTTCCGCATTGCTGATGGCAAACTGAGGCGCGAGAAAGTCGGACGTAAGGCCGACGCAATTGACTTGCTAAGCAAGCGACGGAATGAACGCCGCGTGCGCGTCAAGATGCCGGAGAATTTGCGGAATGCAGGCATTCGGCTCAATGTCCTCGCGGATGACATTGAAACCTACAGCAAGGCACACCACCGAGACCAGAAGCACATCCTGTCGCGCCTGAAAAAAATCCGCGAAGATCTCGGCGAACGGGTGGCAGACGGCATCACTCCGCGGGAGATTGACGCATGGCTCACCAAGAACACCAGGAAGCCCGGAGTCAGCAATCGCTTTCCCGGCTGTTTTTCGCTTATTTTTCGAGAGGCATTGCGAAACGGAAAAGTGAAGGGCAAGCCTGCGTGCAGCAAGTGCGAGATCACGTGGCAATTCTGACAGTTCCTTCTTCTCACTCTGGCCAGCAAGCGCTTCTATTCGCTGGCATTCCCGCTCTCATCCATCCCAGAGCGTGGTAAACTGAGGCGTTTCATGCAATCTTCTTGATTAAGCCCGCCGCATGCAGGAGGAGGCCCACAAGTCTGGGCGCTCCCTTTGCCGTGCTCCGGGCGTTCTTGCATCATGCTCGGCTGCGTAGCTTGTTTTTGCCGGGCGAAACCTGCAGCGAACCTGCCCCCATCGCTGCTCGCTTGAAGGATGAATCCAGCCATCGCCTCTGTTCCCGCTGGCTCCGGGCGAAGGCGAGACGAGCACTTGGTAAGCTGGCTAATCGCCACAGCGAAATCCGCTTGCCGACCCGTCCCCGGCAGCTTTTGCGCAGAACTTCGGCAACAGGAGCTCGATCCAAATGGCTCAGACAAGAGCGCCGCAGGAAGCGGCTGCAAGCCGGCAGAGGGCATTGTTGCCCGTTTGCCTGGTTTCAGCCGACGAAGACTTCCTGGAGCTTGTGACTCTCGAAATTGAGCCCTGGTGCCGCGTGACCCGGCGCTCAGAGTACGATGGGCTGGCGCATTGGACGCAACGCCAGGACAGCGTCTCCGGCATCGTCCTCGATATTGACACCGAGGGCAAAGACCCGCTCGGCGGTCTTCACGTCCTGAACGAGTTGCGGCGGCTCCATGCCAATCTGGCCCTCATTTCCGTCAGCCGCGCCGCAGCCCGCTCGGTGGAAAAGCAGGCGCTCGAAGCCGGAGCGGACGCGCATTTCCGTGCGCCGGTGGACGTGGGCGAGTTGCGGACCGCGCTCGTGGAGTTGCTGCGCAATCGCGTTGCAGTGGCCAAGCGCAACCAGGTATTGGAATCCAGCCGCTTTCAGGATTTCGTCGGCTCCAGCGAGCCCATGCGCCGTGTCTACGACGCCATTCGGCAAGTGGCCGGCAGCAACATCAACGTCCTGATCCGGGGCGAAAGCGGCACCGGCAAGGAATTGGCTGCGCGCGCTGTTGTCGCTCTGAGCCAACGGGCAGACAAGCCCTTCATTCGCCTCAACTGCGCGGCGCTGCCGGAAAACCTGATTGAGTCGGAGCTCTTCGGCAGCGAACGCGGCGCGTTTACCGGAGCCACCGAGTCGCGTCCCGGCCAGATCGAGCTGGCCGACAAAGGCACGCTCTTCCTCGATGAGATCGCCACCCTGGCGGTGGACCTGCAGACCAAGTTGCTGCGCGTTCTGGAAGATCGCCAGGTGCAGCGCCTGGGCGGGCGCACGTACCGCAAGATCGACTTCCGCCTGATTTGCGCAACCAATGAGCCGTTGGAGGAGATGGCCCGCACCGGGCGTTTCCGCCAAGACCTTTACTACCGGATCCACGTGATTCCCATCGATCTGCCGCCATTGCGGGATCGCCACGGGGATATTCCACTGCTCTGCGAGCATTTTCTGCAAGTTCACTGCCTGGCGAACGGAGTCCCGGTGAAGCGACTCACCGAGGATGCGCTGGCCGCGCTTGAAGAGCACACCTGGCACGGCAACGTGCGCGAACTTGAAAATCTCGTTCAGCGCCTGGTGGTGACTGTGCGCGGAGATGAGATCGGCGTGGGGCATTTGCCCTCTCGCGTGCTGGCGCAAAGCATCGCCGTGCAAGAGGCCATCCTGCTGCCGGCCGAAGGGACCGACTTCGACGAAGAGATTAGCCGCCTCGAGGTCGCCCTGCTGACAGCCGCTCTCAGCCGGTGCGGGGGAAGTAAAGCCGCCGCGGCGCGCCTGTTACGAATCGACGGCCAGCGCATCAAATATCTATGCCGCAAATACTCGCTTTAACGGCAGCAGGGTGAAAAATTATCCCTTGATGGGTTAATATTTAACCCAATCGGCAAAGCCGGCCCCTCTTCTCAAGAATTCTCCCCCCTTCGCTAAGTGCTGTGATTTCTTTGCAGTAGAAAATATTTTGTCATCAGTTCCGGTTTGGCACGCGAGATGCACTTAGGTAGGGGTCGGAACACAATCAAGGTTTCTGGGGAGAGGACATTATGGCAATCGAAAAGAAGTCGCTGATCTCGAGCAGCACGGCTGCGAGGCCCACCGCCAGCTTGCTGGCCAACACCAAGTTGATCAACAACAAAGTGATCGCCGGCCGGGCGCTGACTGGTAAGGCCGGGGCATTGACAGGCAAGGCCGGTGCGTTGACAGGCAAGGCCGGTGCGTTGACAGGCAAGGCCGGTGCGCTGACGGGCAAGGCCGGTGCGCTGACGGGCAAGGCCGGTGCGCTGACGGGCAAGGCCGGGGCGTTGACGGGCAAGGCCGGGGCGTTGACGGGCAAGGCCGGTGCGCTGACGGGCAAGGCCGGTGCGCTGACGGGCAAGGCCGGTGCGCTGACAGGCAAGGCCGGTGCGTTGACGGGCAAGGCCGGTGCGCTGACGGGCAAGGCCGGTGCGTTGACTGGCAAGGCCGGTGCGCTGACGGGCAAGGTCTACTTCTCGTAGACTGAACGATTCGGCCGCAAACAGGTTGTGACGCGGCTATCGAAAAAGGATGCGCGGAAGGGTAACAGGAAAATAAATGGGCCCTCCCCGGCCGAATCGATCCTCGATTCGGCTTCGAAAAACAAATGCGAAAAAGGCAGCCGAATCTCTGGCTGCCTTTTTTGTTTCACCACAGATGCGCTTTCGCCAGATTGTAGACTGAGGCCGCAAAACGTTGCAGAAGGCTGCGCCGCTTGCCAAAGATTTTGGCCTCACCTGAACTGCCGAAGGGCGGATTGCCCGCCGAGGCCGGCAACGTCATGCGGGAGCAATAGAAGACAGGCATCTTGACGCCCTTGTATTCCTGGCTATGAACCAAACCCTGCGGAAGGCTCACTGCATCGCCCCCGGGCGGCGCCAGGGGCATCCTCACAATGGAGAAGCTGCCCGGCAGCGCCAGCGCGACTTCAGCGCCGGGAGGAATGCGGTCGAGTGTGGAGACGGGAACGTAGACCCTGACCATACGCGGACCTGCCTCTGCCAGATCGAGCAGCGCCTGGCCGGAGCCGACGCTCTGGCCGAGCACCGCGTCGGGGTGCTCGGTGAGCACGATGGCATCTTCGGGCGCGGCGACCACCAGCGACGATCGCGCCTCGCCCGCCAGCAAACTGGACCGGTTTGCCGCGTCTTGCTCGGCCTCCGCGGGACCGATGCTTTGCCCCTGCAATTCGGCGTTGAATGCCTGGAAGCTGGCATCGTGGGTTTGCGCCACAGCTGCCTCGGCCATGGAATCGGCCGCCGGACTGGTCATGATGAGCAGCGCCTGGCGGGCGCGTATCGATTCTCCCTCTTGAACCAGTACCTCTTGCACACGCCCTGAAACAGTCGCGTGGACGGTATCGTAGCGCGCGGGCTCGATGACGAAGTAGGCGCTCTCGCGGTCGCGCCACAAAGGCACGAATAGAATGGCCACCAGCAGAGCGGCGGCAGCAAAATGAACGGGGCGCAGTTCCCGGATCGTTGCGATGTGGTGCCGCCAAAAGCGAGCGGCCGCGCCGCGCAGAGCTCGCAATCGCGATCGGAACATCAGAAATGCCAGTGCGCCGGCAGGAATGAGAGCGAATTCAGCCAGCCACTTGGAGGCAATGTTGTAGGAGAGGCGAATCACAAAGAAGAGCAGGGTGTAGCTGTAGATTCCCGAAATAATCGCGTAGAGAATAAAGAACGGCGCGCGCTTGCGCGGTACGACAATCATTTCCACGGGTAAACGCAGCACGCGGCTCTGGAACCACCCGGAAATAAAGGCCGTCGATCGCTCCTTTAGATCGGGAATACCGATGGATTCGGTGAGGAAGTAGTAACCGTCCAGCTTGATGAGAGGATTGAGATTCATGACCACGACGGCTATACCGGTAATCAGGATAATCTGGTAGGAAAAATCGTGCAGCCACTCGCCAGGCAGCGTGTTCGTCCATACGATCATTCCCATGCCGCAAACGACCATCTCTATCCAGATGCCGGCAATGATGGTGGCCAGTCGCTGTATCCTGGTGGCCGAGATCCACATCTCGCTCACATCCACATAGAACGCAGGCAACAGATAAATGAACATCAGGCCCATGCTGTGCACCTGCCCGCCGTAATGCTTGCAGGTCAGGCCATGAGCCGTCTCATGAAAAAAGCCGAGAGCCAGGAACAATAGCCAGAACTGTGCCAGATCCAACAGGGTTTTGTGGGTGAATTTGTAGTAAAGCGGGATATCGGGTCCGATCACATTCCACTTGGCAATGAAGACTGAAGCCTCGAAGAGGAAGAGGAGCACGGCGGCTATTGTGCACCACGGGCTGTAGACAAAGCGTCCGACAGCCCGGTCAAGCCAACTAAGATAGTTGTCCGGGTCCCAGCCTGAGAAGGTCATGTGGGCGAGGTTGAATTTTGATTTACGCCCGGCCCGGCGTCCGCGCTGATCCATCAGCTTCTGGCTCAGCGCCAGGTTTCTCTCCTGCGGTGTCTTGTACCAGAAATCATCACCCTCCATGACTTCGGCAAAGGTCCGCAGTTCGTCTGCGCTGATCGGCACGCCGGTCTGCGCCGAATGCAATTCGGCGATCTCGTCATAGGTGCGGATGCCGTCGAAAAGCTGCAGAATCTGCCATTGCAGAGGCGTGAAGCGGAAGAAACTGTTCTTGCCGCGTTGCATCACGCCGACCATCGGTTCGCCGTCAACCAGATCCTCGCGGACCACCAAGTCCGGGTCAAGGGTCGGAGGGCGGCTGCGCACCAGGCGCGTCTTGGGTATCTCCGGAAGTGCGGCGTCGAGGGCTTCGCTGAGGTTCATGGCGCGAGACGGACTTGCATTTGCATTCCGGGCTTGAGCAACGGCGATGCGTGGTCGACTGCGCCGATCACTTGCACGCTGCCGCTGGCCGGGTCGACGACCGGGCTGACACGGAGAATCCGGCCAGGCTGGTGCAGACCGGGGTAATCGGCGGTCGTGAGGTCAAGCGGCTTGCCGGCAGTGAACGAGGCCATCAGCGTCTCGGGCACGGTGAACAGCACATGCAACGGAGCCTCCGCGGTAATCCAGAAAAGGGCGTCTCCGGCCTTCACCTGCTGGTCAAGGCGCACCGAGCTGCGGCCCACCACGCCGGCAAACGGAGCCACAATGCGCGATTGGTCCAATTGGACTTGCGTCGCATTCAGGTCGGCCTCG
>Ga0326728_10024608_pt1 | contig 10887 bp, 9 predicted proteins | sample MB3enrmetagenome_FD_207602 | JGI IMG/M metagenome (GOLD analysis project Ga0326728, IMG submission 207602) | Lab enriched peat soil microbial communities from McLean, Ithaca, NY, United States - MB31MN | ecosystem: Environmental > Terrestrial > Soil > Wetlands > Peat | place: USA: New York...
AGCCGAAGCCCAAGCCGAAGCCGAAACCGAAAAAGCTGCCCGCAAAGAAACCCGCGAAGAAAGCGGCGAAGCCTGCCAAGCCAGCGAAGAAGCCGGTTGCCAAGAAAAAGGGCCGCGGCAGGTAGCTCGACCAAGCTCCGACGACCCGCAAGGGTTCATAGCCGCCCTCAAAATGCGGGCGCGGATAAGCGCCGTGGTGGTGTGCCTGGCCTCGCGTGATGGACTGAAGGGCCGGCGCCCGTGGCCAGGCAGAGTGGATGGATTCGCACTCACAACCCAACGGTGAGCCGCCAGGGCTGAATGGTCAGGCGGCCGGCGCTACGGTTATGGCCGTGGAAGTGATCCGGCGCATGCGCGGGGCTTCGCAGCCGTACCTTCTGCGCTGTGCGGATCACTCCAGTTACGTGGTTAAGTTTCAGAACAACCCCCAACACGTCCGTGTTCTGGCCAATGAGATGCTTGCGGCGCGCCTGGCAATGCTCATTGGCCTGCCGGTCGCAACTCCAGCCTTCGTCGATGTCCCTCCCGATCTGATCCGCGGCAACCCCCCTCTTGAACTCGAGATCGGCCCCCGCCGCGAACTTTGCCTGGCGGGCGTGCATTTTGGCTCGCGCTACCCAGGGGAGCCCAGCCATATGCTGGTAGTGGATTTTCTGCCCGATCGCTTGCTCAAAAGAGTCAGGAATGTGGCTTCCGTCTTCCTGGGGGCATTCGTTTTTGACAAGTGGACCTGTAATTGTGATGGCCGGCAAGTGGTCTTCTTTCGCTCCGTGGATGACGAGGATCCTGCGTATTCAGCTCTGCTCATCGACCAGGGCTTTTGTTTTAACGACGGGGATTGGAGTTTTCCCGATGGCCCGATTCGGGGTCTTTATCCGCGCCGGCTGGTCTATGAGGAGGTCGAGGGATTAAAATCGTTTGAGCCTTTTCTCTCCAAGGTGGAGAATCTGGAGCACTCCCAAATCCAGGAATGCATCTTGAATGTGCCTCCGGCATGGTGCGGACCCGAGCCCGGCCAGTTGAACCAACTCGTAGAAGCATTGTATAAGCGGCGCCGAGGAATTCGGCAGGCGATCATCGACGCAAAGAACAGCAACTTGCAACCGTTCCCGAATTGGCGCGAGACTAAAGGCGTAGCTCGACCGAGACAGGACTCATGGTCAAAGAGAGTGAATTGAAGCAGTGTTCATACTTCCTGGTGCGCTACGTCCCGGACGTGGCGAAGGGGGAATTCATCAACATCGGGGTGTTCCTCTCTTGCCCTGCCGAGCACTTCCTGGATTGCGAGTTCAGCAACGATTGGCGACGCGTCTATCGTTTCCACGCTGAAGCCGATACCGAGTTGCTCAAGGATCTCGAATCCCACTTCAAGCAACAGATCAAGGAAATCAGGGACCAAGTAAAGGATCTCGACGGCTACCTCCGCGAGATGCAGCAGTCTTATTCAAACCTCATCCAGTTGTCACCGCCCCGAACCTGCTTGACCGCCGATCTCGCCGCACAACTTCGCGATCTTTTCAACCGCTACGTGGGGGCGCACCTTCGAGCGCACCCGGAGCGAGGAGCCAGGATACTCATCAAACGCCAATTGGCGGAATCTCTACGCAAGACAGGACTGCTCGAGAGCCCCTATTTTCAAAAGAACGTTCCCGCCTCCGTGTGGACCAAACCCGGCGACCCATTTATTTTCGATTTTGGATACAAGCCTCCGGCACAGCCGGGCAAGCCGAACGGCCGGATAAAACTGATCCACTCCCATTCTCTGACGGACGACCGTGAAGTTGTCGAGTCACTCGTGTGGACCTTCGAAAGGGTGCTTGAGAAAGAACGTTCTGTCCTCACCGTAGGACACGAAGATGACCCGGACCTAACTAACTCCCAAGTCCGCTTCTCTTTGAGTGTTCTTCAGCACGAACACATCCGCCTGGTGCCCGTCTCGGGGTTCGACGAATACGCTCAGTCGGTACGCGCCGAACTGTCGATTTAGGCTGCCATGAGCGTACACCTCAGTGTCGAATGCTATTCAGGTTACAAAGCCGATGAGCGGCCTCTTCGCTTCTCCTTTCCAGGTAAGCCTGGGGGAAGGGTGTTCGAAGTCCAAGAGGTGCTCGACCAGTGGTACGGCGTTGGTTACCAGTGTTTCAAAGTCTTGGCAGACGACGGCAACTTCTACATCCTTCGCCACCAACAGTCAGAGGATAATTGGCTGCTCGATTCCTTCCGGGTTCATGACATTCAGAGTGACAAGTGATTAAATAGATGCGTTCGATATTGGAGCCAGCCGGTTGGTTCCGGGGAAGGATTACGGGGAATGAACAAGGGCGAAAATGTGATCTCTTTCGCGCTTGCTGTGGTGGTCGTGCTGACTTTCGTCGCGATCCAGCGACACTGGAACCCTGCCAGTCTGAAGGACATGGCATCCTCCGCCGAGGATTTTATCCTCGCCAGCACCGGAATACGCGGGCAAGTGCCGGATTTGGTTGGTTACGAGAGGCTGAAGACCTACCGGCTGGAGACCTATCGCGCCGCCTTGTACCGGCGCAGCCCCGCTTCATTGGTTTTCGCTTCTGGCCGCTTGGTCGTTTACAACGCCGATAATCAACCCGTCTTCAAGCTCGAGACCATGGAAGGATCAAAAGATTCCTGGACGACTCTCTACGATTTCAACGGGCGGCGCGGGCTGCCTCTCCCGGGTAGCCGCAGCCGTCCGGAATACACCAGGAGCCTGACCGGCAACGGCATGCCGGACGTTGTAATCGGCCAATATTCCGGTGGGGACCACTGCTGCACTGTGGCCACGATAATTGAATTAGGGAGTGATGCGGTTTCCGTCATCGGGCGAATCGATGGCTTGGAGGGCTTGCCTTTCGAGGGACTGGAGATTCGCAATCTTCACAAAGACAAGAGTTGGGAATGTGTGGCCCATCGGCCCTACATCACAGCTTGTGGCGACCACGCCGAGCCTGCCGACGTACTCTGCGTCTACACATTCATGGACGGGCAATACGTTGACAACACAAACCAGTATGCAGATTACCTCCGCGGTATCCTGCGCCAGAATCTTACCAAATGGCATCAGGAAAAGAGCCTTTCGCTTGGGCTCTTGCAGACCGTGGCCGCCCAATTCGCTCAGTTAGGGCAGAAGGACGAAGGCAAGCGTTTTTTTGCCATGAACTTCAATCAATTCCTGCCCAATCTCCAACAGCGGGGCATCGATCCGAACATTTGCTTGGATGACCTGGAGAACCTCATGGATCGCCTGCCCGGCGTTCAACCCGTCACTCGTCAACAGTCGACAGTCGAGAGTGGACAGTCCGACGTTCACAATCCAACAGCGGCTAACAGTCGATAGCGGACCGTCCGTTGCCGGTCGTCCGCGGCCCGTCGCAAGCGGGTTTGCGGGAGGACGGAACCCCTCGATGGGAGATTGAAATGTGGAGGTGTCAGCTCTCATGATACATTGATTGCGTGTCACACAACGTATTTCAGAGGATACCATCCATGCGCCGCGCTGTTATTGCCTTGTTCTCGGCTTATCTGGTGCTTGCACCTGTTGGACCGAGCGTTGGAGAAGATGCGCAGACCCCCAAATCCACGCTGCTGCAAGCTCCCGCAGGCCGTCTGCCGGCGAAGATCAATTTCCGAGCTGTGACCGTTCTCCCGAACGGGCGCCTGATTACTCCGTTCGGTAAGCAGGTAAAGGTGGCGCCCCATCCTTACGGCCTCACACTCAGCCCGGATGGCAAAACCCTGGTCACCGTTAACGGCGGCACGAATCCTCTTTCGGCAAGCATCGTGACGGATATTTTCGGGCTTGCTCCCCAGGTGGCCCAAATCCCCCCCGGCTTTAAGTCTTCGGACGCTGATCCGGAAAGCGTTTTTCTAGGCGCCGCCATCGCACGCGACAACCGCACGCTTTACCTCTCGGAAGGCAACAATGGGAAGATCGGGATTTTCGACCTGGTGACTCACCGGCGGCTGGGCGGGCTTAGCTTGGATGGCGAGTTCCAGAACAAAACATACAACAACAGCCTCAGCGCAGAACTCGCGCTCTCGCATGACGGCAAGGCCCTCTACGTTCTGGATCTTGCACACTTTCGCTTGGTGGTCATTGATACCCGCAGCAAACAGCTCATCGCGAGCATTGCCGTGGGCAGGATGCCCTTTGGGTTGGCTCTCTCGCGAGATGGTAAGAGGGTCTACGTATCCAATGTTGGAACATTCAGGTACACCGTGGTTCCGGCTTACGACGCGAAGCAGGCGCGCGATACCGGCATCACCTTCCCGGCGTTTGGATACCCCTCGAAGGAGGCTGAAGAAGGCACTGCTGTGGACGGCAAGCAAATTGCCGGCCTAGGCGATCCCAACGTGCCCGAGTCGAATTCGCTTTATGTGATCGATGTGAAAAACCCTCGCGCTCCCAAGGTGCTCGATAGAATCCGCACCGGGCTCCCAATTGGCGATCAGATCGTAGGCGGAAGCAGCCCCGGCGCCGTGGTCGCGGGCAAGAAGAGGATCTTCGTTTCGAACGCAACGCAAGACAGCATCAGCGTGATTGACACTCGCAGCGGAAAGATGGAGGAGAATGCGCTGATCGCCCCGGCGAGTGAAGTCAAGGGGCTGCGCGGCGTCCTGCCGTTCGGCATGGCGCTCAGTCCCAATGAAAAGCGCTTGTACGTCGCCTGCGCAGGCATCAATGCGGTGGCGGTGGTTGAGACCGACCAAATGCAACTCCTGGGTTTCATTCCCACGGGTTGGTTCCCGGCCCGGCTGGCCTTGAGCGCCGACGGCAGGACACTTTTTGTGGCCAATGCCAAGGGCTTTGGGGCCGGCCCGAATGGAGGGAAAGGCGTTCAGCTTGGCCCTGAGGGTGCTTACATCGGAGATATCACCAAGGGCACGGTTTCTATTGTGACGATCCCGAAAGACTACCAGTTGCGCCCCCTCACGCTCCAGGTGATGAAGAACAACGGCTTCGTTCCCGGCTTCCTGGCCCAAGGACCAGCGCCAGAGCGCTCTCCCAACTCTCCCATTCCACTCCCGGGCGCACCCAGCTCGAAAATCCGCCATGTGGTTTTCATTACAAAAGAGAACAGGACCTTCGACGAAATGTTGGGCGATTTGGAGGGGGCCGGCGCGGAGCGGGACGCCACGCTGGCCCGCTGGGGGGGCGACGCCACCGTCAAGGAGAAGGATGAACCAACGCTCGAGCACGTACAGGTCACTCCCAACCAACACGCTCTGGCCAAGCGATTTGCCTTCGGCGATAACTTCTATGTGGATTCGGATGTCTCCGTAGACGGCCATCACTGGCTGGTGGGCAATTACCCTAATGAGCTCCTGGAATCGGCTTGGCCCACCGCATACGGCGGCAAGCTCGACTTCGTCCCGGACGAGGACGCCCCCGGGCGGCTGGACATTGGGGCCTCTTCTACAATTCCGGAAACTTACCTGGAAAACGGCTCGCTGTGGGAAAACCTGGCCCGCGCACAACTCAGCTTCCGCAATTACGGCGAGGGCATGGAACTGCCGGGCGATGACGAAAGCACCGGAGAGTACCCCACCGGCTCGCGCCAATCCGTGAATGTCCCGATGCCGAAGGCCCTGTTCGACAACACCTCGCGAGACTTCCCAACCTTCAATACCAACATCTCTGACCAGTATCGCTTCGCGCAGTTCAAGAAAGAATTCGACGAATTCGTAAGCGGGAAGAAACCCATGCCGCGGTTTATCTACATCTGGCTTCCCAACGATCACACCGCCGACCCGCGCCCCGAGGATGGATACCCGTACCATGCTTCCTACGTGGCGGATAACGATTTGGCGCTGGGCAAGCTGGTGGAGTTGTTCTCCCACAGCTCCTTCTGGGATGATATGGCTATCTTTGTGACCGAAGACGACGCGCAGGACGGCCAGGACCACGTGGATGCACACCGCAGCTTGTTGTTCGCGATCAGCCCTTATGCGAAGCCGGGCGTCTCTCACGTCCATACCAGCATGGCGAGCATCCTCAAGACGATTGACTTGATTCTGGGCATGCCCTTCATCAATCAATACGACGCCGCAGCTTCCGACCTCTCCGACATGTTCACCGATACGCCGGACTTCACCCCTTACACCGCTTTGCCGTCCGACACGCACATCTTCGATCCGGCGAAAGTCAAGGAGCCTGGACTCGAGGCCAAGCCCGGCGAACCGCTGGATAACCCCGACCTGATCCGCAAGGAGATGAAAAATCGCATTGAGCCGAAACCATGACATTCGGTAGTGGTGTCATTTGCGAGACACGCACGCTCACGAGCACAGTCATTCCCGTGAAGGCGGGAATCCACCCTGCAAGCCATTGGAAATTCGCCGCCGACGGACTGGATTCCCGCCTTCGCGGGAATGACTGGTGTATCGAAAGGGATCCGATTCCAAATGAGACCAGTACCTGACATTCCGCCGCCTTGACGCCCGTCGGTGGTTTCCCCTAGAGTAAAGTGGCTGAGGTCGCTCCCACGAACGTGCCCCCGAAAATCACGGAGCATCGAGCGCCTGTAGGCGCCGTCCAGCACTTGCCCGAGGCACCATGTATTTAGGTTTGCGCACAAAGCCCTTCCTGCCCATTGTTCTTTTGACCTGCACGCTCCCGGCATTCGCCTTCACTCCTGTGGCGGCGCGGCATGGGATGGTGGCCTCGAGCGAACCTTTGGCATCTGAGGTGGGTGTGCAAATTCTCCGCGCCGGGGGCAACGCGGTAGACGCCGCGGTGGCGGTTGGTTTTGCCCTCGCCGTAACTCATCCGGTGGCGGGCAACATAGGCGGGGGCGGTTTCATGCTGATCCGCCTCGCGAAGGGCGAAGCTGTGGTGGTGGACTACCGTGAGGCCGCCCCGGCTGCCGCTTCCAGAAACATGTACATTAATTCCAAAGGGGAACTCCTCCCGGACGCCAGCACTGTGGGAGCTTTGGCGGCGGGAGTCCCGGGCACAGTGGCCGGCCTGGCGCTGGCCGAGGAGAAATATGGGAGACTGGGGCTGGCGGGCGTGATCGCTCCTGCGATTCATCTTGCCCAGGATGGCTTCGAGGTCAGCTACAACCTCAGCGAATCGCTCCGTCGCGACGGGAATCGGCTTTCGAAGTTCGATGCTTCGCGCCAGGTTTTCCTTCGGGATGGACACTTTTACGAGCCGGGCGAGGTTTTCAAGCAGCCGGAATTGGCTCGGACCCTCGAGGCTGTGGCGCGTGAGGGTGTCAAGGGCTTCTATTCGGGCCGCGTGGCGCAGGCGATCGTCGCCACGATGCAAAAGTACCATGGCCTTATCACCCAGCAGGACCTGGCACAGTACCATCCAATCCTGCGCCAGCCGCTGGAGGGCCATTTCCGAGGTTATGACGTTCTGGTGGTTCCGCCGCCCAGTTCCGGAGGCGTAGCCTTGATTGAAATGCTGAACATTCTCGAACCCCTGGACTTGGGGCTGCCCGACTCTTTTGGGTCCATGCACTTCATCATCGAGGCCATGCGACGCGCCTACGCTGATCGCGCTGCTTACTTGGGGGATGCTGACTTCGCTTCCGTGCCCGTGGCTCGGCTCACCAGTCAGGCTTATGCGGCGAGGCTGCGCCGGGAAATCCTGCAATCCAAGCCGGACACGCCCATTCCAGGCGGCAACCCCCAGGCCTTTGAGGGCGCCCAGACCACGCATTACTCCGTGGTGGACGACGAGGGGAACGCGGTGGCAAACACCTACACCCTGAATAACGGTTACGGGAGTGGAGTCACGGTCGAGGGCGCGGGCTTCCTCTTGAACGATGAGATGGACGACTTTGCCTCCAAGCCGGGCGCACCCAACCTGTATGGTCTTGTGCAAGGGGAGGCCAACGCCATCGCTCCCAACAAGCGGCCTCTCTCCAGCATGACCCCAACCATAGTCCTCCAAAATGGCAAGCTTCGGCTGGTTCTCGGCTCTCCGGGCGGCGGCACCATCATCAACACCGTGCTCCAAGTGCTCCTCAACTCCCTCGTCTTCAAAATGGACATCCTCCAGGCTGTCAGTTTCCCGCGTTTCGACCACCAGTGGATGCCGGATCGGTTGATCCTCGAGCGGGTCGGCTTTTCGGCGGACACCGTTCAGAAACTGCTCGAAGCCGGCTATCAGATCGATTTTCGCGGTGGGATGGGTGACTGCGAGGCGATCGAGGTCGATCCCGTTTCGGGTTGGAAGTTCGGCGCGACCGACCCGCGCGCCTACGGAAAGGCGGTAGGATACTGATGAACTACGGTCTCTCCACCTCCCTGTTTGCCGAGGAAAGGCTCAATTCCCATATCCTGGACAAGATATTGGCGGCGGGCCTGCGTCAGCTTGAAATCATGGCCGCCCGCCAGCATCTCGACTACCACGACGTGAACCAGGTGCGCGATGTGGCGCATTGGTTCAGCGACCATGCGGTCACTCTTCATGCTCTGCACGCTCCCCTCTTTAACGATTGGAATTGGGGACGGTCGGGAGGGCTGCTCATTTCCGTTGCTAACCTGGAGCGCCGAGCGCGGATCGCCTCGATGGATGAAATCAAGCGAGCTATCGAAGTTGCCGAGCACCTCCCTTTTCGCTACCTCGTTCTTCACCTGGGTGTTCCCGATGAAGAGTACGACCTGAACAAGTTCGATGCCGCGTTCACATCTCTCGAACACCTGAACCTCTTCGCCAAAGAGCGCGGCGCCCAAATCCTGCTGGAGAATATTCCCAGTGCGTTAAGCACACCCGAGCGCATGCTGATGTTTTTCCAATACACGCGCTTGGATTTGAAAGTCTGCTTCGACACTGGCCATGCGCATCTGACGGGAGGAGTGCAACCGGCCTTCCATACGCTCAAGGATCACATCGCCGCCGTGCATCTTCACGACAACCGGGGCGAAAAGGATGAGCACCTTCTGCCCTTCGAGGGAGCGATTGACTGGGCGCAGACCATGCGCGACGTCCGCTCATTGGGCGTAGAGTTTCCCTTCCTCTTCGAGGTCAATAGCGAGCGCCATGATCCGGGGCTACTGGGTCGGCTTCCTGAGGTGATGGCCCGGCTCGAGGAATTTTAGATTTTGGATTCTGGATTCTGGAACTTTGGATCTTGGATCTTGGATTGGGTTGCAAGCCCGGCTCGACGGATTGCCAGGTAGCGCAGGAGAGCGAGGAGAATACCTTGGTTCCCACTGTTGAGATTCGCAAAGTTGCCGATTACGTTGGCCAGGAAGTTCTTGTGCAGGGATGGCTCTACAATCTGCGCGAGAGTGGCAAGCTATTGTTTCCTCAGTTCCGCGACGGCACGGGCCTGATTCAGGGCGTAGTGGTGAAGAGCGCGGTTGCCCCGGAGGTTTTCGAGCGGGTACGCAACCTGACCCAGGAATCTTCGTTGCGAGTCACCGGCAAGGTGCGCACGGATAAACGGGCTCCGGGCGGCTTCGAGTTGGATGTGACCGGCCTCGAGATCGAACAGTTGATCCCCCTCGAGAATCCATATCCCATTACCCCCAAAGAGCACGGCACGGAATTCCTGATGGACCATCGCCATCTCTGGCTGCGCTCCGTGCGACAGCGCGCCATCCTGGGCGTACGGCACGAGATCATCAAAGCCGTGCGGGACTTCTTCGACGGGCGCGGCTTCACCTTGGTCGATACCCCCATCTTCACGCCCTCGGCTTGCGAGGGCACCACCACGCTCTTCGAAGTCAACTACTTCGACGATAAAGCTTACCTCACCCAGTCGGGCCAGCTTTACAACGAGGCGGCGGCCATGGCGGTGGGCAAGACCTACTGCTTTGGACCTACCTTCCGCGCGGAAAAGTCCAAAACGCGCCGGCACCTGACGGAGTTTTGGATGGTCGAGCCGGAAGTCGCTTTCTCCCACCTCGAGGATACCATGGTGCTGGGCGAAGAACTGGTGGCGTTCGTGGTCGAGCGCGTTCTCGAGGCCCGCCGCCCGGAGCTGAGAACCCTGGAACGCAACGTGGCCAACCTGGAGAAGATCAAACTGCCTTTCCCGCGCCTGAGTTACGACGATGCCGTGAAAATGCTTCAGGAAAAGGGCAGCGAGATTCAGTGGGGCGGCGATTTCGGGGGCGGCGATGAGACCACCATCTCCCAGAACTTCGATCGGCCCGTGCTCGTCCACCGCTATCCCAGCCAGGTGAAGGCTTTCTACATGGCGCCAGACCCGCAACGTCCGGAAGTGGCGCTGTGCGTGGATATGCTCGCGCCGGAGGGTTACGGGGAAATCATCGGCGGGGGCGAACGCCTGGCCGATTATAACCTGCTCCTCGAGCGCCTCGAATCGGAGAAGTTGCCTCGGCAGTCGTTCGAGTGGTATCTCGATTTGCGCCGTTATGGCAGCGTGCCGCATTCGGGCTTTGGCATGGGCATCGAACGCGTCGTCGCCTGGCTTTGCGGCCTCGAGCACGTCCGCGAGACCATCCCTTTCCCGCGCATGCTCTATCGCTTGGCGCCCTAGCTGGGGGCTGGGGACTAGGGGCTGGGAACTGGGGACTGGGGCCAGGGACTGGGGACTCGGGATTTAGGGACAGGCGACAAAGGCCAGGGAACTAGGGCGATTTTGGGCTTTCGATTTCAAATTGCGGATTTCCGACTCCCCCTAAGATTTATATCTTGGATTTTGGATTGCCCACAGGGTTTTCAGATTTCAAATTTTGAATTTTAGATTTCAGATCAGCCCTTGCGGCGAGTGCCCATTGCCAACTGCCTACTCCCAACTGCCTACTGCTTTTCCCCAGCCCCTAGCGGTAGTTTACTGCGAGAGTAGATTGTTTTGAACCCTCCGAGTTTGTAAGCCCCTCGAAACAAAGCCCTTGACAGGGGTGCGCCAGCGGTCCTATTGTATTACCCTACTATTATCTCCA
>Ga0326728_10024610_pt1 | contig 10887 bp, 10 predicted proteins | sample MB3enrmetagenome_FD_207602 | JGI IMG/M metagenome (GOLD analysis project Ga0326728, IMG submission 207602) | Lab enriched peat soil microbial communities from McLean, Ithaca, NY, United States - MB31MN | ecosystem: Environmental > Terrestrial > Soil > Wetlands > Peat | place: USA: New York...
CGCCAACGACTCCGATGGCTCGGAGCGATGTTTCACACAGGGTTCAATAGCAGAGCATGTCGCATTCATGCCCCCATTTTAACCCATCCCCACGCCCATGGCCCGCTCAAAAACTGAGATGCGCACGGCGTGCTACGCCGACCAGGACGCCGCCGCGCGGCGTCCCCACCAGGGAAATGTCTAAAACAGGAGAAGCGCCCAAAATTGCGCTTGCCTTCGGCACAGCCGTCTGACATATTGTCTGACATGAAGACGGTAACGTTGCGGCGGTTGCGGAGGGAATCGCGGTTGCTGGACTCGGCGGCGTGCGGCGAGGAAATTGTCGTCACCCGGTTTGGCAAACCTTGCGTGCGGACCCTGCCCAGCAGGCCCAAGTCATTTTTGGGCGCCGCCAGGCATTTAGGCGTCAAGGCGCCCGTGACCTCGGAGCCGGTTCACCCGTCCGAGTGGAAGGGACTGTTCTGATGTGCCTTCCTTTGCTTCTGACCGGCTTCTCGCCGAATTTTACAGAAGCAAACCAAGGCGACAAAGAGCCGTTCTCAAGGCTTGACTTCGGGTGCTGGCAGCGACATCCACCCGATCAGGACGAACAAACTTTGTGAGCACGGTATTCAGCCGACTTACAAAGTTCTCCGGGCTTGATGGCGGCCGAAGGAAGGCGGAGAGCATCAAGCATGATGATTGGTCTCTGGGTCGCCTTCGTTTTTTACCATGCGCTCTGGCGCTGATGACGGCGGGAATTAAGCGAACGGAAACGAAATGGGAAAGTCCGTTCTTGGCTCGCCCTCATCCTTGCCTTCTCCCGTCCGCCGTCGCTGACCCAGGTTCGTCGGTCGGAAATGGAATTTGGCTTTCCGTGGAGATCAGGGGCAACGCGAAAAAAAATGAAAAAAAACGTGATAAACCACAAAAGTGTGGTATAGTGCGGGCGTTGGAGACTTGTTCTTTGACAACTTGCAGACCTCGCGGAAGGGATTTCCAAGGGCCTGCGACCGGGAAACGGCGGCGGGAGGTTGGCGGCGCGGGCCGCATCGCGCCCGCGCGATCCGGGGCAGAATCGCCTTGTGCGCCTCGCCTCCGGCATCCCGTCTCCGCCACCGGCAACGCCGGCCACCGGAAACTCCAGGGGGACCGCGCAAAAACAGGTTCTGCTAACGAGGCGCAGATCAAACATGACCGGGGTGGCGCTCTGGAAGCGCATTCTTGAAGGCCAATAGCACCCATTAGCACCTATTAGCACCTATTAGCACCTGAAAAATTGTATGCATGGCAAAAAAGAGCCGGTTCGCGCCTTTCGGAACCCACTTCGCGGCTATTGTGTCGCCAACAGCCGGAGGCGCAGAGAAACCATTCCTGTGACGCAAGAGGAAAGCGAAATTAGCACCCAATCGCACCCAATCGCACCAAATCGCACCAAAAAAAATTTGTGCATGGCAAAAAAGAGCCACTTCGGGGCTTTCGGACCCCTCTCCCAGCCACGGTGTCGCCACACCAAGGGGGGACCGGGCGCTGCCATGTTTTCGGCGGGCATCCCCAAAAAGCATCTGAACTGAGGGTTGTTTACGAGCGGAAATCCCGCGCGGCTTGGCGGCAGGTTTCGGCGAATTCTTCCGCCATGGTTTCCACGCTGTAGCGCTGGCGCACGGCCAGGCGGCCCGCTTCACCCATCGCCCGCGCCTGCTCCGGCGCGCGCAGCAACGTTTCGATGGCGTCGGCCAGCGCGTCCTGGTTGCGGGCCGCGAATAACCGGCCGCCGCCGGTGGTGGCGATCAATTCGGGGAAACCGCCGTGGTCGGGTTGCACCACCGGCACGCCGGCCGCCAGCGCCTCAATGACGTAGAGTCCGAAGGCCTCCGGATGGCGGGCGGGCACCGAGAAAATCGTCAGCGAGCGCAAGAACTCCAGTTTGCCGGCGCGGGAAAGATTCGGGCAAAACTCGGCGTCGCCCAACATATTCTGCGCGGCCAGGAGGTCGCGCAAGACGTCCACCACCACTTGGTCCGCCGGGCCGCAACTGCCTCCAACCCGCAGCTTCAGGTCAGCCAGCCCGTCGCGCTTTTTGAGCCGGATGAACGCGCCGACCAACTGGTCCAAGCCCTTCTCCCGGCATAAGCGGGCGAAGTAACCCAGCACCGGCGGGCCGGTTTTGCCGCCGGGCGTCGCGGCGGCGGCGAAACCGTCCAAATTGATGCCGTTGGGGACGACCTTCATCCGCTCCGGGGCGATTTTCAGCCGGTCGGCCATCAGCCCGCCAAAGTAGCGGCTGGGCGCGATGAACAGGTCAACGTCGGCGGCCCGTTCGGCGACCAGGCGCCAGGCCGCCGGGCGATGCGGTTCGGGCAGGGCGTCAAGAAAAAAGTCCTCCCCTTGCAGGGAACAGATCACCGGCACGCGCAATTCGGCGCGAATCCGCCGGGCCATGCCGGCCAGCAAGGCGTTGGAAAGGCAGACGACCTGCGGTTTCTCCAGGCGCAGCCAGCGGATCAACTCCTCCAGTTCGCGCGCCTGGTTGCCTTCCTCCCCGCGCAGCATGGAGAGGGTCACTTCGCCCAAATCCTCCGCCCGCGTCCGGCCCGCCGCGCCCGACGCCAGACGCAACAAAGAGGGCGAAGCCAGCAGGCGATGCAGCCAGCGGGGGGATTTGCGAAAGAGGGCCGATTGCTGGTCCAAAAAGACGTTGATGCCGCTGAAAAAAATCGGCGCGCCGGCGCTTTGGTCTTCCTCGTCCAGCGTCAGCGGCAGATACAACGGGGCCATGACCACCGCGTGGCCCAAGCGGCGCAAGGCGCCGGCCAGGGCATTGTCGCGCACGCAGGCGCCGCAATACATTTTGCCGGCCCCCGGCGTCAAAAGGACGATCCGCAATGGAGCGTTGTTTGACATCCGAATCGCCCGGCCAGTGTACTGTTCCGGGCGCGCGTTGACAACAACCGAATCAGACCGGTCCCGGATTGTCCAGCACCTGGCTCTTGCCGGGAGTGGCGACGGCATACTTGAACTCCGCAACCGTCCCGGCGGCGCCGTGGCGGCCATATTTGTCCAGCGCCACGACGTTGACGCGCAGGCCCTCCTGCCCTTCGGACTGGACAATGCGGCGAACGGCCTCGAGCGCCGCGGCCTGCGGATGCAGCCCCTGGCGCATGTATTCCACCGCCATGAACGAGGCGCAATAACGCATGATGTTCTCTCCCGTGCCCGTCGCCCCGGCGGCGCCCACCTCGTTGTCAACGTATAATCCGCTGCCCACGATGGGCGAATCGCCGACCCGTCCGGGCCGCTTGCCGGCCAGGCCGCTGGTGGAGCAGCCGCCGGCCATGTTGCCGTCGGCCCCCAGCACCAACAGCGCGATGGTGTCGTGGTTGGCCGCCTTCCGGGGCCGGCGGGTGACCCTTTCTTTGCGCCACTTTTCGTAGAGCTTGCGATTGTCCCCCCGGACCGATTCCAGCCCTTCCTCCAAGGCGAACAATCTGGCTCCCTCCCCGGCCAGCATGACGTAAGGGGTCTTCTCCATGACGCGGCGGGCGGCGGAAATGGGGTGGCGGATGCCTTCAAGGGCCGCCACGCTGCCGGCTTTGTGGCCGGGGCCGAACATGATGCAGGAGTCCAGTTGCACGAAGCCGGCCGCGTTGGGGCGCCCGCCCAGGCCGACGGACCCCCGGCCCGAATCGTCCTCCGTCACCCAGATTCCGCGCTCGACGGCGTCGAGGATCGAACCGCCCGCCAGCAGGACTTTCAGGGCGGCGTCGTTGGCGGGCTGGCCGAAGGACCAGGTGGAAACGATGAGCGGCACTTCGCCCTTTTCGGGAACGGATTGCGCGCCGCGGGCCAGGTTGCGCCGTGACATGTTCACTTTGAATTCGAGGCAACGGCGGGAGGGCCGAACACATTGTCGAATTTCGCGCCCACGTTTTGCAGGTGCAAATCGAGCGCGCAGAGCTTTTCCAGCTCCCCTTCGGCGAAATGTTTGTTGACCTCCGGGTCCCGCCGCAATTGCCGCAGGAAATCGGCGTCCTCGCGCCCGGCGTGTTTGGCCTGCCAGGTCTGCATGGCGCTGCGCTGCACCAATTCGTAGGCCGCCTCGCGCGTCAGGCCCTTCTTGATCAGCGCCAGCAACACCGTCTGCGAATTCCACAGGCCCAGAGACAGCGCCAGGTTGCGCATCATGTTTTCAGGATAGACAACCAACCCGGCGGTCAACTTGGCCAGCGTGGCCAGCATGTAATCCAGCAGCGTGCAGGAGTCGGGAAAAATGATCCGTTCGACCGAACTGTGGCTGATGTCCCGCTCGTGCCACAGGGCCACGTTCTCCAGGGCGGCGACGGCGTGGCCGCGCAGCACGCGCGCCAGGCCGGCCAGGCGCTCGCCGGTGATGGGGTTGCGTTTGTGCGGCATGGCGCTGGAGCCTTTCTGGCCCGGCGCGAAAAACTCCTCCGCCTCCAGCACCTCGGTGCGCTGGAGATGCCGGAACTCGGTGGCCCACCGCTCGATGCTCGCGCCGGTCAAAGCCAGGACGCCGATGAATTCGGCGTGCAAATCCCGCTGCACCACCTGGGTCGCCAGGGGCGCGGGCCGCAGGCCCAGCCGGGCGCAGACGAAGGATTCCACCCGCGGCGAAAGATGCGCGCTGGTGCCCACGGCGCCGGAAAGTTTGCCCACCGCCACGCGCTGGCGGGCCGATTGCAACCGTTCCAGGGCGCGGGTGAATTCATCGTGCATCAGCGCCATTTTCAAGCCGAAGGTGATCGGCTCGGCGTGGATGCCGTGGCTGCGGCCGATCATCGGCGTCCATTGGTGCTCGCGCGCCCTTTTGGCGATGACTTCGCGCAAGGCCCGGACATCGGCCAGGAGCACGTCCGCCGACTGCGTCATTTGCACGGCGAAGGCAGTGTCAATAATATCGCTGCTGGTCAGCCCGAAATGCAGCCAGCGGCTGGCCGGCGGGCCGATGTTCTCGGCAACGTTGGTGGTGAAGGCGACGACGTCGTGATTGAGGGTTTTCTCCAGTTCCTTGCAACGATCCACGCTGAAGGCGGCCCGCGCTTTCATTTGGGCGAAATCGGCGGGCGGAACCAGGCCCTCGGCCACCAGGGCCTCGGCCGCCAGCAACTCGATTTGCAGCCAGATTTCCAGCTTCCGCTGCTCGGTCCAGATGCCCCGCATTGGGGGCCGCGAATAACGCTCAATCATTGGTTGAAATGGGTTCGGGGGTCAACGCCGGGCCATTTTGTTGCGCGCCGCCTCCAGGATTTGCCGCTCCCGCTCCGTCAAACTGTGGATGCCGTGGGCGGAGATCTTTTCCAGGATCGGATCCACCTCGCGGCTGATGAACTCGGCGGGCGGCATTTCCTCGGCTTGTCCGCCCGTGTTCCGCCAGGCCCGCCTGGCGGCGGTTCGGGCCGGCGCCCGCCTGGGCTGCCGGCGCCGCCAGAATGGACGCCAAAAGTTCAACGGCGGGCGCTGCCAGAGGCCCCAGCGAATCCACGCGATCCCGGTCAACATCCCGCCCAAATGCGCCCCGTTGGCGATGTTCCCGCCAAAGACGGGCTGGCCCAGCAGCGGTCCGAAAACACCCGCCAAGGCGATGCAGCCTTCGATGATCAGGAAAACCCTCGCCTTGAAGGTCACAGGCAGGACGAAGAAGATGAGCATGGTGATCGGCTGGTCCGGCACGCGGGTGGCAAACGCCGCCACCAACCCAAAGACGCCGGCCGAAGCGCCGACGACCGGTATCTTCGGGATGAAAACATGAGGAAAAGCGAAGGCCAATCCGACTTGCAACAAGCCGCCGGCCACGCCGCTGGCCAGGTAAAGTTTCAGCATCCCCCTGCGGCCGAGCATCTCCTCCATGGCCCGCCCAAAAAAGTAAAGGCCGATCATGTTCATCAGCAAGTGCCACACTCCGCCGTGCAGAAACTGGAAGGTGAGCAACTGATAAATCCTGCCGTGCGCCATGCCGGAGGCGCTCAACGCCAGCCACTGCATGACCCAGTCGGGCCTGCCGGGCCCATTCAATCCCTCCAGGAGCGATTGCAACAAAAAGCACGCCGCCAGCGAGACCAGCAGAATCGTGGTCATGGACCAGCCCGGCCGATAAGGCGCGCGCATGTATGGACGTTCATCCAGCATCGGAACAAAGCTAACTGTTGCCGCGCGATTTTTCAACGGTTTCGCGCATAATATCGGACTTTGTGTGCATGACAAAAATCTTCACTTCCCGGTAGGGCAGAGCTGCCGCTCTGCCCTGAAATCTTGGGCGGCGCGGCTGCGCCGCCCTGCCAAGGACATGAAAATTTTTGTCATGCGCCCTCGGACTTTTTCAATCGTTTGGTCATTTTGACGTGCGGGCCGGCCGTCGGTATCTCGAAAACCGCCGAGACCACCGTCCATCCCAGCTTCTGGTAAAACCCGACGGCCGGCACACGCGCATTGCACCAGAGCAAGGGCGTCCGGCCCTGGCGCGCCAGCGCCTCCTCGGCGCGCGCGATGAGTTCCCGCCCGACGCCCCGGCGTTGATGGGGCGCATCCACCGCCATGCCGCGCAATTGCCAGGCCGGTTGCTGCTCCCAGGAATTGAGCATGAAGCTCAGGCACCCGACCAGCCGGCCCTCGGCGCCGGAGGAGTAGGCCGCAAAATGCAGCGTCGTTTCCGCCTCATCGCCCTCAAAGCGCGCGCTTTCCAGCGGCAGGCCCGCGCGCAGGATTTTGTGCCGCAGCGCAAAAATCTTGTCCACGCCGACTTGCTGGATGACGATGGGGGTGGCGCTCATACGGTTCCACATTAGGATGGGAGGTTGGCGGACCATTGTCAACCCGGGGCCGCGTTTATTCCTGGGCTCCTAATCTTAATCCTAATCTTAATCTTAATCTCCTTCACGCAACGGGTCATTCGGATTAGGATTAGGATTAAGATTAAGAGGCAAGAACCAGATTACATCCCCATGATTTCGTAGCCGCAATCCACGTAGAGAACCTGCCCGGTGATGGCCGCGGCGCCGTCGCTGGCCAGAAATGTTCCCGTCGCGCCCAATTCCTCGGGCAGCACGTTGCGTTTCAACGGGGCGCGCGCCTCGTAATGCTTGAGCACGTCGGAAAAGCCGGCGATGCCGCGCGCGGCCATTGTATTGATGGGGCCGGCGCTGATGCAGTTGACGCGGATTTTCCGCGGGCCGAGATCGTAAGCCAGATAGCGCGCGGCGGCCTCCAGCGCGGCTTTGGCCACGCCCATGACGTTGTAATGCGGCACCACCTTCTGGGAACCGTAATACGTCATCGCCACAATGCTCCCGCCTTCGCTCATCAGCGGCGCGGCGGCGCGGGCCAGCGCCACCAGCGAATAGGCGCTGACGTCGTGCGCCACGCGAAAGGCCTCGCGCGTCGTGTCCACAAACGTCCCTTCCAGCGCCTCGCGCGGAGCAAACGCGACCGAGTGCAAAAGCAAATGCAGCTTGCCGAATTTCTCGCCCACGGCGGCCAGCGCGCGGCTGATTTCCTCGTCGCGCGTCACGTCGCACGGGAGGATGAGCGTGTCCGGGCCGAAGGCCCCGGCCAGTTCCTCGACGTTTTCCTTGAGCCGCTGGCCCTGATAGGTGAAGGCCAGCGTCGCGCCGGCGTTGCGCCAGGCCTGCGCGATGGCCCAGGCGATGGATCGCTTGTTGGCCACCCCGGCCACCAATCCGATTTTTCCGGCTAACAATGACATTGCGGCCCTGATTGAGAAACGAGTTTTCCGCCAAGTCAAAGCAAATTGCATCCGCCCGGTTTTTGGCCCTTCATTTCGCGCTTGCTCCGCTGAGGCGCCGCGGTTCAGGATACTGCCGGAGTGCGTCCGGGAGGCGTGTCACTTTTGGGCGGCTCTTAACGTGGTTACAGGTCATTGTCATGCTCCATACCGCCTTTGCCCGGATTGTCGGCGGATTCTCTCTGGCCCTGCTGCTGGCCGGGTGCGCCGCCCCAGGCCCCCGCAGCCGTTACCTGGACCAGATTGAACCGCCCAGCCTGACCAATCTCCTGGCCTATCGCTCCGGCACCAATCTGGAAATCCGCATCCCCCTGCGCGGCAAGGACGCCTTCGCCCATGCCAGTTGGGCCGCCCCGGAGAGCGGCGCGACCAATTACCAGCATCGCGTGGCCCGCCTGGCCTTTGCTCCCGAAAAACATGCCGTCCGCCGCTCGCTCACCGCCAAAACCAACCGCCTGCCCGTCCGCGACATCAAACAATGGCAACAAATGCTGCGCAAAATCTTCGCCGGCCTGGTGCCCGCCCAACCCGGTCATGGCGTCCTGCTCTTCGTGCAAAACCAGGAAATCGTCATCTTCACCGACAAGTCCGGCAAACCGGGCCTGGTCAAATTGGAGAACAAGCCGCCGGAAGTCATCGTGGACCGCACCTGCAACGAGGCCGATTTCACCCGCGAGGCCATTCAATCCCTCGAAGCCGGCGTCTCTTCCCTCCAAGAGGGCCAGACCCAGTTTCTCTTCGTCACCGGCGAAGACCCCGCCTTTGTCCTGGTGGACGCACGCCAGCGGCTGCTGGTTTTCCTGGACTATCCCGCCGACCCGGAGGCGGAGCCGGTCCCGGTCTGGTTCGCCGTGCGGGCTCTGAATTCGCTGGTCATCCGCAGTCTGGTCGTCACCGCGATCAAGAATCCCTTCACCCTGGTCTGCCGCGGCTTCTGGCACATCGGCACCTCCGGCGCCGCGGCTATCAATTCCGCCCCGGAAATTCCCGCCGGAACCACGCCGCCGCTGGCGGACGGTCCGCCCATGGACCCGGCCGCCTGGGAGACGGAACTGGATCGCGTCGTGGCCGCGCGCCGCTCCAAGGGGCGGGCGGATCTGCTCATCAACGGCGACCGCTTTTTTCCCGCCTTCATCCTCTCGGCGGCCAACGCCCGGCGCAGCGTGGACGTGCAGGTGTTTATATTTGACAATGACGACTACGCCGTCAAGATCGCCAACCTGCTCAAGCAGCGCTCCTCCGAGGTCAAGGTCAAGGTGCTGCTGGACGGCATGGGCTCCCTCTTCGCCGGCCAGACCCAGCCGGAGTCGCCCATCCCTCCGGGCTTCCAGCGCCCGGCCAGTATCCAATCCTACCTCAAGTCCGGCTCCCGCGTGCGCGTGCGCGCCTCGGCCAATCCGTGGCTGACGGTGGACCATCGCAAGTGCATTATAGTGGACGGCCGCCTGGCCTACGTCGGCGGCATGAACATCGGACGCGATTACCGCTATGCCTGGCACGACATGATGATCGAACTGACCGGCCCCATTGTCGGCCGGCTGGAAAAGGATTACCGCCTCGCCTGGGCCCATTCCGGCCCGCTGGGCGATTTCGCCTACGCCTGGGCCTGGCTCTTCGACCGCGCCGCCCCCCGCAAAAACACCGTGCCCAACGCCATTGACCTCCGCCCCCTGCGCACCTCCACCGGCAAAACCGAAATCTTCCACGCCCAATTCGCCGCCATCGAGCGCGCCCGCCGTTGCATTTACATCGAAACCCCCTATTTCGACGACGACTCCATCCTGCGGGCGCTGGTCCGCGCCCGCCAGCGCGGGGTGGACGTGCGCGTCATCTTCCCGGCCCGCAACGACAGCGGCGTCATGCAGATCAACAACGCCTTGGTCACCGGCGACCTGGTGCGCCACGGCATCCGCGTCTATGCCTATCCGGGCATGACCCACGTCAAGGCCGCCCTCTACGACGGCTGGGCCTGCGCCGGCTCGGCCAACTTCGACAAGATGAGCCTGCACGTCGGCCAGGAACTCGACATCGCCTTCTCCGACCCGCCGACCGTCGAGCGCCTCCGCCGCGATTTATTTGACAAGGACTTCGCCCTCTCCCGCGAGATCATCACCCCCGCCGAGACCAATTGGTTCGATCCCCTGGTCAAGGCGTTTACGGATCAGTTATAGAAGACCATTACTTCCAGGACTTTCGTGCTGCCCGCTCCTTCACCGATCGCAGCGGCGGGGCGTTTCGTTTCTCGTATTCAACTCGAAAACTCTCCAAGAACGGCAGATCGTTTCTGTCCTTCTGCCGCCCGCTGGCCCGTTTGCTGGCGATTATGTCGCGCAAATTGGCCACGGGAAAGATGCCCTCCCGAACGGCGCGCTCTTTGGCTCGCGCAAAACTTTCGATCCCGTCGGGCGCGAAAACCAGGTCAACGTCAAACGGGCCGCTTTTAATTTGCACGAAATCCTTGCCGGCGAGAATATCGCCCTCCAGGCCGGGGCCGATTTCAAATCCGATCTTCCGCAAGGCGGCCAGCAACCGTTTCCCGTTTTCCACCGAGCGGGCCGGGAAAACATCCACGTCTTGCGTCGTGCCCGGATAGCCCAAAAGAATGGCCCCGCTCTTGCCGATGAACAGGTACTCCACGCCTTCCCTCCGAAACGCCCGCGCGATTTCTTCGGCTTGGAGCGGACGGAATTCCCGGCGTCCTTTCATTGGGCCCTTCTGTAACCGAGATACTCCGGCAATTCCCTTTCGCACCATTGCCGGTATTCCTCCATCGTCTCGAACGAGCGCCACGGAGCATCATCCATCACCGGCTTGTGCAGGCGGTAGAATCCGTACTTGAGCCGCAGCTTGAGCGGCCGCTCCATCTGCCGCCGGCACTGCTCCCGGAAATCCTCCTCCGTCTGGTGCTCGCTCCGTTTCATGGTGCGGACAGGATACCGCAATTGCCGGCGGCGTCAAATGTTGGCGTTATGCAAACAGTCAACGCCGCCCTGCCAGCCGGCCACGTGACAAAAATCCTCACGTCCTTGGTAGGGCGGCGCTGCCGAGACTGTCTCAAAACTCAGACCATTTTTTTTTGAACAATTTATTTGACTGAGCGTCTAACTGCGTATGGCTCAACCCATCGCTCCTGATTACGGACAACAATT
>Ga0326728_10024611_pt1 | contig 10887 bp, 10 predicted proteins | sample MB3enrmetagenome_FD_207602 | JGI IMG/M metagenome (GOLD analysis project Ga0326728, IMG submission 207602) | Lab enriched peat soil microbial communities from McLean, Ithaca, NY, United States - MB31MN | ecosystem: Environmental > Terrestrial > Soil > Wetlands > Peat | place: USA: New York...
CCGCGCTGCCGCTGGTGGGCAGTCCGACCGGCGCGACACTCTTGGAGCGCGGCATCCAGTACGCCCGCGAAGACCGCGTCGCCACCGCGGTCGTGACCCAGATGTTCGGCGCCGCCGGCGGAGCGCTGATGGCCGTCGCTATCATGATTTCCGCCTTTGGCTGCTGCAATGGCCTGATTCTCTCCGGAGCCCGCGTCTACTACGCCATGGCGAAGGATGGGCTGTTCTTTCGCAGCGTTGCCCGGCTGCATCCCAGCTACAAAACGCCCGCGATTTCGCTGATGGTGCAGATGGTCTGGACGTGCGTCCTCTGTATCTCCGGCAGTTACGGCCAACTCCTGGACTACATTATTTTTGCGGTGCTGGTTTTCTACGTGTTCACCATCTTCGGACTCTTCGTCTTGCGCCGCACCCATCCCGAGGCCGAGCGTCCGTACAAAGCCATCGGATACCCCATTCTGCCTGCCATCTATATCGTGATGGCTTTGTTTATTGACGTGGTGCTGTTACGCTACAAACCGCAATACACTTGGCCGGGACTGTTCATCGTGCTGCTCGGCATTCCCGTGTATTACATCTGGCGGCCGCGAAGCGCGGGAGCTTAGTTCTTAAGGAGAGATCTACGGAAATGGCCAATCTGCTGGCTACCAAGCCACTCGAAATGATTCTGGATGAGTCCGCCGAAGGCGGGGAACATTCGCTAAAGCGAGCGTTGGGCGTGACCAACCTGATTACGCTGGGCATCGGCGCCATCATTGGAGCGGGCATTTTTGTTTTGACCGGAGCAGCCGCCGCGCAGTACGCCGGACCCGCCATCGTGTTTTCCTTCATTCTTGCAGGCATTGCGTGCGCGTTCGCCGGTCTCTGCTATTCGGAGTTTGCCGCGCTGATTCCCATCGCCGGTTCCGCCTACACCTACGGTTACGCGACCCTCGGTGAGATTTTTGCCTGGATCATCGGATGGGACCTGATTCTCGAATACGCCTTTGGCGCCGCCACTGTCGCCTCCGGTTGGAGCGGCTACGTAAACAGCTTCCTTCAGGATTACGGCATTCATTTGCCGCCCTCGCTGACCGCAACTCCCGGCACCGACATGGTGATGTACAACAACCGCTGGGAGCGGCTGGCCACCATCCTGCCAACTCTGCAAGCCCATGGCGTCGATCCGGCCACGCTTGCGCATGCGCATGGTTCGTTCAACCTGGTCGCCTTTCTCGGCATCGTGATCGTGACCACGATTCTCGTCATCGGCATTCAGGAGTCGGCGAACTTCAACTCGGCAATCGTCGTCGTTAAAGTTGCAATCGTGCTTACGTTTATTGCGATTGCAGGTGTTTTTATTCTGAAGCACCCGGAAATCGCCGCCCGGAACTGGCATCCGTTTATTCCACCGAATACCGGGGCATTCGGACATTACGGTTGGTCGGGAATCGCGCGCGGGGCCGGAGTGATTTTCTTTGCCTACATCGGATTTGATGCCGTCTCCACCGCAGCCCAGGAAGCGAAAAACCCGCAGCGCGACATGCCGATCGGCATTCTCGGTTCGCTGGTAATTTGCACGATCGTACACCACTTTGAACGTCCCCGATCCGGTTGCGGTCGGCATTGATCACACCGGCGTGCGCTGGGGCAGCGTCCTCGTAAAGCTGGGGGCGATTGCCGGCTTGGGCAGCGTGATGCTGGTGATGTTGCTGGGGCAGTCTCGCGTGTTCTTCTCCATGTCGCGCGACGGCCTTTTGCCCAAGTGGGCCGGTGCGGTGCATCCGCGCTTCCGGACTCCCTGGATCTCCAGCATCACCGTCGGGATTTTCGTGGCCATTTTCGCTTCGCTGATTCCGATCGGCATTCTCGGCGAACTGGTCAGCATCGGTACACTGCTGGCGTTTGTCATTGTGTGCGCGGGCGTGTGGATTCTGCGCGTGCGCCGGCCCGGACTGGCTCGTCCGTTTAAAACCCCATGGGTGCCGTTCGTGCCCATTATGGGGATTCTGGTGGCAGGGCTGATGATGGCGAGTCTGCCGGGGAGCACGTGGCTCCGGCTGATTATCTGGCTCGTGATCGGCATGGCGATTTACTTCGGCTACGGACGCCATCACAGTCGTGTGCAAGCGGCACTGGCCGTACGCAAGCTAAAGTAACTTTTCTGGAGAGACGCGGCTTGCCGCGTCTCCTCATCGCGCTGTGGCGTATCGGGACGGGCGGGGACGCCCGTCGCTCCATCGCCGACTACTGCTCCTGTATCTTCCGCGCCATCGCCGTCACCAGCCGGCGCGGCGAGAAGCGCACCGATTGTGCCCCCAGCCAATTCTTGAATCCCGAAATCACCACCGGTTTTCCCGCCATCATTGCGCGATATCCGTCTTCGGCGACGGTGCGTGCATCCATCGAACCGAACTTCAGCAGGCGCTGGCCGGTTGCATTCGCGCGCTTGTGGAACTCCGTGGCCGTCGGGCCCGGGCACAGGCAGGTGACGGTGACGCCCGTCCCGCTGAGTTCATTGGCCAGCGCCTCCGAGAAATGCAGGACGTAAGCCTTGGTCGCAAAATATACGGCCATCAGCGGTCCCGGCTGAAACGCCGCGGTGGACGCCACATTCAGGATGCCTCCGTTCGTTCTCTCAATCATCGCTGGAAGATACAGGCGCGTGAGGTGGGTGAGCGTCGTTACGTTGAGTTGGATCTGGCGCAGACATTCTTCGCGATCGTTCTCGGCGAACAAGCCATACTGTCCGAAGCCCGCGTTGTTAACCAGCACATCCACCTGAATGTCGGCGCGCGTGGTCTGATCGAGCACATACGCGGACGCTCCGGGCTCGGTCAGATCGACCGCCAGAATCAGCGAACGGGCGCCGTGGGCCTTCTCGAGTTCGGATGCGAGCTGCCGAAGTCTGTCCGCGCTGCGGGCGACGAGAACCAGGTTGTAGCCTTCGCGCGCGAAGATGCGGGCGAATTCCATTCCGATGCCGAACGAGGCGCCGGTGATGAGAGCGGTTTTGCGGTCAGGCATGGGACTCTTAGTTTACGTTAGAAGCTCATGTCAGACAGTTCATGTCAGAAACAAAGGCGGGTCCGAAGACCCGCCTCTGCGCTTGAGAAACGGTTTCAGCTACACGTACGCCAGCGCCGTCTACACTTCGTAAATCGAGTGCCACGAGGTTGCGGCCTTCAGTTTGTCGTTGACGTTGTGGATGTTCTTCACGCCCTCGGTTTCCAGCCACTTGCGGAAAGCACCGGCGCCGTGTTTCGCGTAGATGGGAATCCCATCTTTCCAGGTGGCGCGTCCGCAGAGCACGCCGTTGAACTTCACGCCCGATTCTCCCGCCAATTCGAGCGTCTCGCTGAATTCCGCGTTGCTGACCCCAGCCGAAAGATAAATGAACGGCTTGGTCGCAACGTTGGCAGCCTGGTGGAAGAGGTCGATGGCTTCTTTCTTCGTGTACGCCTTCACGCCTCCGAACGATTTCGTGCCCTCGACAAACTTCATGTTCACGGGCACTTCGACTTTGAGCACGTCGACGCCGTAGCGCGGTTTGCTGAATTCCCGCATGCTCTCGGTGACGATCTGCGGTTTCTTCTTGGCGTACTCCAGTCCTTTTTCGTCGGCGCCTTCTTCGTAGCCCACAAACTCGAGAAAAAATGGAATGTCGTTGGCGCGGCATTCGTCGCCGATACGCTCGACCCAGGCGTGCTTCTTGTCGTTCGTGTCTTTCGGATCGAACGGCGTGTAGTAAAGCAGAATCTTGACGCAGTCCGCGCCCGCTTCCTTCAGTCGCCGCGCCGACCAGTGGTCGAGCAGATCGCCCAGGCGTCCCGGCCCAGTCTTGTCGTACCCAGTCTTTTCATAAGCCAGCAACAGGCCGGCGTTCTTGGCGCGCCGCTTCGAAGCCGGCAGTCCCCACTCGGGATCGAGCAGGATGGCGCTGGCATGGGGCGTCAGCACCTCGCTCACCAAAATCTTGAATTCCTCCATCATCGCGTCAGAAACCGCCGAACCTTTTTCCTTGGCGAGAGACTTCTGCAGTGAGCCGCGCTGGTCCATGGCAGCCGCCGCGATTACGCCACGTTCATTCGATACAGCCTTCATTCCGGTGAGTTTACCGGGGGTAAGTTTCATAAATCCTCCGATCAGATTATCAGTGCAATACTCCACATAATTCTAAACCACAGCTCCTGCCATGAGCATGGGCACTTTAGTAGACGTCCACCACAAAGGGCGCGAAGCTCTGATCTGCCGGGAGTTCGTGCGTGCTCCTTTGGGAAGGGCACGACTTCAGTCGTGCCGTAAATCGTCGAAAATGTGTTGCGCCTGAGGGACGCACCTTCTAAGCGGAACGACTCCAGTTCACTGCCGCAGAGCAAGCTTTCCGAGCAGCGTCCGCTGCCGGGCAATCAGCGACTGGATGCCCTGCCGCCCGAGCGACATCATCTTTGCCAGTTGCGCGTCGTCGAACACCTGGTGCTCCGCGGTGGCTTGCAATTCCACAATTTTGTTGCCTGCGGTCATGACGAAATTCATATCCACATCGGCGCGCGAATCTTCTTCGTAGTTAAGATCGAGAAGAACTTCGCCGTCTACGATGCCGACGCTGATTGCCGCCACAAAATCCTTGATCGGAGCCGCCGTCAATGTTCCCGCATCGATCAGGCGCTGCAAAGCCAGGCCGAGCGCGACGAATGCCCCGGTGATCGAAGCCGTCCGCGTGCCGCCGTCCGCCTGAATCACGTCGCAATCGATCCAGATGGTGCGCTCGCCCAGGCGCTTCAAATCGGCCACCGCGCGCAGCGAGCGTCCGATGAGCCGCTGAATCTCCTGCGTGCGCCCGCTTTGCTTGCCTCTGGACGATTCCCGCGCGGTGCGGGTCAGCGTCGAGCGCGGCAGCATTCCATATTCTCCGGAAATCCATCCCCTGCCCGAATTGCGCAAGAACGCCGGCACCGATTCCTCAACCGATGCCGTGCAGATGACGCGAGTGTTCCCCATCTCAATCAGCGCCGAGCCCTCCGCGGTCGAGATGAAGTCGGGAATAATGTTGACAGGCCGAATCTGCTCAGGAGCGCGATTATCGCTGCGAAAGATCATTGGACGGAATTCTAACAGCCCGCGGACGGATCACGTTTGGGGCAGGAGTTCCGAGCGATTGCCGATCCAGCGATTGCCTAACTACTGCCTGACTATCGAGCCCTCCGGTTGCTTGCGATCGCCTTCTTCGCTCGGATGGTCCTGGCTCAGGTCGTCCTGGCTCAGATCGTCATACTCGCGTCCCTCGACCCTGGACCATGCCGAGGCGCCAAGCGGACGGTTTGCCACCGACTGGCGATCAATCACTACCATCGTCGGCAGTTCCGGTTCGAGCGAGGTTCGTTTCAGGTTCATGGACGCGGTCTGCAACGCATACAGCATCAGCGCTGCTGTCTTGTGATCGATTTCCTGCATGACCAGACGTTCCATCACGTTGGCCAGCGACACTTGTATGGAATTTGCATCCTCAAGGGTCGGCAGTGGTATGCGCCACTCATTGTTGTCTGGCAGAGCCTCCAACTCGGGCCAATGGTAGCGAACGTGGTAGTAGCAATGCTTACTCTCGCGCAGGGCGGGGGAACCGCATTGCGTGCCATTGACCTTAATGTGCTGACATCGCTTAACAGTTTTCGGATATAAGGACATTTTTGTAACTCCTGTATGAAGTATGAAATTGGGAGGGAATATATGGATACACGGAGGTGTTTACCAGTTGGTACCGGTACCCCCCTCCCCCCCGGTCTCCTAGAATCATAGGGTTAGCGGGAATTTTTGGGTCCGGTCTTTGAAGAATAAGGACTTATATTAAAGTATTCTGGAATAAGGACTTAGCAGATTCACGCTGCCTAAACGCCTAAAATGAGATTGTCAAAGAGCGCTGAAATGGCTTTCGGGCAGCTTCCAGGGCCGCCTCAATTAAGAGCGCACACTGCTGCCGGTTTCCGCTCTGAGGCAATATTGTCGCAATTGACTGGATGGATGTCTGTGATGGCGCACACCGGCCGTTTGTGATGAATAAAAATGGGCGGCTGGCTTAACGGTGAAATCTACGACGCGAGGGCTCCCCAGTTGAGGGTTGCTGGTGTAATGGCGATATTTCGCCAATTGACAGTCTTGCCTTGCGCTATCGCTGTTGGCCATCACCGCACATCAAGATGTGACCCTTTTCACTGACAGGACGCTCTCATTTGTGTTGGCATGAACCGAGCCGCCTCTTCGAAGAGCAGTTCCCGCCCGTTGAGACGCGGCACCCCGTGAGGCGAATGACCCGAATTTTCGGGAAACCTGTAAGGAAAAATTTGGAGGAGGAATAACGTATGCGGCGATTCCATTTTGCTCTATTGTCTCTCGTGCTGGCTGTAGCTGCCCAGCCCCTCGTTGCGGCTACCTACTATGTAGGGAGTTGCAAGACTGGAGCCTATGGCACTATCAGCGCTGCCGTGGCTGCTGTTCCGGCTGGTTCAACCATCGATGTGTGCCCCGGAACCTACCCCGAGCAGGTTGTTATTTCTAAGGCGCTGACCCTGCAAGGCATCATTAGCGACAACTCTTCTCAAGCCGTCATTGCCATGCCTAGCGGTGGGCTGGTAACCACATCAAGCATCCTTTACGTTAGTACGCCTGTTGCGCCACAGGTCTGGGTAACCGCGGGGCCGGTGAATATAACCAACATCACTGTGGACGGCACTGCAGGGCCTACAAACTGCCCGACTTACTACCTCATTGGAGTCTTTTACAGCGGTGGCTCCTCGGGCACAATGAACGCAATACAGACGCGCAATCAGAATTGTGCCCCGAACTACGGTGTCGGAATCTCGGTCGAGAACGGGGCTGGTGCCACTGAATCGATTACGATAGAAAACAGTAACGTCAATAACAACTCCAATAGTGGTATTAACGCCTACAGCGATCAGACACCATCTACGCTTACAGCTTCGATCAAGGGCAACTACGTAGTAGGCGAGCTTGGCGGCATTGGGCTTTCTTGCAATGGCAGCGTATCGAACAACACGGTGATGGTGAGCGGTGAATTTTACGGGTTTTCCATCGGGGTCGGCCTTAATGAGGGCGGGGTTGTCTCGGGCAACACGATCAACGGCGCAATATACGGGGTATACGTTGACGGAGCGGGGAGTGTTAAGTCTAACAAGATCGTGAATAGCGGCAGTTACGGTATTTTCTTACTCGTGCCTGGCGCAACCGTAGAAACCAACATCATTACTCAAGCCCCCGTCGGAATCGAGTTCCAGTGCAACACCGGCACAGTGAGCGGCAACACCATCAATGGCGCTACCACAGGATTGGATAAGGTCCCGGCGGGATTCACGGGAGTGAACAAGTTCTACAACGTGGCAACGACCACAAACGGGTGCTCCTGACGGGTGCTGAGGCAAACTCGCTCGGAGTGCGGCCATAATGTGAGCGTTGGGCTCCGGTGTTGTACGAGACCCCGGTGGAGGAAAAACACTGCTCAACTGATGTGAACAGGCGTTAGCACAAGCTTGCGCCGTCTGTTCGCCATTTTCAGGGTCAGTGAGTGAAATCGCGATGTTACAACAATTGAGGAGACTCGTTTCCAGGGCGGTGAGCGCGGATGCACCGGCCAGCAGTTCGAGAATGCCACGCCGGGAAATGGTTATCACTTGCCTGCCGGGGCCGCCTTCTTGTGCTCCAGGAAGGTGTGTGCTTGATGACAGCTCACACACGTCTTGCCTTTCATGAATGGATCAGACCTCAGTTGTGCCACCTGATCGGCGTGACAGGTGTTGCATGTGCTTAACGCCGGCGTGCCCGCGAAGTCCGGTGATGTTGTCTCGCCATGGCACACGGTGCATTCGACACCGTTGGCGCCATGCGGGCTGGCTTTCCATTGGTCATAAATCACCTTGTGGCAGCTGGAACAGGTATCCCCGGCTGGAATCCCCCGATGGAAAATATGCTTGGCTTGATCCTGCTGAGCAATGGCAGGTTGGACGGCAATAGCCAAAACGAGAAAAACGAACAGGGTGAGACCGAACATGCGCGCACAGAAACTATTCACGGACAGACCTCCTGAGTACGGTTTTTAAGGATAGAACCGGCGATGGCTGCAATCAGTGATGCACATCACATCTTCACCGGAATGCGATCTGCGCACTGGCTGCGAAGCCTTTAGCCAAAGGAATGTTCTCCGGAATGATCAGCAATTCATGGAGTTGTGCCCGGTTGACCGGCAAACAGGAAGTAATCCCATAACGGGGAAAGCCAGGCCGGGAGAGGCGTCTGGATGGTTTACGTAATCAGGCGTGGGTGTTGAAAAAGTCTTTTCAGGGAATTTCAACGACAAAATTTGTTTGTAAGTTATTGAATATTCGTTCGCCGTAGACGCTGAAATTCACAGAAATTACTGCTTTGGTTCCTTTTTCAACACCCACAGGCGATTTCATTCACTGAGAGTTTTGAATGCAAACGCGCGCGCGTTCATCGCCATGGGAATTGTCTTTTTCAGGATTTGTCCTGGGGCGCTCCGAAAAAATGAAACGCCGCTCGCTCCGACGTTGCCGAGCTGCGCTGGGCTTGGACGGGCGAGGGCGCCCGTCCCCGCACGTGCGCTACTGGTTGCCCGCCTGCTCAACCGTCGTTACATCGAACGACTCGGTCAGGTCCGCGTGTCCCGCTAGAGTATCCCGCATCTGGCCTTCGACCAGGATGTTGACTCGATTGATCCCTGGAACGTTGACGGCCAGCGTCTCGACCAGCGAATTCACGGTGAGTTGCTCGCTCAGAATGCCGGAGCGGTGCTGGTCGGCGAAGGCGGCATTCAGATCGATGACGGCCGCGCCGGGAGCGACCAGGTAGATGCTGCGGATGTCCGCCGCCGGAGCCAGAGGATGGGAAGCGCCCGGTTGCTGGTAGATGCGGAGCAGTGCGCGCAACAGCTCCTCGGCTCGCTGCTGGCGTCCTCCGGGAAGAGGAATCTGCGCCGAGCGCGCGCGGAGCATGCCGGCGGCGTCATCTGCCACATATAAAGTCACCGTCTCGGTCGGACCGGAGGGCGGGGGAGCGACCGGTAACACGTCGGTGGCCAGAGATTCAACTTTCGCCGCCTGTCGCCGCATGTGGCGAAGGTAGATTCCCATCGACACTACCAGCAGCAACAGCGTGGCTACAGCGATTAGAAGATAGCGTGGGATCATGGGTGGACCCCTGGATCGGGTGATCGGGTGATCGGGTCATCGGGCGACCTAAAGTCAAAGGCCTTTGACCTTCGATCACCCGATGACCCGATGATCCGATGACCCGATGCTCTTATCATTGTTGCACTCCCAGGCGGTCGCGGACAGAAGCGACCGCATCGGCAATCGCCGACGCGGCCCGTTGTTGATAATTGGCGGAGGTCAAGTCGGCGACACCATCCGCTCCCGGCGCGAGTTCCACCGCGACCGCGGGCATCAACACGTTGTTCAAGGGGCGCAGCGAAGCGGAAGAGGCTTTCACTGGGAATTCTCGTTTCTGCATCTCGGCAACGATGGCCGCCGACACGATGCGGCTGACGGGCAAAGCCGGCGCCTGGGCCACATTCCACGCATGAAATACTCCTTTGCTGGGTCCTTCCACGGGCAGCAGCGCGGTGTAGACGCGCGCGCCGTTGCCCTGCGAAACCGCGTGCAGACTGATGTAAATTCCAGCGCGGGCCACGTTGGCGGCGATGGCGCGCTGATCCACAGTAGAAGTGTTATCTCCGTCGCGCGACAACACGACCGCGAAGCCACGCAGCTCCAGTTCATGGCGCAGCAACCGGGCAAATCCCAGGGTGACGTCTTTCTCGGCGAGCTTGTCGGTCAAGGCCGCGCCCCGCTCGTCGCCGCCGTGGGCGGGATCGACTACGGCCAGAATGCGATGGACATTACTAGTGGCCGCGGCGCTGTTTGCCGCCGGTGAGGCCGGCGCCGGATTTTGTGGTCCAGCCACACTTGGTGCCGGCGCCGGGGGGACAGCCGAAACCGTAATCGTCCTTCTGTCGCTGCTGAAGGTTGCCATCAGCGGCTCGGTGGCAGCCACGTCTAATTCGGCGTCACCGTTGCTCTCGGAGTAGCTCGCCAGGGTGATGACCTTGTTGGCAAAAGAAATAATCTGGCTGCCCGGGGACACGACCGGGTCGCGCTTAAAGACCATGCGCAGCTTGCCCGGCTCGGTGGAGATCGTGGGATTCACCGGAGCGCTGAAATTCAAGGCCAGCCGCGGCGGGTTGCTTGCGTCCAGTTGGAAACTGATCTGGATGCCAACATCGCCGATGAATAACCGGCGCGAGCTTTCGCGAAAATTAAGCGGCGTTCCCAGGAAGCGCGGCAGAAAGCCGCTTAGCGAGCTTAGCGGAACCAATCCGCGCGAGTTTTCGATGAGGAAGGGAGCCATGAAATCAAAATCGCGCCCACGAATTTTGGCCCGCGTCTTGCCCGCAACAAACTCGGCATCGACGGCGTTATATTGGAGCCGCCAGTGCGATCCCTGCGTCTCGCTGCGCACGCGGCCCAGCGGTTCCAGAAGTTCGAGCAGGCCGACATACTCGTGGCCGCCACGGTCCAAAACCGGGAGGGTGTAGATGGCGACGGGAGAGTAGACGGAGATGTGTTTTTCGTCGGTCGAAGACGCCGCGGACAGGAGGGTCACAGTGGCCAACAGTAGCCAGTACCCAGTACTCAGTACCCAGCGCCCCGCTTTCCTCTGAGAACTGGGTACTGGGTACTGAGTACTGGTTTTGTTACTCCAGCGCATAAATCGTGAGCCCACTCAGCAACTTGGGGTAGAAATCGGTGGACTTCTGGGGCAGCACTTCGCCGGCAAAGGCGATATCGCGAACCTGCTCCATGCGCACCGGATTCATCAGGA
>Ga0326728_10024612_pt1 | contig 10887 bp, 12 predicted proteins | sample MB3enrmetagenome_FD_207602 | JGI IMG/M metagenome (GOLD analysis project Ga0326728, IMG submission 207602) | Lab enriched peat soil microbial communities from McLean, Ithaca, NY, United States - MB31MN | ecosystem: Environmental > Terrestrial > Soil > Wetlands > Peat | place: USA: New York...
AACCGTAAGCGGATGGAGCAGCAACGCGTCCGGTTTCTGAAGTTGGAGGCAAGAGAAAAGGGCGACGCGGAGGACCTGGCAAAGCTGCTCCAGGGGGTCAGCGTAACCCTGACTCGAAAATCCGGAGAAAAAGGAACGCTCTTCGGTTCTGTCACGGGCATCGACATTGCCGAGAAACTGGCGGCCCAAGGGTACAACATCGACCGGCGGAAGATCGCTCTCGATTCACCCCTGAAGGTTCTGGGTGAATATGAGGTGCCGATAAAACTGCACAGGGAAGTAACGGCCTTCATCAAAGTGAGGGTGGAAGGCGAAGCGGAGGAAAAGGCCCAGCCTCAGGCCCAGTCCCAGCCTCAGGCCCAGTCCGAACCGCAATCTCCTGCCACGGAAGCAAAGCCGTCGGCCGAGTAACCGCCCGGGCGTGCGACGCCAGGCGGCTTGGGCTCGGTGAGCCGACCTCGTGGCCAACTTCCATGGGCCGAAGAAGGCCGGGCAAAAATCGCCTCTGGACACTCTCCCAATTGGTATAATTCCCTCGGAATAGTTATCTGACATTCCAGGGACGCTTTTCATTCCATGCCAAGCCCTACGCCCAGTGATCGAGCTGTACCTCACAATTTGGAGGCCGAGCGAGCCCTGCTCGGTTCCATTCTCCTGGATAATTCGGCCCTTAACATGGCTCTGGAAGTGGTCGGAAGGGATGATTTCTTTTCGGAAGCCCACCGCATTACTTTCGAAAAAATGGTCGGCATCTCGGAGAAGAACCGCACCATCGATCTCGTTACGCTCTCCGAGGAACTCTCCAAGGACGGGCAGACCGAGAAGGCGGGCGGGGCCGCTTACCTCGCTGCCCTCACGGATGGCGTGCCGATTGGAACCTCCGTGGCCGTCTCGGAGTACTCCCGCATCGTCAAAGAGAAGTCGCTTATTCGACGCCTAATCAATGCGTCGAACAACGTTATTTCACGCTGCATGGAGGGAACGGATGACCCCGATGCGCTGATCGATTTGGCTCAAAGCCAGGTCTTCGACATCGCCGAGCAGAAAGTCCAATCCGGATTCACGAACATCCGTGACATTGTGAAGTCGAGTTTCGGGACCATCGACGATCTCCTCGAGCGCGGCCAGCGCGTCACGGGCATTGAAACCGGGTTCGTAGAGCTCGATAACATGACTTCAGGACTCCAACCCGGAGAACTCGTGGTGGTGGCCTCGCGGCCTTCCCTGGGCAAGACCGCCTTGGCGCTCAACATCGCCGCCCACGCCGCCATCAAGCACCATAAAACGGTTGGGCTCTTCTCTCTCGAAATGAGCAAGGAGTCGTTAGTCATCCGTCTCTTGTGCTCCGAAGCCGAAACCGACAGTCACAGTCTCCGCAGCGGATTCTTAAGCCGCGGAAATCGCGAAGCTTGGAACAAGCTGACCCGCGCTTTGGGCCGACTCGGGGATGCTCCACTCTTGATCGAAGACACTCCTGCCCTGAGCATCATGCAGATTCGCGCCCGAGCGCGGCGCCTGAAGATGGAAAAGGGGTTGGACCTGATGATCGTGGATTACCTTCAGCTCGTCTCAGGTCAGGGTCGCTTTGAGAACCGCACGCAGGAGGTCAGTTACATTTCGCGCGGCTTGAAGAGTATCGCCAAGGAGTTAAAGATTCCGGTCCTTGCGCTTTCACAATTGAGCCGCGCCCCCGAGCAGCGACAGCGACTTGGCCAGCGACCTCAGCTATCTGATCTGCGTGAATCCGGATCGATCGAACAGGACGCCGACGTGGTGATCTTCATTTTCCGGGAGCGCAAGGCGGCGGACGAAAGCGAAGCGGAAGGTGAGGTGGACCGGCGCGGGGTCGAGATGAAATTGATTATCGGCAAGCAGCGCAATGGCCCGACCGGCGATATCCCGGTCGTCTTCATGAGACCCTATGCGAAGTTTGAGAACATGGCTCGCGGTCAGAAATCATCGGAGGAATGAGGCCATCCCTGGGGGAATGACAACGTTTTCAAACGGCCTCCAGCACCCTGCTAAGCCGGACACTCGATCAGCCTGAGAAGCCTGTGAATGTTCCAATTAACAAACTACTGCGCCCCACCTGGGTCGAGATCTCTCTTTCAAAACTGCGCCGGAATTATGAGCGAGTCCGGCGCCTTGCCGGACGGCGCAAAATGATGGCCGTCATCAAGGCGGACGCCTACGGCCACGGAGCCGTGGCCGTGGCGAATTGCCTGGCCGGCTGCGGCGCAGATTGGTTCGGAGTGGCGAGCGTCGAAGAAGCCCTGGAATTGAGAGCCGCAGGGATCACGCAGCCCATACTGCTGCTGGGCGGCCTCTACATGAGCGACCCTGCGGACCTCATCAAGTTTCAGCTCACGCCTTCGGTTTCCTCCACTGCCCGGCTTGATACCTACGCCGAGTGCGCCCGGCGCTACGGTCGCCCCATCGAGTTCCATCTCAAAGTGGACACCGGACTGGGGCGTCTGGGGGTGCCGCCGGACCGGCTGGCAGCGTTGCTGGAACATTACCAGAGGCTCGAGGGCGTGCGTTTAACCGGCCTGTTTACACACCTTGCTTCCGCCGAGGATCTGCTGGCTACCCAAACGGAAGAGCAGGGTGAGCGCTTCAGGGCTGCACTTGCCCAACTGAGTTCGGCCGGAATCGAACCCGCGTGGACTCATGTTTCCAACAGTGGCGCGTTGCTCGCCCGCCGCGAGTTTCCTGAAAACATGGTTCGCATCGGAGGCTTGCTTTACGGCTGCTGCATTCCGCTCCTTGTCCCGCCGGGCAAAGTCCTTCCGGACCTCCCGGAGTTCGAACCTGTACTCACCTTCAAATCCTGCGTCGTGTACCTGAAGGACGTTCCCAGCGAGACGCCGCTTGGTTATGGGGAGGCATTCCATACCCGGCGTCCCTCCCGCATTGCCACAGTTCCGGTGGGCTACGCGGACGGCCTCAATCGGGCGCTCTCGAATCGGGGTCATGCCATCGTACGCGGCAGACTGGCGCGGCTCGTCGGTAGCATCAGTATGGACCTCTCGCTTCTGGATGTGACGGACATTCCCGGGGTCAACATTGGAGACGAAGTCATGCTCTTGGGCCGGTCAGAGGAGGCCTCGATTACCGCGCTCGACATCGCGCAGATGCTCGACACAGTCCCCTATGAGGTTTTGTGCTTGATTGGCAAACGCGTGCCCCGGCTTTATGTGGAGTGAACCTGAATTCGGAAGTTGGAGTCGTCGTTCGAGCCGAACGCAGGATTCGATGCCCGTTCGACGCAGCTACCGGAGGAACACAATGGTGCGGGGGCCAAGCGTAGGGGCATCCGCCGCGGCGGACGCTGTGCCCCTGCAAGATGCACATCACACTCACCCTAACTTGCGAATTCGGGTCTAACTCCTTGCCTTTTCAACAACATTCCCGCTTTCGACGGCTAAGTACCTGTTTTTTCATAGACATTCCCGCTTCTCCCTGACCTTTTCTACAGCGGTCCTTTGTTTTCAATGACATTCCCGCACTGCTCGTTCAAAAAAGAATTCTTCCCAAGTGCAGCTCACGGTCAAAAGTTGACGGTTGGCAGAATACGCCTGCCAACCAATCATTTTCCCCGACTGCGGGGGCTGTTCGTCGCCAGGGTAGGCAGAGGCGCGGGAGTGGAGGTAGTTCCTAGGGCCGTTCCACGTCGTAATCATACGCTAGTACGCTAGCTCACAATCTGGCATTTGTCAAGCATTAATTGTTGCGGGCTGTAATCTCTCACTCTCCGCGGGTGGCGGATACATTGGTTTGTATGCGTGCGCCGCCAGAGGTCGCCGACCTAAATAGCGATTTCGGCGCCACCAGCGGATCTTCTCACCGACCGCGCACCAGGGCTGCGGACCTACAAAACAGGTCCGCGCTGGTCGCTTTGAGGGGCCAGCAACCGTAAAGCTCGCGGCTTTGACGAGGCGTACTTACTGGCGTGGGCCGAAGACCGCAATGGTCCTAAGCGGACTTCAGGTAAGAGCCTTCCGGTAGAAATTTATTACCGCAGACCGGGCATTCGACCTGTGTGTTAGGCAGACGCTCTCCAGGGCCGGCTTGGGAGGATTTCCCATAGGCTTCTGGCATCTTGTTTATCTCTATGGCGGTACCACATTTGGGGCATTTCGAAAACATTGCCATGTAGACAGCTCCTTCCTCAGGACTCCGGCATTACAGCGCACAGTGCCTAATCACGGTCAGGACGGCGCTGGCTGTGGCTACACGCTCAAGGGCGGGCTCTGAGAAGCTCGCAGAGACTTTGCAATTCGCAGCGCGTCGTGCATTGGGAGCTTCTTGATTTCCTCCTCAGACTCATTCCACTCTTGTTTTCCTGCAAACAATTCAACAACCCTTTTCGGATCGCCTCCTGTGTCCGCGGTGGCGCGACTCACCGCGGTAGACACATCAACACACACGGTCTTCGAGCCCAGATTAACGTGGTAGCGCGTCCCTGTCCTAATACCTCCGCTTGGCCCACGCAATACCTCTGAGCTAACGACCATAGTGCCCTTAGGTACCCTTTCTCCCATTTCAAACTCATTATAGCACCCCCCCGACTTGCGCATGCCTCAAAGGAGCGTTTCCATGATGGTCGATTATGCGGCCTAGAGGGATCGCGCCGGCGGACTGTAAGGTTGACTAAGTTAGTAGGGCGCACGCATAAAGGACAATGCATCCGCCACTCGCGACCTGATTCTTAAGCAAAATCACCGTTCCCGTGGCACCCAGCACGTTGTACAATATGCATGCCCTTCGCTCAAAGGAGGAAATTATGCGTAAGCCTATGGCCCTCGTGCCCTTCTTCATTATTTTTGTTTCAGCCTCCGCGACTGCGGGGAAGAACAGAAAGGACGTTCCCACCGCTCCTCTGCCCGCTGCTATCGTGAATGCCCGAAAGGTGTTTCTCACAAACGGCGGTGGCAGTGACCTTGCCTATGACGCTTTCTATTCGGAAATGAAAGGATGGAGGAAATATCAACTTGTTGGGTCCCCGGACGAAGCTGATTTGATCATTGAGCTCGCTTACCGGGTTGAGCACGGTGGAACTCGCGTTTGGAGTTCAACCAACACCTACAACGGAACCACTCAGGTTCACAGTGCGCAAATCGTGGACCCGCAGCTCGTGCTCATGATTTATGACGCGAAGACAAGGAACTCGCTGTGGTCGACGGTTGACCATCGGAGACTTGCGCGCAGGGAAAAGAACCGGGAAAAGGAAACCATCAGCTCGGCGGAAAGACTGGTGGAGGAACTGAAGAACAGGGCAAACATTCCGCAGTGAGAATGGACGCTACGGAAGGCCCGCAAGCGAGAACGGAAAGGGTAATGTTTCTCTTTGCGGCATCTCGGGTTTTCCTAGGTGTGTGGTGGGAGACCCTTTACGGCGACTGCGTAGTCCTGGCTTGGCCCATTTTCGAGGCGCTCCTTAAACCCCAGCTGCGCGATTTCATCAAAGTGGCCCAGACACCGAACGAACGAACCGAAGCCGCAATCAAGTGCAAGTTCCAACCAGCTCCACGAGGGGGCCACGTCCGCTTTCCCTTCCGAATCAGTTTGAGAACTCAGTCCGCCGATATCACCGTGGTGCATCGAAGATGCCCACCGGTAAAACGTTCGATGTAGTTCCAACAGCCCGGCTTGACTGGCTCTTTCATAAATCGAGACGCGGCACCATTCATTTCGTGGCCGGGTCTTGTCCCTTGGTATTGCAAAGCGCGGAAGGACCTCGGCGTACTTTGTCATCATGCGCTCGTACGACTCTTTGGAAACCTGTTGTTGCTGCTCTTTATCCATCTGGTCGTACGTTAGTTTGTGTCGGATGATTAGGTAGTCCACGAAATCCGCAACGTCCTCCGGGTGCTTCTTCAGCCACACTATGTTGAGTTCGGTCTCGTATATGCTACGGGCGAGCTTCATCGCATCCTGGCCATAGCCGTTGAGAACAAGTGTAAGAAGCGCGCCGAGCGTATTCGCCGCCGCAAGAACCATCCGGCAGACGATTTGCGGCAACTGGCCGCTCATCGGCCGGTGGGTCATCTCGTTGATGATGGGTTGTAGGTTGCTGGCGGCTTCAAAGAAGAGCTTGTATTTGTCGCACACCGGCTGCCACATCTCAGGAAAACCAGCAAGAACAGTGAGGGGTCCGGAATCCATTCCACGATTGTCTACGAAAAGAAGCGAATCGACAATCTCCTGCCGTGTCTGCTGAGCGGTGGTCGGGTTACAACAATTTCATTTGGACAAGCCGACGGGCGGGTAGCGCACACATGCCTTAATTTGGCATGTATGCGATCTACTGATCGACTGCGCCGCTTTCGCGCATGACATGGCGCTTTGCACGCCACAACAACCAACCCCTCACCCGTCCCGCTCCGGCTGGTGAAAGCGCCGGCAGCGGGACACCCTCTCCCCAAGGGAGAGGGCAGTATTCCGATGCTGATCGTCCAACGCAGCATGGCAGCGATTATCATGGCTCCGCCCGCTTTTTGAACAATTCGGGGAAGACCTTGCGGTAAATGGCCATGCCGAGGGCGGCGTTCATGCCGATCTCTTCCAGGGCATTGATTTCCTCATCAGTGGTGATGCCGCCGGCGGCGGTGATGGGTAACTGCGTAACGGAGCGCAAGCTTCTAAACCACGCCAGATTCGTCCCCTGGAGTTTACCTTCCGCGTCAATGTACGTGCAGAGGAACTCCGAGCAGTAAGGCTCGAGCTGCGCCAGCGCCTGCGCCGAAGTGAGCGGCAGCGTTTCCCGCCAGCCTCGAATGGCAACGCGGTCACCCAGGCAGTCAACCGCAATCATGAGCTTCTCGCGAGGGACGGCGGCAAGGAGAGTTCGGAGGAACTCGGAGTTGATGCCGCAGGGCGTAAACGCGCTGCTGCCTACGATCACCTTGTACGCGCCGCCCTGCACCACCCGGAGTGCTTTTTCGATCGTGCGAATCCCTCCCCCGACGCGGCAGGGCTTTCGCTGGCAGAGTTCACCGATAATATCACTGTGGTCTCCTCGGCCCAACGCTCCGTCAAGGTCGATGACCTGAATTTGGGGATAGGCAGCAAATTTCTCGAGCACCGCAAGTGGGTCTGGGAACTCCAGGAACTTCTCCCGCCCCTGGACGAGTTGAACCACCTTTCCCGCCATTAGGTCAATGCAGGGAATAATCATGATGAGAACAAGTCGACAGTCAAGAGTCGAGAGTCGAAAGTCAAAAGTTTAAAGGCTAAAGGATGCTGGATAAACTCTCGTCTGTCATCCCCAGACCGTCGGCTGTCATTCTGAGCGGAGCGAAGAATCTCTGCAGTTCGTTTCGCTTAGCGTAAACTCCGCGAGACAGTAGCAGCCCTCCTTGCCGCGAAACTGACCGCTCACCCGACTCCGTCGGCTGGCGGACTGGTGAAAACGCCGTCGCGGGCCTCCCTCTCCCCTGGGGGAGAGGGCAACACCCATTTATGGTCCTAGCCTTTAGCCTTTATCATTTGATCTGCCCTACAGCCGCACGGGCACGCCTTGTGACTGCAAGTACTCCTTGAGGCCGCGCATCGTATATGTTTCGAAATGGAAAATAGAGGCAGCTAAGGCAGCATCCGCATGGCCTTTCAAGAAGACTTCGGCAAAATGTTCGGGCCCCCCGGCGCCGCCCGAAGCGATAACAGGAATATGGAGGGCCTCGGCAATGGTCTTCGTCAGCTCACAATCGAAGCCTGCCTGCGTGCCGTCCGCATCCATGGAAGTCAGAAGGATTTCACCTGCGCCGCGTGCTTCCACTTCCCGAGCCCATTCCAGGGCGTCCAGTTCGGTTTGCTTGGTGCCGCCGTAAGTAGATACTCTCCAGTGTGGAGCGGCCCTGGCCCCACCCTCCAGGGACGCACTTTCCTGGCCCTCCGTCGCCACTCGCCGGCGCGCGTCGATAGCCACAACGAGTGCTTGCCGCCCAAAGTGCTCTGCAATCTGGCTCAACACTTCGGGAGATTCAACTGCAGCCGTATTCACGGCCACCTTATCGGCCCCAGCGGAGAGCAAGCGTTGCGCATCCTCCAGGGTCCTCACGCCCCCACCGACCGTCAGCGGTATGAAAAGCCGGCGCGCCACACGATGTACGGTATCCATCAGCGTGGCGCGTCCCTCGCGCGAAGCCGATATGTCCAGCATGACCAGTTCGTCCGCGCCCTCGCGGTTATACGCCTCGGCCAGTTCACCCGGGTCTCCGGCATCTCTTAAATTCACAAACTTGATGCCTTTAACCACTCGGCCGTTCTTACAATCCAGGCATGGGATGATGCGTTTTGCGAACATAGGAAGCTGTCAGTGGTCAGTTGTCAGTTGTCAGTCGTCAGTTGTCAGTGGTCCGTTGTCCGCTTCTGCAACGGACTACTGACCACGGACAACGGACAGGCGTTTCACAGACCCAGGAAATTTGCCAGCACCTTCAGCCCAACTTCTCCCGACTTTTCCGGGTGAAACTGCACCGCCCAGATGTTCTTCATCTCCACGCCCGCTGCGAAAGTCTGCCCATAGTGAGTTACTGCCGAGCTTTCTTGGGTAGCTGGCCCGTAGTAAGAGTGACAGTAGTAAACGAAACTGCCGTCCGCGACCCCCTTGAAGAGCCCGCTGCGGCTGCGAATCTCCAATTGGCTCCAGCCCACATGTGGAACTTTGAAGACTCCTTCGAATCGGGTCACGTGGCCGGGGAGCAATGCGAGCCCGGGAACCTCCGGCGCTTCGTCACTCGCTTCGTAGAGCGCCTGGAGACCCAAACAGATCCCCAGGAACGGAGTGCCGCCGGCCAGCGAGTCGCGCAGAGGCTTCAGCAGCCGGCGCTCCTCGAGGGCTCTCATCATCGTGCCGAAGTGACCTTGACCGGGGAAAATGATCTTCTCGGCGGAGCGGAGCGACTCCGGACTGTCCGTCACCTCGGCCGAGTGTCCGAGGTGCTCAACGGCCTTCAGCACCGAGCCAACATTGCCGGCGCCGTAGTTGAGTAAGGCGATCACAGCAGTCCTTTGGTGCTGGGGAGTTGGGCCTTGAGGCGTGGGTCGCGCGAACAGGCATAGCGCAAAGCACGCGCCCAGGCTTTGAACAACGCCTCGACGGCATGGTGGCTGGAACGGCCGTAAGCCAGTTTCAGATGCAGGTTGGCACCAGCACTTGTCGCAAATCCGTGGAAGAAGTCTTCCAACAGCTCTGTTTGGAGGTCGCCGACGTACCTTGCCTTGATCGGCGCGTCGAGCACCAGGTAGGGCCGTCCACTCAAGTCGATGGCAGCGATAGCCAGGGTTTCATCCATGGGCATCAGGAAGTAACCCGCCCGATTAATGCCTTTCTTCGCCCCCAGTGCTTGCCGGAACGCCTGCCCCAAGACAATGCCAATATCCTCGACCGTATGGTGCTGGTCAACATCCAGGTCGCCGCGCGCCTCAACTTCCAGATCGAATCCGCCATGACGGGCAAACAGCTCCAGCATGTGATCGAGAAAGCGAATGCCGGTGGAAACCTTGTAGCGACCGCGCCCGTCAATGTTCAGCCGGATGCCGACGTCGGTCTCTGCGGTCTTGCGGTGGAGGTCTGCCCTGCGCGCCCTCATGCGAACCATCCTGTTTGGGAATAGGTGACGAAGTTCCGCCAGGCTTTTGTCCCGTTCCTGGTCTCGATCAAATGTTCCTGCCTTTCCAGTTCTTCGAGCAAGCGGCGCGTCTGAGCATGGGAACCGATGGTGAACCGCAAGTAACCCTGGAGATGCGGATCGTAGCTCCAGTCACGCACCAAAATCCCCTCCGCGCGGAGGCGCTGGGCGATTTCCGGGGCGCGCTCCCCGACACGAGTCAGGATGAAATTGGCAGAACTCCGCACATAAGGAATCCCCCGAGACCCGAGCCAGCGATAGACGAGGCCGCGGTTGGCGCGAACTTCCGCAACGTATTTCCTTACATGCCTTTCATGCTGGATGGCAATCGACGCTGCCAACAGGGCCAGCGAATTCACCGGGAAAGGGTTTTGAACTCGGTGCATTAGTTCCACAAGTTCGGGGTTGCCGAAGATAAAACCCATTCGTAACGCCGCCAACCCAAACGCTTTCGAAAACGTCCTGGTCACGAGAAGGTTTTCATACTTTCTGATCCAGGGCAGAACCGTCGCACCGGAATAGTCGTAATAGGCTTCGTCGACTAACACCAGGACGCGCGGCGCGGCCTCCAGGAGAGTGCGCAGATCAGGCTTGGAAATCTGCGTCCCGGTGGGGTTATTGGGGCTGGCCAGAGGTACCCAGCGGGTTTTCTTGTGGATCGCGCTCACGATGCTTTGCACGGGAAGTCGGAAGTGCTCGTCGTAGCGAACCCGCTCGATGTCGCCACCCGCCACGTTGTGAAAGAATTCGTAGACCGGGAAGGTTGGAGCAGGCGCCAGGAGCACATCACCGGGATCAACAAAGGCGTCGCAGATCGCCTTGATCGCGTCGTCGGTGCCGTTGGTCAGGAGCATCTCTTCCGGCTTGACTCCGAAATAGCGCGCCAGGGTCTGCCGGCTCTCCCCGTACTCCGGGTAGCGCGTGAGCATTTCAGGCGTTAGAGCACGACGCAAGGCGCGGACAACTTCCGGCGCACACCCCACCGTGTTCTCGTTGAAGTCCAGGCGCAGTTTCCCCGCTCGCCCTTCCATGGGGGGGCGGTATTTCTTCAGTCGTTCCACCGCCTTGCGGGGTCGAATCATCGATCCTTGTACCTCACTTCAAATGCTCGGCTCCCCTCCTCGACGGAGGAGGGGTTGGGGGTGGTGGCTACAAATGCAACCACCCCCTTACCCCTCCTTAGCTAAGGAGGGGAGTTCTGGAACCTCACTTCCGACCCGGCTCCCCTCCTCGGCGGAGGAGGGGTTGGGGT
>Ga0326728_10024615_pt1 | contig 10886 bp, 11 predicted proteins | sample MB3enrmetagenome_FD_207602 | JGI IMG/M metagenome (GOLD analysis project Ga0326728, IMG submission 207602) | Lab enriched peat soil microbial communities from McLean, Ithaca, NY, United States - MB31MN | ecosystem: Environmental > Terrestrial > Soil > Wetlands > Peat | place: USA: New York...
ATATCTCATCACCTGAGGTGGAAGAAATATCCGGTTATTATAAATTCACTGATGACTTCCCCAGCGTAGCCGATATTGAGAAATGGGTTGCGGGGCACCCGGATGCAGACCAGCTGATAGAGATCATATCACGTTCATACGATTATATCCGGAAACTTCCCCTCACGGGCATCTCCGAGAGCTATTTTGAAGACGAGTTCTCTCTGAACGACGCCACTGAATAATACCGGAAGTCTCGTCCCCGGATCGGTTTTAAGCCTCCGGCAACCTCCCGTTCGTGTTGTCATCCATCCATCCATCCATGGTCGCATGGAAGATCTCATACAATTCCTGATGATAATGTTGCGATAGTTGGGTAGTATGCAACATCAATTATTAACGTTAGCAGCAGATGATACCACGGGAAAACGATAAAAATCAGCGGAGGTGAGAGATGGGATTGCCATTGGAATTCAACAAAATTCATGAGATGGATTGCCGGAAAGGGATGAGACTACTGGATCCGGCATCCATCGATGTGATCGTGACGTCCCCACCTTATAATATTGGTATTCCGTATCGCTCGTATAATGATAATAAACCCCGTGAAGAATATCTGAACTGGATATTGGACACCGCAACGGAGTGTAAAAGAGTCCTCACAGAGGATGGCTCATTTTTTTTGAACGTTGGCGGGACATTGAAAGATCCCTGGCTCCCCCTGGATATCGCATCCCGGGTGAGGAAAGAATTCGTTCTGCAGAACATGATCCACTGGATAAACTCCATCGCCATTCCCCGGGAAGATACCGGTGATTATCCCAATATTACGGGAGATATTGCAGTCGGTCATTACAAACCGATCAACAGTGCCAGATATCATCACGATTGCCATGAGTTCATTTTTCATTTTACAAAGAAAGGAGACGTTCATCTGGACAAACTGGCCATCGGTGTTGCATACCAGGATAAAAGTAATATCCGGAGATGGAAGTCAGCAAAAGTTGACCTGCGGGACCGGGGGAATACCTGGTTCATCCCATATAAAACAATAACAACCACGAGAGAAAGGCCCCATCCTTCGTCATTTCCGGTCAAACTCCCGCTGATGTGCATCCTGGATCATGGCATCGCCAAAACAAGAACCGTGCTCGATCCATTCATGGGTATCGGATCAACTGCCGTTGCCTGCATTCGGCTGGGAATCGACTTCATCGGTTTCGAGATTGACCCTGTCTATATCTACGAAGCTCAGAGACGGATAAAAGATGAATATGGTAAAAAGCACGCAAACAAACGGGAACTCAATAAAAATGCTGATATTTCGGAGTTGGAGAAAGCATACGATAAATCTCTTTAATGCCCGTAAAAAAAATCCACCCTCACTTCTGACGAAGATTGAGAGAAACGACTTTTCAGGAAAAACGTATCGATGCTTCGATGAGCACGTGTCTCTGCCCCTTTCGCTGAAGCACTCCCTTACTTTGCGATACCCCCCTTATAAAATCACAGAACACTGACAAATGAACCGGGGTTTTCTCGGGATCCGATTTTCCTTTTGTTCATGAGGGGGTGAAAATACTTCTTAAGTATCCGGACGTGTAATTTATACCCATGGTCACCCGTGTCGGGCGGTATGCGCAGATTATCGATATCCTGAGTAAGTACGGTTTTGGTATTGCGTTGGAGAAGATATTCCCGGGTAAGTTCCGGTTCCGTCTTCCTGGTTCAGAACAGGAGCCGGACAGCTCCACGATCTACGTGCGCATGCGTCTCGTCCTCGAAGAGCTTGGCCCGACCTTTGTCAAGTTCGGGCAGATCATGAGCACAAGGACGGAGATCCTGCCGCCGGAACTTGTCGAAGAGCTCAAGAAGCTGCAGGACCACGCAAAACCGCTGCCGTTTGCCGAGGTTCTGGCAGTGATCCACCAGACCTGCCCCAATGTCGAGGACTGGTTCAGTGAAATTGACGAGACGCCGGTCGCATCTGCATCGATCGCGCAGGTGCACCGCGCTGTCCTGAAGGACGGGACCCCGGTCGCGCTCAAGATCCAGCGGCCCGGGATCCCCGAGGTTATCGAGAACGACCTTGGCATCCTCAAATCGATGGCCGAGCGCATAGAGTCCGTATTCCCGGAGAGCCGGATTTACAACCCGACCGGCATGGTACAGGACTTCGCCAACCAGATCCGAAAGGAGCTCGATTTCTCGCGGGACGCCCGGAATGCGGAACGGATGGCAAAGAATTTTAACGACGTGCCCGGGATCCACTTCCCCAAGATTTACTGGGAATATTCCTCGTCCCGCATGCTCGTGATGGAATACATTGATGGAGTACGGATCGATAACCCGGAGGCGATCGCTGCCATGGGGCTTGACCCGCACGAAATTGGCGTCCGCGGATTTCAGTCGTACCTGAAGATGATCTTCGAGGATGGCTTCTTCCACGGCGACCCGCATCCAGGCAACCTGCTGGTCATGCAAAACGGCGACATCGTCTTTCTGGACTTCGGGATCGTCGGCATCCTCCGCCCGGAGAAACGGCAGCTCTTCATCAACCTTCTCTTTGCGATAATGACCGATGATATCGAGATGATCCTGAAGTCGCTGGAAGGTTTCGGCATCGTCATTGCCGAGGAGAACCGCGAGCCGCTCCGGGACGATCTCTATATCATGATGCACGATTTCGGGGGAGAGGGCGGGGTTGCAGATTTCAACTTCGGGCTGGTGGTGACCGAGCTCACCGATGTGATGCGACGGTACAATCTCAAGGTGCCGATGAGCCTGATGCTGCTCCTGAAGGTTGTTGTGATGGCGCTTGATATCGGTGTCAGGCTCGACCCGAAGTTCAATTTTGGCGACGCGGTCACCCCCTATATCAAGAAGCTTGCCGAATCCAACACCCTCTCTGCTGCCTATATGAAGCGGGCCTCCAATTCCCTCATGGAGGCGGTGGATGCTGCATTCGATATGCCCCGCAATCTGAACCTGTTGTTACGACGGTTCTCGACCGGGACGGTCAGGATCGAACTGGTCGCGACCGACCTGCAGAAACTCCAGATGGCGCTCGACCGGGCAAGCGACAAGGTCATGATCGGCCTTGTTGTGGCTGCACTGGTTGTCGGGTCGTCACTGGTGCTCCTTGCCTCCCCGCTTAACCTGCCAAACGAGGTCATGTATATTGCCATCCTCGGATACACTGCAGCAGTGCTCTGCGGGTTCTATGCCATTTACCACGTTATCTTCCTTAAATTCCGTATCGAACGGTAAACTCTCAACCCCCATTCTCTCATATCAGCGGTCGGATGACCTCCCACCGCCTCACCTTTTCTGCAAAGGTGTACCGGGCGTTTGCCGGGCTCGTTGATGGCAGGACATCGATGGTCACCAGTTCCGGCAGGCAATGGTTAATCCTGGCAAAGTACTTCCCGGCAGTGCTCCCATTCAGCAGAATGCACCGGATGGTCCGGTGAGAATCGAGGAGACCCGCAATATCGTTGAACTCCGGGTCACGGATCGCTGCATCGGCACTCCCTTGCCGATGGCAGGAGTGCACGACGTCCCAGAGCGCGATGTGGTGGTCTGCGAGCCGTGATGCGCGGACCGCATAGGGAAGATGGGGGGCAATTCCTGCGATCCGCCCGATGATCCGCCAGAACTGGTTCCTTGGATTGGCATAGTACTCGTGCTGGCAAAGAGACTGGGCGCTGGGGAAGCTCCCGAGAATGAGCGTCTCCGTTGCGATACCGATGACCGGTGGAAGGCCGGTGATCCGTACCGGAAGGGGGGGTGGGGGAGGGTCATTCATAAGCCGGAAAAATGTAAAAAAGATGTTCGCTATTATGGTTTTTTGAAATAGAGCAGGCAGTGACAGTGACCGTCTTTGGTGATCTCGTCTTCATGATAGATGCACGGGCATTCGATGGCGCGGTCTTTCTCCTCATCCCCGCTCCGGAGCCGGCACGGGCAGTAGGCCCTGCCGAATTTTCCCTTGTTCCGGATGAGCCCCCGGATCACGATCCCGAGATGTTTTTCATCCGGGTTGAGTACCCACCCGTTCTTCTTTGCCATCGCCTTTGCCCATCTTAGCATGTCCGCTTCAGCGGTGTTCTCTTCTGCCATGATATACCAGCCGTTTCCTTGCCTGCCCGCTTAAAACAATTTTCTGTCCCGAGACGTTATGCTTTGTGTTCCTCGCATTCACTGTTCTTTTGGCATGGACCGTCCGGTTTTCTTTCCGGCGATACGCCCTGCGACCCGGTTATAGGTCGCCATCACGTCTCCCTTGTCGAACCGGTATACATCCTTGTCGAGCGATTCCCCGGTCTTTTTGTCCCAGAGACGCATCGAGTCCATGCTGATCTCGTCCCCGAGGTAGATGGATTTTCCCCGTCTCCCGAATTCTATCTTGAAGTCCACGAGCGTGATGCCCCGCGTGGCAAGGAGATCAGAGAGGAGTTTGTTGACCTTCAGTGCAATTGCCTTGATCCTCTTCAGCTCGGCCGGCGTGACAAGCCCGAGCGCGATGATAAGATCATCATTGAGCATCGGGTCGTGCCGGGCATCGTCCTTGTAATCGACGACGATCACGGGCGGGTTGAAAGGCTTTCCCTCCATGAACGGATAGGTGCGGACGACCGAACCGGCCGCAAGGTTGCGCACGATCACTTCGAGAGGGATCATGGAGAGCTCCCGGACTGCCATCCTGTTCCCATCGATCATCCCAAGGAAATGGGTTTTTATGCCATTTTCTTCCAGGTACTTGAAAAAGAACGCGGAGACCCCGGCATTGTAGCTCCCCTTATTCCTGAGGATGTCTTTTTTGCCGCCATCAAATGCCGTGATATCATCCCTGAATTCTACGATCAATGTTCCCTTTACATCAGTACGGTAGACCGACTTGGCCTTGCCTGAATAGAGGAGTTTCTGCTGTTTCACTGGTCACCTGCTCCCTGTCCTAATGGTTTGTGCGAGCCGGTTTATTAGGGGTTGCAAACCGGGATCATAACAGCCCCGTTCGATGAACTGCGGGTAGATGCAGAGGCGCTCACGAAGTTCGGCGTCGCCAGCAATGGCCCGGAGATCCTTGATTGCCGGCCACGGGTGCTCGGGATTCACGTAATCGATGGTGACCGGCGACACGCCACCAAGGTCGTCCACGCCACAGGGAATGAGTTTTTGTGCATCGATCAGGTTGGGGGCGATCTGGATAGCGATCTCCCCCGGGAGGATCTCCCGGGCCATCCGGATTGTGGTGCAGATCTCCCCGGTATCCAAGACGCGGAATCCGGCCATCGGGGTGCCAGGTTTGGGACAGAAGTTCTGGAGGATCACTTCCTGAATGTGACGGTAGCGCCGGTGAATTTCGCAGATCGCGAGAAGCGACTCCTCGCGATCTGCCATCGTCTCACCGATACCGAGGAGAAGGCCCGTGGTAAACGGGATCCTGAGTTTTCCCGCGTCCTCCATCATCGCAAGACGTACTTCAGGGGACTTGCCCTTCGATGCAGCGTGGGCCGGCAGCTCGGCAGTAGTCTCGAGCATAAGCCCCATGCTCGCGTTGACAGGCCGGAGCCGCTCCAGTTCGCCGTACGTGAGGATACCGGCGTTGGTGTGGGGGAGAATGCCATACCGGATGGCCAGCCTGCACATGGCCTCACAGTAATCGAGGATTGTGACGTATCCAGCCCGGCGGATGTACGGCACAAACCCCGTTTCCTCCTCCGGATGTTCGCCAAAGGTAAAGAGCGCCTCGGTACAACCCATCCGGGCGCCATGCTGCAGGACGAGATCGACCTCTTTCTGGTCCATGAGGCACCCCTCCTGCACCGGTGTGCGGAACGAGCAGTATCCGCAGCGGTTGCGGCAGACGGTGGTGAGGGGAAGAAAGACATTGCGGGAGTAGGTGATCACCCGGCGCTCCATGCGTACCAGTTCCTTTTAAAAAGGTTAAAATCTGGCGGTGTTTTCCGTTGCGACGTAGCCTGTATGAAATTTATAGGAAGGAACTCCACATACTGGTACTAGATAATCGAGCAGAGCAGCAACGGTGACTTTGCATGATCCCGGTAATCCTTATCGATACAAACACGGAACGGCGGAAGGAGATCGAACATTTCCTGAATGGCACCGGGACCTACCGGGTCATTGCCCCCTCATCACCAGAAGTCACGTTCAACCGGAGCCTTACCGGTAAATCCGGAGTCATCATTTTCGTGCATGAGGAAGCGCAGAACGGCCTCCTCTTTTTGAAGAACATGGGGATGCAGGAGATCACCCTCCCCCTTATCCTCTTGTCCACGCACTACGATTCACGGATTTCCGGTGAGGCCCTGCAGCACCACGGGGAATACCTCGTGATCTCAGGACCTACGACAGAATGGTTCCCGGTCCTGCAGCAGGTAATCGGCAAGGTGCTGGATATCCAGCGGCTCAGGGAACAGGTAAAACAACTCGATAAAAAACTCGACCTCGTGGGCAGCGTCATCCGTCACGATGTCCTGAACCAGCTGACGGCAGTCAATGGCTACAACGAGCTGCTGGGGATGATGATCGAAGATCCTAAGATGAAGTCGTTTCTGCAAAAAGAGCGGCTTGCTATCGAAAAGATCGGACGGCTGTTCCAGTATGCCAAAGACTATCAGAATCTCGGGGCCGAACCGCCCCGGTGGCAGGCAATCCGATCAATTGTCCGGCGCACGACTGAGAGCCTCGACCTCAAAGGAATCAGTATCACGGGGGAATGTGGGAACGCGCTCGTCTTCGCTGACCCTCTCTTCGAAAAAGCAATCTTTCAGCTGCTTGAAAATGCGATCCGTCACAGTGGCACTGCCACCGAGATCAGGATATTTTTGATTGATAAAGGTGACTCTGTTGTGCTGGTCATCGAGGACGATGGCAGGGGAATACCTGCCGGCGATAAGGAGAGGATCTTTGAGCGGGGGTTTGGCAGCTATACCGGCTGGGGTCTTTTTCTCGTGCGGCAAATTCTTGACATCACCGGCATCACCATCATTGAGAATGGAGAACCTGGCTCGGGTGCACGATTTGAGATCCGGATTCCAAAAGACGCGTTCCGGCGCGATGGTGGCAGAGCCTCTCGGATATAAGTAACCGTGTCGGCCGCCGTAAACGCTGCCGTTCCAATACCCGTTTTCTCTCTTGGGTAATAGATCCGGACTGGTAGCAGTATCTTTTTCTGATCGTCCTGCATACCGGCGTATGCAATGTGTCCTCACGCGTTAATCCCCTACAAACCCGTTAATCCCAAGACCCGGCTATCCTGCCTTCTCGACCAGCCGGAACGGGAGGAGTTTGCCCGCGCCATGCTTGCGGACGTGATCGACGCGGTCAAAGATGCGAACTGCACACCGGTCATCGTTGCCACGGAACTCTATGACAGCGAGGATACCCAGATCACGATCACGGACGCGGATTTGAACCAGACATTAAACGAGGTGCTTCCCTTGGCGGCGGGGCCGGTGCTCATTATCATGGCAGACCTGCCTCTTGCCACCGGCCCTGATATAACACGTATTATTTCGACGAAAAGCGATATGGCGGTAGCTCCTGGCCGCGGCGGTGGGACGAACGTGATCTTTCTTAAGGAACCCACGCGGTTCCATGTCGATTATTATGGTACGAGTTTTTTAAAACACAAGAAAATTGCAGAAGAAGCAGGACTCTCCTGTGAGGTGATAGACTCCTTCCGGCTCCATACGGATATTGATGAGAAGGAAGATCTGGTGGAGCTCATGATCCATGGAATCGGCAGAAGCCGCACGTATCTCGAGGGTCTCGGATTCGGTCTGGTGACCGATGACAAGGGACGGGTCAGGGTAGAGCGAAAGAAACCGTTCACGGGCTCCCCGGCAGCAGCATAATACCATTTGATAAGCGGGTTACCATTTCTGTTCCAATAAAGAGTAATGTTTTGATTAAACCGGCTCCGGAGACCGCATCGGGAAATTTTCTGAATAATCAAAGGAACATTCCTTCACGAATTGCATGACAAGCGGTTTCAAAAAGCATCTCTGCCGGATATTTTTCGTAAATGTCTTGAAAAAAATCAGGGAATGGATTTAGACGAGGCCAATTACTTATCACTGCTGGTTTTCGGACGAGACATCAAACGTATACATATACTGGCAGTTAAGGTTGCTGATTTCGGAAAACGAAACCTGTTCTCTCTTCTTTTGCAGGGGGGATAATGACGGGATCGTTAGCTCTCTTGTCTGAGGATGGCAGAATGATGTCGTCGGGGTGATCGTTATCTGGACATCGACATCGGTAAATGTCCGGTTGGTCGGGTTCTCGATCTGGAACGTTTCAGTGTATATATCAAACGAGCCCAGACCGTTTTCAATTGGAGTAATATCCTCTGTGCCGGCGCTGACGGTTATCTCCGGGATAGGATATTTTGTAACGCAGCCTGCAAATAGTGCCGTCATGAAAAATACTGCCAAAATCCATCCAATTTTTTTCATGCTACTACGCCACTATTATGTGATTAGGTTGCCGCATTAATGTGTTTCGATACCGGCAGGACAGAAACATTTCTCTCACGAGGAATCTACCCGCAGATCGGGAGTTGCACCGGGCTAGTAGTAAAGTGTGCCATGCCATGAGCCAGGATTATTATCAGACTCCGGTTCAGCCGGTATTATCTCTAACAATGATGCCTTGCGAGGAGCTCCCTGAATAACCTTATGCGCTAGCGGGTAGTTACCGGGAAAACCCCTCAAAAGTCGTTCCCCAAACGCATCGAAAATACTCAGTAAGAGTGCTCACCCAAAGCGAGGAAAACTCATCTTCCCCAAGAATACAACAACGGTCACACGTTCCCGCTCCCGAACTGCGCATTCCGGAACCGGATCAGACCATCGCAGAACTCTCCCAGGTACTGGTCCATGGAGAGGCTCCCTTCCTGAAACGCGCATTCCTCCTCCTCGATGACTCTGGTGATTAGCTCCCGGGTCGGGAGGAGGAGATCGATTGGTACCCCGGACGTGCTCGATCCACGGAGCAGGGCCTCACGGAAGAGCCCGAGGCAATACCCGATGCGGTACGTGTAGATGTCCCGTGTCTTTTCAAGATAACCTGCAACCCGTTCCGTCTCGATGCGGAGGAAGTCCTCTTTTACCCTGTCGTTATTGCACTTCCCCAGCATGTACCGGTAATGGGCATACGGGTACATCTCTTCGAGCTCGGCAGGGACAATCCCGCAGGTCCCGAAGATAACGATATGGTACTGCGACGGGAGAAGGACCTGCGAGATGATCATCCGGATGAGCTGGTGGCTCGGGCTCTGGCTGTAGGGTTTCCGGACTGCACAGGGCATGAAGATCGCGATATCCCGGGGGGCCACCTCGTATTCATCGATGATATACCGGTACGACCTCTCAAATTCCGGAAGGTAGAACGGCGGGCCGGTCAGGATCGGTGCCCGACTGTTTTCTGTCTCTTTCTTCTCTTCCGGAATATGCATTTCTGGTCCATATCAGATCGGCCCGGCACTACAAGAACCAACCGTTCAGAAAGGGCACACGGGACTTTTCCTATAGTTCTTGCAATAGCAATTGAAATGAGCTGGCAGAGCTTTTGCATGGGCATGAATGGAAGACTGGCGGTGATGGCAGTGAGGTACATTGTGAAAAACCCGCAAAAGACCTTCTCGTTCAATCCCGGTGGTGGTCCCGCAGCACGCCCATAAAGAGGCACTCGTCCGCGCTGATAGAGTCGATGCCCACCTGATCGCCAATGGGAAGACCGATCCCCCGGATGACTGCCGCAGGCATGCACTCGTCCGCCTCGCCCATGACAAGTTCAGCAGCCGATGCGATGTTGTCGGCGACCGCCCGTTTGGTCACCTCGAGTCTCCTGCCATAGAGGTCGCTGCGTCCCCGGTCATCGATCACCGCCATAATCCCGGCGCAGCCGATCGCCACTCCGCTGCACCCGAGGCGCATCGCGTGGGTCCTGCTGTCGGCAATGATCACGCCGACCTTTGCTCCTGTCATGCGTCTGATTGCGTCCTTGATCGTGCGGGCGCTCCCGTCCGGATCCGCGGGAAGGGGGGTCACACACCCCGGCGGTGCGTTGGAGGCGTCGACACCCGCATTGGGGAGCAGCGTCCCGCCCTTCATGCAGAGGAGAAACCCGGGAATACCGCCGACAACCGAATCGCTCTCCCTGAGCACGACCTCGGCCAAGCGGGGATCCATCCGGTGTTTTCCTGCCAGTTCCTTTGCCCGTGGTGAGGAGGTGATGGTCGAGAGATCAATGACGTTACCTTCTGCAGTGGCGACGGCGGTCTCGGCAAGTACAAGAATATCGCCGTCAGCAAAACCGCCGCATGCCTCCCCAGCCGCTGCAACGATGCGTTCTGCAATGGAGTCTTTCGCGTGGATGAGACCGGTGGAAAGGCCGAAAACGGAGAACGAGCTGTTCATTGCCCCTGCACCATGCACTCGTATACCCGGATCGCGTCCCGGGTCTCACGGACGTCATGTGCCCGGACCACCGAGACGCCTTTTGCCAGCAGCATCATGGTCGCGGCAAGGGTGCCCGGCAGGCGATCCTCGGGTTCACGGCCGAGCAGGTCGCCGATGAAGGTTTTGCGGGATACGGCAGCCAGCAGCGGCCGGTCAAACTGCCGGAACTCCCCGAAATGCCTGCAGAGTTCCCAGTTGTCTTCCACAGACCGTTGCGGTGTCCAGATCCCGACACCGGGGTCGAGCACGTAATGGTCGATGCCGGCCGCCTCGCACCGCCGCATGACCGCGGCAAGCGCCAAGAGAGTCGCATCCACCCCGACTGCATCGCCCGGCTGGTTTTTTGAGGCCATCACGAATGCCGGAAGGCCGGCGGCAGCCACTTTTCCTGCGTAGACCTGCGAGAGGAGACCG
>Ga0326728_10024616_pt1 | contig 10886 bp, 13 predicted proteins | sample MB3enrmetagenome_FD_207602 | JGI IMG/M metagenome (GOLD analysis project Ga0326728, IMG submission 207602) | Lab enriched peat soil microbial communities from McLean, Ithaca, NY, United States - MB31MN | ecosystem: Environmental > Terrestrial > Soil > Wetlands > Peat | place: USA: New York...
GTAGCCGCCGGTCAATGTCAGTTCAATGTTGCGCCGCGCCTCCAGTGTCTCGGCGATAGGCAGCGAGTTGGTGACGATGTGCAACGACTTCGAGGCTAGCTCTCCAGCGACAGCCGCAACGGTCGACCCGCCGTCCAGAATGACCGTCTGGCCGTCTTCGATCAGGCCCGCAGTAAGCCGCGCGATGCGGCTCTTCTCATCGCTAAAGCGACCGCTCTCCACGGTGAAGTCGAAGGAGCCGTTGCCGGAGGCATGCACTGGGACCGCGCCGCCATAGACGCGCTTAAGGATGTTCTCCGCCTCTAGTTGATCCAGGTCGCGGCGAACGCTGGACTCGGAGGCCTCCAGCTCGCGGCAAAGGGTCTCCAGATCGAGGAAATCCTTGGCCTCGAACATCTGACGGATTCTCAGTTGCCGTTCAGCAGCTTTCATCGTTCAGTGACCGAGTGTCGCGAGTTGCGGAGTGCATCCACTTCTCTCAGGGATTTCACTTCAAGGTTTCAGGTTTCGTTAATGGCCCTCATTACGGCGTCGGTCACGCTCTTAATCAGACTATCGACCTCTGCATGGTCGGCTGTAGCGGGCCTGAAGCCGTCTCGTACGCAGGGAAGCCGCGCAATGGCGCTGGGGTCTTCCATATCGGACAACTGGCACTCCCTCATGGTCGAAGGGTCGAAGCGCGAGTCCGGCAGGCCGAGAGTCTTCTTGATGGCCAACAGGTCAGAGGTGTGTTTCTCGGAGATCTGCGAGATGGGAACACCCAGTTGAGACGCCAGCATCAGGGTCCAGCAGTAGGTGTCCACCACCTCCGCGTACCACTCGGCGTGGGTGACGCTGTCTGCCCAGCAGATGATGCCGTGATTGGAGAGCAGCACGGTGTTGTGCTCGCGCACATAGGGCAGCACGGTCTGCGCGAAGGCCGCTGTGCCCGGCGTCTCGTAGGGCGATACCGCAACCTTGCCGACGAAAACCTCGAACTCGGGAACGATCCCGTTGGGCGGCACGCGCCCGGTGATGGCGTAAGCCGTGGCATGGGGAGGATGGCAGTGCACTGCGGCCTTCGCCTCCGGCACAGCCTTGTAGATCTCCAGATGGAGGAATATCTCGCTGGTGCGCGGCATGGTTCCGGCCACCTGAACGCCGTTCAGATCGACCAGGCACATGTCTTCGGGCCTCAGGTCGAACTTGCTGACCAGGGTCGGCGTGCAGATGACCTCATTGGGACCGATGCGATAGGAGATGTTGCCTCCGTTGCCGTCGACATACGAACGGTTCCACAGCTTGCGGCCGACCGCGCAAATCTCCTTCTTGACCGCCTCGGCCTCCGGCGTAGTGAAGAGCTTGGGATTGGCGGGGCTGCGCGACGACTGTACCGTGCTGCCTGGGCTGGAGGAGGCAGCAGCCACGGAGCTTCCGCTCGCAGCCGCGCCGCCGATTACAATCTCAATCTCGTTCTGCCGCAGGAAGTCGCGGGCTGAAGGAGTAATGATGCAGCGCTGGCAGACCAGTACTTGGGTCGCCCCGGCTGCTAGGGCGCTCTGCGCATCGCGCATGACCAGAACATTTTGACCGGTGAGTTCAATCTGTTTCACTTCGCCCTTCCTCACTGCTGCACCTCTGATTCTTACGTTGCTAATGGTTGGGAACTGGTTGTGATGGTGTCGACAATCAACGTGCAATAGGCATCCACTGGAACACGGTTGGGCCAGAAGGGATTGGCAGCCTCGCTGCCTTCCGTAAACGCCACCATCTGACCCTTGGCCGCGCCCAGCGCATCCACCGCGACCATGGACTTTCCGCCGCCCAGGCCATTCTTCGCCCGCAGATTGGCCATCGTCACCGGCTCCAGCACCACCAGCGTCAGGCCCAGCAACTCCGGCACAGCCGGGCTGAGCGTAACATTTCCGCGAACGATGCCCAGTCTCATGCTGTCCTCCCGATGCTCTGCTGCGGAGTCTGCACCTGGTCCACGATTCCCACCACCACCATGCGTCCCGGCGTGGTGTTGCCAAAGCGCTGGCGCGCGATGTCGCCGTCTGTGGAGACCAGCACCGTGGAACCCTGCGCCGCGCCGAGCCAGTCGATGACAACCAGCGGCTCCGGGCCGGTGCTGCCGTCGGCCTCCAGCCGCTGGGCGACCAGATAACGACAGCCGTCCAGCGTGGCGTGCTTGGCCGCCGGAACTACTGTGCCGTCGATGCGGGCCAGAAACATGGCTAGATGATCCTCAGCGCGTGGCCGATGGTGAGCTGCCGCTCGCGGGTGAAGGTCAGCGGCGTGGTAATGCCCTCGCCGGTGGGGGTCGCAATGCTGTGGCTCAAATATCCCGGCCCGCCGAAGCCCAGCGACGCCAGCGACGAGGCGTTGCTGACAAAGATCGTGGTGTTCATCGCCTTCGCCATGCGCGTCACCGCGTCCACATCCTTGGAGTGAATGATGGCGGTGTGCCGGTAGCCGTGCTCCGCCTTCACCGACGCCGCAATGCCCGCGTCCACGCAGGAGACGCGCACAACCGGGATGAAGGGCATCATCTGCTCCTCCACCACGAACGCATGGTCCTCGTCGGTCTCGCCAAACAGTATCTGCGTGCTTGCGGGAACGGTGACTCCGGCCGCAGCCGCCAGCACCGCAACATCCTTGCCGACGAACTCCTTGCGCACGTGCGCGCGCACACAGCCCTTGCCGTCGCCCTCGAAGGTGAAGGCAGCCTTTGTCAGCCGTTCGATCGCGGCCTTGTTCAACTCGAAGCCGCCGGCGCGGCGCATCGCATCCATAAACGCAGATGCGACGGATGCAACCACGAAAACTTCTTTCTCGCCGATGCAGAGCAGGTTGTTGTCGAAGGCCCCGCCCTCGATGATGGACCGCGCGGCCAGGTCGAGGTCGGCGGTCTGGTCCACCACCACGGGAGGATTGCCGGGCCCCGCCGCAATCACGCGCTTGCCGTATTTGCTCGCTGCCTGCACCACCATCGGACCGCCGGTGACGCACAGCAGAGCGACCTTGGGATGCTGGAACATCTGGGTTGCGGTTTCAATGCTGGGCTCCATTACGGTGGTGAGAACATTGGCCACGCCGCACTCGCGCTCAATCTCGCGGTTGAAGAGCTGTAGCGCATACTGTGCCACCCGCTTGCCTGAAGGGTGCGGCGCAAAGATCGCGGTGTTGCCGGCAGCCAGAATATTGATGGCATTGGCCGCCATCGTCGGAACCGAATGCGTGACCGGAAGCGACATGCCGATAACGCCCCACGGCGCGCGCTCGATGATGCAGAGCCCCGTCTTGTCGCTGCGCGCATCGCTGCGCATGGCCTCTACGCCCAGCACATAGCGCATGTTCTTCAGCTTCTGGACCTTGTGGTCGAGCCGGCCCACTTTAGTCTCTTCCAGCTCCATCTTGCCCAGTTCTTCGCAGCGGTTGATGCAGATGTTGCGGACGATGGAGATCATGCGCCCGCGTTCTTCCAGGCTCATCTCCTCCACCTTCTTCTGTGCCACGGCGGCTGCGTTGACTGCCTCGTCCACGGTGAGGAAGACGCCGTCGTGCGCGGAGGCGCTGCTGGCAACGCTACTGTGTGCCTGTGCGCCGACCGGCGTGGAGACCGGCGTAATTGCCGGAGCGGATGCCGATTGCGGCTGCTGCATCTGGGCGCGGAGTCTCGCCACAACCTCCCGCGCAATCTCAGCAATCACCTGTTCCTGGTTTGTCATACTTACTCCAAGCCTGTCCTTTACGGCTTCTCCAGAATTTTGCCGTCCACTTCGACGGTATCCACGATGCCAACAATGACCGCGTCCACCGGCGCATCCTTGGTCGCCGGCGTCAGGCGGGCCGAGCTTCCCTGGGTAAACAACACGCACTCGCCGATTCCCGCGCCAACACTGTCAACCGCCACCACCGAGCTTCCGGAGATCTCCAGCCGGCCCTCCCGGTTGATGTGCGGCTGAATCAGAAGCAGCTTCATCCCACGGAACTTCTCACTCTTCTGCGTGGAAACGACATTGCCAATTACTTTTGCGATAAACATGCCCGTTCCCTTCTTTGCGCCGCACAGGACCGACACCCTCCGCGGTATCCGCAGCAACTACTTGGGCAATACTGAGCCAAGGCTGCCATGCGGCCGCGCGATTACGTGCACGCTCAGCACCTCGCCGGCCTCTTTGGCGGCTGCCGCTCCCGCATCCACCGCGGCGCGTACGCTGCCTACATCGCCTTGCACGAACACCGAGCACAACCCGCTGCCTACCTTGTTCCATCCGACGAACTCGACGCTTGCCGCCTTCAGCATTGCGTCGGTGGCCTGCACCAGGGCTACCAGGCCCTTCGTCTCAATCATTCCAATCGCTTCATTGGCCATTTCGTTTCTCCCAATCTTCTTAGTTCCGTAATAATCAGTGGCTCGTGTCCAATCCCTCGAACCTTGTACCTAGAACCTCGGTTCGACTTACTTCAGGAAGCTGTCGACCAGCGCGTCGTGCGGACGCGCGATCACATGCGAGGCCACCAGTTCGCCGATGGCCTTGGCGGCTGCGGCCCCGGCATCCACTGCTGCGCGCACGCTGCCCACGTCGCCGCGCACGATCGCGGTCACAAACCCACCGCCGATCTGCACGGTCTTCACCAGCTCGACCGAGGCCGCCTTCACCATCGCATCACTTGCCTCGACCAGTCCGACGAGGCCCTTTGTTTCAATCAATCCAATCGCTTCACTCATCTTGTCTCCTCTGCCCGCTGGGGCAATTCATTCCGGTGGCTGGGCACCCCATCCTTACGGCGTATTTGTCTTTGCCCCAAGGGTGGGATGGCTCCGCTATTTCTTCGCTGCGGCCTTCTTCTCCGCTTGCACAAAGGAGGGCAGCTCGTCGTGGGGACGCGAGATCACCTGGACGCTGACTACCTCGCCGATGCGCGATGCGGCTTCCGCACCAGCATCGGTTGAGGCCTTCACCGCGGCCACGTCGCCCTCCACGAACGCGGTGACCAGTCCCGACCCCACCGACTGCCAGCCGGTAAAGGTCACGTTTGCGGATTTCAGCATCGCGTCAGTCGCCTCGAACAGCGCGACCAAGCCCTTCGTTTCAATCATTCCAAGCGCTTGTTTCATCGAGTCCTCTCTTCTTCCTTCCGAATTGCCTAAAACCCTTGCCAACCTGAATGCCTAACAAACTGAATCCCCAAACTTGTCCCGGCTGACTTACTTCAGCAGTTCAATGTCCTTGGTCAGGTGCAGTCCGCATGCGTTGGCCTCGTCGGTGTCCATGTGGACGTTGAGCCGCGAGGTTGGGTCGATGCGGACGATTACGTTATTGAAGGTCGTGCTGGCTGCGCCGCCAACGCGCAACTTCATCATCTCGCCCTGCTTGACCCCAAAGTAGGCAGCCTCGGTGGGGTTCATATGCACATGGATCGCCGCGCGAATGATGCCTTCCTTCAGTTGGATAGTGCCCTTCGGGCCCATGATGATCGCGCCCGGCGTTCCTGCAATGTTGCCGGAGAGCCGCACCGGAATGTCGTCGAAGCCCAGGCTGATGGCGTCGGTGAACGCAAGCTCAATCTGCGACTGCTTGCGCATGGGCCCCAGGATGCGAAGGTTGGAGATCAGACGGCTGCGCGGCCCGATGATGGTCACCTTCTCGTTGGCTGCGAAGTTGCCCGCCTGATAGAGGTCCTTGTAGACCGTAAGCTCCGTGCCCGGCCCGAAGAGGATGTCCATGTCCTCACGGCATACATGCATATGCCGCGCCGATGCCATCACTGTCAGCACCGGGGCTTCGCCGGCGGTGCGCCCCGCGCGCTCGCGGCTAAGATACCCCAACGCCACCTGGCGGACGATCTGCTCCACCACCGAACGGTCGATGGGTCCTGACGAATTCGTTAATGCTGCGCTTCCACTTGCCATAGGCTACCCTGTTTCGTTCTCTTGCTTATCTGGATCGACCTGCGCCTACGTGTTCCAATTTCGCTTGTTCGACAACACGCACCGTATCGCGCGCCACGATGCTTTCTTCATCCGCTGGAATGATCAACACCTTGACGGCGGAGGTTCTGGTGGAGATGACCTGTGCCGTACGCGCTGCGCGGTTCACCGCCTCGTCGATCTCAATCTCAAACGCGGCCAGGTTCCTGCATACCGCGGCGCGCGTCTCCCAACTGTTCTCGCCGATGCCGCCGGAGAAGCTGATCACATCCACTCCGTCCAGCTCCAGCATGAAGGCGCCAAGATAACGGCGGATGGCGCGCACATACACGTCGAGCGCAAGCCGCGCGCGATGGCTGCCCGCTGCCGCAGCCTCGTCCAGGTCGCGCATATCGCCGCTGGTTCCGCTGATGCCGGCCAGGCCAGACTCGCTGCCCAGGATGCGCGCCATCTCGTCGGGACCGGCGTTCAGCTTCTTCATCATGTAGAGCACTGCGAAGGCGTCGATGTCGCCCACCCGGTTGTTCTGCGGCAGGCCAGACTGCGGCGATGTGCCGAAGCTGGTGTCGATGGCGACCCCATCGCGAAAGGCGGCAATGCTGGAGCTGCCTCCCAAGTGGCACGAAATATGGCGCAGACCCGGTTTGCTGAACTGCTTGCGCACATTCTCGCTGGCCGCGCGATGGCTGGCCCCGTGGAAGCCGTAGCGGCGAATGCCGTATTTGGTGCGCCACTCGTAGGGCACCGCATAAGTGGTGGCTGCTTCGTCGAGCGATGCGTAAGGGATGGTCTCGAAGACCGCAACCAGCGGCACGCCGGGTAGTTCGTGGCGGAAGGCCTTCATGGCTGCGATGTAAGGTGGATTGTGCGCCGGCGCGAAGAACGCGAAGTCGTCCATCGCCGCCAGCAACTCATCATCGATCAGACACGGGCCACTGATCGGACCCGCGTGAACCGCCTTGAACCCAACTGCTTCAATCTCAGACAGGCTCTTCAACGCCTTGCCGGGGCCAACCACGTCCTGGATGCACTTGTGGATCGCGGAGGGGTAATCGGGACAATCGCCTCCGGGCTGCCCGATCCGTTCCACTCGTCCATTCGCCAACACCTTCTCCTCCGGCATCATCAGCACACGGTACTTGAAGGAGGTGCTACCGATATTGGGGATCAGACATTTCATTGTGAAGGACAATTCCGTGGGGTGTGTTGCTTTCAGCGCGGAAGACTGCTTGTAGTAGTAACTAACTACTTATTACATCTGTGGTTACTACCAACTGTCGGAGACAATTCTCTATTTTACTGCCATTTTCTGACGGACTATGATCGTTCTTGACTGCACCAAAACCCTATCGTATATTGACTGTCAGAGTCAATCAGAATTATGAATGACTTTGAGGATTTCCCCCCATGGCACCAGAGATAGGTGTGTCGCAAACTGCTGCGGCCAAAGGTAAATTGCAACCGATGACAGCCGGTCGCGTGGGCGAGCTTGGCATCGTGGGCGCAGGCGGTGGCGGATTTCCTACTGCGGTGAAGCTGGGGACACGCGTGCCGCTGGTGATTGCCAACGCGGCCGAGTGTGAGCCCCTGCTGCACAAGGACAAGGAACTGCTGCACCACCACGCCGAGCCGTTTCTGCGCGGCATGATCCAGGCCATGGAGATGGTGGGCGCGCCGCAGGGAGTCATCGGCATCAAGGAAAAGTACCACGACATCATTGCCGCGATGCAGCAGCAGGCGCCCAAAAGCATCCGTGTGGCGCTGTTGCCTGACGCCTACCCGGCGGGCGACGAGTTCATCCTGGTGCACATCGTCACCGGCCGCGTGATCCCGCCCGGCGGCCTGCCCAAGGACGTGGACGCCATGGTGGCCAACGTCGAAACCCTGATGAACATTGGCCTGGACCAGCCTGTAACCCATAAATATCTCACCGTAGCCGGGGCCGTGCATAACCCCGTGACGCTGCGCGTGCCCATTGGCATCTCGATTGGCGAGGTGATCGAGGCGGCGGGCGGGGCCACGGTCGACGACTTCAGCGTGCTGCTGGGTGGTGTGATGATGGCCAAGCCGGCCGCGGGCATCGATGTTCCCGTCACCAAGACCACCGGCGGCATCATTGTCCTCCCCTCCTCGCACAGCCTCATCCAGCGCCATGCCGCCAAGTGGCCGGTGATTGCGCGCGTCGGCCGTTCGGCCTGCGACCAGTGCCGCTTCTGCACCGAGTTTTGCCCGCGCTACCTGCTGGGCCATCCCATCCAGCCGCACCGCGCCATGCAGTCGCTGGGATTCAGCCCCAGCCCGGCAGAGATCATCGCCGGCACGCTCTACTGCTGCGAGTGCAACCTGTGCAGCCTGTACGCATGCCCGGAGGACCTCGATCCCAAGAATGTATGCACCGAGTCCAAGCCCGCGGCCCGCGCCAACGGGCTCTTTTTCAAGGGAACGCCGGAGTCGGTGACGCCGCATCCCATGGCGGACTACCGCCGCGTGCCCATGTCGCGCCTGATTGCGCGGCTGGGGCTCTCCGCATTCCACAACGTCGGGCCGCTGACCGAGCACATGTTCTCGCCCAGCCGCGTGACGCTGCCGTTAAAGCAGCACGCGGGCGCGCCTGCGGTTGCAGTGGTCAAAACGGGGCAGAAAGTGAACGTGGGCGACCTGCTGGCCGCGCCCGAAGAGGGCAAGCTGGGCGCTCGCATCCACGCCAGCATCGGCGGCGTGGCGCGGCTCACTCACGACTCGGTGGTGATCGATGCATAGGACTGGCTTGACCAATCGGACGAAGCTCGGAAGGAGCCAATCTCGTGGCTGATATTCAATCGATAGGACTCATCGAACTCTCCAGCGTTGCCACCGGCTATCAGGTCGAGGACGTGATGTTGAAGGCCGCCAAGATCCAGCTCCTGATGGCGCGCAGCATCTGCTCCGGCAAGTTTTTGATTGCGGTCGCCGGCGACGTGGCGTCGGTAACAACGGCGGTGGAGGCGGGCGGAGCTGCCGCCGGAGCTTCGCTGATCGAGCGGCGTCAGATCGCGCGCGTGCATCCATCCGTGCTGCACGCCATCTCCCAATCGGTGGAGATCGATCTCAAGCAGTTGCGTTCCATCGGCGTCATCGAAACCTTCTCCGCGGCCAGCATCATCGACGCCGCCGACGCCGCCGTCAAATCAGCCAACGTCATGCTGCTGCGCGTGCATCTGGCGATGGCTCTGGGCGGCAAGGGATTTGTGCTGATGGCGGGCGATGTATCCAGCGTGCAGGCAGCGGTCGAGGCTGGATCAAAGGCCGCCGCAGAGGAAGGGATGCTGGTTGGCCGTAGTGTCATCCCCGCGCCCTCCGAGGAACTCTTCCGCGACTACATCTGAGCCGCCTTCGTATAAGTCACGTTCCGCGCGTCCGTGCAGATGCTGGACAGGGGCACTGTGATGTTTGTCACAGCCAGCCTCTCTTTATACCGCCTAAAATCAGTGTCAGCAATCGTTGAACCAGGTAAAACGCAGAATCTGGGCAGCTTCAGGCGAATACTTGGTGTGCGAGGTGGCAGAGTATAGTCGTAACAAGAACCCCATCCTTGCAACCGGACGGAAGCATACGCCGGATTTGTGCAAATTATCAGGTACCAGCCCGGGATGGGCGGATGGATCGAGCGAGCCTGGCCGGCTTGGAGGAAATGTCTTGCGCCTTGTCATTGTGAAGGAAGCAGCCGTAGGAGAGACCCGTGTAGCTCTGCTTCCCGATGCCGTCAAGAACCTGATTGCCAAGGGCCTAGAGGTTGCCGTGGAAGCCGATGCGGGCCTAGCGTCCGGGTTCGCCAACGAGGCGTACGCGCAGGCTGGGGCCACGCTCTCGTCCGATCGCGCCTCACTTCTCGCTTCCGCCGACATTCTGCCCGTCGTCAACGCGCCCTCGGCTGAGGACCAACGGAAGATCAAGCCCGGCTGCGTCGCGATCGGCTTCTTCCGCCCGCTGGACGACCCTGCCGCGCTGCTACCCTCCATCGAGACAGGCGTCACTCTCTTCGCCGTGGAGCTGGTGCCGCGCATCACCCGCGCGCAGGCCATGGATGCGCTCTCGTCGATGGCCACGGTCGCCGGCTACAAGGCCGTCATCCTGGCCGCCGGCACGCTGCCCCGCCTCTTCCCCATGCTGATGACCGCTGCGGGAACCATTGCGCCGGCCCGGGTCTTTGTCATCGGGGCCGGTGTCGCGGGCCTGCAGGCGATCGCCACTGCGCGCCGCCTGGGTGCCGTGGTGGAGGCCTACGACGTTCGCGCCGCCGCCGGCGAGCAGGTGCGTTCCCTCGGCGCGAAGTTCCTCGATGTGGACCTCGGCGGCCTGGACACGGAAGACAAGGGAGGCTACGCCAAGGAGCTCAGCGAAGAGGCGCTCGACCGCGGACGCGACCTGATCGCCAAGACTGCCAAGACCGCAGATGTCATCATCACCACCGCGCAGGTCCCAGGACGCCGCTCGCCGCTGCTCATTCGTCGCGACGCGGTGGAGAACATGCGCCGCGGCACGGTGCTGGTCGATCTGGCCGCTGCGGGCGGCGGTAACTGCGAACTGACCAAGCCCGGCGAAACCCAGACGCATAACGGAGTGACTCTGTTTGCTCCTCTCAACCTTCCAGCCACCGTTCCCGGCCACGCCAGCCAGCTCTACTCGCGCAACATCGCCAACTTCCTCGCCCTCATCGTCAAGGATGGCACGCTCCACCTCAATATGGAGGACGAGATACTCAGCGGCTCCTGCGTGGCCCATCAGGCCAAGGTCGTCAACCCGCGCGTGGCTTCAGCTCTGGAAGCTCTGGCGGGCAGTCAAAAAGTTTCGTTGTGAACCCGAGGGGCCTATGAATCCTGCAGTTCTGATCGCTTCGGTCTATGTCTTCGCGCTCGCCGCCTTCCTGGGCTACCAGGTCATCAGCCGCGTTCCGCCCCTGCTGCATACGCCGCTAATGTCGGCCACCAAC
>Ga0326728_10024617_pt1 | contig 10886 bp, 7 predicted proteins | sample MB3enrmetagenome_FD_207602 | JGI IMG/M metagenome (GOLD analysis project Ga0326728, IMG submission 207602) | Lab enriched peat soil microbial communities from McLean, Ithaca, NY, United States - MB31MN | ecosystem: Environmental > Terrestrial > Soil > Wetlands > Peat | place: USA: New York...
GGTCGTGCGGGTGGATGCGGCCAATGATTTGGCTTTGTTGAAAGCGGAAGGGAGGTTTGCAGCGCTGCCGATTGCATCCAGTCGGACAGTGAAATTGGGCGGCACGGTGGCGACGGTGGGTTTTCCCGACATCGGTTTGCAAGGGTTCGCGCCCAAGTTTGCGCGGGGGGAAATCGCGTCGCTGTCCGGCGCTTTGGATGATGCGCGGTATTTCCAGATCAGTGTGCCGGTGCAGCCGGGCAATTCGGGCGGCGCACTGGTGGATGAGCATGGAAATGTAGTCGGCGTGGTTTCGGCCAAGCTGAATGCGTCGGCGGCGCTGGCCGCGAGCGGGGCGCTGCCGGAGAATGTGAATTACGCGGTGAAGAGCAGTTTTCTATTGAGCTTCCTTGAATCCGTGCCGGAGTTATCGGCCAAGCTCAAGGAACCCATCAGCGCGGAACGGAAGTTTGATGACGTGGTGCAGTCGGCCAAAGCGGCGGCGGTGCTGGTGTTGGTTTATTAACCTGAATTCAGCAGTTGTTGTCAGCCACAAAGGAACGCATCCGCCGCCGCCAAGCTTTGGCGGACAAGAGTAACACAAAGATAGGAGGTTATATTTGTCTCATAAGGATTTGATATTCAACCCTTTCAGGGTTTTGGATCTTACCTACCGCCACCCAGGGTAGGCCCTCTCGGAATCGGGCCAACCCTGGGCTAAATGATCCAATCCCTTCGGGATTGAAGAACATGCCTTTGCAAGGCGTTGAGAAACGACATTCATTGTTCCATCGAAAACAGCGAAGAATTGTTTTCTCTTGCGTTCTTTCCGTTCTTTTGCGGCCATTTTAATTGCTTTTTGCAGGGTGATTTTGGGCGGGGGTCATGGGTCCGGTTTGGGCGGGTCGGGACGGCGTGTCAAGAGGAGGCGGGCGACTCTCATGCCGTCGGTGCGCTCGACGCGCAACTCGTAGGCGCCCAGGGCGAGCGTGTCGCCCGCCTTGGGGAATCCGCCCAGGCGTTGGGTGACCCATCCGCTGGTGGTGGCGACGCCGGCGGCGGGGAGATTCTGGGCGACCAAATCGGCCAGTTCGTGCAGGGGCAGGGCGCCGTCAATTTCCCAGCGATCCTCGCCGCGGCGCAGGAGGAGGGGCTTCTCCTGATCGAACTCGTCCTGAATCTGGCCGACCAGTTCCTCCAGGACGTTTTCCAAAGTGACCATGCCGACGGTGCCGCCGTATTCGTCCACCACGATGGCGAAGTGAAGTTTGCGCTCGAGGAAGAACTGGAGCAGTTTTTCCAGGCGGGTGGTTTCGGGCACGTAGATCAATTTGCGAAGGACGGCGGAAAGGTCCGCGCCGCGGGCCGCCGTGGCGCGCACGGCGAAGAGGTCCTTGATGTGAACGACACCGAGGGTTTTGTCCAAGTCGCCCTCCTGGCAAAGAGGGAAGCGGGAGTAGCGGGTTTTCTCGGCCAGATCGAGGCACTCGTTGAGGCTGGCCTCGGTGTTGAAGGCCGCGATCTCCCGGCGCGGGCGCATGACGTCGCGCACGGTGCGGCGGCCCAGGTCCAGCGCGTTCAAGATGATCTCGTGCCCCAGGCGGGTGCCGCCGGCGCGGCGCTGGTCGAGCATCAGCCGCAATTCCTCATCCGAATGGACGTGGTACGGCGAGTCGGCCGGCTCGATGCCCACGCGGCGCAGGAGCCATCGGGCGGAGCGGTTGAGAAGCCAGTTGAAGGGATAGGAAAGGCGATAAAACCAGTGCAGCGGCGCGGCCACAGTCAGCGCGGTGGGCAAGGCGCGCTGAAGGGCGAACCATTTGGGACCCAATTCGCCCAGGACGATTTGCAGGAAGGTGGCGGCGGAGAAGCCAATGGCGAAGGCGGCGGATTTCTGGGCCTGGTGGGAAGCGACGCCGAGCCACTGCAAGGGCGGGGCCAGCAGGGACAGGAAGACGGGTTGGGCCAGCCAGCCCAGCCCCAGGCTGGCCATGGTGATGCCCAATTGGGTGGCGCTGAGATAGGAGGTGAGGTTTTGCAGAATGTGGCGCGCCAAGCGCGCGCGGCGGTGGCCCGCGACGATCAAAGCGTCCAGTTGCGTGTCGCGCAATTTGACAAAGGCGAATTCGGCGGCGACAAAGAAGCCGTTGACCAAGACAATGGCCAGGATGCCCAGCAGATGGAGAGCGTTGGAGGCCAGGACTTCGGTGTTCATAGGGTGACTTCTCCAAAGATCACTTTGAGCACGTCCTGCAAGGTAATGATGCCGGCCTCGCGCTGGTTGCGCCCCAGGACCACGGCCATGCGCCAGCCGGTCTGCTGCAGGCGGCGGAGGGCCTCCTCCAGGTGCAGGTCTTCGGGGAGATAGAAGGCCGGTTGCAGATAATCTCGCGCCGGTTTGGCGGGGTCCACATCGCTGGAGAAGAGAAGATGTTCCAAGTTGAAGACGCCGACGATGCGCCGGGATTGCGGGTGAATGGCGGGCAAGCGCGTGAGATTTTGATCCCGGCACAGGGCGAAGGCCTGGGCCATGGGCATGTCGGCGGGGATGGTGGCGACGTTGGCCAGAGGCACCATGAGGTGGCGCACGCGCAGGTTGGGCAGGTCGAGGACGCGATTGATCATGGCCTTTTCCTCGGAGGTCAAGTTGGGGGCGGCGTCCTGCATGATAAAGCGCAATTCGTCGCGGCTGCCGAAGAGCCGGCCGGTGAAAGCGCGGCCGCCGGTGCAGCGGAGCAAGCCGCGGGAGAACCAGGCCACGACGGCCACCAAAGGCGAGAGCAGGCGGTGAATGAGCCGGAAAGGGGCGGCCAGGGCCAGGGAGAGGCGATTGGGATTGCGTTGAAAGAGGGTCTTGGGGGCCAGTTCGCACACGATGTAAAATATAAATACCCCCAGGATGAACACGGCCGCCTCCGGGGCGGGCCGATGTCCCAGCCAGTGGCGCAATTGCACGACCCCCAAGCAGAAGATGACGAAGTTAACCACGGTATTGCCGACCAGGATGGTCCACAAGAAATCCTCCGGGTTTTGCAGGAAGCCGTGCAAAACCGCCGCCCGCCGGTCCCCGCTGCGCATGCGTTGCCGGACACGGAAGCGGTTCAAGGCCATGACGGCCGTCTCCATGCCCGAGAAGAGGAAGGAGAGGGCGACGCACAACAGGGCCGCCAGCAGAATCAAGATGTTGGTGGCACTCATCGTTTCCTGACCGCCTCGACGAGCAATTCGCGGATGCGGCGTTCGTCGGCCGCCTGGACCGTCAGGCGCAAGCCGGCAAAAGCGACCGACTCTCCAAGGGCGGGGACGATCTCGCATTGCCGGATGACCAGGCCGGCCATGGTTTCGCAACCGTGGACTTCGGGCAGCGGCGGATATTCGCGGCGGAAATCGTCCAAGTGCAAACCGCCGCTGACGCGCCAGCGGTTGGGGGCCAGCTTTTCCAGGACGGCGCGCTCGGTGGCGTGCTCGCCGTGAATTTCGCCCAGCACCTCGCTCAGGATGTCCTCGATGGTGACGATGCCGGCGGTGCCGCCAAATTCATCCAGGACGATGGCCAGGCCGCGCTGCTGGCGTTGGAGGCTCTTCAACAATTGCAGCAGGTTCATGCTCTCCGGAACAAAGGAGGGAAACTCGATGGCCAGAGAGAGGTCCGCCGCCGGGTCCAGCAGCAAGACGCGCGTGTTGAGGACGCCGACAATCGTGTCCACCGATTCATCATAGACGGGCAGGCGGCGGTGTTTGAAGCGGCGGGCGGCCTGGACCATTTCCGGGACGGAGAGATCGTCGGAGATGGAGGCCATTTGGGCGCGGGCCTTCATCACGTCCCCGGCGTGGCGGCGGTCCAGGTTGATGATCTGGAGGATGATTTCCTTCTCGCCGGCCGCCAGGGCGCCTTGCTGATGGGCCATTTCGAGCAACTCCTGGTACTCGGCGTCCGAAAGGCCGGGGGAGGAGACGGCGGGGCTGGGAAAGGCGCGGAGGCACAAGTTGGTCAGGCTTTGGGCGACCTGGCGCAAGGGGCGGGTGAACCGTTGGAACAGGAGCATCGGGCGGGCGACGCGCAAGGCCCAGGATTCAGGGGCGCGAACGGCGAGGGTTTTCGGGGCCACCTCGGCGCCAAAGAGAATCAAGGCCAGGAGGGCCGCCAGCACGCCCGGCCAAGGCCAGCCATGACGGGCCGCCAGCAAAAGGCCGATGGCCACGATGCCGGCGTTGGCGAGGCTGTTGCCCAGGACCAGCGCGGCCAGCAAGTCCTGCGGTTCGGACAAGAGGCGTTGGATGATCCTGGCCAGGGCGGGCGAGCGGGAATCCAGTTGGCGCAACTGCCATTTGCCCAGCGAAAAGAGAGAGGTCTCGGCCAGCGCGAAGAAGAAACTGGCGCCAGCGAAAAGTGCCAGGGCAACCAATGCCATAGTCGGCGTCATCGCGGCAAGATTGAGCCAGAAGTGCCAACGGCAAAAGGGAAAAATCGGGCAAAACCATCTTTAATCTGTCAGCATCACGCATTTCCGACAAAATTCCCGGTCTGCGGGTTGCCGGATAAATCCAATGGCAAAGGAATGAACTTTGGTTGCGGCTGGCCGCGCGGCGGGGGGCGGGGTATAATGGCTGGACGCATGCCTTTTGACCGGAAAACGATGAGGGCGAAGGCGGCCGAGTTGGCGGCCCGCGGCGTCTTTCTCGGAACTTCTTCCTGGAAGTACGCCGGCTGGCGCGGGCTGCTGTACGAGGACGACCGCTATATCTGGCGCGGCAAGTTCGCCCGCTCCCGCTTTGAGGCCAACTGCCTGGCCGAATACGCGGAAGTGTTCAAGACGGTCTGCGTGGACGCGGCCTATTACGCCTTCCCAACGGCCGGGCATCTTGAGGGCCTGGCGGCCCAGGTGCCGGCCGATTTTCAGTTCGCCTTCAAGGTCACCGATGACATCACCCTGAAAAGATTCCCCAACCTGCCCCGCTTCGGACGGCGGGCGGGGCAGGCGAACGAAAATTTTTTCAATGCCACCCTGTTCGCCGGCGCGTTTTTGAAACCGTGCGAAACGATCCGGTCCAAGGTTGGACTGCTGATCTTCGAGTTGTCGCGTTTTTCCGCCGCGGATTACGCGCGCGGGCGCGACTTCGTCGCCGCGCTGGACGGATTCCTGGGGAAACTTGCGCCTGGCTGGCCCTACGGGGTTGAAATGAGGAACCAACACTGGCTGCGGCCGGAGTATTTCGAGTGCTTGGCGCGCCATAAGGCGGCGCACGTCTTCAACTCGTGGACGGCGATGCCGACGGTGGGCGAGCAAATGGCCATGCCCGGCAGCCGCGCCAACCCGGAATTGGTCGCCGCCCGTTTTCTGCTCAAGCCGGGGCGGACCTACGAGGAGGCGGTGAAGAGCTTCCAGCCCTACGACCGAACGCGGGACGTCAGCGGCGAAGCGCGCCAGGCGGGCGCGGCGCTCATCGCCGAGGGGCTGGTGAATCCCCGGCGCAAGACGTTCATCTACGTCAACAATCGTTTGGAGGGGAACGCGCTGGAAACGTTGGCGGCGATGCTGGAGGCCCTCGACCGGGCGGGGGCCGGCGGGGCGGATTTGGGTTCGTAATCCTGATCCTGGATGCGCGAGGGAGAGCAGGATCAGGATTAAGATTAAGATTAGGATTAGGATTAGGAGAAATTACCGAGGAAAGAAATGGGCCCGAACGAATGAGCTTGCGCCGGAAGGCGGTGCTCTGTTTCATGTGGGGGCTGAGAGCGGTTGCCTGATGCAGATCTATCCGAAACATTACTGCGGCGTCTTTGGCGTCTTTGGCCATCCCAATGCCGCCGAACTGACCTCTTACGGCCTGTACGCCTTGCAACACCGCGGCCAGGAGAGCGCGGGCATTGTCTCCTGTGACCACAAGGGCCAGTTTCGCGAATACAAACGGATGGGGCTGGTCTCGCAGGTTTTCACGCACGACATCCTGCGCAACCTGGCCGGCAGCTCGGCGCTGGGCCACACGCGCTATTCGACGACCGGCTCGTCCCACTTGCGCAACGCGCAGCCTTTGACGGGGGACGGCAAACGGGGGCAAATCGCCATCGCCCACAACGGCAACCTGACCAACGCGGCCCAATTGCGGGAAGAACTGGAGGACAAAGGGGCCATCTTCACCACCACGGTGGACAGCGAAATCATCCTGCACCTTCTTTGCCAGCCGTCGCTGGACGGCAACGAGAACAACCTCTTGCAGACGGTGCGGCGGCTGGAAGGGGCCTATTCGCTGGCTATTTTGACCGAGGAGGAACTGATCGGCGTGCGCGACCCCTTCGGCTTCCGCCCGCTGTGCCTGGGGCGGGTCGGGGAGGGCTGGGTGCTCTCCAGCGAAACCTGCGCGCTGGACTTGATCTCCGCCAAGCTGGAGCGGGAGGTCGCGCCGGGGGAAATCATCATTATTGACAAGGACGGCCCGCGCGCGCTCTGCGCCTTCCCCGCCCATACCCAACGCGCCTTCTGCATTTTCGAATATGTCTATTTCGCCCGGCCGGACAGCAACATCGCCGGGCGCAACGTGTATAAGGTGCGCGTGGAGATGGGGCGCCAGATGGCGCGGGAACATCCCTTGCAGGCCGATTTGGTGGTGCCGGTGCCCGACAGTGGCAATTGCGCGGCGCTGGGCTACTCGCTGCAATCGGGCATACCCTACGAGATGGCCTTTGTGCGCAATCACTACGTGGGCCGCAGCTTCCTGCAGCCCTCGCAACTGATCCGCGATTTCGACGTGCGGGTGAAGCTCAACCTGATCACCGAGCTGGTCAGGGACAAGCGGGTCATCGTGGTGGACGACTCCATTGTGCGCGGGACGACGTGCAAGGCGCGGGTGAACAATTTGAAGGAGGCGGGGGCCAGGGAGGTCCACGTCCTGGTGAGTTGTCCGCCGCACATGAACCCATGCGTCTATGGGATTGATTTTCCCGACCGCTCCAAGCTGATGGCGGCCAACTATTCGCAGGACGAAATCCGGCGCTACCTCAGTGCCGACTCGCTGGGATATTTGTCGGAAGCGGGGATGGTGCGGGCGACGGGTCTGGCGGCCGATTCGTTTTGCATGGCGTGTTACGACGGGAAGTATCCGGTGCCCTACGACCCGCAAATGGACAAGCACATCATGGAGCGCCGCCGCGCCCGGATCGAAGGGCTGACGGAGGGGTTGGAGCAGGAAGAGATGCAGATCAAGCTGCTGTGAAGCATTTTCCCTAATCCTAATCTTAATCCTAATCCTAATCTTAATCGTAATCTCCTCACTGATAAGGGTTAAGAACGAGGATTAGGATTAAGATTAGGATTAGGATTATGAAACGGAGAAGGCACTCCTTGTCACCAGTACTGGTGACTTTCGCAATTGCGGGGATGAGGTATGATGTTCACAGTTGACGAAGCGAAATGCGTCTGTGTCAAGCGTGATTTCGGCGGCGACAGAAAAGATTTTATTGTTTGTTCTCAGTCAGGAGGGCCGGGCCAAAAACCCGGCCCTTCTGATTTTTTCCCATCGGTCCAAAATCTCAAGCCGGAACGGCGTCGGTTGATGATATTTTATATGACGTTTGACGGCGGCGTCCCTCTTTGGCATTCTGCCGGGCGTGGCGCGCAAGCTCAGAATCCAGTATGCCGAGGCCGTCTATCACGAAGAGACCCGCGGCCAGCCATTACGGAGAAGCGGTGGAGGTTCGGGCAGAGCGGTTGGCGACTGGAAGGCTCAAGGCGATGGGATGGACAGAAAAGGATCTGGCCGCCCGGCGCAAAGGCGATCCGGCAAAGGTTAAATTGGCCGCCGAGGTGCGCGCCGGGACAACGATGCCGCTGGCCTGGATTGCGCAGCGTCTGGCGATGGGCAGTCGGGGTTATCTGACTTGGCTGCTCTATCGGCAAGGAAAGGAGCTGTAGAATATGACAATACCATTAACTGACCCCGTTATGACCCCGTTACGTTACGTTACGTTAGGTCGTGAGCTTGTAAAGCTGGCTGTCCAATTAGGGCGAGGAAATCCGATAGAATCCGCCGGCTGCGTTGGTCAGGCCGGCGCTGAAGCTCGTTGTTTGGCCGGTGCCGAGCCCACTGTAAAAGTTGCTCCAGTGGATCAAATCCGGGGATTGTTGAATGCGGTATGTGACGTCGGGTTGCACGTTGTAGGACAAACAGAACTCATTTGATATAATCTGGACTGAAGTGAACGCCGGCGGCAGGTTTCCGGATTGAAGCAACATTCCTTCCGCACCTCCGATGAGGAAGGTCCCTTTGTACGGACAGACGGTAGTATAACAATTCGGAAAGGCCGTTTCGTAATAACCGAACAGGCCCAAGGGGCCTGGCACCGTGGCGAATCCCGGCGCAGACAACCCCCGCGAATTATAGGGCATGGTTGACCCTGTGGCCTGCCAGTTGCGGCCGTCTGTAGATTCGAACATCGCGCCGGACTTGCCTGAGATCGCAAGGAAGATTCCTCCATTATAGGCGATTCCCGAAAAAGCTTCGCCGCCTGGTTCGGTAAATCCGACTTGCCAACCCAGCCCGTCAGACGAATAGAGAATTTCCCCGGCATACGACACCCCCACAAACAGACCGTTGCCGTAAACCATCTTGCTGATTGGCGCTGGCGGGTTTGTAGGCGCGAGCGTCCAAGTGGCGCCATCAGTCGAGACAGCCGACACTGTCCCGGCGGCAACATAAAGATCATTGCCATACGCGATCGCGTATAGAGAACCCGGGGTGTTTATGGAATGACCACTCCAGTTCAACCCGTCAACGGATGAACAGATGGTCCCATTTTCGCCAACTACAAAAAAGCAGCCATTGGCATATCTGACACCGTAGAGGGAATTTGTCGAGATATCGTTGGTTTCCCAATTGAAACCATCGGTCGTTGTGCAAATGCCAGCGCTGCAAACGCCGACAAAGGTCGTAGGGCTGCAGGCCAGGTCACTAATGCTCGAGACAGGAGGGGAGTCGTCAGATAGAAAAATCGGTCCAATCCCTGAAACCGTCCAATCAATGCCGTTTGATGAGACGAGCGTGCTGAAATCGGGGAATCCCCAAGAGTACCAAATGGGGGCCGCGGTTGCGATGCAAAGATTCGCGTTGCAGGCCAAGGCGGCGATAAATCCGTGGCGGTCAGGAATGGCCTCGGTCCAATTGGTGGCATTGGTTGAAACAATAATGGACCCGAAGTCTCCGACGCCGACATACACGCCGTTGCCGCAAGCGACGGCGTTGAGGTTGTCTTCGCAGACTGAGGAGGGAAGTTCAATCCAGTTCGTCCCACTGGTCGAGTACATAACCACAGCGGGGTGGTATTCCAGACGGTAGCCGGTATAACCGACGCCGGCAAATCCCTGCCGGCCACAAGCCAAGCCATTGAGAACGAAGTTTTCGCTGAGATACCACAGTGTCTGAAAAGGCGGCAACGAACCGACGCCGCCGACCCATTGTTCGCTATCCCAGGTCAATGCTTGTGTCAACGAGTATAGAATTTCATCCTCCATAGTGTAAGCGTCGTATGGGAGAACGTTCAAATCACCTGCCGCCACGTAAGTTACATAATCGGATGTTGCAATCGCGTAGAGGTTTCCTGTTGTGCCGACATCATTCGAGGGGATTTGGGTGGGCCCCGGATAATCCAGGTAAAGCACGGTGCCGGCTTCGCCGACAATCGTGTAATCATCTGTGACTGCGTAAAGCGCGTTTGTTGTGCCGGAGGGAGTTGGAAACCAGTTCGTCCCGTTTTTGCCGGCGAGGGCGGTGCCACCATCGCCAACGGCGACAAATTGCGCCAGAGCATAGTAGTAAGGATCAATGGCCCCCGCGATCGCGCGCAGGGTGATGTCGGTCACTGTTGGAATTTGCTGCCAGACCAGGGCGTTCGACGAGATCAGAATCAGGCCTTCATCCCCAACTGCGGCATATTCACCTTGACCATAAGCCACCCCTCGGAGGCACGCGGAAACGCCCGAGGCCTGGTTCGACCAATGAGCCCCGTCAGCCGATGTGATGATGGTCCCGTTGTCGCCCACGGCAACGAATAACCCACCGCCGTAAGTGATCGCCGTAAGGATGTTGCCTTGGGGATTGGGAAAGCGCCATGTCCATTCGTTCAGCGGACCGGCCACCAGTTCCAGCGGAAAAACGAGGAAGAAAAGTCTCCACGCACGGTTCAGAAGCCCTGTTCTCATTGTTTTTTTATAGCATACGTCCGCGCAATGTCAAGTCTCTATGCGACTAGAAACAGGGCGCATCTCAGCAAATCAGTTAATGGTATTGTAATATGACGCTTGACGGCGGTGTCCCTCTTTGGCGTTCCTGCCGAGCGTGGCGCGCAGGCTCAGAATCCAGTCTGCCGGGGCCGTCTATCACGTGATGAATCGCGGCGACCGAGGCGAAGCATATCGTCCCGGGGCCCTTGTCACCCCCGAATCATTAGCGATGTGCTTGCTGGCTCACCCAAAAGGCGGGCCAGCTTCGTACAAGGGATTCCGCCGGCGGGACGCCGACGGATGCGGTCAGGACGACCGCGCTCCCGAAAAAGTGGCTAATGATCGGGGTGTCACCAGTACTGGTGACTTTCGCGGTTGCGGGGATGAGGTATGCTGTTCACAGTTGAAGAGGCGAAAAGCGGGGTTCCGTGAGTGTCAAAACGGGATTCCGGCGACGCTGAAAAGATTTTATTGTTTGTTCTCAGTCAGAGGGGCCGGGCCAAAAACCCGGCCCTTCTGATTTTTCCCACCGCTTCAGAATGGGTGCAGGACAAAAATCTTCACGTCGTCGGCAGGGCAGCATTGCTGAGACTGTCCCAAAAGTATTTTTTTTGATCGGATTTTTCATGCCGCTTTTCATGTCGCCCAATGGGGAAGCCATTCACCAAATGGTTTTATGGCGCTTCCGACGGC
>Ga0326728_10024625_pt1 | contig 10883 bp, 10 predicted proteins | sample MB3enrmetagenome_FD_207602 | JGI IMG/M metagenome (GOLD analysis project Ga0326728, IMG submission 207602) | Lab enriched peat soil microbial communities from McLean, Ithaca, NY, United States - MB31MN | ecosystem: Environmental > Terrestrial > Soil > Wetlands > Peat | place: USA: New York...
CGCGACCGCGGACCGACAGCGGGCGCAACCCGCGCCACATCCTATGCAGAAGGCCTTGCTTCTCATAGACAATCCTTTCTCTTCTCCCCGCCCACTTCCGGCCTAGGCGACCCTAAACCGGAAACAGCACTCATGCTGTCACGAACAAGCCGGTTCGTCAAGCCTGAATTTAAGCGCCCACCTGACCCGCAGGGCGGATTCAAGAAAACGCTAACTCGCTGGGCGGCAATAACGGAGCGCCGATTTCCAATCGGCTTAGAGCGTAGCCAGGTCGTTGCGTTTAAGCCGGTTAGAAAACCGGCGCTCCGCCTTCTTGAGTCCGCCCACCTGACCCGGGCGCAGGCCAAGATTCTTCGGCAAGATCGCTGCGGCCAATCAGCGCCTCGTCAAAATCGAGTACAAGGGGCTCGTATTTGAGGAGCCGTTGCGGTTTGACGTTCTTGCCGAGGATTGTTTGCTGCCGGAGCTCGACAGAAGGAAACGAAGGCAACGAAGGTGCTTCCCCAGCATATATGTCGCTATATAATCCAGGTATGGCTCGCAAGGTCGCCACCTGCCCTGCTGCCGCAATTCTCATTTTGGCTGTCCAAGGGACCCTCGCCTGCCCCGCGGCGGTTGGCTCCCGTGGGGAGGCAACCCACACCGCTCAAGGGGTGCGGAGAGGGTTGGCCTGCGGAGCCCGGAAAAATCCGTGTCATCCGTGTCATCCGTGGTAAAAATCCTGCCGTGAAGGCGAGATCGACCACGGATTTCGGATTTCACGGATGGGAGCCGGCGCTGGGGGCCTCCTTTTGGCTTTTCAAGCCACGGGCCGTCCCGGCCACTGGCCAACCCTATCTTGAGACTCAGTTGAAGGGACTGCAGAGCCTGCGCCATGTTCTGCTGCGCCCCCGCTGCTTTCAACTTGAATTCGGCCCCTAACGGGCTTACATTCAAACTGGCAGTGAATACGAAAGGAAGCCAATGAAGAAGTGGCTCATTCTGACCGCAATCGTTCTGGCCGTAACCTCCGCTTATGCCCAGGCCCCGGCCCAGGCACAAGTTCAGCCGACCAACGCCCCCCCGACCAATCCGCAGCCGGCGCACGCCAATCAATCGCTCCTGACCCGGACCTCCGGCCCTGGCAAATTGGTCCTGCCATCGCTCGAGCTTGAGACAGGCAAACCAAACGAAATCGTGGCGGGCAAGCTCACCTACAGCGGTATTGTCGTGCAGGCCATTAAGGCCAAGAACCCGTTGCAACTCCTCAACCCGGCCGCGCCGGCCCGCTACGGCTCAGGTCAGGATAACGTGGCGAATTACCCCTTCAGCGGCACCGGTCCCCTGCTCAAGCTTTTTTCGATTGATTTTTAGCCGGGCCCGATCTTGACAAGGGGGCGCTTTGCTTTAAGGTTGCGCGCCCTGGGAATATTGACAAGATTGATTTATGCCGAATACCAAGTCAGCAGAACGCCGCATGCGAAACAGCGCCCATAAGCACCTGCGCAATCGCAGCACCAAGTCGCGCCTCCATACCCTGGAGAGGGGCTACTTGGAACTTTTGAGCGCAGGCAAGCCGGATGAGGCGGCCCAGGCCTTCCGCACCATCAGCTCCGCCTTCGACAAGGCCGCCAAGGCGGGGGCCATCCACCGCGCCACCGCCAACCGCAAGAAATCCCGCCTCGCAATGCGGCTCCGCCGGCCCAAGCCCGCCAATGCCCCTCCCGCTCAGCCGGAGACCCAACCGGCAAGCCAGCCTGTCAGCACGCCCCCAGGCCAGTAGAGTTCCTATCGGGAATGGTCCCGCTGATGCTTGCATCCATTGGCATTGTCCTGGCGGTGCTCGTGACGCTGAATTTGATCGGGCTTACGATCGCCTCTTATTTTATTCTCCGCAGGAAGTGATCGTGGTAAAAGCAATGACGGGTATGGACAAGACCTTTACTTTCACCGTCAACGGGCAAGCCCGGACGGTCGCAACGGACCCGGAGCGCCCGCTTTTGCAGGTGCTGCGGGAGGACCTGCAACTGACCGGGACCAAGTATGGCTGCGGGGAGGGCCAGTGCCACGCCTGCACGGTGCTGATCAACGGCAAGAGCATGCCCTCCTGCATCACCCCTGTCCGCAATGTCGATCAGCAGTCCATCCACACCATCGAAGGGCTGGCGCAAGGGCAACAGCTTCATGCGGTCCAGGAGGCCTTTTTGGCCGAGGACGCCTTTCAGTGCGGCTACTGCACGCCGGGGATGATCCTGGGAGTGGTGAGCTTGTTGAATGACAGCCCGAACCCGTCTGACGCCGAAATCCGCTCTCGCCTGCACGGCCACCTCTGCCGGTGCTGCAACTACCCAAACCTGATCAAGGCCATCCACCGGGCGGCGGCTCAGGTCCAATGAGGAGAACCGCCATGAACGGCAACGCAACCAATCCGCAGGCAACGCCCCCCGCCGAGGCGGAGGCAGTCCAGCCGGTGGGATACGATTTCGGCCTGAGCCGGCGCGGGTTCGTGCAGGTGTTGGGCGCGGGACTGCTGGTGGCGGTGAGCCCCATGCCCGCCCTGGCACAACGCGGCGGCGGGCGGGGCGGCGGCCAGGGCGCGCGCACGATTTCGGCCCGAATCCACTTCGGCAAGGACGGAACGATTACGCTCCTGACCGGCAAGGTCGAGGCGGGCCAGGGGGCGCGGGCTGAACTTAGCCAGGCAGCCGCCGAGGAATTACGCCTGCCGGCCAGCCGGATTCAATTGCTGATGAGCGACACGGGCCTGACGCCCGATGACGGCGTTACGGCCGGGAGCGGCAGCACGCCCCGCACGGTGCCCGCCATCCGCCGGGGCGCAGCCGCCGCGCGTCAGGCGCTGGTGGATTTCGCCTCCCGGCGGTGGGGCGTCGAGCCCGCTGCAGTCGAGGTGCGCGGCGGACAGGCCGTTCATGGCCCCACCCAGCGCGCCCTGAGCTACGCGGACCTCGCTGCCAGCGAGGACGCCCCCAAGCCCCTGGAACAACCCATTCCCGCCAACGTCTCCTTCACGCCGGTGACGCAATGGAAGGTGCTGGGCCTGCCCACCCCACGGCCCAACGGGCGCGACATTGTGACCGGCGCGCACAAGTTTCCTTCGGACATCCTCCGGCCCGGCATGCTCTACGGCAAAGTCCTGCGTGCACCCGCCTACGGCGCAAAGCTCACGGCCATCGACCTTGGCCCGGCCAAGGCGATGAAGGACGTGGCCGCGGTGCGGGACGACCAGTTTGTGGGCGTGGCTGCGCCTACGACTTTCCAGGCCGAACAGGCGCTGGCAGCCATTGCCAAGACTGCGCAGTGGGAGCGAGTCCCGCATCCGTCGAGCAAGGACCTCTTTGCCCATCTCAAAGAAAGCGCCCGAGGCGGCCTGCCGGCCAACCCGTTCCAGGAGGAACTGGCCCAGGCCAAACAGGTTCTGCGCCAAACCTACCGGGTCGCATACATCCAGCACGCGCCGCTGGAGCCGCGCGCCGCTGTCGCCGAATGGGCCGACGGGAAGGTGACCGTCTGGACCGGCTCGCAGAATCCCTTTGGTTGCCGCTCGGAACTCGCTCGAGCCTTCCATCTCCCGGAGGACCACGCGCGCGTCATTGTCCCTGATTTCGGCGGCGGCTTCGGGGGCAAGCACACCGGGGAGGCCGCCGTCGAGGCCGCCCGCCTGGCCCAGGCGGCAGGACGCCCGGTTTCATTGCGCTGGACGCGCGCGGAGGAATTTACCTGGGCTTACTTCCGCCCGGCGGCCCTCATCGCCGTTGAAGCATCGCTCGACGGCCAAGGCTCGTTGACCTCATGGCACTTCGTGAATGTCAACTCCGGCGGCTCGGCCATCGACACGCCCTATCGTGCCGGCAAGAAGAGCTGCCCTTTCGTGGGCGCCGATGCCCCGCTGCGCCACGGGTCCTACCGCGCCCTGGCGGCCACGGCCAACAACTTCGCCCGCGAGAGCTTCATGGACGAACTGGCCGCAGCGGCCGGCGTCGACCCCCTGCAATTCCGGCTGGCCCATCTTGAAAACCCCCGCTTGCGCGCCGTCCTGGAGACCGCCGCCCAGCGTTTTGGTTGGCAGGAAGCCGTCGGGAAAAAGACCCCGAACCTCGGCGTCGGCCTGGCTTGCGGGACCGAGAAGGGGTCTTACGTGGCCGCCTGCGCGGAGGTCGAGGCGGACGAGGCTGAGAGCAAGCTCGTGGTGCGCCGCGTCACGCAGGTCTTCGAGTGCGGCCCGGTGTTGAACCCCAGCGGCCTGGCCTCCCAGGTCGCCGGCGCCGTCATCATGGGACTCGGCCCGGCCCTGCGCGAGGAAATGCGCTTCCAGGACGGCCAAATCCTCAACGCCACCTTCCGCAAGTACCTGGCGCCCCGGTTCCAGGATGTTCCCGAACTCGACATTCACCTCCTCAATCGCGCAGACCTCGAACCCGCCGGCGCCGGCGAGACACCCATCATTGCCATCGCCCCCGCCGTAGCCAATGCCCTCTTCCGCGCAACCGGACGCCGCGCGCGGACGATGCCCCTGTGGGAGACGACGTGAGGAGAAGGCCCTCGTTGCTGGTTATCTTTCTGACCGTCTTCATCGACCTGGTCGGTTTCGGGATCGTGGTGCCGCTGGTGCCGCTCTATGGCAAACACCTGGTGCCGGATTGCGTCCAGGCCGCTTGGGCCCAGGGCCTGGTCATCGGCGTCATCGTTGCCGCCTTCTCGGCGATGCAGTTCCTGTTCTCGCCGGTCTGGGGAAGGCTCTCCGACCGCCATGGCCGGCGCCCGATACTGCTCTTGAGCACCGCCGGGGCGGCGGCCTCCTATGTGCTCTTCGCATTGAGCGCCACCTTGGCCCGCCCCCTGGCGGCCCTCCTGCTGATGATCCTCTCGCGCATGCTCGCCGGCCTGTTCGGCGGCAACATCACCGTCGCCCAGGCATACATCGCTGACATCAGCGCGCCCGAGGAGCGGTCCAGGAAAATGGGCCTCATCGGCATGGCCTTCGGATTCGGATTCATCTTCGGACCCGCCATCGGCGGGTTGAGCCTCAGATACCTGGGCAGTACCGGGCCGGGCTGGATGGCGGCCGCAATGTGCGCGGCAAACTTTCTGCTCGCCTTTTTCATCCTGGCCGAGAGCCTCAAGCCCGCCTCCGACCACCTCACCCAGCGGCCCCACCTGGACCAATGGACTTACACCTTGCGCCAGCCCCGAATCGGCCTGCTGGTAATTGTCTTCTTCCTGTCCACCTTCTGCTTCAGTTGTTTCGAAAGCACCCTCCCCTTGCTCGTCAGCGATAACTTCCACCTCGATGTCCGGCAGGACCAAACCTCCGCCTCCACCGTCGCCTATCTCTTTGTCTATTGCGGGCTCATCGGCGCTTTCGTCCAGGGCGGGGCCATCGGCCCCCTCGTCAAAGTGCTCGGAGAACCCCGGCTGATGGCAGTGAGCCTGGTTCTCACGGCGGTGAGCCTGGCCTGGCTGCCCTTCATCGGCGGCACGGCGCGGCTTTCCTGGGGCGTCCTGCTGCACACCCAGGGCTTGCCCTGGCTGGCGATGCTCGCCGCACTGGCACTGTTGTCCGTCGGCACCAGCCTGACCCGTCCGCCCCTCTTCGGCCTACTTTCCAATCTTACGCCGGCTCACGAGCAAGGGGCCACTATCGGTGTCGCCCAGAGCGCCGGCAGCCTGGCGCGGATTCTCGGACCGCTCTTTGCCACGCCCTTGCTCAGCTTTCATCCCTCTTTGCCTTACCTTGTCTGCGCCGCCATCCTCCTTGCCACCACCGTCCTGGTGGTCCGGGGCCTGCGCGAAAAAGAGCCGCTGAATACGTCACCGGATTTATGTTCATGACCACTTAGGGGGCCCTGCCTGCCCGGTGTGCTCTTAAACGCACACTTCCCAAGAACCAACGGGTCGTGTAAGATGAATCCCCATGAACTCGCCACCCCGCGTTCCATCCGTGCCCCAGACCGGCGAGCAAAGGCGGCCGGCGAGCACCGGGTTCAGTTTGATCGAGTTGTTGGTGGTCATTGCCATCATCGCGATCCTGGCGGCGCTGCTGCTGCCCGTGCTCAGCCGGGCCAGGGCCGCAGGCCTGTGCGCCGCCTGCAAGAGCAATCTTCACCAGATAGGAGTGGGGCTCGGGCTTTACCTGGTTCAGTATCAGAAATACCCGCTCTGGCAGGGAAGCGCCACCCCCTTGGGCGCGAAGAATTCAACCAATTGGGACGGCACCCTCCTTCTATTTGCCGGCGGAAACCTCAACCTCTTCACTTGTGGCGCCAGGAAGCCTCTTTTCCAATGGACCAACCTCTTGGATTGGAATGGGAGCTACGGCTACAATGCCTTAGGCACGCGCGACAACATCGAGGTCACACCGACAAGTCCCATTCTCGGACTGGGCGGCGGGCGCGGAAATCCACCCCTGTTCGAGAACCGAGTCCTGGCGCCCGCCGACATGATTGCCATCGGCGATTTGCCCGAGATTGCTCTGGGAAAAGTGCAAAATGACGGAGACATTACCGGCGCCCTGGACGATCCTTATGATTACATCGCTACCCGGCACAACGGGGGCGGCAACGTTATGTTCTGCGATGTGCATGTGGAATTCGGAAAGCAAACCAACTGGATGAAAGCCGCCTTTGGCCCCCGCCTGCGTTGGAATAACGACCACCAGCCTCACCCCGAGACCTGGCATTAGGGCCCGCTCATTCCCTGTAGGAGACGACGTGAGGAGTCTCTGATACACCCCCGAGACCTGGCATTAGGGTCCGCCCATTCCCTGTAGGAGACGACGTGAGGAGTCTCTGATACACCCGGAGACCTGGCATTAGGGTCCGCTCATTCCCTGTAGGAGACGACGTGAGGAGTCTCTGATACACATTCCCTGTTTGACTTCACGCCTTGGCCGTGGACAATACGCCTCCAGGCGCAAGCAACCCAATAATATGAAACTCAAGACGCTCCTCCCAGCGGCATTCATCGCGTTTGCCGCGTCCACCTCCCCGGCGCCGGGCGAAGAGGCGGTCATTCTGACCCCCAAACCGCCCGCCACACCCCGCATCAACGGCGCCCGCATCTTCGGCGTTCGACCGGGTCATCCCTTTCTGTTCACCATCCCGGCCACCGGCGAACGCCCGATGACCTTCGGCGTCGAGGGCCTGCCCACCGGTCTGACCGTCGACGCCGCCAACGGCCAGATCACCGGGCGGCTGGACAGCCCGGGCCAGTACACGGTCGGCTTTCGCGCGGCAAACCGCCTGGGCACTGCGACGCGCCAATTCAAGATCGTGTGCGGCGACACTCTGGCCCTGACCCCGCACATGGGATGGAACAGTTGGTATGTCTGGGAAAGCCACGTGACCGACAAGATCATGCGCGAGGCGGCCGACGCCATGGTCGCCAGCGGCATGATCGATCATGGCTACCAGTACGTGAACATCGATGATTGCTGGGCGGTGAAACCGGGAGCGGACGACCCGAGCTTGGGCGGCCAACCGCGCGATGCCCAGGGCAAAGTCAACTCCAACGGCCGCTTTCCTGATATGAAGGCCCTCACCGAGTACATCCACTCCAAGGGCCTCAAGGCCGGCATTTACACCTCGCCCGGCCCGCTCACCTGCGGCGGGCACGAGGGCGCCTTCGGGCACGAACAGCTCGATGTCGAGCGGTTCGTCGAGTGGGGATTTGACTTCCTCAAATACGACTGGTGTTCCTATGGCGGCAAGGCCAAAGACAACAGCCTGCCCGAGTTGCAGAAGCCCTATCGGCTCATGGGCGAAATCCTGCGCCGGCAGCCGCGTGACGTGGTCCTGAACCTCTGCCAATACGGCATGGGCAATGTCTGGACCTGGGGCAAGGAAGTCGGCGGCCACAGTTGGCGCACTGCCGGCGACCTTGGCGGCTCCTTCGATGGCATCCCCGCGGCCCTGTTCCGCGACGGTTTCGACGTCTATGCCAACAACCAACTTCACAAGTTCGGCGGCCCCGGCGGCTGGAACGACCCCGATTACCTGCTCCTGGGCTACCTGAGCAACTGGAAAGGCCAGACCGCGCCGACCCCCCTCACGCCCAACGAACAGTACTCCCACGTCTCGCTTTGGTGTCTGGCCGCCGCCCCCCTCATCTTCAGCGGCGATATCACCCGCCTGGACGAGTTCACCTCGAGTCTGCTGAACAATGACGAGGTCATTGATGTGGACCAGGACCCACTGGGCAGGCCCGGCCGGCGCGCGGCCATCAACGACCACTGCGAAGTCTGGGCCAGGGACCTCCAAGACGGCAGCAAGGCCGTCGGCCTGTTCAACCGCGGCGACCTGCTCGCCCCCGTGGTCGCCAAATGGACCGACCTCGGCCTAACCGGCAGGCAGATCGTCCGGGACCTGTGGCGCCAGCAAGACCTCGGCGCCTTCCAGGACCAGTTCAAAACCACTGTGCCCCGCCACGGCGTCGTCCTCATACGCCTTCGCCCGGAGTAGGCCCGTCACGCTCAAGAGAGTCTTGGCTCAACCGGGCGGCCATCCCAGCGGACGGCCTCCCAGGATATGGCAGTGGAGGTGCGGCACTGCTTCGCCGGCGTTGGGTCCGTTGTTGAAGACGAGCCGAAAGCCCGACTCCGTGAGACCCAGCTTGCCGGCCACCTCGGCGGCTTTGAGCAGGAGACAGCCCAGGACCTGCTGGTCTTCGGCCTTGGCCTCGGCGATGCGCGGGATCGGCCTCTTGGGAATAATCAAGACGTGGACCGGAGCTTTGGGCTTGATGTCCCGAAAGGCCAGCACCGTCTCGTCTTCATAAACGATGTCCGCCGGAATCTCCCGGGCGATAATCTTCTCAAACAGGGTTTTGCTCATGGCGCTGAAACCTGCTGCCGGAAAGCGAAAAGGTCAAGGGGACAGTGGGAAGGGGCGAGGGGCGAGGGGCGGCGGCGTCGCGCCGGAGCGGCGGTTGGCGCGCCGCGAAGGCGGAAGGGGCGGCGGCGTATGCCCCTCAGGTTTCACTGGTCACTCGACCCTCGAGCCTCGACGCTCCGGCGAAACCCGTAACTGAAATAGATGGTGAGTCCGGCGGCCATCCACACAAAGAAGCGGACCCAGGTGATCATTGGCAGCTCGAACATCAGATAGCCGCAGGTGACAACGGCCCCCAGGGGCACCCAGGGCACCAGGGGCGTGCGAAACGGGCGAGGCCGGTCCGGGTCCCGGTAGCGCAGGACGAGGATGCCCAGGGCCACCAGCGCAAAGGCAAAGAGGGTCCCGATGTTGGTCAGCTCGACCAATTCGTTGATGTTGAAGATCGAGGCGCAGACAGCCACGATCGCGCCGGTCAGGAGCGTAGCCACATGCGGGGTGTGAAAGCGGGGATGAACACGGGCGGCCCAGCCCGGCAGCAACCCGTCACGGCCCATGGAAAAAAAGATGCGCGGCTGGCCTGCCTGGTAGGGCACAAGGGCCGAAGTCGTGGCTACCAGCGCCCCCAGGGCGATGATCGCCGCCGCCCAGTTCAACCCGCGCGCCGAGAAGACCCTCGCCAGAGGCTCCGCGTTGCCCAGGCTGTCCCATTTGGCCAGGCCCGTGAGCACCACCGCCACCCCCACATAAATCACCGTGCAGAGGACCAGGCTGGCCAGGATGCCGATGGGCATGTTCCGCTGCGGCTCCCGCGTCTCCTCCGCCGCCGTCGAGACGGCGTCGAACCCGATGTAAGCGAAGAAGATGATCGCCGCCGCGCTCGAGATGCCCTTCATGCCATTGGGCGCAAAAGGGGTCCAATTCTGCGGCTCGATATAGAAAGCCCCGAACGCCAGAAAAAACAGCACAATGCCCAGCTTCACCACCACCAGGACCGCGTTGAACGTAGCCGTCTCGCGAATGCCGATGAGCACCACCCAAGTGACAAGGACGACAATCGCGAAGGCGGGCAGGTTGAAGATCACCGGCAGGCCAAGCACCCGGGGCGCCTCGTGGAAGATGCGCGCATTGGCCACAACGTCCGCGCCCAGCGTGCCCGGGTCGAGATGGGCCGCCTGGGCGCGCGCCACTTGGGCGGCTGCCCGAACGCCCGAGAAAATGTCGGTCCCCAGCCACCCCGGGATGTGCGCGCCGGACTTTCCGACCAGTTCCTGGAAATACCCCGACCAGGAGACCGCCACCGCCGCGTTGCTGATGGCGTACTCGAGGATCAGGTCCCAGCCGATAATCCAGGCGGCCAATTCGCCCAGTGTGGCGTAGGCGTAGGTGTAGGCCGAGCCGGAAACCGGGACCATGGCCGCAAACTCGGCGTAACAGAGGGCCGCAAACCCGCACGCTACCGACACCATGAGAAACGAGATCACCAGGGCCGGACCAGCCCCCACGTGGTCTGCGCCCCCCGCCGCCGCCGAGCCGATGCTGGTAAACACCCCCGCCCCGATAATGGCCCCCATCCCCAGCAACGTGAGATGGACCGGCCCCAGCACCCGCCGGAGCTGGCGGCGCGGCTCCGTCGTCTCCCCCACCAGCCGATCCAGCGGCTTGCGCCGGAATAGTCCATTGAACTCAGTCACAGCTTACATTGCTTGGACAATCAGAACAGCCTGGCTGCAAGTTAGTCGGCCATTTCAGAAATACGCCGGCGTATTTATGAAATGGCCCGCTTGACGATTCTTGGCGCCCACTCTGCCCGGCGCAAGCCTAAAGAACGGCAACTGCCGGCAATCTGGACGCCGCTGCACAATTTCGGGACGAGGCCCAGGGACCAGGGGCGGCTCCTTACACGGATCTTCGGGGGCCCAAGGCGATTCGACTCCAACCTTTGGCCTGACCGATACCAAGCGTGTCTGGGCCGCTTTTCGCAACCCGGAGGGCTGCAAGATGGTAGCCGGGGGTGGCCGCGGGGGGGCGCACCCCCGGCGGGGTGGGGGGGTGCCC
>Ga0326728_10024626_pt1 | contig 10883 bp, 7 predicted proteins | sample MB3enrmetagenome_FD_207602 | JGI IMG/M metagenome (GOLD analysis project Ga0326728, IMG submission 207602) | Lab enriched peat soil microbial communities from McLean, Ithaca, NY, United States - MB31MN | ecosystem: Environmental > Terrestrial > Soil > Wetlands > Peat | place: USA: New York...
AAGCGGATTGACACTGAGCTTATTCTTGCCCAGAGAATCCACGGCTAGCGCCACCAAGGCGGGTTGATCCGGGGCGACCTCCACACGCATGAATGCAGACAGGTACAGGAGCCGGGTGTCGGCAGGCGCGGACAATCCTATTGTAGGGAGAAGGAGCGCCAATAAGAATGAATTGATCAACCTGATCATAAGCAAGTTCGTCCTGGCCGAAACGATATCACATCCTCTGATATGAAAACAGGATTACTCGTGCGGGGGGAGGGCTGGTGAATGGAATGTGTTACTATGTTGAGGCGACAGCGTCCGCTGGGTATTGGGATCCTTGCGGTTTTCCTCAACGTCAAGTTCTCTTGATTCCGGAGGTTCCAGTATGCTTGTTGCAGTCTTAAAAGATTTCAATAACCTGGTCTTGGAGGACGTTCCCAAACCCGAACCCGGCCCGGGTCAGGTGCTGGTGCGAATCAAGTCCTGTGGTTTCTGCGCTACCGACTACAAGGCGATCAAGGGGATTCGGCGCAATGTAGACTTCCCGCTTATTCCAGGCCACGAGCCGGCTGGAATTGTTGCCGAGGTGGGTCCGTTTGTTACAAACCTAAAGGAAGGGGATGAAGTCATCCTCTCACCCAGCGGCTTTTGCGGGCAGTGCCGAAATTGCCGGTTAGGGCTGACCCATTACTGCGAACGATCCTACACGACCGGCGGCGACGGCGCTGAAGTCCGCCCCGGCAGCTTCGCTGAATTCACCTTGACCGGCGCCAATGTCTGTTTCCACAAACCTGCCAGCCTCAGTTTTGATGCCGCCTGCCAGGCCGAACCCGTCAGTGGCGCCTGGAAAGGACTCATCCATTACTCGGAGATGAACATCGGCGACGACGTGGTGGTGATCGGCACAGGGGGGATTGGCATGTATTGCCTGATGGTGGCGAAAGCCGCCGGGGCAGGCCAGTTGGTGGCGGTGGACATCAGTGACTATGCGCTGGAAACCGCGAGGAAGCTGGGCGCTACTCACACGGTCAATCCCTCGAGCGGTGATGCCAAAGCCGCCATCTACGAAATCATGCCTCAAGGGCCTGATCTGGTCGTTGAAGCCGCCGGACCGATTGAGGCCGTGAAACTCATGGTCAGCCTCTTACGGCGCGGTACACGCTGGAACATTTTCGGCATCACCACCCACGAAGAGTTCGCGCTCGACGGTGGCCTGATGCACTTCTTGGAGGCGCGAATGGACTCCAGTTTCAGCACCAACCCCTTGGCGATCGAGAAAGCCATCCGGCTTATGTCCCGGGGGTTGGTGGATCCTGAGCAGGTGATTACTCATCGTATCCCGCTCTCGGAGATTGCTCAAGCGGTGGCGACCATGAGTTCGCGCGAGCGAAACAAAGTAATCATCCATCCATGAGCATGTCATTCATCGGGATAGACTTAGGCACGACGTTCATAAAAGGCGCGGTGTTGGACCTCCAAGCACGGGCACTGGCGCATATTCGGCGAATGCCTTTCCCCGGTCGGCTTGCGCCAACAGACCCTCTACTGTGGGAAGTTGATCCCAACGAAATCGTGGCCGCGGCCCGGACCGTTATCCGGGAACTGGCGCTTCTTGCCCCGGAGTGCCAAGGGATTGTCCTGTCCTCACAGATGCATGGGCTGGTTTTGGTCAAGGACCGCGGAGAGCCCGTGACCAGTTGTGTATCATGGCGAGACCAAAGGGCGCTGATGCCGCATCCCTCCGGCTCCGGATCGTACTTTGACGAGATCACAAGGCGAGTAAGCCCCGCGCAGCGCGGACAATTAGGGCACGAATTACAAATCGAAAGGCCGATTTGCGTTCTCTTTTGGCTCGCGGAACAGGGAAAGCTCAGTACCGGTCTCACCCCCGTTTCCTTGCCTGACTTTGTTCTTAGCCAGCTCTGCAACTCGACGCCTGCAGTCGAAGCTACCCATGCCGCGGCGTACGGAGCTCTAAACTTGGAAACCATGGACTGGCACCGTGATGTTATCAAAGAACTGGGATTAGAGCATCTGAACTGGCCGCCCCTGCGCGCTCAGGGTGAGGTGGTCGGCTTCGTGAAGGCGGGAGCCTCTCGGGTGCCGTGTTACGCTCCTGTAGGAGACTATCAATGCGCCCTGGCCGGCGCCGTTCTTGGTGAGGATGAGATCTCCTTAAATATTTCGACAGGTTCGCAGGTCAGCCGCTTGACCCCAACTTTGTCCCTGGGTGATTCTCAGACGCGGCCCTTCTTCGATGGGCAATTTCTCAACACCTTCACGAACATGCCGGGTGGGCGCTCGCTGAACGTCCTCGTTGACCTGCTGGGCGAATTGGCGGCTGGGAGGGTTGATCTTCAGGATTCTTGGGGATTCATCGCCAAATCAGCGAAGGAGGTCACGACAACCGACCTGAAGGTTGATCTCTCATTCTTTCCTAAGCGGGACGAAGAGCAAGGAACGATCTCGAACATTCGGGGAAATAATTTCACCGTAGGGCACCTTTTTCGAGCGGCCTTTAACGATATGGCCGATAAGTACCATGCGCATGCTGTTCGCTTGTGGCCCGAGAAATCATGGAAAAGCCTTGTGTTTTCCGGTGGGGTTGCTTGCCGGCTTGAGGTGCTGCGAGAGATCATTCAGAAAAGATTCGAGACAGGTTACCGGCTAGCCCCGTTTGAGGAGGACGCACTTTTCGGGTTGCTCATTTTGGCCTTGGTGTTCAGCGGGGAGTTCGGTTCTGTCAAGCAAGCGGCGAAGGAGCTTCGGTTGGCAGGCGACAGGGCTTAGGTCCAGGTTATCACTGTACGAAGAAATGACGTTGTAGGGGCGGCCCCTACGGCGCCCTGTAGACGCTAATCTAAGGCCCGTGGTTTACGGTAGAGGCATCTATGAAGCACCACACCGGTATCAATCGCCGTTCTTTCGTGCGCACGCTTGGCGCGTCGGCGGTCTGGCCCGCGCTTTCGCACGCGGCAGCGAGCCCGGCGGCGGATGCCGCCGAGTCTCGGAACACAACCCGCGCAAGGGTTGACTTGAACGGTGCGTGGGAGCGACGAATTGATGGTGAATTGTATGACATCATCCAGGTTCCCTCCTCGTTGCGTCCCTCGGGCTTCTACGAGCTCAAGCGCGAATTCCTTCTGCCTGAACTCTCGCCGCGCCAACGGGCGATCGTTCACTTTGATGCCATAACTTACTTTGGAAGGGTTTTCGTTAATGGTATAGAGCTTGGGACGATGGGTCCCTACGTGCCTTACGAGTTCGACTGCACACGCCAGGCGGGGAAAGGCAAGAACGTCATCCAAGTGGCGATCTCGGACCTCCCGCCCGACCCCTCGGGTGCCGGTAAGGATGAGTTGGCGCTTGGTATGAACCCGGGCTGGGAGGCTTACGGCGGAATCATCCGCGATGTGTACCTGGAAGTACGTGCGGCCACATTTATTGATAATGTCCGGTTTGGCTATAAGCTGGACCCTGCGTACACGCGCGCCACTTGCAGTGCGCGGGTAATGGTGTCTTCGCTCAGTGAAACCTCCGGAGACATCGAACTCGTGCTACTGCGCGGGGGATCGGAGGTTGTCCGGTCGCATAAAAACGCTTCGTTTCCCTCTGGAGCGACAGATGTTGAGCTGGAGTTCAGCGTCGATTCACCGGTCTTATGGTCGCCAGAGCAACCCCACCTGTATGAGTTGCGGGCGCGGCTGCGAACCGGCCAGAGCGAGGATGATTGGTCCTGCCGCACAGGCTTTCGCGAAGTGGTCACGCGCGGCCCGGACTTCCTGCTCAATGGCGAGCGGCTGGTTTTGAAAGGGGTGTGCCGGCACGACATGTGGAAGGAGCAAGGCTTCACCCTGACTCGGCAGCAGATGGAACAGGACATACGGATGATTAAGGCGCTGGGGGCTAATTTCATCCGACAAGTTCATTACCCTCATCATCGGTACGTTGTGGAGCTTGCGGATCAATACGGGCTCCTGATCAGCGAGGAGCCGGGCTATTGGGGCATGGACTTTCGGACCATGCCGCGCACTATGATTGAGCTGGGACATCGAATTCTGGACCGGACGATCCGCCGCGATTGGAATTCTCCTTCGGTGTTTGCCTGGCTGCTTTCGAATGAGTGTGAGCTCACTGCGGAGGTGCTGAGTGAAGGCAAGGAGATTTGCAACCGGCTCGATCCGATCGGCAGGCTGGTCTCCGCGGCCAACAGCATGCCCAAAGAGAAGGCTAAGCCTATCTTCGAGCGAACCGGGATGGATTTTTTCGATCAGCATCCCTACACGTTCGAGGTTGATGATTTTGATAAGGAAGCGCAGTACGATGGGCCCGGCTGGCCGCTCACCTTTACGGAATGGGGAGGCAAAGCCATCGGCCAATCCCAGATCATCGTGCAGAACAGTGTCGATCGTTTGCTCGATTTGGTCGACGCTCACCGGCTCGCTGGTCACGTTTTCTGGAGTTGGCAGGATTTGCGGCAATACTCTCGCATCGACTGGGAGATGCGTGACGGCGTCCTCGAATCGGGGATAGTCACGGAGGGCCGAGAGCCCCGCGAGGTCCCTTACATGGAACTCGCGAGGCTCTTTGAGGGGAGGCGGCATGAAAACGAACCCGCGGCCTCTCGCCCCATAGTAACGCCTTTGAAGTGGTCGCCCTGGTCACGCAAGAGCAGATTCACTGCCATCGATCTCCAGCCGCTAGTCGAGCGGCCTGAGGGCGCCAGGGCGTGGGCGGATCTCGAGGGACGAATGGCCAAGTTCTGGTCGACAGCCCCCATGGCGGCGGACCAGTGGAAGCGAACCGGCGGCAAGTTTTTGCTGTGGCAAGGGTCGGAGGTCGAGATCGCGGGAGTCACCTTCCGCGTGCCGCTGGCCAACGGCTACGTGCGTCCCGTCGTGGTGACCCCTGAGGTTCCCCTGCTTGACATCCCGGTTGGCCTGGAGGGATTGCGGGTGCATGTTTTGGGACAAGTGACGTTGCCGGCGGGATTTCCTGTGATCGGCAACCAAGGAGAAGTGGTCGCGAGTTATACGCTTGGTTATGCCTCCGGCAAGACGCACGAGGTGCCACTGCGGAGCGGTTACGAAGTGGCTCAGTCGAACCTCATAGATTCCGCCACGCGGATTAATCCGATAGCCACGGAGAGCCAGCGTGCGCTGCTCTTCGTTAAAGACATTGCCCGAGAACAATATCAAGTCCTGCTGTTCTCGCTTCCCGTCGATGGTGGGAAGCTCACGAGCTTTCGCTGCAGGCTGAATACGCAGCAGTTCGCGCTTGTCATCTTCGCGATCACGGTGGAGCACGCGGCCTAGCGCGAGGTAGGAGTTTGTTGAAAAGCAAGCCTGCGGAGCCCGCGATAGAATGTCAATTCTGCCCAAAGAGGATATCTCTGGACACTAAGGAGGTCTTTGCATACGCTAGACGCAAGGATTTCATCTCCCCATGCGCAAGCTCATTGCGGTCGAAGAAGCTACAGCGTTGATGAGCCAAGCTAAGGACTGGTCCGTTTGGCATTGGCTACTGGAGAAAGGCAGCGTGCGCGCAGCCGCGGACAGAGCCGTTGACGCCCTGCGCGACGCGGAACAAGAAGCGAAAGCCTCCTGGGACGATGACCTGAAGAAGGCTTACCGCGAGTTGGAAGCGCAGCAAGCTCAAGAAAACGACCGCCGGGCAAGCCGCCGATACGAAAAGGCGAAAGAAGATGCCAAGAACGTCGATCCTCAAATCAAGCAGGCCGTGCAGAAGGTTAAGGAAGCTGACGACGCAGCCGAGAACGCCAGACTCGATGCCGAGGACACCTTCGCCGAAGCCGAGCGCCAACTCAGCGCCAGCGGCGCCCGTTTGGGCGCCGAGAAGGCGATCCGCTCTTGGGAGTTGCGCATGAAGGCCATCCGCAAGGCGGAGGCGCTGGGGAGGAAGCAGGCAGATGGGCAGGTAGGCAGATAGGCAGGTGGGCGCGCGGAAGCGCAGCCAGGGCGACTCAAATCACTGCTTGCTGCCCTTTGCCCACGCCTCCGCTTCGTACCCGCCCACTTACGATCTGCCCACCTGCCCTAACTGCCTGGCATCGGACGTTCGTGGATGATCATCCACGACGTACCAAACTTGTCTCTGAGGATGCCGAAGCGAAAAGCGAAGAAGGTCTCCTGCATCGGCATAAAGATCTCTGCGCCATCGGAAAGCAGCCCATAGATGCGCTCCGCCTCTTCTGTGCTGTCCAGGCTAAGGGCAAGATAGACGCTCTGCATGGGCTGAAACCGTTCCGGCGGAACGTCCGATGCCATGAGATCTGTCCCGGCGATGTTGATGCGGGCGTGCATGATGGCATTTTTCATTTCGGGCGAAACGGATTGCGCGCCGGGCATTTGGCCGTAGGTTCCTATCTCAGAGATTTTTCCCCCGAGATGCTGTTCGTAGAAACGCAATGCCTGCTCGCAGTTGCCGCCATAGTTGAGATAGGTGACTAGTTTCATGAGCTTTTCCCCCTTCTCCTTTTAGAATGTGATTCAGAATTCGCCGTTGTCGTTGAACGGCAGGTTGTGACCTAAGATTGGTCTTTTGCCTTCGCCCTGTGAAATTTCGCTATTCGCGAATGATTCAAGTGGTGTAACGCCCTGCCGCAAGCACGTGATTTGCGATTTGGCGGCCCAGGGCTATCGTGTTAGCGGGGTCATGTTTTGCCAGCCTGCGCAGGATCGCCATCTGAGTTCTCAACATGTCTCCTTCGGCTACGGCCGCGATCACCTTCCGCGCCGAGGCTTCGATCGTCTGCATGGCCTTAGCTGCATAGAGCCCCGCCATAGCAATGGCGGCGCTCGCCGCGGCTTCCCCCTTGGCTGCTACGAACTTCTCTGCCCGCAGAATGCAGGACTCCATCGCGTAGACTTCGATGGCGCAATTCGCAATTGCGGCCATCACCTCCTGCTGGTCTGCAAGGCTCTGCATGTATTTCTGCGAGGCCGTCCCAGCCGCAAACAGGCTGAGCTTCTTGGCTTGCGCCAGCATCTTGCGCTCGCCCGCCAGCGGCCCTTCACGCTCCTCGGCGGCGAGCGAAGGAGAGATAACCTCGTCCATAAGCTGTTTGATAGCTGCCAGCAACGGCAACTCGCCCTTCATGGCCCGCTTCATCAGCCATCCCGTGATAATCAGCCGGTTGATTTCATTGGTTCCCTCAAAGATGGGGTTGATGCGCGCGTCACGGTACGCTCGCTCTGCGGGATATTCCTCCACGTAGCCGTACCCACCGTGGATCTGGACGTCGTGGTTCGCCACCATCTGCAACATTTCGGTTACCCACACCTTCACCATGGAGCACTCCACCGCATACTCCTCGATGCGCTTTTCGATTTCGCGCGCATCCCCGGCGCTCTGGTCCAAGTCCGCCAAGGCGGCGTCAATCATTCCGATGGTGCGGTACACCATCGATTCCCCGGCATAAACACCCGCCGCGCACTCAGCGAGCTTCTCCTGGATCAAACCGAACTCAGAGATGGACTTGCCGAACGCTTTGCGCTCTTTGGCGTATTGAATCGCGTCTTGCAGAACCTGACGCGCTCCCCCGGTACATGCCGCTCCCAGCTTGAAGCGTCCAATGTTCAGGGCGTTGAAAGCGATGTGGTGCCCTTTGCCCGACTCGCCCAAGAGGTTTTCCGCCGGGACACGGCAGTCGGCGAGGATGAGCGGGCAAGTGGACGACCCATGGATGCCAAGCTTGTGCTCCTCCGCGCCGATGGAGAAGCCTGGCGTATTACGTTCGATGAGGAAGGCCGAGAGCTTCTCCCCGTCGCTCTTGGCGAAAACAATGAAGAGGTTGGCGAATCCGCTGTTGGTAATCCACATCTTCTCGCCATTGAGGACGTAATGCCTGCCATCTTCAGAAAGCACGGCGCGGGTGCGGCAATTGAGGGCATCGGAACCCGACGTGGCCTCCGAGAGCGCGTACGCGGCGATCCATTCGCCGGTCGCCAGTTTCGGGAGGTATTTCCGCTTCTGCGCTTCCGTGCCGTACCACACTATGGGCAGGGTGCCGATGCCCACGTGGGCGCCGAATGCCACTGAAAAGCTCGCCAGCTTGCTGATCGCCTCCGCGACCACGGCGGAAGTGACTTTGTCCATTCCCATTCCACCATATACCTCGGGGACGTCGACGCTCAACAACCCTAGTTCGCCGGCTTTGCGGAGAAGCCCCTTTGTAACAGCGAAGTTCTTGGCCTCGATTTCACTAATCGCCGGCATGACCTCGTTCGTGACAAACTCGTTCGCGGTCTTTGCGACCTGTCGCTGCTCTTCAGAGAGATCTTCCGGCGTGAAAACATCCCGGGGTTCAGTCTCCTCGATGAGAAAAGCGCCGCCCTTGGCCCGTTTCACCGAAACTGTTGCTGCCGTTGATTCCGTAGCGATCATGGCTATTCCTCCGCACTTCAGTTCATGATTTCATGGTGTCGTGAGTGTGACCCTTGGCCAGTTCCGTTAGCTGACCGCCAATCCCCTGGTTAATGTGCGCGCAAATTGCGAGGAGATTTCTCCTGCGGACAAAGCACCTTCCGGCTCGTACCACATACAAATCCAGTTCAAAGCCCCAGCTATCGAGAAGGCGGCGATCTTAGTATCGCAGGGCGCGATCGAACCGTCCTCGATCCCCTCTTGGATGAACGATCTCAGGCAACGGTCGATTTTCTTTTTGGAGGCGCGCACCTCGGCGCGCGCCTCAGGCGACAAATCACCCTCGTCCAGGCGCATCACGCAACGCCCGAAGTTTACCGTCATTACGTTGGCGTAGGAGTGGATGAACGCTTCCACCTTTTCCAAACCTGTTCCGGCACGTTCTGCGATCTCAGAGAGACTCTCTTCGATCAGCTTGGTGCCCCAACCATAGCACCCAAGCAGAATGTCTTCTTTATTGTGGAAATAGTGATAAAGCGCTGGCTTGGTAATGTTCAGGCGCTTGGCAACGTCGTCGAGAGAGGTGCGTCCGTAGCTTTTCTCTAGAAACAATTGGGCGGCAGTTTTCAATACCGCCTCGCGTTTGGTTACAGGGTCGCGCCGGCGGCTGGCAAAGGCCAGCCCATGCGGTTTCTCAACCACGGTTTCTTTCAGCATAAGTTGAGGAATAAGCCCTCGGTTGACGTCTTAACTACAACATGATATGTTACCCGAAGGTAAGATATGGAATCAAGCTGAATATCTTACCGTGGGGTAAACTAAGAAACGTAACTGCAATAGGCTTCTGTGGGCGCGCTGTTGGCGCGGGTTTGAGAGCGCGCAAACCCGGCGGCTCCATGCACACTGTAACGAAAGATGATTTGCCTCTCTCCCGACTTTATCGCTGGGAGCGGGAGCGGGCAGAGCGCATTTTTCTAACTCAGCCTTTTGGGGGCGGAAAAGTGCGCGACTGGTCTTGGAGGCAGGTAGCAGGCGAAGTCCGCCGCATGGCCGCCTATCTCAAGGCCCAGGAATGGGAGCCGGAGTCTCGCGTCGCGATCCTCTCTCGCAACTGTGCTTGGTGGATCATGGCGGACTTGGCCATTTGGATGGCCGGGCATGTAAGCGTGCCCATCTACCCGTCGCTCAATTGCCGAAACGCACGGTACATTCTGGAGCATAGTGGGGCGAAGGGTTGCTTTTTGGGCGCCACGGACGAGAAAGCGATGGCAAATTGCGGCCTCCCCTCCGGTGTCCAGTGCATCGGGCTCCCGACGGCACAACCCGTCGGCCACCTCGTCTGGGATACGGTGATATCGGCCACCTCGCCCCTTTCCGACAACCCGTTGCGCGCCGCGGACGACCTCGCTACCATCATCTACACCTCCGGGACGACCGGCACGCCGAAGGGCGTGATGCACCGCTTTGGCGCTTTCAGTTACTTTGCCAAAACCGCTTCTGATTTGCTCGACTTGACGGCCGAGGAACGCCTCCTTTCTTATTTGCCGCTTGCCCATATTATCGAACGTTGCGCCTGCGAGGCGTTTGGCTTGTTTCTCGCCTTCCACATCTACTTCACCGAGGGAATCGAGACCTTTCTCACGGACCTGAGGCGAGCGAGTCCGACCATCTTTCCATCCGTGCCGCGGCTCCTTTTAAAGTTTCAGCAGGGTGTTTTCGAAAAAATCCCCAAGCGCCGATTGGATCATCTGCTGCGCATTCCCCTCCTCAACCGCGCCGTCAAGAAACGGATCCTGCGCAATCTCGGACTCCAGACCGCTCGTTACGCGGCTAGCGGAGGCGCGGCGCTACCCCTCGAAATCCTGCTCTGGTACCGGAATCTGGGGCTGGAACTGTTTGAGGGTTACGGCATGACGGAAACGGCGATCACGCACCTTCCTCCGGCCGTGGACCGGATCCGCCCAGGCTACGTGGGAAGCGCCATCGACGGTGTGGACGTGAAGTTGCGTGAGGACGGCGAATTGATGATCAAGAGCCCCATGAACATGCTGGGCTATTACGGCGACCCGCAGGGTACGAGGGACGCATTTACGCAGGATGGTTTCTTTCGCACCGGCGATCTTGTCGAGCTCGATTCGGACGGCCAAATTAAGATCATCGGGCGTCTTAAGGAGCAGTTCAAGACCAGCAAAGGCAAATATGTCGCCCCGGCTCCGATGGAGACTGAGCTTATGGCACATCCCGCGCTCGAGGCCTGCTGCGTCATGGGCGCTGACTTGCCGAGCCCCTTTGCCGTCGTCGTTCTAGCCCTTGACGCGAGGAAACGGTGTGCCGCTCCGGAGGCGCGAGAAGCTCTCGAGCAATCCTTGCTGGACCGAATGAACGAAGTCAACGCCCAGGTCGATCCGCACGAACGAATGAGCTTCATCGCCATCGTCGACGGGCCATGGACAATCGGAAATGAACTCCTCACTCCGACCCTCAAGGTCAAAAGGGCCGTGCTCGAACGCCGC
>Ga0326728_10024627_pt1 | contig 10883 bp, 7 predicted proteins | sample MB3enrmetagenome_FD_207602 | JGI IMG/M metagenome (GOLD analysis project Ga0326728, IMG submission 207602) | Lab enriched peat soil microbial communities from McLean, Ithaca, NY, United States - MB31MN | ecosystem: Environmental > Terrestrial > Soil > Wetlands > Peat | place: USA: New York...
GCGGTGTCGGGAGGCGACCTCTCCCTGGTGGGGGTGGAGAACGAGGGCCGGATGAGGATCATAGGGGTCGTCGGGAGCGGAGCGGACGAGCTGATGGGCGCCGAATTCCACGCGCGGACGAACATCGTCTCCACCGTGGTCGAAGGAGGAAGGGAGCTGTTGCTTCCCTATGAAAGCGGTTACTTAAGGGAAAAGCCTCTGGTTTTCCCGAATGAGGCGGTAAGAGCGAAGCAGTACTTCGGGTTCCCCCTCGTGATGGATGAGAAGGCGTACGGCTTTCTGGGCTTCGCTTCATTATCGCAAAGGCGGCTTAAGGAAGGGGCCATAGGCGCGTTGCGGGACATGGCAGGATTGGTGTCGCTTTTTCTCGTCCGCCTGAAGATACGCGAGGAAATGGCGGCGAGCGCCAGGCGCGATCCGACGACCGGTGCCCTTCGGCTCGGTCCCCTTCTGGATCATCTCGGGGAGATGAAAAAGAAAAAGGCGGGGTTTTCCCTGGTCTCCATAAAGTTTCCGGACCTTGCGCTTTTCAGAAGGAAGCTCGGCATGGAGGCCGCGGACGGCATCCTGAGGAAGATGCACCAGGGCATAGGGTATTGCATGGGGAAGGGCGCGGTCGTCGCGAGGAGAGGAGGCGGCCATTTCTACGTCGCGCTGACGGATGCAGAGACGGCGGAAAAAGAGAACATGCTCAAGATCCTCCGGTTCACGATCCTGCGCAACATATCGTCGGACGTGACAGCAGCAAAGAGAGACATAGAGATCGGCACTGCCTGCTTCCCGAAAGACGGTGCAGATTTGTGGGAGCTTCTGGACATAGCTGAAGGCAGGGGCTCAGGAACTACCGCATAAGCACAAAAGGGGGTCTGAGAGAATGGGTTTATTGAGAACGTTATCGGCATTTTTCTCCGGCTTTTCCACGCACTTCGCCATGGATCTCGGCACGGCCAACACCCTCATCTATATGAAGGATGAGGGCATCGTGCTCAACGAGCCCTCGGTCGTGGCGATCGAGCGGAACACGGGCAGGCTCATTGCCGTAGGCAAAGACGCAAAGGATTTCATAGGGAAGACGCCACAGCAGATGACGGTCATACGGCCCATGAAGGACGGGGTCATAGCCGATTTTGACGTGACCAAGGCTATGATCAAATATTTCCTGACCTTGGTTCGGCAGAAGAAACGCGTATCGAGGCCCAAGATGGTCGTGGGCGTCCCTTCGGGGATCACTCAGGTGGAAAAGAAGGCGGTCTTCGATGCGTGCATACAGGTCGGCATAAACAATATACGCCTCATCGAAGAGCCCATGGCTGCGGCGATAGGCGCCGATCTTCCCATAGATCTGCCCCGTGGGAACATGGTCGTTGACATCGGGGGCGGTACCACGGAAGTGGCGATCATCAGCCTCTCCGCGAACGCCTACAGCGAGTCACTGAGGGTGGCAGGGGACGAACTGGATGATGCTATCGGCCGGTATATCCAGCGAAAGTATCAGGTGGCCATCGGTATCAATGCGGCGGAGAGGATCAAGATCGAGATAGGCTCGGCCCACGAATCGACCGATTCCGGCTCCATGTCGGTAGTAGGCAAGGACCTGCTGAATGGCATACCGAAGAACGTGACCATCACGAGCCAGGACGTGAGAGAGGCCATCGAGGAGCCTGTAGGGGCCATAGTGGACGCAGTGAGGAGGGCGCTCGAAAGACTGCCGCCGGAGCTCGTATCCGACCTGCAGGACTCCGGCATGGTGCTGACGGGCGGAGGTGCGCTCCTGCGAGGCCTGAACAGAAGGATCGAGGAAAAGACCAGCCTCAAGGTCAACCTGGCGGAAAATCCCCTTACGTCGGTGGTGATGGGGAGCGGCAAGGCTTTGGAGGAGCTGGAGCGATTCAGGAAGGTCTTCATCGGCTAGGAGATAAGAGCAAACTGCCGTTCCATATGTGAGGGCAGGGATGAACCGGCTTGCTTAAGGCTTATCTAAATCGTTGTTGACGACGCGTCTGACCGAATGCTTGAGACCCTCGACCTTGGATTGCACGAGCCCCCTGGTCTCGGCCGCCTGTATGAAACCCTTGAACTGGTTGAAGCCGAGGGCGTTGAAGTAGATCTTCCTTTCGATGAGCTTCGAATTGACGTTGCGATAGGAGTGGTAGCTCGCCTGACCCCCTTTGTCGAGCTCGCCCAGCACATCGACGAGGATCTGAAGGGCGTGCTGCAATGGTCCCTCTCGTTTGAGGACGCGGGTGACAGGGTAGATAAGGGATTCGGGTCCCTTCCCTTCAATCGTGACAAACCCGGCCTTCACCGCGGCCGTGACAAAATCGCTCCAATGTGAGAAGTTGAGCTTCTTCTCGTTGAAGTTCGGGTTGAGCATCTTCATCCTGATCTTGACGGAGCCAATCCCCGGGCTAATCTTCTTCTTCAGCATAAGGTCGGCCGCCTCAGCAAGTACCTGAAACCAATCCTCGATGCCCATGGGCGGCGCGTTCGCTTTTGCCTGAACCGATTTGTCCTCAGAAGAAACCTGGGGGATTTTCTCGGAGCCCTCTTCGTCGTTTCCTCCGGGCACCAGCTCCCTGTAGTCGACGTAGCTATCGGCGAGGGCAAGAAGGTCTTCAGACGCATTCTGGGTGTTGCAGACTATATGGACGACCTTGCCGGCCCGCCTAAGGGCAAGCACGAGAAACCGGAAGTCGCTGTCGCCGGTAACGAGGATGAAAGTATCGATGTGATCGTGAATACGAAGAATCTCGAGCGTGTCGGACACAAGAACCATGTCGGAGCTGTTCTTGCGCCCTTTTGGGATATGGACCAGATAGAAATAGCGACGCGTGAGTGACGGGGCCAGCTTTGAAAAGGTCGTATTCGTCCAGTTGCCATAGGCCCTGGCCGTGACGATCCTGCCCTTGCCCTCTGCAAACTCCGTAAGCCCCTCGAGGAAGAGGGAATCAGAGCCCGGGTTTACGTTTTCGAGGTCCCACAGAAGAGCCACATTATGCATGCCTTCATTATACAGGTTCATGAAGCGGGACGCAAGGGAACCCGGCGGCACGGGCCGGCAATCCGCAAGCCCGATTCCTCATTGATGGGTCCGAGAGCCGTCTCCTTAAGACTGAACGAAAATGGACGATAACAGATGTATGACAATGTCAGCCATGGGGCACGATCCGGCCTATCAACCTGTGAATTAGGCGAAACCGATGGAAACGGAACAACAAACACAAAAGACAGCCGTTTTCTACGCGATCATTGCAGCTTCTCAATCGCCCGGTCATCTGGGATACGCTGAGGGGATCAACACGCTCAAAGAGGCACGGGGGCTCGTCGTGCAAGTCATGACTGAGCGAAGCGGACGCATCGTCAAGACCGGGGAGGATTCGGTCATGGCATGCTTTCCGAATGCGACGGAAGCCCTCAAGGCTGCCATCGCCATTCAGCGAAGTGCGGTAGAGAACCGGGACAAGAAGGCACCCCTCAACATTCGCATCTTCATTCATTTTGGAGACGGAACGGCGAGCGTTAAGGACCTTCAGACGGAACTAATCGGTTTTGCGGCCAGGGTGGCTGATATCGCAAAACGCGGCCACATCTATGTCTCCACAGAGGCCTATACCAACGCCAAGGGGCTGAACGCAGTGGAATTCAGACCTTTCGGCGCGGGCGGGGACGTCCGGCAAGGTCAATTGGCATACTATGACGTCGCCTGGCAACCGGAGACGGACTGCACGCCCGGGGGCGTGGTTTCGGTCGAAAATCTGAAAGGGACGGGAAGCGGATCGAGCCTCTTCATGCACGGGGCAGCCTTGCTGGCAGGCCCCCACTCACCATGCTTTTACTGCGGGAGCGGAAAACACAAGTCGGCAGCCTGCCCATCGAAACAGCTGCCTTATGCGACGAACGGCCTGGAGAGGCTGGGCCATCTGTCGATGGATGAGATAAACCGGTTATTTTCGGAATACCTCAGCGAAGCGGGAGACGACCTGTCGCTCATCGCCGAGCCTGTTTCGAAGGATGACGAGAACCTCACTTACCTTGCTCCCTGGGCCTTCTATGAGCTGAAGAGGGTCTTCCAGCTCAGGTTTCTCGACGTCATATGGAACGCCTTGCCAAAAGAAGACTGGCACAAGGCCAGAGAAAGCAGGCGTGAGGGGTCCCCGGAAGGCGGGATGCTGTGGCTCGCGCGAGATTGCATCAGGACCTCCCGTCTCGAAGAGGCCGAGAACCTTTTGAAACGTTACGGGAGAAAGAACACGACCGACTACAGGACACTCTGCGGGCTTGCCTTCATCAAGATAGAAAAAGAGAACTATCTCACGGCGGCGGATTTCCTCATAGAGGCCCTGAACCAGCCGACGACCGGCTTGCAGAAAACCTATATCCTCCTCATGCTTTCCCGTGTCTACCAGTTCAGTTCCGATCAGAGCAGGTCAGAGGAGCGGCTGAGGGATGCCTTGGGGATCGAGCCGTTTTGTCCCGAGGCAACGTTTGAGCTGGTGATCCGGTATTTTGGCGGAAGGCGGGAGATTGACGCCGTCAATCGGCTCGTCAAGCTCATCCATGTCTACAAAGAATACTATTCCGCAGCCCTTATAGCCCCCGAGCTTATGAAGTTTCAGGAGCAGATCACCCCCGAGCTCGAGAAGATGGTTGCCAAGGCTAGAAGCGAGGCGCGCTTCGCGACGCAGGAAGCGGAAAAAGCAGTAGCTATTCTGAAGGGCTTCGTCGGCGACAACGATGCCGACGTTGCCCGGATCCTGCGCGATCATAAGGAGATGAGCGACCTCCTCGAGAGGCCGGAAGCCCTCCTCAACTACGACGGGATCGTGGATATGGGACGACGGCTTACCGCAAGCTGCCGGGAGATCGAGGAGATACGGGCAGACCACGCGGCGACCTTTATTCGCAAGCTGGAAGCTCGCGTGGCCGAGACGCTGCAGGGCACCAGCCAGCCGCGAAAGACCAAAAACCTGCTCCAACCGATCACCGACCGGCTCACCCGCCTCAAAGAAGATTTGCAGGCCCGGGCTCCCATCGCACCCTGTCTCTCTCAATGCGAGGAGACGTCGAAGAAGCTGGATGGGATCGAAGCCAAGGTCAAGGCGATGGACGCCAGCCACGCGCTCTTCATGATGTGGGCGCGATTCTCCAAAGACGTCATCCTCGTCTTCTTCATTACAGGCACCGTTGGCCTTGTGCTCTTCCCCGGCGCCGTGAGTCTGCTCGACGCCTTCAAGCCCGACCTGGCCCCGCTCCAGCCCTTCGAGGTGTGGGAGGCGCAAAAGGCCATTCTCCTGTCCGGCGGCCTGTTCGCCCTTCTATTTGCCGGCTTCCGTGGGCTGATGAGCAGACACAATCTGTCCAAAGAGGGATAAGCCGCCCGAAAAAACCGGCGATTTCCCGTACAGATTATGGTATAATCGGGCTTCAAAAATCAAATAGAAAAATAAGCGCCCCCGTAGCTCAGGTGGATAGAGCACAGGATTCCTAATCCTGGTGCCGCGTGTTCGAGTCACGCCGGGGGCACTTTTCTTAGGCTTGGGGGAATTTTTGGGGGAACTCGATTATTCCTCCAGTTTTTTTATGGTCTCCTGGAGACTGCCTTTAAGCGACTGCAGATAGATGTCCGTGGTAGTGGGTCGTTGGTGTCCGAGGATTTCCTGAATATCCGTGAGCGGCGCTCCGGCGTTCATCAGTTTGGAAGCGCCATAATGCCGTAAAGCGTGGTACATAAACGACTTCACCTCCGCCTTGGCGCAAAGGGTATGGAGAAACTTCCTGCGGTACTGGTACCGCTTATTGGTGCGGGGATTCATGAAGACATAGTCTCCGACTTTGGGAAGCAATGAAAGTATTTCTCTTACCGTGCTGGTCATGGGAACCTTGCGCTCGACGATATCGGAATTCTTTGACTTCCGGGTCCGCAGGATGATGTAGCCCTCGTCGAGGTTGACATCGTCCCACTTGAGCCTGTTTATCTCCCGCACTCTCGCCAGCGTGTGGCTTACCACAATGAGATACTCCCGTTGCTCCGGCGTAGCGAGCGAAAGGACTTTCTCGATGTCGGCCATGGGAGGGATGTACTTCTTTTTCCGGGGAACGCCGAACAGCTCGATCCCGACGGCGGGGTTAAACTGGAACCACTGCCTTTTAACCCCGTGGTTAAAGAGCGCTTTGATGAGCCGAAGGTGCTTATTGGCGACCGGCTTGGAATCCTTGGCCACCTGTTTCAGATAGGTTTCAACGTCATCCTTGGTTATCGTGGGGAAATCTCCCCACATTTCCATGAGATTTTCAAAGAGCCGTTTGTTTTCGAGGAAGTAGTCATTCGTCCTCCTCACCTCCAGGTCTTCGAGCCTCGCGTTGCAGAGCCTTAAGAAGTCCATATTTATCGTCTTGGCCGTTGCCCTGGCGCGCGCTTCCGCTTCGATAGCGTCTCCTTTGGTCCGGTATCCTCCTTTCTTGTACCGGATGCCGTCTTTGAGAAAGTCGTACCTCCATTTCTTCCCGTGTTTCTCCACCATCGTTTATCACCTCCTTGATCTTATTCAGTTGGAAACGAACCAGTCTCCCTATTTTCACCCCGCCCAATAACAGGCGGTTTTTGTATACAAATTCAGGCGAACACTTTAAGAGGTGAGCGACTTCTTCAGCGGTCAAGAATTCCATCGATTCCTCAGTTTTCTATATCCTAGCAGGCAAGACCCGCTGGTAAAGGAGGGTGTGTTTGCCGTTTCGGACAAGATAGGCACCTCCCTGAAAGTCAATTGGGGACACCTTTGCCGAAAAGAGCGCTCGTGTGTGTGGTGCAACGGATAGTGCAGCGCGTAGTGCAATCACTGCACCAGGCGGTCCAAACAACTTGCTTAACAATATCAAACGGTTACACAACTCCATTGCCGCGCCGATACCCCGACTTATTTAATATCATCTCAATATTCTCCAAACCAGCTTCAACAGACCCCACATCATCAACACACACAGCCTCCATGCGCAGCGACCTATTCGTTGGCCTAACCGATTCAAAGGACCTGGCAGGAGCGAGAGGGCGAACCAAAAGCCACATACAAGCAGACAGAGAACGACAAGGAACGAGATGAGATGAGTGATTTGTGGGCCTTTCAGAAAACTCCAAAAACCGGTTGCCACGGAATAGACCAGTAGGCATGCGAGAAGCCATAAGAACCCTTTCAGAACCACCAAGAACCATGGCCTCCGGCCCGCCGTTTCGCTCAAATCTGCTGAGCCGCACGTTCCGCAATATTGCGCATTGAAGGGATTTTCGTGGCCTCTCGGACAAAGCCTGACATACCAGGTGCATCCGCAGAAATGGCAGATCGGGGGTCTTCCCGGATTGAACCTGCTGCAATGAGGACAGTAGCGCATGACTTACGGCTCCAGGAGACTGAAGACTCCTTTTTTGCCAGGCCTTTCCCATATGGGTTCGAAGACTCTGCCGGCCGTCAAATGTTCGGCTAAAGTGAACCAGAATATCTTGTCAGTTAACTGTTCCGTTGAGCGTATGAGATTGGAAAGCCGTTGTTTTGACGGAGTCGCAACTAGTACCCGGAAGAACTGAAGACCATACCTCTCCTTATAAAGGCTGGAACGGGCATAGTTGAGGTAAAGCCGCACCTTCGACTGGAATCGGCTATTGCTCATCGTGGACCTATCCACCTCCAGGAAACAACCAAAAACCTTGGAGTCCTGGAAATAGCGAACATATCCATCGGGCCTGAAGATCATCTTCTGCGGCCGATTCACCCCGGCGATAGGCATGCTCCATTCTTGGAGGCAGTCGCTGGAGCTGACCCACCGATCGAGCTTCAGGCCCGGCTGACTGGCCAACGCCCGATAGAAAGCTATCCTCACGTCGTTGAGCAGGAGGTCGTGGGTAAGGAATAATTCCTTTCGTGACAAAAAGTCCTTCTGCCTCTTCCTGATGGCCAGTGCATCGAGCCCCGATCTCTCGGAAATCAGGCTCACCCCCTCTGATCCGAGAAAATGGAGTGTCTGAGATGCACCCCTGGTGGTGGGCAGAAAGCGCCTCGAAAGATAGCCGTGATCGAAGAGCTTTCTCAGCCTGATATTTGCCCTCGTCGTACAGTTAAAATCGAACAATCTCTGAATTTGTTGCCGGGTGAGAAAGCCGAATTCATAGACTGACACCAAGATGTCCAGATCTCTTTTCTGAAGAAACAACGGTTTTGGGCTTTTGGCCCTCTGCCACTTGTTTTCCCTTTTGTCACCACTCACTCTGCCCCTCCTCGAAAGAATCATCGGGTCGCAGAGTCTCGTAGGCCTGGACCGGACTCACGTGGGGTTCTTTTTTTCGGTGTCCCGCGATGGTCATGTCATTGGCCCACAGGCCTCTCCTCTCGTTGATGCTTTCCTCCACTTCTGCCACAGGATTTGACCAATGCTGAAAGGACGCTCTCTTTATCGTGCCGACTATGTCTTCTAAGTCCGGTATCGAAGGGACGTGCAAGGTTTTGAAAAGCCTGGCCCGGTGACCTTTGATTTTGAGATACGCTTCTCCCACTCTGAAATCGATCAAACGCTTTTCAATCAGGTGTTTGTCTTTCTGATCCAGTTCGGAAGAAATCTGAGCAGCATCATGATGAGAGAGACGAAAGAATATTTCCGTTCCTGCGTTGCCCAGAATGGCCGACCTGAGTTGGGCCGGTAGTTGGTCAAGATTCTGATGGACCAGGGTCAAGCCGAGCCGGAATTTGCGTGCCTCAGAAAGGATAGTCTCTATGTCTTCCTCGACGAAGTTCTGAAATTCATCAACAAAGACAAAGAATGGACGTCTGTCGTCTTCAGGAGTGTCGATCCTGGATAGAGACGCTTGCTTTATCTTGGCGAGGAAGATCGTACCGAGAAGCCGGAGATTCTCTTTGAGATGACCTTTGCTAAGATTGAGAAGGACCCACTTGCCCTCGTCCATGGCCTGCCTGAAGTCGACCGTGCTGTCCCGCTGACCGAGGATTCGGTAAATGGACGGGTCTGTGATAAATGCCGTTATCTTGTTCAGCACAGGTTCTCGGTACATCGCTTGCATCTTGTCCGAGAGCGGATTGTACCGGTAGGTCCAGTAGTCGCGGACCTCTCCGAAGGAGATGCCCTGAACGAGGTTTTGTCGGAAATCAGGATGGGTCAGAAGGGGTCTTGCTTCCAGAAGCGTAAGATTGTTCTCTGAGAGAGTGATGAGGGTGTTTCTCAAAACCTCATCCATTCTCGGCCCCCAGTAACCGTTACCCCAGAACCGCCGGAAGATCTCGAGAAGTTCCAGAGTAGCGGGAAAGGTCCGATCACCTCCCCGCAGAGGGTTAAAACCCACGGCCCATTCCCGGTTGAAGGGCTCGACAAGGATCAGCCGTTTTCCAAGTGCATCTATGTCGTGAGAACCAAAATGTTTTGCGAGAAAACGGAGGATATTCGTTGTCAAATCGCCGTGGGGGTCGGCGAGGGCAATGCCGTTCCCGGCCAAGATATCCTGTTGGATCAGCATCTCGATGAGCTTGGTTTTCCCCACCCCCGTACCCCCAGCGATGTAGATGTGACCGAGTCTCGACACCGCATCAAGCGTCACTTCTTCCCATCTGTCCTGATGATAGGGACGAGCCGCCCGGCCGAGCACTATGTGGGAAGGCGGCTTTGATCTTTTCCCCCGGGCCACAGCACTCAATTCGTCCAAGCCCTTAATGACAGCGCTTTCAAGCATTGTCAGAATCACGTCAGTCTCCCGTGGCAAGAGAATCGGCTGATGGAAGATCCGGCGAGTCGACCGGGGATGAACCGACGTCGGACTCTTTAACGTCGAAGTAGTCAGGGCTCGGCACGATCCGTCCTTTTGTCTCGTAGTGCGGAAGGGGCTCAAGGTCCCCCAGGCCCAGATACCCACCCTCAACGCTACAGACAGAACAATGGTTGTCTGACCCGACCTCCAGAGAGAGCAGCTCTCCCATCAACTCATCATAGGCGAGATACCTTTTGACTGGTTTGTAGGGGAAGATGAAGTTGTGGATCTCAGCCGCAGCCAACGAGGCGATCACTCCATTGAGGTGATAAACCGCCGGGGCAGGGGTATCTTTGATGTACCCTCTTTCCCGTAGCGTGTTCCGCAGTCCTTCGTCGGCCAATTCCCATCCGGCCATCTGGCCATCGATAATACCGGCGCACTGAAGGCACCACTGACCAAGGGGCGGGAAGGCGTACTCTCCGCTCACGTCAGTAACCTGCCTCTCTGCATCCACATCGATATTGACGCCGAGGTGAATCAGGGGTACCAGGTATTGAACGGAAAGACGATTGGCAATGAGTCGGCTGCTGTGGTTGTCCGTGGCAGCTATCAGGATGTCGCATGATTTCAATGCTTCTAGGGTTTCTTGATCCGACACCGCCAGGGGCAGGGCCCGCGTTCTGGCGTATGGATTGACCGTGGCGATGTTCCTTTGAGCAAGATTGACTTTCAAGGTCCTGCGGTACGCATCTTTCTGTGATGAGCCGGGGAGTCGGTTAAGGTTGGTCGCCTCAACAATGTCGTCATCCACGAGCACCCAGTTGCTGGCACCCAACCGAGAAAGCATCTCGACCACAATTCCCCCCAGTCCGCCGACGCCGATCAGGCCGATCCGGCATTGCCTCAGTTTGTCCTGCAGGGCTTTACCGAAGGCAAGAACCTGCCGAGAGAACTTCTCTTCAACTACCTCGTCGGCTCTTGAGGTTCGCCTGCTCTCGAAAGAACTTGGTGCTTTGTCTTCGAATCCTCCCCATCTTATAGAATCAATGGGCTGCGGCTCAACCCGGCGATTATCGACGTGCCAGACTCGGGCGTCAAAGGTGTTTTGATTGACAACCACTGAGCCATAGAGAGTCTCGGG
>Ga0326728_10024628_pt1 | contig 10883 bp, 7 predicted proteins | sample MB3enrmetagenome_FD_207602 | JGI IMG/M metagenome (GOLD analysis project Ga0326728, IMG submission 207602) | Lab enriched peat soil microbial communities from McLean, Ithaca, NY, United States - MB31MN | ecosystem: Environmental > Terrestrial > Soil > Wetlands > Peat | place: USA: New York...
TGGCGTCAGTACCCTGGGAACGCCACTCGGCTTCTGGTGGGCAGGAATAACCGCTCTGCAATTCGCAAACGTCGATGCCCAAATTTACGGCGTTGACGTTAGCGGCAAGAAGCTTCTGCTGGACCGGGATGACATCGGCATCGTCACGGCAAACGCCGTGCTCGGTTACCAGCACGGCATGGACCTCACCACCGGCACTTACCTCTATCGCATGATGCCGCTGAACGCGAAGGTTGCCCTGGAACAGAAGCTCGGCAACTGGACCAATGCGCTCGAAGTCCAGGCGGTGGATGCCAAGACGGATGTCGATACTATCCGCGTGGACCCAACAACGCCGGGCTACGCCGTGATCAACATCAAGAGCGGCTACACCTACCAGAACTTCAACTTCACCTTCGGCATCAGCAACTTGCTGGATCACCGTTATTACCTGCCGCTTGGCGGGACCAACTCCCTTATGGTCGATTACAACGGCACAAGAGTGCCAATCCTTGCCGAAGGACGGTCGTTCAACTTCGGGATGTCCGTCAAGTTCTGAACCGGAAGTGGTGTTGGCCGGTTCTGCTTACCGGGCGTTGCGGCCTACGATTACGCACGAACCCGGCACCGGCCAATACCTCTACCACATGATGCCGCTCAACGCGAAACTCACCCTGAAACACAGGCAGGGGACCTGGAGCAATGCCGCCGAGTGCAGCTCGTGGACGCCAAAACCGATGCCGGGGAGGTCCGCAACGAGGTGCCGCTCCCTGGCTGCGCGCCGGTCAATCTGCGCACCAGCTATCGACAGGGGCAGATCCGGCCCGGTGTCGAAAACCTGTTCGGCAAGCAGACTACTCGCCGCTGGATGGCGCCTATCAGGGCGATCGGGCCTACACCGTCTACGATGAAAGCGCCGCGAGGATCCGCGCGGTGGCGAGGGCCGAAGTTGCGCTCGCCCCCAGCGCTATTCGCTTCAGGCGCGTCCGCGTCCGATGCCGCTCCAAAAGTTTTGAGCGCGGCATTTTGCCGCAGCCCAGCCTACGCTTGTTTATCTCTTGCTGTGTAACAACTCAAAACGGTAAACGGTAGAGGTGTGCATAATCTGTGCACTAAAGGGGTGGGTATGCGTTTTCGGCGGTGGGCAGGCTGGATAGCTGTCGCGGGCATGTTGCTGCATGCCGCCACCATCGCGCGTCACGATGTGATCGTATTTAAGCAGGCCATCGCTACGCAGGCCGCTTTAGCTGCCCAATCCCTCGATGATTCCGGCATTTGCCACGAAGCGATCCCTTCGCAGGACGATGGCAAGGCGCAAGGCCTTCCCTCAAAGAGCCCAGGGGACGCGGCAAATCCGTGTCCAATCTGCCTCGGCCTTACCTCCGCCCATGCAATGGCTGCAAGCGCGGTGCCGGTATTGCGCGTTCCGCAGGCGTTCATCGCTCTCGCTTTCGCTCCCCATGACCGGCAGTCCGCGCGGCCGGCAGGGTTTCGCCTTCCCCCCAATCGCGGTCCCCCAAGCTACGCCTGATCGAGCAACGTCCGATCGAGTGTCCTGCCAATCGTGACGCGTCCAAGGGCGGTGGGCCCGGCGTGTCTCAACGCAACCTGTTTGTGGGGTTAAGTTTTATGTCGAAATACATCGTCGCGGTGCTTGGATGCACCGCCGCTGCGGGGTTGTGCGCTGCGCCGGCCTTCGCGCAAAGCAGTCAGCCGCCGTCGCTGCCGCCCGTTATCGTGGAGCAGAAAAAGCCGGACGCAGAAAAGCCGAGCCGCGAGCGGGTTAAGAAGAAGGAGACTGGCACCGTAAATGAGGCGCCGCCGGTAGCTGAGGAAACCGCGCATCATGCGCACCATGACGCGCTCTCGGCCGCGCCCCCCGGCAGCACCACCCTTACCGGCGAAGCCATCGCCAATATGAAGCCGGTTACGAACGACACCGCTCAATTGCTTTCCGGCACGCCCGGCGTCAGCATCGCCACGAATGGCGGCGTCTCCAGCTGGCCCGCGATCCACAGCATGGCGGACGAGCGCGTCAAGACCGAGGTCGATGGTATGCTCATCACGGCGGCATGCCCCAACCACATGAACCCCGTGTTATCGTATGTAGACCCCGCGGCGGTCAGCGAGGTCAAAATGTACGCGGGTATCACACCGGTGAGCGCCGGCGGCGACAGCATTGGCGGCACGATCCGGGTGGACAGCGCCGCGCCGCGTTTCGCGGTGGGCGATGGCGTGATTACCTACGGCTCGATCTCCGTTTTCGGGCGCAGCAATGGCGATGGCATTACCACCAGCGGCACAGCTTCGGCGGCGACGAGCAATATCAACATCACCTATACCGGCTCTTGGGCCAAGTCGGGCGATTACAAGGACGGCAACGGCACCACGATAGACTCGACGCTCTATGAGACCCAAAACCACAAGCTGTCGCTGGCCATACGCGACAACAGCAATTTGCTCGTCATCGAAGGCGGCCTGCAACACATCCCGTATGAAGGCTTCCCCAACGAGTACATGGACATGTTCCAAAACAACGCCTGGTTCGTGAACGGGCACTACACGGCGCGGTTCGACTGGGGCAAGCTCGACCTGCGCGCTTATTTTCAGGATACGCAGCACTATATGAACGAGGGCACCGAAGGCGACAAGCTCGCCTATATGGGCGGCTACCCAATGCCGATGTATACCCACGGCCAGAACTTCGGCTATTCGGCGAAGGCGGAAATACCTGAGTCATCGCGGGATATGCTGCGAGTTGGCAGCGATTTACACGGCTTCCTGCTGAACGATTGGTGGACGCCGGTGCCGGGCACGACGATGATGTGCTGCAACACCTTCTGGAATATTCACAACGGCGAGCGCTACGATCTCGGCACTTTCGCCGAGTGGGAGAGGAAGTGGACGCCTCAATGGACGACGCTCTTGGGCGTGCGCAACGATACCGTCTGGATGAATACCGGCGACGTTCAGGGGTACAGTACGATGATGTATGGGAAAGATGCGAATACGTTTAACGCTGAGGACCATGCACGCACCGATGTGAACTTCGATGCGACAGCGCTCGCCCGCTACGAGGCCGATCCGCAGACCTTCTTCGAAGGCGGTTACGCCATGAAGACACGCTCGCCGAGCCTTTACGAGCGTTATGACTGGTCCTTCAACGGCATGGCGGCTCTCGGGAACGGCTTTGCCGGTGACGGCAACTACTACGTTGGCAATATCAACCTCAAGCCAGAGACGGCCAATACGCTCAGCGTCAGCTACGGATTGCACGACACCGGTTCCTACAAGGACGGCGGCAACAGGGAATGGGAGCTCAAAGTCACACCGTATTATTCGTATGTGGAAGACTACATCGATGTCGAGCGGTGCGCTGTTTCAGGCACAAACGGTTCAAGGTGCCCGGGCGGCATGAATTATACGAAAAATCAAACGACGAAAACACTCCCCGTGGAGCTGCAATACGTAAACCAGAACGCGGAGATATACGGCGCCGACTTTTACGGCCGCATGCCGCTCGCGTATAGCGACGAGTACGGCAAGTTCGGTTTGGTGGGCGTTGCCGGCTTCGACCACGGCACCAATCTCGTTACCGGCGGCGGCCTCTACCACATGATGCCGCTCAATGCGAAATTGACCCTGACGCACAATCTGGGGAACTGGAGCAGTGCCGCCGAACTACAGCTTGTAGATGCCAAGACCGATGTCGAGACGGTCCGCAACGAGTTGCAAACGCCAGGCTATGCACTCGTCAATCTGCGCACCAGCTACCAATGGGGTCAGGTCCGCTTCGACCTCGGCGTCGAGAACCTGTTCGACAAGCAATACTACTCGCCGCTCGGGGGGGCTTATTTGGGCAACGCCCTCCAGGTCAATGCCGAAGCAGCCTCCAACGCGGCGCTAACCCCCCTCGCGGGCATGGGCCGCAACATTTATGGCGGCATAACCGTGAAGTTCTAGCAAGATCGCTTGCGGCGGAGCCTGCGCCTCATGGCACCGCCGCCGCCGCAAGCCCGCACGAACGCAGCCCGCGCCGGGTCGAAGGCCGCGTTTGCGCTTCGCCCAGCGCGCTTTGAACGGTCATAAAACAATAAGGACTGGACAATGACAAAACTGACTTCCCTAGCCGCCGCGGCTGCGCTTGCGCTCTTCGGCTTCGCCGTAGCTCAAGCTCAGGAGTTCCGGCAGGGAGACTTGACAATCTCTCACCCGTGGGCGCGCCCGACCGCCGAGGGCCAGAAAAACGGCGCGGCCTATCTTTCCATCAAGAACGGAGGCAGCGAAGGCGATAAGCTCGTCTCGGCCGAAAGCCCGGTGGCTGAAAGGACCCAGCTGCATGAAACGCTCAACGAGAACGGCGTTATGAAAATGCGGGCTGTAACGAACGGCGTCGAAATTCAACCGGGCGCGGCGGCGGACTTCAAACCGGGGGGCAGTCACATCATGCTGTTCGGCCTGAAGAAGCGGCTCGAGGAGGGGCAAACCGTTCCCCTTACGCTGACATTTGCCAAAGCCGGCTCCATGAGTGTCGAGGTGAAAATAGAGAAATCGTCCTCCGGCACGGGTGAGATGCACAGCCATCATTGATTGCCTCTTGCGGGCAACCCGGAGGTCCGCCTCTTGCGGGCCTCTGGATTTCAGTTATGCGGGCGGTTGCCCAAAGCGCGATTTTATACCGGCGGACATCGACAGTGACCGGCGAACCGTCATAACGGCTCCGGTTGAATGCTTCAGGCGGCGGGTCCAGAACCGTCTTCGCGAGGCGGTAAAGCCGCCGTGGCGATCCAGTGCAACTTATTGTTTGCGCTTGTATTTCAGATTCTGGATTGCTTCGGGGCTAAAGCCCCTCGCAATGACGGATGTGAACGGCTGAGCCGGATTTGGTATCATTCCCGCGACAATTCCGCATTACGATTCAGAGGGTTCGGGGCAAGTTCCCTGCCTTAACTGGCGCTGCTTTGACCGCGTCCTTTTCAACAGGGACCAGGCCAATAAGAACCATGGCCCCGAATGCACCACGCCCATAATGGCGTACATCAACCACATCGTGCTTAGGAATCCGAAGCTGCCGGGAACCGCGCACAATGGCGGCAGCTGGAAATAGGTGAGATAGGCCATAAGAAGGAAGATTGGCGTTGCGGCAAAGCTCATCGGGTCGCCTTCGAACGAGGTTGCAAACGGAGCCGATGCCGCCAGCTGGCGAACCGCGCCCTGCGCTCTTTTCGGCCGCTCTCGGTGGCGGCGTAGTGAAAAAGTGTCAGGCCGCGGCAAAAGCGGCCTTGGCAGGAGATGCTGTACCGCGCGGGAGTGCCCCGCCGCTGCATTCTAACGATCGCCTCCATTATGGGAAGCGATCGTCAAGGGTGCGATCTCTAAGATTCGAGCGAGCGCAGCGCTTCGATCAGCAAGCTCTTCGGTATCACCACCGCTGCTTCGCCAACCCCGGTCTTATCTTTTACTGCAGCAGCTTCGAGAAGAGCGCTTGCGCTAGCCCCGACGACGACGATTGAATCATCGCCGGCTTCCATGATGGTGGGGCAGCCGCATCCACAACTGCCGCAACGCGTTGCTAAAATTCGATACTGATCTGACATGCAAAAATCCTCGAAAGATCATTGACGGCAAACTATACCATAAAGCCAGCCGGGGCGCAGCCATTACGAAGCTTTTATAGGATAGAATGAGCCGGGCATACGCTCCGTTTGCCGGCATGAAATATCGCGTTGGACTATGCTCCAAGAACCCCGCTGTTTCCGGCCAGGTTCTGGCGCTACGAAAATAAGCGCGGGATGCGCTATGAAAATGAACGTGGCGTCGCCTGTGAAAGGCCCGCAGTTTTATGAACGCATCATCCGGGCAGCCGCCTCATCCAAATTGCCGGGATGGGTGGAATGCCGGCTTCGCGATTAGTTAGAGTTGGGATCGCTTAAGGCCGGGAGCAGCCGTCCGGGCTGGCGGCAAGAACCTCTGTTGCTGGGGGGCAAGCGGGAGTGGCCAGAACTGCTTTGCTGCCGGTCACCTTTGAGCTTGCCTGACCAACAGGGCTGTTCGGGGTGGGGCCAAGTGCGCCGGCGTATCCGGTTCCGCCATATTGCGCTGCGATCCCGGCAAGGTCTCTGAAGTTCGGGTCGGAAGTCAGGATCGGCGTGGTAATCGCCTCCTGAGCGAATGCGGAAGCCGCCAACGAACACAGCTCTGCCGCAGTGCCGCAGGGCAAAGCGGTGCCCGCCAAGACGGTTTTGAGAGCAGGCATCGTATGAGTCTTTCATTCCGCTTCACCCTAGCCGCCTGCGGGTGCAGGACCTTGTCAAGCTGCACTGCCCCGTTACTGGCGAACCGGCAGCCTCTTCTAAAACGAATACTCCAATCCGGCAGTAACTCCTTGAAAGAACACACTTGACCCGGAGTTGACGCCAAGTGCATGCACAGGCGCACTCGACGAAGTCGTAAGGGTTTCCTGAATCTGCGCGGGCGCCAAAGCAACGCGGTCGAGCCATAGCGCTTCGTAGCCTACCTTTAGCGCCAGCCTGTCCATAAGCTGATATTTAAGCTGCAGACCGGCTTCGCTGACGAAGGCGGCGGCGTTAGCCGTGGCACTCGATGGGTAAACCACCTTCTCAAGGCTGACCCCCGTCGACTGCTTCGCGTTGTTGTCGAAGAGCCCGATCTTGATCTGCCCATCGGCCGAAAAGCGGCCAAGCTCGAATATCTTTCCATCTACGCCGATTTGTAAACCATAAAGGTTGTTCTCTGTGTTTGTACTCCAGAAGGGGGGATAGTTTCCCGCCGGCCCGCCCAGTGGCGCTTGAGCGACGTCCTTAAGAGTGCAGTTAGTAGCATTGCAACCTTGTTTCCATGTCGGAGCAGTGAGATCTGCGGGGCTCAAAGTACCCTGCAGGTTGTCATTCAGCTGGAGCCAACGGAACCCGGCCAGCACTGTCACGCGGCTGGAGAGAGCCAGCCGCCCATCGGCCTCGGCGCTATAAAGATTCGTGCTGTCGCTCCATACCATTGCTTGGTATGGGAAATCCTGCGTTTGCCAGAAAATGCCAGGAGCCTTCATCACCAGCCAATCCGGCGGGTTGTCGGGGCCGGTGGCGTTGGTAGCGCTCTGGTTGAAGATATTGAAATATGACAGCTCTGCGCCGAACCCGGAGTCGCCGCGGTAAATCAGGTCAATTTTCGGCCCGGCGGAAAACCCTTGGTCAAACTGGCTGCTGTTGAACGCTTCGGGGCCTGTGGCGGTAAACGTACCGTAAAATGGTTCGGTGCCCGGCACGCGCTCGACGAGTGTCCGGTTTACACCGCCCAAGCGTTCCAAAACGATAGCCTCGGTTGAAACGGTCCATCGCGGAGTGCCCTCCGGCTGGTCAACAGCCTGTTTGCCGGCTGAGTTATCCAGGTCTGCGGCCGAGGCTGCCACCGGCAGAAATTGTGTGGCAAGCAAAGTCGAGAGCAAACAGGTAGCGGCAATCCTCGCGAAAGCACGTCCGGCCTCGGAATGTTTCATCGATCGATGTCCCCGTCTGGCGAAGCCTACGCGGGACGAGCGCTTCTGCGTGTGCGAAACTGCACAGCTTTAGATAGCGGCATCCGTCTCTTACTCGCAATAGGAGTTTACCCGCTGGCGCAACCGTAAAGGAACTTGTTGCCAAAGTGCCACGCCAGATTGCACCCACTCATATGGCGGATTTGAATCTGGCGGCTCGCTTAACTGTCAGACGAAACGCAGCCTAATGGAGTACATTTTATGACCACACGTTTTGTACGGGCAGCGCCAGGCGGGAGGGGTATTATGTGCTTATTGACGCCGGCCGGGGAGGCTCCCAGCGCCTTCTGAAGGCGAGAAGCCGACTTCTGCTTGTTGAGGTTATGCGGCATTTCGTTCAAAATTATTGAACAGCCGCTTGCGAGCCATCATTGCCAGTCCGCAAATGCCTTGAGAACCCGGCAGCAGCTTTCCAGCCGCCATCGGCCCCGCCCAATTCACCCCGCAGCCTCTCCCGAAGCGGATAGCAACCTACTCCAGCCGCTGCCCCATCCGGCCGGCCAGATCCTGGATATACTGCCAAGCCACGCGCCCCGAGCGCGAGCCGCGCGTCATCGCCCACTCGAGCGCCTCGGCGCGCAGCCGCTCCGCCGGCAGCTTGAGCCCGTAATGAGCGGCGTAGCCTTGCACCATGTCGAGATAATCGGCCTGGCTGCAATTATGGAAGCCGATCCAGAGGCCGAACCGGTCCGACAGCGAGACCTTCTCCTCCACCGCTTCGCCGGGATTGATCGCGGTCGCCCGCTCGTTGTCCATCATCTCGCGCGGCATGAGGTGGCGGCGGTTCGAGGTGGCATAGAAGACGACGTTCTGGGGCCGGCCCTCGATGCCGCCTTCGAGCACAGCTTTGAGCGACTTATAAGAAGTGTCGTCCGCATCGAAGGATAGGTCGTCGCAAAACAGGATGAAGCGCTCAGGCCGCCCGCGCAGGTGCGAGAGGCAGCGAGGCAGGCTCGCAATGTCCTCGCGATGGATTTCGACAAGCTTGAGGGCAAGCCCCGCGCCCTCGCGCAGGCGTTCCGCCACCTCGGCATGCACCGCCTTGACGAGCGAGCTCTTACCCATGCCGCGCGAGCCCCAGAGCAGCGCGTTGTTGGCGGGCAGCCCGCGCGCGAAGCTCTCCGTGTTCGCGAGCAGCGTGTCGCGCATCCGGTCCACCGACTTCAAAAGCGCGATGGGCATCCGGTTCACATGAAGAACGCTAAGAAAGCGGTTTTCCTCGGCCAGCCAAACAAAGGCATCCGCCGCTGCAAAATCGGGTGCGGGCGGCGGAGGCGGCGACAAGCGCTCAAGCGCTTCGGCAATGCGGAAGAGCGTGGCATCGAGCGTTGGCATGGTCTGCGTCATTGGAAGCGGTCCCGGAGCGGGCTTGAGACGAATTCGCGCAGGGGTTGGCGGCGAAGCCTGGAAGATGGCCGCATAATGGCCTATTTTACCATCGGCGCAACTGCCGTCGCGAAAAGTTGCGAACTTCAAGCAAGACGCTATAAGACTAGCACGCTCGCAGCCGCGCTCGCAGCGCCGCAAACCTTTTCCGCACAAGACGGGGCCTTTCGATGATTTCACCTGCATTCGCTCAAACCCAAGGCGCCGGTGGCACCGACATTGTGGGTCTGCTTTTTCCGCTGGTCCTCGTGTTCGGAATTTTCTATCTGCTCGTCTTCCGGCCACAGCAGCAGAAGCTGAAAGAGCACCAGGCGATGCTCAATGCGGTGAAGCGCGGCGACACGGTGGTGACCGCGGGCGGCCTCATCGGCAGGGTGTTGCGCGTGTCCGATGCAGAGCTTCGGCTGGAGATCGCCGACAACGTCCAGGTTCGCGTGGTGAAGGGCACAATCACGTCGGTACGCGCCAAAGGCGAGCCCATAAAAGATAAACAAAAGGCCGAGCCGCTGCCGAGCGAAGACGGCGACGGAACGCAGCCAAACGCCTAATGCAGAGTTCGCCCGGCGCAGCATGAGCCGGGCTTAAAGGATCGGATCCCGATGTTCGGATTTACATTGCACTTCTCGCGCTGGGGCGCGCTGGTGACGCTTTTTCTTTCGGTGGCGTCTGTAGTGTTCACCGTGCCGAACCTGATCCCGCTCCCGGTCTATGAAAGTTTACCGTCTTGGGCGCAGTTGCCTCGCATGCCGCTCGGCCTCGACTTGAGAGGCGGCACCTCGCTCCTTTATCAGATCGACACGGCGCAGCTCAAAAAGGGCTGGCTGCAATCGTTGCAGACCGATGCGCGCCGCGCTCTGAGCGAGGAGAGAATCGCACATACCGGCGTTGTCATCGCAGGCAACCAGGTCCGCGTGACTTTGAGAGATCCCAGCAAGATGGCTGAGGCGCTCGACCGGTTGAAAAAGTTTGCTCAACCGGTCTCCGCTTCCTTATTCACAGGACGTGGAGGCGCTGGGGGGCTCGACCTTTCGATCGCAGGCAACGAAAACGGCGTCATCACCATCGAGCCGACTCCCCCCGGTGTGCAGGCGAGGGTCGAGAATGCCATCTCCAGATCGATAGAAGTCGTGCGGCGGCGTATCGATCCTGAGGGAACGACCGAGGCCACGATTCAGAAAGAGGGCGAAGATCGTATCTTGATTCAAGTTCCAGGGCTCGCCCCCGCCGAGGTGAAGGCGCGCGTCGGAACCACGGCGAAGCTGACGTTCCAACTCGTCGATCAGACGATGTCGCCTTCGGAGGCGGAAGCCGGAGGCGTTCCCCCGGACGACGCGCTCTTGCCCGACGCCGAGCACCCTGGCGCCTATGTGCTCGTCCATAAAGAGATTATCGTCAGCGGCGACGATCTCACGAATGCTTATGCGGGTTACGACAACAGGTCCGGCGGCATTGGCGAACGCGCCGTCGACTTCGAGTTCAATAGCAGGGGAGCGGCCGCATTTGCGCGCGTCACGCGGGAAAACATCGGCAAGCCTTTCGCAATCGTTCTCGACAACAAGGTGATCTCAGCACCTGTGATCCGCTCGGAAATTCCCGGCGGCCGGGGCCAGATCACAGGCAATTTCAGCCTCGACGACGTCAACAGGCTTGCGCTGCTGCTCCGCTCCGGTGCGCTTCCTGCCTCTCTTTCGATCATCGAGGAGAGGTCGGTCGGCCCGAGCCTCGGCGCAGACTCGATCCAGTCCGGCAAGATCGCAGCCATCGTCGGCTTCACGGCGGTATCCGGCCTCATGATCGCGTCCTACGGGCTTTTCGGCTTGTTCTCCATCGTCGCGCTTGTGGTCAACATCGCCATCATCATGGCGTGCCTTTCGCTGTTCCACGCAACGCTGACCTTGCCGGGCATCGCCGGTATCGTCCTGACCATGGGCGTGGCCGTCGACGCCAACGTGCTGATCTATGAGCG
>Ga0326728_10024629_pt1 | contig 10882 bp, 7 predicted proteins | sample MB3enrmetagenome_FD_207602 | JGI IMG/M metagenome (GOLD analysis project Ga0326728, IMG submission 207602) | Lab enriched peat soil microbial communities from McLean, Ithaca, NY, United States - MB31MN | ecosystem: Environmental > Terrestrial > Soil > Wetlands > Peat | place: USA: New York...
ATGAGGTCAAAAATGTTTGGGGCGCACGACAGAATTCTTCGTCCCAACGTTTCTTCCTGGGCAGGATTGGCCACAGAGGAACACAGAGGAACACAGATCGCCGGAAAGGCCAAGCGATGGAATTCAACTTGGGCGCGGGCAGAAGTTGTCCGCCAGTTCAGTCCATCGGTGTTTATCTGTGGCCATCTGTGGCTCGCTTTCTTTTTTGGAAGAAACCGCCGTATAGGTGGAACCCATATAGACAATCCGGCAATTCCCCGAGGAAGATGGCTCCCGAAGAAGAATTCTGTCGTGCGCCCAAATGTTTGTTCAACAAGGCCACGCGCCTGCGCTCCATGAAGGTGCCGAAATCCTCAGCGTGAACCTGCTGGAAGCCTCCTCCCCATGAACCCTCGTGGGAGCCTCCTCTCCTCAACCCTCTCCTCCACAAGTTTGTGGAGGAGAGGGAGAAGAGGCGCGGCGGTTCGGGGGCGGGGAGCAGTTTTGAATGGAACTGGAAGCTCTGCTTGAAGAGTGCGGCGGTCTGCCGACCGCCGCTACGTTTTCCCGGCATGAACGCGGTGAAAAACTTCCTCCCCATGAACCTGGTGGGGGCGTCCTCTCCCCGGCTCTCTCCTCCACAGGTGGGTGGAGGGCGGAGCGCCGGCTAAAGCCGGAACTCCTCACGGCCTCTCCCCGGAAGAAAACGGGCGGCGCGCGGCGGACGCTGGTTTTGCTCGCGTTTCTCCTCCTGCCATCCAGCAAAAAATGGCCGATATTTGCCAAGAGGAGGGTAGTCGCTCCAACGGCCTCTGCGTAAGTTGAGAATGAAATTATGAGTATTAGACCAGCGAACAGGGTTGCGCAGGCGCTTGCGCAGGGGAATCGAAGCGACGCGGTTGTCACCGGGCAAACGAGTCCGGCGCAGGCCATGTCCACCTCCCAGGGTTTATGGAAGAAGGCCTGAATCGGAAGGAAATCGCCGTGTCCACCGCCGCCCCTATAATGGATCGGGTCGAAAAACCCCGCGCCGCCCCGGCCGCAACCGCTTTCGGCTGTCCGCGCAATTTTCTGGACAACCGCTTCGTCTATACGGTGGTTTCGGCGCGGGCGCGGGGCCTGTCCATCGGCATCAATATGAACCCGGACCGGTTGTGCAATTTTGACTGTCTTTATTGCGAGGTCAGCCGGAAATTGCCGCCGACGGAGCGGGAATTGGTGGTGGGGGTGATGGCGGAGGAATTGGACAGAACTCTTTTCCTGGTGCGGTCGGGCAAGATCCGGGAGCACGGGGTTTACCGCGAGTTGAGCGACGAGTTGCTGCAATTGCGCCATGTGGCCCTGAGCGGCGACGGCGAACCCACGCTTTGTCCTAATTTCGCCGAGGCGGTCCAGGTCGTCGTCCATGTGCGGGCGCGCAGTCCCCATTCGTTTTTCAAACTGGCCTTGATTACCAACGGGACCGGACTGGATTTGCGGCCGGTGCAGGAGAGCTTGCAATACTTTACGCACGACGATGAGATTTGGATCAAGCTGGACGCCGGCACGCAGGAATACATGAACCGCGTCAACCGCAGCGAAGTGCCCCTGGAAAAAGTCATGGAGAACATTCTGCTGGTCGGGCGGCAGCGGCCCGTCATCATCCAAAGTTTGTTCCCGCGGGTCCTCGGCGAAGAACCGCCCGAGGAAGAGATTGATGAGTATATTCTGCGTTTGAACGATCTCAAACAGAGCGGGGCGCGCATTTCGCTGGTGCAAATTTATTCGGCCACCCGGCCCATTGCCCATCCCGATTGCGGGCACCTGCCGCTGAAAACGCTGTCCCACATCAGCCAGCGGATCAAAGCGGAAACGGGCTTAAGAGCGGAAGTGTTCTGAGCGCGCGTGGGGGTGACGCCCTCGGTGTCCAGGGAGGGGTGCATGAAAAAAACTTCACCTTGCTGGTAGGGCAGAGTTGCCGCTCTGCCCAGAATTCTTGGGCGGCGCAGCAGCGCCGCCCTACCCGAGGAGTTGGAGGTCTTCGTCCTGCGCCTTCTAAGGAATAACCTTAGACATTCTAGTTGCTGTTCCCATAACAAGTCTGGCAGGACGCCTGATTGTGGGCGGGCCTGGGTGGTGTTAATTTGCTCACATGATAACAAATTTTGTGCAGGCCAATGGGGAGAAGCAGATGAGCCGCCACGAAAACAAAGGTCTGATCGAGAGCTTGATGAACTCGAAGATCTTTCAGGATTACGAGAAGGCGTTCAGCGAAACCACCGGCTTGCCCGTCTCGTTGCGTCCGGTGGAATCGTGGCAGTTGCCCCACCACGGCAAGCGCCACGAGAATCCCTTGTGCGCCATGCTGGCGGAAAAAAGCCGGTCCTGCGCGACCTGTTTGCAAATGCAGCAGCAGCTTTCGGAAAGCGCCCAGTTTGAAGCCGCGACGGTGACCTGCCAGTTGGGTTTGGTGGATACGGCGGTGCCGGTGCGCCTGGGCGAGCAGTTGATCGGCTTTCTCCAAACCGGCCAGGTGCTGCGCAAAAAGGCCACGCCCTCCCAAATCGAGCGCGCGGCCAAACTCATCGCCGAATGGGGTTTGGAAGTGACCCGGGAGCGGCTGCAAAGCGTCTATGCCGGAACCAAGGTGCTGCCGTCCAAACAATACGAGGCTATGGTCAAACTGCTCAGCATCTTCGCCGAGCACATTTCGGTGATGAGCAACCGCATCGTCGTTCACCGGGAAAACAGCGAATCGCCGGTCATCCGGCGGGCGAAGGAATTCATTGTCGAGAATCAGGCGGAAGATCTTTCCCTGGGCCAGGTGGCCAAGGCCGTCAACACCAGCGTCTTCCACTTTTGCAAAATGTTCAAAAAGGCCACCGGCTTGAACTTCACCGAATACGTGTCGCGCGTGCGCGTGGAAAAGGCCCGCAATCTCCTCCTCAATCCCAATCTGCGCATCAGCGAAATTGCCTACGAAGTCGGTTTCCAATCGCTGACGCATTTTAACCGCGTCTTTAAGAAGATCACCGGGCAGTCGCCCACCGATTACCGCGGCCAGCTCGCCCCGGCTTGAGGCCGCGGCTATGATCCGGGAATTGCACGACCTGAAATCGGCGCTGGACGCCCATTCCATCGTGGCCATCACCGACGCGCGCGGCCGCATTACGAGCGTCAACGACAAGTTTTGCGAGATTTCCAAGTATTCCCGCCCGGAATTGCTTGGCCAGGACCATCGCATCATCAACTCCGGGTTTCATCCCAAGGAGTTCTTCCGCGATCTCTGGTCCACCATCGCCCAAGGCCAAGTGTGGAAAGGGCAAATCCGCAATCGCGCCAAGGATGGCAGTTATTACTGGGTGGATACGACCATCTTTCCCTTCCTTAATGCCGACGGAAAGCCGGCGCAATACATCGCCATCCGGACGGACATTACCGAGCGCAGGCGGGGTGAGGCCAGGCTGGCGGAATTGGCGCGAAGCCTGGCCGAGAAGAACAAGGAGTTGGAAACCTTGGTGTATGTCGCGTCCCACGATTTGCGTTCCCCGCTGGTCAACATCCAGGGATTCACCCAGGAATTGAAGCGCGGCTGCGAACGGATGCGCCAGTTGCTGGAGGGGCGGGAGCTTTCCGCGAGCGAGGCAGGCGAACTGAACTTGATCCTGAGCCGGGATGTGCCCGAAGCGATGGAATTCATCCAGGCCGGCGTGGTCAAGATTGACACCCTGTTGCGCGGCTTCCTTCGTTTTTCCAGGCTGGGCCGCGCCGCCCTGACCCTGCGGCGGCTGGACATGAATGCGACGCTGGCCGGCATCGCCCAAACCTTCGAGTTCCAGATCAAACAAGCCGGCGCCACGCTGCAAATCGGGCCGTTGCCCGACTGCCAGGGCGATGCCATCCAAATCAACCAGGTCTTTTCCAATCTGATTGATAACGCCATCAAATACCGCCGTCCCGGCCAACCGGAGCGGATTGAAGTGTCGGGCAGAATCGAAAATGGCCGATGCCTCTACGCGGTGCAGGATAACGGGATCGGCATTGCCCCGGAACACCAGGCCAAAGTGTTCGAGATTTTCCATAGATTGGACCCCTCCGCCTCCGACGGGGAAGGGCTGGGGCTGACCATTGCCCAGAAGATTCTGGAACGGCAGGAGGGCAGGATCTGGGTGGAATCGGAGGCCGGGCGCGGCAGCGTTTTTTTCGTTTCTTTGCCCGCGGCCTCTGGCATAAGTGGATGAGAATGACTAAAGAAGTCGTTGTTTTGATCGCCGATGATGATCTGGGCCACGTCCGCCTCATCGAAAAGAATCTCAGCCGCGCCGGGCTGCACAACCCGATCGAGCGGTTCGAGAATGGCCAGGAAATCTTGGATTTTCTCTTTGGCCGCGGCCCCCGGCGCCGGGCCAAAGAAGCGCCCTACTTGCTCCTGCTCGACATCCGCATGCCCAAAGTGGACGGGGTGGAAGTGCTGCGACAGATCAAAGCGGACCCGGAGTTAAAAAAGATTCCGGTCATCATGCTGACGACCACCGATGACCCGCGCGAAGTCGAACATTGCCATGCCCTGGGTTGCAGCAATTACGTGGTCAAGCCGGTGGATTACGAAAAATTTGCCGAGGCGATCAAGCAGGTCGGCTTGTTCATCGCCCTGGTGCAAGTGCCCGAAGTCCGCACCTGACTGGCGCATGAGCAAAGACAAGCCAGCCGCGACGCTTTTGATTGTGGATGATGATCGGGGCCTGCTGCGCCTGGCCGCCAAGGCCCTGGAACGCGAGGGCTTTGCCGTCGCCACCGCCGCTTCCGGCGCCGACGCCCTGGCCTGGTTGCAAGCCAGCCAGCCGGATTTGCTCCTGCTGGATTTGAAACTTCAGGACTTTGACGCCCGGCAGGTCATCCGCCAGCTCTCCGACCGCAAGCGTCTCCCCCCCTTCCTGATTATCACCGGACAAGGCGATGAGCGCGTCGCCGTCGAGATGATGAAAAGCGGCGCGCGCGATTACCTGGTCAAAGGCGCCGATTTTTTGAAGCTCCTGCCGACGGTGGCCGCGCGCGCGCTGGCCCGGATCGAGCAGGAAGGGAAATTGGCCGCCGCCGAACAGGCCTTGCGCTTGAGCGAGGAACGATTCCGCGTCGCCTTGAAACATTCTCCCATCATGGTCTTCAACCAGGACACCGCACTGCGCTATACCTGGGTTCACAACCAGGCGGTGGTGCATATTGACAGGGACATGCTGGGCCAGACCGACGGCGAACTGTTTCCCGCCGGGGAGGCGGACCGGTTGACGCAGATCAAGGCGCGCGTTTTGATGACGGGAACCGGTCTGCGGCAGGAGGTTTCCCGCACCGCCGGCGGCGAGAAACATTTTTATGATCTGACGGTCGAGCCGGTGCGGGATCCGCAGGGCCGGATCACCGGCATCACCGGCGCCGCCATGGAGGTGACGGAGCGCAAGCGGTTGGAAGGGGAAATCCTGCACATCAGCGAAATGGAACAGCGCCGCATCGGGCAGGATTTGCACGATGGCATCTGCCAATACCTGGCGGGCATCGAATTAAAAAGCCAATCCCTGGCCCAAATCCTGGAGAACAAGGCCAAAGGCCAGGCCGCTCTCGCCGAAGAGATTGCCCGCCAGATGCGCGAGGTCATCGGGCAGACCCGCTCCCTGGCCCGCGGGCTGTCTCCCTTTATTCTCGAATCCGAAGGATGGGTGTCGGCGCTGCAGGAATTGGCCGCGCACACGCAAAAATTGTTCAACGTCAAATGCCAATTCCGGACCGACGGCCGGGTCTCGATTTCCGACCAGGCCGTCGCCACCCATCTCTATCGCATTGCGCAGGAAGCGGTCGCCAACGCGATCAAGCACGGCAAGGCCGGCGCCGTCGAAATCAGTCTGGACAACACGAACGAGCAAACGGTTTTGGCGGTCACCGACAACGGAACCGGTTTTCCATCCCCGGTCCAGGCCGGCAGCGGCATGGGCCTGCGCACCATGCAATACCGGGCGGGCATGATCGGCGCCACCTTGCTGGTGCAGGCCCCGCCCGAAGGCGGCGCGAGAATCCTCTGTTTTTTCCAGAATGCCCGCAGCCAGCCGGTCAAACGCTGATCTTGGTCTGAAACTGGCCGTGGTTGCCTTCCAACAACCCGCGAAAAGACAAGTCCTCATCCAGCTCAGGCCAGTGAAGGCCAGACTATCTCTTGAGCATGGCGACAAAGCCGCCGCCGGAATTCATGTCAACGGAGAGCGTGTCGCTGGCTTTCAGCGTGACGTGCTCGACCTTGAGGGCCGCCGGCTTGTCTGTGTCGCGCAGGAGTGTGGCATGGTAGCTGAGGGCGTTCCCCTTGCCGAGGAAAGAGGAGAGATCTATCCGCACGTTGCGCGCGTAAGGCCCGTTCATGATCGCTATGAACCAGGTGTCCCCGCTCCGGCGGGCGAAGCCGGCGACTTCGCGGATTTCGGAAAACGGCAGAACGACCGTCTCATCCCAGACGGTCGGAAGGGCCTTCAGCACGTCCACGGATGGATTGGCCAGCATATTGGCCGGGTTTGCCGCGTAGGCCATCTCCGGGGCCTGGAGGATGGCGGCCTGCGCGACCTCATGCGCCCAGGTGAGATCGGCCATGCGCGAGCCAAAGTGGGTGGGATTAAAGTCGGCCATCCCCGCCAACATGCGCGTGAAGGGCAGGGTGGCATCGTGTTGCGCGTAAGGCCCCGGGAATTCCAACCCGCGGATGGCCTCGTATCCCACGATGTTCGGATAGGTCCGCTCCAGGCCCGTTGGCTTATTGGCGCCATGGAAGTCAACCAGCAGCTTGTGCTGGGCGAGGGTTTTCATCAGTCTTTCGTAGCGATCAATGATCCACTTGTGCTCGTCATCAAAGAAGTCAATCTTCAACCCCGCCACGCCGGTCCGGTTGCACATGTCCAGTATGTCCTGGAGATACTTCGGGTCTTCGAAATCAGCGCTGTAGGTCCACAGGAGGATCTTCACCCCGCGTTCGCGCGAGTAGTCCACGACTTCTTTCAACTGGCTTTCCGGCCAGTTCTTCCAGAAGCCCTCCAGAATGTTGTACTCAAAGCCCATTTGCTGCGCCAGCCGGGCAAACTCCTTGTTCCCCTCCACGGTTCTGTCGCCGCCGTCGAGGTACATAAAAATGCAGCGGCCGGGCTTGATCCAGTCCTCGTTGATGCCCTTGGGAAAGAGCTTGGGATCCGGCGGAGGATTCACGTTGTGGATGATGTCACTGTTGAACAGCGCGTTCAGGTCCGCGCCGATCATCACGATCCGCCAGGGCGTGGTGATGGGGCCGTTGACCACCGCCGGGGTGGTGACCCGCGGGATGTCCGCCGGGTGCCGCGAACTGTAGGAGAAAATCACCGGCGCGGAGTGCGCCAGTCTGGCGTGGATCACCTGGGCGGCATCCGACTGCAACATCATGCCGCTGTAATTGACCAGCGCGCCCTCGGTGATGGAAGCGTACGCGGCCTTGTTTGGCAGCACGAAGGTGAACGGAGGCTGCGTCCACTCGCCGTCCACCATGCTCTCAATCGTGTTCTTCGTCGTGCGCCACGGATAGACCCCTTCGTAGCCGGATACGACGTTCTGCGGCGCAATCACGCTATTGGCGGGGACATGGAATTCGGTGACTTCGTCGGGGACCCGGTCGCCCGTGCCCGGCACGAGATGGCGGAAGGCCACGCCGTCGTTGTAGGCCCGGATTTCCAGCGTGTAAGATGTTGAACTCTTGGGATGGGTCATGGCGACTTTGGCGCCGTTGCAGTTGTCCACGGCGGGGGTGTGCGCGCCGAACCAGGGGTAGGTTTCGTTGACTTTGTAGGTCTCGGCACTGCCGATCTGCGCCCCATCGGCCAGATCCACCTTGTCCACGATGATGCCCAACAGGGAGGGATCAAGGATGTTCTTCGAGTTGAACGACACCGTGTACTGCAGATGGCCCTGGGCGTTCGCGCCCAGCACAAACCGGACATGGCCATCCGGGCTGGCGACCGTCACGTCCGCCGTTGCGGGGAGCGACAGGCCGAGCAGAACTGGGAAAAGGGCTAGGGAATACAGAATTGTTTTCTTCATTGGTTCTCTCCTTGGTTATGGATCGCAACGCCTCAGTAACGGCAGGCAGGGCGGGTCCCGATACATCGGGACCTGCCGCGGCGCGCACGGAGTGCGCACCCTGCCACACAAAACTAACGCATTACACAGCATGGTCATTTCATTGGTTTTCTCATTGAGCCGGGACGAAGCGTATGGCGCTGCCGCCGGCGGGCGCCAGCTTCAACTTCAACACCGTCCTTGCATCCACACGGCGTTTCTCGACCGCTGACTCCTTCGGCTGCGCCGCCGCGTTGGGACCATCGGCGTAAATTTCCGCATCGTAGGCCCCGCTGCCCAGGAAATCCAGCGGCACATCCAGTTCGCGCGCGTCCCAGCCGGTAATGCTGCCGACGAACCACTCGTTCCCGCAGCGCCGCGCGATGGTGATGTACTTGGGCGGCACGCCGTTCAGGACGCGGGTCTCGTCCCAGCTCGCCGGGACGGCCTTGAGAAAGTCCAGTTCCTTCAGCCCATCGTAGTTGCCGGGGAAATCCGCAACCATCTGCAACTCGCTCTCGAAAACCACAAACAGCGCGGTCTGATGGGTGCGCGTGCTCATCACCATGGGCGCCGTGCGCGGGGCGAAGTTCTCCCGGGTCACGTTGTCCATCGAGCCGGGCGTGTAGTCCATCGGCCCGGCCAGCATGCGGGTGAAGGCGAGCGTGACGTTGTGTTTTGGGGTGACTCGCGCGCTCCAACGGTTGTACTCCTCGCCCATGACGCCTTCGCGCGACAACACGTTGGGGAAGGTGCGCGCGCTTCCGTCGGGCTTGACCGCGCCGTGGAAGTCGAGCATGAGGTGGTGTTCCGCCGCTTTTTTCGCAGCCGTGCGGTACCAATTTGCCACCCATTGGTCCGTGCGGTCCAGAAAGTCTATCTTGACGCCGGCGATGCCCCATTTTTCGAATTGCGCGAACGCTTCGTCTATCTGCTCGCTGGTGTCCCGGAAACGGGTGATCAGCCAGAGGCGGACGTTCTTCGACTTCCCATATTCGACCAGCATCGGAATATCAATGGCCGGGACGGACTTGGTGAGAACCTCACGGCTGGTACCTGTGCCATACCCGACCTGGCCGGCGGGCACGGGCGCATGCTCCGACCAGGGGCCGTCAATCAGCGTGAACTCGAATTGGTTTCGCGCTGCGAAGTCTATGTAGTACTTCGCGCTCTCGTTATTCATGCCGAGTTTGGGGACGTCCTTGGCCTGGTTGCCGTCCCACCAGCCGATGCACCAGGCGGTTTTGCCGGGCTTGATCCACGAGGTGTCTCCAAGGGCGTTGGGCGGATTCAAATTGACCACCATCTCCGATTCCACCAGACGTCCGGGTTGATCCGCGATGAGGAGGGCGCGCCAGGCCGATTTCACCGGGGTTTGCGCGATCACCGACACCTTCGACGCGTCCGCCTTGGGGTCGAAGGCGGGGGCGACGTCCGCGCTGGTGTTCATGTCCTCCACGCGGGGCGAAAGCCGGGCCGCCAGGGTGCCGGCCCCCGCGCCGGTCACGAAAAGGTTGGGATAGTCCTCCAGGTCGGCTTCCGTCAGGCCGACCCAGGCGATTCCAGGCACTTCCACCAGGACCGGCAGGTTGACGAGGTACTCCCGATGCAGACCGCTGATGGCCAGTTCGTGATAATCATCCTCGTTGCTGGTTTGGAACCCGCGCGAGATCAGCGCCCAGGCCTGCCCGTCCTTGGAGAAGCGGAACCGCGTGGCCTCGTTGAGGATGCGCAATTCCTTCAGGTTTGGCTGCGCGGGCACAACGTAGCGGAAGGCCACGCCGTCATCGTAAGCGCGCGCTTCCATCACCAGGCGCCGGCCGCCCGCCCCTGTCTCCACCGTCTGCACCGTGACGGCGTTGTAATGGTTGCGGATGGGATTCGCCTTGCCTTGCACCGAGGTCCAGGTCTCGTCCTGGCTGGAAGTCTGCGATGACTCGATCCGCACCGCCGATCCGAGGGCGGGCGAGCCTTCGATCAAGAGGCCGAGGTTCGACCACTCCAGCACCAGTTGGCCGCGAAAAGCCACGCGATAAGCCAGTTGGCCCCCTGCCGCCTGCGCAGACTGACCCCGCAACGTCGCAATAGAAATCTCCAGCGCCCCGTTGGGCGACTTGAGCACCACCGCTCCCGTCTGCGCCCCGGCTGTGGAAACGGCCAACAGAACCAGCGCGATGATTGGGACGATTCCCAGATCGTGAAGCCCATTCCCCCTGAAACTACGGCCAGGCCCAGAAGTTTCCCTCCTGTCGCGCCAACCCTTGATAAACGCTGCGCTGGTGAAGGAGACGTGGTTTTCGCTCGCACTCATGGTGGCCCCATGCTGCCAGCCGGGGGAGGAGGGTGTCAAGCAGCAAACTCCGCGCCGCAAACTCCGCGCCGCAAACTCCGCCGGCTCCTGCAAAAATGCCGCCAGGCCGCCGGCGGGATAAAACTCCGCCCGGATGGCCGCGCGCGGACAGGCCAGGTCGCGCTTGTTCACCTGACCAAGACGCAATCTCCGCTCACGAAGTCTGGCGCGCATCATCTGCGCGCCCTTTGGCCGGCGAGATGGCTTGGCGCGCCATGCGTAAGCAAAATGATATATGCGATTCCGCAGACGACTCGTTTTTCCCGAGTTGCGGAGAGGGGCGGGTGAAGATGATAATTGACATGAATCGTTTTGCTACCTAAAGTCATCCCATGCCGAAGAAGGCGGAAATCGCGAAGGACCTTGACGCTGGGCAGCAATTGCTCTGCGTTGACGGCCTTACGCAGGCTGGCGAAAGCAAGAATCTGTCAGAGACCTTTCGCCGACTCTATTATCGCCTTT
>Ga0326728_10024630_pt1 | contig 10881 bp, 6 predicted proteins | sample MB3enrmetagenome_FD_207602 | JGI IMG/M metagenome (GOLD analysis project Ga0326728, IMG submission 207602) | Lab enriched peat soil microbial communities from McLean, Ithaca, NY, United States - MB31MN | ecosystem: Environmental > Terrestrial > Soil > Wetlands > Peat | place: USA: New York...
AGTTGCGCGACGAGTTCTTGAACGGCGAGATTTTTTATTCGCTGAAGGAGGCACAGATCCTGACGGAGAGATGGCGCGTGGAATATAACACAGAGCGTCCGCACTCGGCGCTGGGCTACCGGCCACCAGCACCGCAAGCCATCTTGGCGAAGCAACCGGGGCATGGAGATGTGGAAAACGCTTCGCGTTTTCCACATCTCCACACCCCCGGCGACGACTACGGACAAATGTTCAACGAGGCGTTACACTAACATTCCACTTGGTACAAAAGATCGGTCAGGCCACTTTCTACTATGGGCGCAATCCTGTGCTTCCGCTCGCAAAGGCCGCCGTGGTGCTCAACATGGACATGATCGGCCGGAACGAAAACACGCCGACCTGGACGCTCTCCCCGAACGACACGGCCCGCAGCGTAAACATTGTCGGCACCCTCTACAGCCACGATCTGCGGCAAGCCATCGAACGGCAGAACAGCCGCGAAGGTCTCCTGCTCGACTTCAAGACAGATACCGAAGATAAAGAGGAATGGTTTGCTCGGAGCGACCATTTTGTCTTCGCAACTTACGGCGTGCCATCGGTTTTGTTCAACACCGGAGAGCACCCGGATTACCATACGGAAAACGACACCTGGGAGAAGCTGAATTACCCGAAACTGGAAAAGATCGCACGACTTGTCTTCTTGACCGCTGCCGATGTGGCGAATCGGGATGCCCGCCCTGTGTTTGAGGCGTCGTCATCCCATTAGCAGTCTTTGATTTCACCGTAGGAGAGATAACTATGCGCGGTCCCGCACGATTGCGGATTCTTGGTTGTGTGCTGATGGTCGGCGCTTGCGTTCCGATTGCCGCGAATAGCGCCAGGAGCGCCTCACCCGGAAATGACTCACGTTTGAAAAAGGCCTATCGCATCGAACGGGACCACTGGATCTATGTCCACCTGGAAGGCACTCCGGGACAGATTGGATACCAGCATGGTTGGCTGCTTGCGCCTGAAATCGCGGATGCGCTGGCAGCTGTCAAACTCGATGAAACGCACTCGACCAAGCGCGACTGGGAGTTTTTCCGCAAGACTGCGCAAGAAGTGTTGTGGCCGCACATCGACCCGGAGTATCGGCAGGAACTGCGCGGCATTGCAGAGGGCGCGACCGCACACGGCATTAAGCTCGATCTCTGGGACATTGTTGCGCTGAATGGCATGGAAGACGTGCCCGACTATTATGTGCCCTGGCTCGATCGTCGGCAAAAACGGGCGGACGCTCCGCCGTTGCGAGCTCCGGGAAATTGCAGTGCATTCGTGGCCACCGGAGCCTACACCAAGGACCACCAGCCGGTCATTGCCCACAACAACTGGACAAGCTTCATGGTCGGTGAACGCTGGCGCATCATCTTCGATGTCGTTCCGGCCAAGGGGCTTCATTTCCTGATGGATGGATTTCCGGGAGTCATCGCCAGCGACGATGATTTCGGGATCAATAGCGCGCAACTCGCCATCACGGAGACGACCATCACGGGGTTTGCATCGTTCGATCCCAACGGCAAGCCTGAATTCGTACGTGCGCGCAAGGCGCTGCAGTACGCAACCTCTGTGGATGATTTCATAGGCATCATGCTCGATCGGAACAATGGCGCATACGCCAACGACTGGCTGCTGGCCGATTACAAGACTGGCGAAATTGCTCGTTTTGAGCTGGGACTGAAGCGGCACAAGGTGTGGCGCACCAAAGATGGCTACCTGGCTGGTGCCAACTACCCGGTAGATCCTGAATTCACCAGGGCCGAGACGGACTTCGATCCCAGCAATAACGCCAGTTCTCCGAATGCAAGGCGCAAGCGCTGGGACGAACTGTTGGAAGCGAACAAGGGAAAGATCGACGTGGCAGTTGCACAAACGCTGCTGGCAGACCACTGGGACAGCTTCGAACAAAAGGAACACGCGAGTGAACGGTCGCTGTGTGGGCACGTCCATCAGTCGCCTCGAGGCGTTCCCGAGTGGGAGTGGAAGCCCTACGCTCCAGCCGGCGCGGTGACGGCCAAGGTGGCTGATGGCAAGCTGGCCAAAACACTCGCCTTCCGAGCTCGTGCTGGACAGCCCTGCGGGGAGGATTTCCTCGCCGGCCAATTCCTCAAGGAGCATCCGGAATTCGACTGGCAACGACCAGCCCTGCAAGACATGAAAGGCAATCCTTGGGCAGAGTTTAGCGGCAGTGATCGGCCCTGAGTGTTCCAGGTTGTTCTCGCCGAAGCTACCCAAAGAACTCTCGTAGTGCCCCGAAGTACGCCGTGAAGACCGGCTGTGCGCGCACTAAGTAATTGGGATATACGGTTTAGGGGCGAAACGATATGCATCCCCAAGAACTTCGACTCCGCGCTTCATTTCATGTCGTGAGATCGCTTCCGACCCACTGATAAAGTGTTCAGTTCAGCCGCCGCATAGGATTTCTCGCTTCTTTGCCGCAATGGAGAGTGTCCCGTGACGGGATACGCGGGATCGTATTTGCAATTCAAGAATCCGGGCAGGCGGGGAACCCATTTGCAATCTGTGCAGGCGGGATCGCCGCCAAAGGCCTCTGGGGCAGAGAAAACGGGAGCTGAAACCGCGGGGAACGGCAGCGGCTCGCAGCCAGGCATCGCTACTCCTCCAACGTTGAAGCCTGCCGCCCCCGCCACGCGATACTTCGACGCAGGCGCTGTCCGCGCTACAGCTTGCCGACCAGCCCGTGATCGATCAGATCGTGAAAGAGTTGGACTCGCAAGCTCACTTCGTCTCCTACGCGCCGCCGAAATTCGCGGCTTTCCGTCAGAGAACCCATCTTGAGCTCTCACTGAATTCCACTTTACCGCCATCTGCCGCGGGATCGCGGTACAAGTTGGCAGACATGGCTTTCGATGAACACATTACCCTCCTAATCCGTCCGCTGCTGGCTTGTTTCAGGGAGACGCAAGACTTTGACGGATCGGCTTCAGCACGAACCTCCACTTTCCACTTTGCCGGCAAGGCAGTCCCGGGCGCGTCCGAAGCCGTGGAATTCTTCTTCTCGCTTTCTTCTCTGCGCTGCTACGAGAAGTACGATTGCACCGGCCAGCAAGTCTTGGACGCCGGAACGATTCTTATCAATGGAGAACGTGTAGCCCTCGATCTGCAAGTCGCCGAGGGCAGTTCCAGCCACTGAGAAGCGGTGCGCGTTTTGAGTAAACGCACGCTTGCCGAAAAGCACATGCTGCTGCGGTCGTCTTCGTCGCGCCCCTTCAGCACAGCCGGCACTCCTCGAACAGGTGCGTTGGTCGAACGCTTACGCTCAACAGTCCGTTCTAGCTCCTGGGTGACTGGTGAACCCGGTTCGCGGCATACCGTTTGGCGTGCAACTCCACCGGCTGTTGAACAGCGACCCACACCGGAAGCTGGCTCCGGAGGTTGTCCTGAAGTCCGCTTTGAGGAAGTTTGCCGGGATCCTCGGGTTAACTGCCTGAGTCTTTCAACTTGCGGCAAATGAATACTGATCTTTTGAGACATTAAAGCTCACATTGTCTGTCGGCATTCAAGGTTCATCATCTATTCGGGGCATCTGCTTCGCCCAAAGGAGACCTTAAATGGCACGCAGACATCAACCAGGTTGGTTAAAGAAAGAGAAGCGCAGTCAAGGTGAAACCTGGGTTTTGTTCTTTCGTGCCGTTCGGAAGTCCTACGGTAAACGAGTCGAGAACAAGATCCCGATTGGCTTAGTCAAAGACTTTCCCGACAAAAGCTTTGCGTGGGCCGAAGTCGAGAGGCAACATCTCCACATCAACCAGGTGGATTTCCGCGGATGTGTAACTTTTGCAGATCTGGCACATCACTACGCGGAACATGAACTCGTCGAACCCACCGAATCCATCCATCCGAAGGCACACACGACGATTCGAGCTCACGAGCGAGTGCTACGCAATCGACTGCTGCCACAATGGGGGAATCGGGTCGCGCTGGGCCTCGAACCGCTGGAGGTGGAGCAATGGTTGAAGTCCCTGAAAGGACAAGAAGGGCTTGCCAATCCAACGCTCGACAAGACGCGCCGTGTCATGTCGTTAGTCTACAGGCACGCCCAACGTTACGGGCTGATTCCAAGAAATCAGGAGTCGAACCCGATGCGCTTCGTCCGTTGCACGACCACCAGCGAGTACTAAGCGATGATTCTCACCCCTGAACAATCCTATGCAGTATTGCTTAACCTACGAGAGCCGGAACGTACTCTAACGCTCTTAGCCACTGGCACGGGTCTGCGTATCTCAGAGTGCCTCGGGCTGCAATGGCAAGACGTAAGTTTTGCTGAGGCCGTCATCCAAGTGCGCCGCACATGGACATGCGGCCAAGTGGGCTGGCCGAAAAGCAAAGCCTCGAAAGGCCCGGTGCCGCTGCATCCTTTGCTGGCCGAATTCATGTTTCGCTGGAAACGGAAGACGCCATATTCTCAGCCGGGGGATTGGGTGTTTCCCTCGTTCAAGCTCAAGGGCCAGCCACCGCGTGTGGCTAACATGCTGGTGGAAGATTATCTGCGGCCAGCGGCTGTGAAGGTGGGCATTCTTTCATCGCACCGAAACGACGAAGGCAGACTGGTAGATGATGATCCACGGCGATTTGGCTTCCATAATCTGCGTCACAGCCTGGCATCGTTTCTGGTCCGCATTAGAACTGACCCAAAAACTGTACAGACCTTGCTTCGCCACAGTGATGTTAAGTTGACCCTGCAGTGTTACACCCACATTGTCAGCGAGTATCGCATGGCTGCGGCAGGGGCAATGCTGGTTGCGATTTTCAGCCACGCTGCAGACAGAAGCGGACTGAAAGCGGACTGAGCAAGAGGCAATTCGAGTTTAAGTCCTTCACCGTCATCGTGGCCAGGAACCGAACCGGATCTCGCCGAAAAATAGCGGACTGAAAGCGGACTGGGACGTTTGGTTCGAATGTGAGATAAGTCCTTTAGAATGATGGTGGCCAGGGACGGAGTTGAACCGCCGACGCCAGCCTTTTCAGGGCAATGGGCTTATGCTGTGGTCGATTTAGGATGGCGTAGGATGGATTGGGATGTTTTAGGGTCTTCGATGTTCGGGTATGGTTCGCGCGCCTTATGCAGGCGTGCCCAATTCATACCGCTGGAACCTACCTGTAGTACTCGAAGCTGCGCATTGCTTCAGGATTGCCCAACCGCAATCGGCGGTAGGCGCGAAGCACACTTGCTACAAGCCGACAAAGACTTGCGGGGAGTAATCTGGTTTGTTGTCCCAACCAGCTACTCATGTTGTGGCAGCACCCTCTGGTCCCGTCTCTACCAAAAACCCTGATGGTTCTTTCTGCCATCCCCTGTAGCTTTTTCCCGGCTCAGTACGAAGCACTCCTTCGTGCGCGTGATGGCGACGAAGCAATGCCGCCGTTCTTGTTCGATCTCGGGACTCGGATTGCCTATTTTCAACAATTTCTACTGATTAAAGAAAATCGACTGGCGATGTGTTCTTTGTGTTATCGCGGGACGAACCCGGGGGCAGTGACATCACGCCGGTGCGAGGCGGGTTTCAGGTTAGTGGGGATCATGCGTTTGCGGCGGGAACAAGAAACCCTCTCCCCGGTCATCGGGGAGAGGGTCGTTGTAGTCGTAATGTGTTTTAGTCGTCCGAGTCATCGCCGGTGGGTGCCGGGTTGTTGAAGTCGCTCGGGGGTCGAACCGTGCTCTCACCAGGATAGGGCCGCGTAAACCCGGTGGACATGTACCAGTTCAGATGGTTGACGGTGTCCGGGTCTTCGGAGTCGGGCTTGGTCAGTTTGCCGGCGAAGATCTGCGCCTTCTTTTGGAGCCAAGCCTTCCTCAGGGCCTTGACTCTAGGGCTGTCCTTTGTGTCGGGAATGCTCGCTGTAACGCCCTGGTCCAGCGGGACCTGGTTCGGCACGTGCGTCCACGGCTGGAAGTTCTCCGCGGGCGGCTGGCCCTTGACGAAAGCCGTCCTCATCGGTGACGCCACGAGGTCGAACTGGTTCATGGGCGGCAGACCGAGGATTTGCTCGATCGTCCGAGTCATGTTGACTTGCGTGTAGTAGGTGTGTTCGGTGGGTCCGTTCTGTACGGCGTATGGGCTGACGATATAGCCTGGGCTGCGATGACCGTCGATGTGGTCGACGCCGTTCTGCGCGTCGTCTTCCTCGATGAAAATCGCCGACGTGGGCCACACATTACTGTGGCTGATGTAGTCGATCATGCGCCCAACGGCCAAGTCGTTATCGGCTTGTTGGGCGTCTGGGGTCGGCGGGCCGCCGGTGTGGTCGCACATGATCCACAGGATGCTCAACGCGGGCACTGTACCGTTCGCGACGTCATTGTTGAAGTCCTGCACCCACACATCGACGCGGAACTGGTCGGGGATGCCCAGGTCGAACTGCGGGAAGTTCTTGACCAGGTGCTGAGACACGGCCGGGACAGAGGACTCTGCTTGGATCGTGTTCTGATAGTACAGCGTCGACTCGCCCGCGATCCCGGGAGGTCCGCAATCAGGCCCTCCCTCGAAGCACTGCGAGTCGGCATAAAACTTGCTCCAGCTCGGCTCGCGTTTCGACTTGTTCGGCTGTTTGAACGTATCGCTCTCGACGTACTCGCCGTAGATCTTTACGGTCAGGCCGGCGGCTGCCGCTTCCGAGAATAGGAAGCCCTTGTTCTGATAGGCAAGTGCATCGCCGGCGTTCCCGCCTGGATAGCTGCGGATCCAGTCTGGCGACTGGATGTCGTCGGCGTAGGGCGCCATGCCCTCGGTGATCCACTGGTGACCGTCCGCCGACTGGCGGCTCGGGTCGTAAAAATTGTCGAAGAGAGGGAAGCGCTGCACCAGTTGGTGCGCGTTCGGCGTATCCTGGCCGCCGAATACTGCCAACGAGGGGTCGCCATCGCCGGCGGCTACATCGCCCAGGATCTGATCATAGGTCCGGTTTTCACGGATGATCAGGAACACGTGTTTGATTAGCGACGGATCGCCGATCTTGGCCGGGATTGCGACCGGCTTGGTCTTCGGGCTGCCACCGCTGGCAGACTTGATATTTTGCGTCAGATCCCAGTGGTTGTTCTGGAAAACCTGCTGCGTCATCGCCTGCAAGGTCGCGCTATCCGGCACGGGAACGATACTGACGGTGCCATTGTCCTGGTGGGTATTGTAGTCGCAGACGCCGTAGTCGCACTCGTACGAAAGACGCGAGCCGATGCCCTTGTCGTTGGCAACGATGAGCGTGTTATTGTCCTCGTTCAGTACGACCGAGCTCGGCGCATAGGCTACTGGGATCATGCCCAAAACGGGATTCGTCGCGCCCTTGCTAAGGTCGACCACCCCGATTGCGTTGGCATTGTAAAGCGCGACGTAGGCAATACCATTCTTGCCATCAACGGCGATCGAGTTCGGCGCGGCGCCATAGGCCGGTTGGCCTTGGCCGGGCACTCCAATCGGCAGCCCAAGGTTGATCGTCCGCCTCACCACGTTGCTGGCCGTGTCGATAACCGAGATGGTGTCGCTATAGGTATTGGCGACCAACAGGTTGTCTCCGTAGAACGCCATCCCGGTCGGGTGTAGACCGGTCGAGATAGTAGCCGTGACCGTCATCGTGGACAGATCGACCACGGAAACGGTACCCGTGATCGCGGCGCCAACCACTGGGTCGGCGACGATTTCAGTGCCGGCGGAGTAGATCTGGAAGTCCGCCTCAGTAGCGGCCCGGCCACCTTCGTTGCTGACGTAGGCGGTCGTGCCGTTGCTGTCGATCACGATGCTGTGCGGCGCGTTCCCGACGCGGATCTGCACACCCTGCATCGGCGGCGTCGCGGTCAAGTCGATTTTGGTGAGCGTATCGTTCTGGTTCAGCAGAGCATAGGCGCTCTTGCCATCCTTTGAGAACGCGACGCCGCCGGGATAAGAAGTCCACGAACTATAGAGGCTGCCGCAGGGGTTGCCATATGCGCCCGCAGGGCTGTTCGGAAAGCAGGTGATGAAGGAATTGTCCGGCGGCACGCTGATCTGGGCGTCGTCTTCCAGCAAGCCCTGTTGGTTGACTTTGGCGATGGTGACATTGCTGCTGTCCTGGCTGAACACCAGGTACTTGCTATCCGCCGAATAGGCAATTCCGCTATAGCTGCCGCTTGAATCCTGTCCAAACGTGGCGTAGTCCTGCAGGACAATGCCGGTGTTGGTGTCGAACACCTCGACGGCCTCCGAGGCACCCATGGTGAGGACAGCGGCGGTGTGACTGCTGACACTGGGGTTCAGCGCGATGGCCTTCGCGCGGACCTGGATGCCAAGTTCGACTTGGGTGCCGGCTGGGGTGATGATCTGGCCGTCACCGACGACCCACGAGCCGTTCTTCTGCGGGCCGGTGACGTAGGTCGGGTACTCCTTGGACTGACCGGCGGCGAGCCCCGGAAGGCACAGCCCCGCTGCCAGCACGCCGGCGAGCGGACTTAGACGGTTGATCCGAGACTTATTCCGAGCCATACTTCGAGGCTTATTTCGAGATGCTTTTCGGGACATATACCGTTCTCCACTTCGGATTTCTTTATCGCGCAACCGGGATCGGCCGTGCGGCATCGGGCTACAACTACTACTAGTGCTCGTCGTACACCGTGGTTAGCAGCATTGCAGTGGATTGTGACCATCTTATGACAATCGGGTGAAACTTCTCTTACAGGGGCTGAACTTCTTCTCGCGGATTGTAACACGCGCAGTTCCCCTGTCTTTGCCGCGTTCTGCGTACTTCCTCGTTGAAGGTGAACTCCGGTGCGGGCTCGATGCCACGCGAACAAAACTTAAATACGCAAGGCATTAAGCACTAAACGAAAGTAAGTGAAATAATGCGCCCTAACCAAAGCGCTGTCAACACTTTCTTATGCCACTGGATAGGGCACCGGCTGAAGCGGACTCCATCAGACCTAAGTTAGTCCTCTTGCTGAAAAACTTTGCATTTGGATGGCGCAGCGGTTTATCGCTGCAGTAAGTCGTCTGTTTTGATTTGGGCTTCAGCCCCCGAAGGTACGCTCGGCAGCGTCCCGTTCCGACCCTCGTCGACGAGCGCGCGCAAGGGACCCAGCCAGGTTTCGTAGCGTCGCCAGCGCGCGACCGAGGTGCGATAGATCGGCTGCCGGGTCTGCCACTTACTGGGAGTCTTGACAGCCCGCGGATTGCATTCGGGTCGCAGGCACGCGTCGTGCCACGCCAGGCCGCAGGCCGCGATGATTCGCCGGATAACTGGTTCGGGCGCGCTGGTCAGGTCCTCGTAATCGACCTCGATGAAGCGATCCGACGGCAGCACGCTCCGCCAATGGTCGGTGAGCCGCTGGTAATCGCGGAAATACGCGACCAGTTCGGCGCCTCCGGTCGGAAACGCCAAGCCCGGATGGAAATGAGTTTGATGGATCGACAGCGCCGTGTCGACTGCAGCGCGGCGACAATGGATGATGATTGCGCGCGGGAATGCCAGGTGGATCAGTCCGGCCCAGAGGAAGTTGAATGGCATCTTGTCGGTCACTCGCGCCGCTTTCGGCGCAATCGCGCGTAGCACGCCGAGGTAGTCTGCCGCCGCCTTGGCCAGGAACTCCTTGGAGACGATCAACGTCTCATTCCCGGCCGCACCGGAGCGATGCCACGCCGCGCCGCGCTCGTTCCAGAAATTCAACTCGCCGCCGGCCCCGACCACGGGATGCATGGAGACGATCTGCTCGACCAGAGTTGTGCCGGACCGCGGCATGCCGAGGATCAGCACCGGAGTCGCATCCGAGCTGCCGACTTGGGGCACCCGCGCCATCAATTCGGGGGTGCAGCGGGCGATCAGGCGGTCGATCTCGATGGAAAACGCGGCCGAGTCGAACGCCACAGAGCTCCGGCGCACGGCGTCCGCGGCGTCGAAATGCTGCATGGCTAAGGCGTAGTCGCCAAGATCGTCCGCCGCCTTGCCGATCGCGAGGTGAAGCCGCTGTCGTTGCGCCGCTTCCAGCCCCGGCGTGGCCAGGGCGGCTTCCATCCGTTGCAGCAGATCGTCGTCATCGCTGGTGACGCGGCGGCAGCGGACCAGATCGTAGTAGCTCCCCGCCAGCAGCGGCGCGATCGCGATCGCGCTTTGGAAGCATTCGCGGGCCTCGTCGAAACGGCCGAACTCAGAGAGCAGATTGCCCAGCAGATCGTGCGCCATGGCGTTCTGCGGATCGCGCGCCAGCGTCTTTCGCAGCACCAGTTCGGCTTCCCGATTGCGATCCTCGGTCAGCAGCGCCCGCGCCTTGCCAAGGTGGCCGAAGCTGGTCTTACCTCCGGTCGCCGCCGCGCGGCGGAAACAGCCGATCGCCTCATCGCGATGGCCCAGTGTGTAGACCAGCGCGCCGGCGCGGTACCATGCCTCGGTCAGGGATGGGAGCAGCTCAGTGGCGCGGTCGTACGCAACGATTGCCCCGCCAATGTCGCCCAACTTCTCCAAGGCGATTCCCAGGCGGAAATACGCATCGGTGTAACGCGGGTTGCTGGCGACGGCCCGCTGCAATGCCACGATGGCATCCGGTACGCGGCCGACCTCGAGACAGGCGAGGCCGAGATCGTGCTGAATGATGGCATTGGACGGCTCGAGCAGCGCTGCATCGCGCAACGGCGCGATCGCATCGGCTGGTCGCCCGGCCCTGAGCAACGTAGTGGCCAACGCAAGCAGCGTCGCCACCTGCTGCGGCGCGGCTGGGTTTGGAGACAGGGACATGGCGCGAACCTAGCGTGGAAGCTGTAGCATGGCCATCGGAATCGCCAACACAAATTGTCACCCGACCATGACCTGCCGACCATGATCTGCCAACCAGGAGAATTTTGCCATAGGCCATTCTGCACGCGATCGAACGGATGGCCGTCTGCGTCCTTT
>Ga0326728_10024632_pt1 | contig 10880 bp, 12 predicted proteins | sample MB3enrmetagenome_FD_207602 | JGI IMG/M metagenome (GOLD analysis project Ga0326728, IMG submission 207602) | Lab enriched peat soil microbial communities from McLean, Ithaca, NY, United States - MB31MN | ecosystem: Environmental > Terrestrial > Soil > Wetlands > Peat | place: USA: New York...
ATCGGCGCCGGCCGCGGCGCGCCTTTCCGCGCTTTCGCTCGGAACGAGGGGATGGGACTCGAGCTCGCTCATATCGTCGCCTCGCGCGGGTTTTCGCCTCGCACCATCGATAGCGCAGGCCGTCGGCGAACGCCATCGCCGCGCCGCTTCATCCGCCCTCGCGCTCATGCGTCGCGGCGACGACATAGTGGCTCGCCTTGGCGTCGTAGCGGGAAAGATGCCGACGCCGCTCCGGCGGCACGATCGCCGTCTCGGCGTCCGGCCCCGCGAGCGCGCGGATCGCGTCGAGCGAATCCCACAGCATCAGCGTGACGAACTCGGTCTCCGCCCCCGCTTCGCGCCTGAGCAGCCAGCTTCGCTCATAGCCCTTGGCCTTGCCGACGCCGGGCAACAATTCGGGCTTCAGCATCGCCTCATAGGCGGCGGCGGCGGCGGCGTAGGCGAAGCCGCGCCACAGCCGCATGACCATCGGCGCCGGCGAGCTCTTCGCGACCGCATCGAGCGCCCCCTGCATCGCCGCCATGCCGGCGTCCATCGCCGCGCCGAGCTCAGGCGCGAGCGAGTCGGGCAGGAAATCGACGATCCAGACGACGCGCGCGCCGCCGGCGGGTTCGGCGAAGGCCTGCACGGAGGCGTTGTAATGGGTCGCGCGGCCGCCCTCGGCCGTCCACGCCAGCCTTCGCGCCGCAGGGTCGAGCGCGACGATCGGCTCGCGTACGATCGCGCCGTTGGCGAACGTGACGACGCGCACGTTCGCTTCGAGCCTTGTGGCGACCACGAAGCCCGGTACGAGTCGCGTATGCAGCGCGCCGACGTCGGCGATCGCCTCCCACGCCGCGTCGGCCGAGGCTTTGACGACGATCTCGCGGCGAAGCGACGCCACGGCTCACGCCTCCTTGTCGCACAGCGCTTCGAGCCTATAGCCGTCCGGATCGACGACATAGGCCGCGTAATAGGTCGGCCCGTAATCGGCGCGCAGGCCCGGCGCGCCGTTGTCGCGTCCGCCCGAGGCGAGCGCGGCGCGATGGAATTCGCCGACGCTGGGGCGGCTCGGCGCCCGGAAACAGACATGCAGCCCCGAGCGCGGGTCCTCCGGCGCCGGGCGCGGACTGACCGCGAGCCACAAACCGACCGCATCCTTTCCGTAGCCGAGCGAATCGTCGCCGACGCTGAGCGCGGCAAGCCCAAGCGGCTTCAGCGCGGCGTCGTAAAAGCGGCGCGAGCGCTGAATGTCGCGGACGCCGAGCGAAATGTGGTCGAACATCGAAGTCTCCTGCGGCTCGGCGCGCCGTCCGCTGCGGACCTTGCGGAGCGGATTCGTCGCCGGCGACACTTCGAGCTTGCGTCCGCCGCCGTTCCGCCGCCTGGGGAAAATTGCTATTTTCCCGCCATGGCGAGCTTGGCGGACGGCGGCGCGGTCCCGGCGATGCGCAAGCGGACGATCGCCGCCGGCGACGGCTGGAGCGTCGGCGAATTCGTCTGCTCCGCCGGGCCGGGCGACCGGCCGTTCGAGGAGCGCCACGACGGCTTCGCCATCGCCGCGACGCTGGCGGGCGCGTTCACCTATCGCGGCGAGACGGGCGAAGCGGCGCTGTTTCCCGGCGCGCTGCTGCTCGGCAATCATGGCCGGTGCTACGCCTGCGGCCACGCCCACAGCCGCGGCGATCGCTGCGTCTCGCTCAACCTGGCGCCGGATGCTTTCGCCGAAATCGCCGCTTCGGCGGGCGGCTCGAGCCGCTATCGCTTCGCCGCCGACGCCGCGCCGCCCCATACCGCGCTGACGCCGCTGGTCGCCGGGCTGGAAAGCCTGGCGCGCGAGCGCTCGCCGCTGCGGATCGAAGAGCGCGCGCTGGAAGCGGCGGCGCGGATCGTCGCGATCGTCGCCGGCCGCGCGCTGCCGCCGCCGCGCGCGTCGGCCCGCGAGCTCGAGCGCGTCGCCGAGGCCGCGCGCGCGATCGAGTCGGCAAGCGACGACGAAACGCTCGACCTCGCCGCGCTGGCGCGCGTCGCGCGGCTCTCCAAGTTCCATTTCCTGCGCGTCTTCCGCCGCGCGGTCGGCGCGACGCCGCATCAATATCTGACCGCGACGCGGCTGAGGCGCGCGGCGGCGCGGCTTGCCGGCACGTCCGAGAGCGTGACGGCGATCGCCTTCGATTGCGGCTTTTCCGACCTGTCGACCTTCAACGCGCGCTTCCGCGCCGCGTTCGGCAAGACGCCGTCGGACTATCGCCGCGGCGGCGGCTGATCGGTCTGTCGTTTTTGTGGAATCAGCGATCCCCTCTGCGCGCGCGCGGCGAGGGGGCTACGGTGAGGGGCAGAGTGATGAGTTGCGCTGTCGCGGCGACTCGCCAAGCCCCTCATCCTAACCTTCTCCCCGCAAGCGGGGAGAAGGGATTTGGCGCGCTTCAGAACTTCAGCCCCTTGGCCTGCTTCACGCCAGGGATCTTCTCGACCTTGGCGAGCACGGCCTCGGGCGCCGGACCGTCGATCGAGACGAGCGCGATCGCCGAGCCGCCTTCCCGGTCGCGGCCGAGGGCGAAGGTGGCGATGTTGACCCCGGCCTCGCCGAGCAGGCTGGCGAAGCGGCCGATGAAGCCGGGCTTGTCCTCGTTGGTGACATAGATCATCGACGGGGTGAACTCGGCGTCGACCTTGATGCCCTTGATCGACAGGATGCGCGGCTTGCCGTCGTGGAACACCGTGCCGCCGACCGCGCGCTCCTGCTTGGCGGTGGTGACCGACAGCGTGATGAAGCTCTCGTAGTCGCTCCTCGCGGCGCGCGTCGCCTCCTCGACGACGATTCCGCGCTGGGCGGCGACCGCCGGGGCGGAGACGACGTTGACGTCTTCCAACGACGGCCTCAGCAGTCCGGCGATCGCCGCCGAGGTCAGCGCCTTGGTCTTCAGTCCGGCGACGCCGCCCTCGTAGGTGATCGTCACCTTCTCGATCGGGTCGTCGGTGAGCTGGCCGGCGAACGAGCCGAGTCCTTCGGCGAGCGCGATGAACGGCTTCAGCTTCGGCGCCTCCTCGGCGGTGATCGAGGGGAAGTTGACCGCGTTGGTGATGGCGCCGCGCATCAGATAGTCCGACATCTGCTCGGCGACCTGCAGCGCGACGTTTTCCTGCGCTTCGGCAGTCGAAGCGCCGAGGTGCGGCGTGGCGACGACGTTGGGATGGCCGAACAGCGGGTTCGCCGTCGCCGGCTCCTCGACGAACACGTCGAAGGCCGCGCCTGCGACATGGCTCGAATCGAGCGCCGCGCGCAGCGCCTTCTCGTCGACCAGCCCGCCGCGCGCGCAATTGATGATTCGCACGCCCTTCTTGGTCTTGGCGAGGTTCTCGGCCGACAAGATGTTCTTGGTCTGCGCCGTCATCGGCGTGTGCAGGGTGATGAAGTCGGCGTTGTCGAGCAGCTCGTCGAGCTCGACCTTCTCGACGCCGAGCTCGGCGGCGCGCTCGGCGCTGAGGAACGGGTCGAAGGCGATGACGCGCATCTTGAGGCCGAGGCCGCGCGAGGCGACGATCGAGCCGATGTTGCCGCAGCCGATGATTCCGAGCGTCTTGCCGGTCAGCTCGACGCCCATGAAGCGGTTCTTCTCCCATTTTCCCGCCTGGGTCGAAGCGTCGGCGGCGGGGAGCTGGCGCGCCAGCGCGAACATCAGCGCGATCGCGTGCTCGGCGGTGGTGATCGAATTGCCGAACGGCGTGTTCATGACGATGACGCCCTTGGCCGTCGCGGCGGGGATGTCGACGTTGTCGACGCCGATGCCGGCGCGGCCGACCACCTTCAGCTTCTTGGCGTGTTCGAGCAGCTTGGCGGTGACCTTGGTCGCCGAGCGGATCGCCAGGCCGTCGTAGTCGCCGATGATCTTGGCGAGCTCGTCCTTGTCGAGGCCGGGCTTGACGTCGACCTCGACGCCGCGCGCCTTGAAGATCGCGACCGCGGCGGGAGAGAGTTTGTCGGAGATGAGAACGCGGGGAGCCATGGGAGCTGTTCCTGTGACCCCTTCTCCCCATGCGGGAGAAGGTGGCGCGAAGCGCCGGATGAGGGGTCGGCGCCGTTCGGCGCCGTGGTCTTCGAATGTCGTGGATGGCGGGAAGCGGGAGCGCGCCTTGCGCCGCGCCCTCATCCCCGGCCCTTCTCCCGAACGGGAGAAGGGGGAGTGGTCAGGCCGCCTTGGCGAGCTTGGCCTTCTCTTGGGCGAAGGCCCAGTCGAGCCAGAGGGTCAGCGCTTCGACGTCGGCCGTCTCGACCGTCGCGCCGCACCAGATGCGCAGGCCGGGCGGCGCGTCGCGGTAGCCGCCGATGTCGAAGGCGACCTTCTCCTTCTCCAGCGCGCCGGCGAGCGCCTTGGCGAAGGCCGCCTGCGCCTCGGCCGGCAGCGCCGTCACGTCCTTGTCGACCACCTTCAGGCAGACGCTGGTGTTGGAGCGCGTCGCCGGAACGCGGGCGAGGAAGTCGACCCACGGCGTCTTCGCCGCCCAGTCGGCGATCGCCTTGGCGTTGGCGTCGGCGCGCGCGATGAGACCCTTCAGCCCGCCGACGCTCTTGGCCCACACGAGCGCGTCGATATAGTCCTCGACGCACAGCATCGAGGGCGTGTTGATCGTCTCGCCCTCGAAAATCCCTTCGATCAGCTTGCCGCCCTTGGTCATGCGGAAGACCTTGGGCAGCGGCCAGGCCGGCTTGTAGGACTCGAGCCGCTCGACCGCGCGTGGGCTGAGGATGATCATGCCGTGCGCCGCCTCGCCGCCGAGCGCCTTCTGCCAAGAGAAGGTCGTCACGTCGAGCTTCGGCCAATCGAGGTCCTGGGCGAACGCGGCCGAGGTCGCGTCGCAGATCGTCAGGCCTTTGCGGTCGGCGGGAATCCATTTCGCGTCAGGCACGCGCACGCCCGAGGTCGTGCCGTTCCAGGTGAAGACGACGTCGTGATCGAAATCGACCTCGGCGAGGTCGGGCAGCTCGCCGTAGGGCGCCTTCAGCGTGCGCGCGTCGGCGAGCTTGAGCTGCTTGACGACGTCGGTCACCCAGCCTTCGCCGAAGCTCTCCCACGCCAGCACGTCGACGGGCCGCGCGCCGATGAGCGACCACAGCGCCATTTCCACCGCGCCGGTGTCGGAGCCGGGCGTGATCCCGATGCGGTAGTCGGCGGGAACGCCGAGCGTTTCGCGCGTCAGGTCGATCGCTTGTTTGAGCTTGCCCTTGCCGAGCTTGGCGCGATGCGAGCGGCCGAGGGCGGCGTCTTTGAGGGCTTCGGGGGTCCAGCCGGGCCGTTTGGCGCAAGGGCCGGAAGAAAAACGCGCGTCATGGGGCCGCGCGGCGGGCGTCGTCGTCATCGTGTGCCATCCTTTCAGATGGGCGCCTCTCGTTGGGGAGAGGTGTCCCGCCGTCGCTGCTAATCGAGACGGCGAAGGATGGCAAGCGGAATTTCACAAACCTCCGATTTCATCCGACTGGGTGAATCAATTGGCGCTTCCGGCGGCCTGAAAGCGCCACCCTTACAAGATTGCCTCGATCCCCTTCTTGGCTGCAAGATTGAGAAGTTTGAGAGAAGGTCCGCTTGGGCGTACTTCCCCACGCTCCCATTTGCTGATGAGAACGGTGCTCACGTTCAACGCTAGGGCAAACGTCGCCTGACTCATGTGCGAACGTTCTCGAATGTCTTTGATCGCTTGAGGCTTAAGCGTGTCTACAGGCGTCAGGCAGCTAAGATCGAAATGCCGCATCGTGGCCTTGTCGATCGCGCCAACTTCATGAAGGTCTTTCGCAACCTCATGAAGCGACCGAAGCGCGTCGCTCCGATATCGCTTCGTCTTCGTCATATCGTGATCTCTTTCCATCCTTTCATGCCGGACAGGTCTTTCAACTGCGCTTCCGTAAGCTCCTCCAGGAACTTGGCCAGTTCCAGGTATTCAGCCAACTGTGATTTCGTCAGATTGGCCTTGTCGCTTTTCGCGAAGATATGCAGAAAAACCGCAATCTCTCCGCGCCTGTAGAAGACGACCGCGCGCGCCTCTGTTGCCGCGCCGCGATTGCCTCTCGGAATTCTCTGTTTGATCAGATGGCCGCCAAGCTCCGCGTCGACGAGACCTCGCTCGGCCCGCCGCATCGCCTCCTTACAGTCGTCGTCCGATATGCCGTCGCTCTTTGCTTCACGCCGAAATGATTTCGGCAAATATGCCTTCATCGCTGCGCCCAGCGCCTCCCCTCGGAAGGAGTTTGAAATTTGGCGACATGATTTGCCTCCTCCTAAGAGTGGGCAGGACGCCCTGCGCAAATCCAATCTATGATATTCGCTATCATATTTCAAGGAGCGGCGGCGCCGTCTGGAGACTGTCGCCCTCGGACTCGGCGCCACATTGGTCGATTACGACGCCGCGCAACCGGATTTTCTAGAACGATCGGCGAGCGCGCCCGCCGGCGTCTCCACGCTCGAGCTGATGGACGCCTGCCCTCGACAGGTTCTCCTTGGGAGTCGCCCGGGGCTTAGCCGCGGCGTTTGCGCCGGCCGCCGCCGGGGCCGCCGACGCCGCCCGATCGCGGCGCGTCCGAATCGCCGCCCTCCGAACCTGACGTCGGTTCGGGCGTACGCTGGTAACGCACGCCGGTGAAGAACAGGATCTGCGCTGCGTCGCCGCGTTCCGCGCTGTCCTTGCGCGGGCCTGCCGCAGATCGAAACAGGATCAGCTCGCCCATGGCCCCAACCCCGACGGCGCGCTCGCGCGCGCCGGGGGCATTACGCGGCGCCGAAGGTTAATACTTGGTCAACGAGATGCGGCTAGTCTGAATGAAGTTTCGCCGCCGCAGAAGGAAACGCGAAGCGTGGTTTCGGATCTTTCGCCGATCGGCTTGCCGTTTCTCGACGCTTTGGCCGCCAGCCCGCGTCCCGCCGACCGCCAATTGTGGTTGCGCGTCGCCGCCGATTGCCTCGTCGCTCTGCCCGCCGGCGCACCGCGCCGCCAGGCCGTCCTCGCCGCGGCGATCGCGGCGCTCGGCGAAGCGGACCAAGCCACTCGCTCGGCCTTTGCGCGCCGGCTCGCGCCTTACGCTACGGCAGGCGACGCGCTCGCCGCCGTCGAGGCGATGGGCGGCGAAGCGGCGCTGGTCGCGCTCGCCGAGGCGGTCGCGTTGCCGCGCGAACGACTCGCTGCGGCGGCCGGCGGCGAAGCGGCGCAGGCGCGCGCGGTCGCGCGTCGCGCCGATCTCGACAACGCGCTGGTCGCGCGGCTGGTCGAACGCGAAGAGATCGAAGTCGCGCTCGCGCTGGCGCGCAATCGCCATGCGCCGATCGACGCTTCGCGTTTCGCCGCGCTGGCGCGCCGCGCCAAGGCGCGCATCGAAGAGGCGGACGACCGCCGGCTGGTCGATGCGCTGCTCGAGCGCACGCCGGCGACGATCGAACAGGCGGCCTTGTTCTTCGAGGCCGACGCGACCCACCGCGGCCGCATCGTCGCCGCCGCGCAACGCGCGACCCTCGGCCGGCGCGATCCCGCCTTCGACGGCGGCGAGGCCGCGAGCCTCGCCCTGCGACTCGAACGCGACGCGATGGCGGGCGACTGGCCGCGGTTCGAGGCGGAGCTGGCCGACGCGTTCGGCTGTGCGCCGGCGCTCGCCCAGCGCATCGCCGCCGACGCCTCCGGCGAGCCGCTCGCGGTCGCGCTGGCGGCGCTCTACGCGCCGAACGACGCGACGGTGCGCATCCTCGCCGCGCGCGACCTTCTCGACGGCGGCCAGTACCGCCGCATTGCCGCATTGGCGCGGCTGAAGGACGCTCTGAGTCCTGCCGCCGCGCGCTTGACGATGGCGGCGATGATCGGCGCGCCGCAACCGGCGCCGACGCGCCATCGGCCGCAATACGACGCGACCGCCGCCGCGGCGCCGAGCCGGCCGTCCGCTGCGAGCCGCAGCGCCGAGCCGACGCCCGCCGTTCTGCGCCGTCGCCGCGCCTTGGCGCTCGGCGCCGGCGGGTGCCGCGACGAACGCGCTTGAGGGAAGCGGCGCGCGCGCGGCGCCAATTCGCCCTGTTGCGGCCCGCCGAATTGCGGACCGGAGTTGAAGCAAGGAACGACCTGGACATGAAGAAATTGATCTGCGCCTTGGCCGTCGCTGCGACGGCTTTCGCCGCCGTCGCGCCGTCGACCGGCGCCCGCGCCGACGACAGCGGCCGCGTCGCCGCCGGAATCGCCGGCGGTTTCCTCGGCGGCATCCTGCTCGGCGGCGCCCTCGCTCGACATCCGGCCCCTCCGCCGGACGCGCCGCCGCCGGGCTATGTCGATTACGGCCCCGACGGGCCGCCTCCGCCGCAAAATTGCCATTGGACGCGCGGCCAACCGGTGTGGGACGATTATTACGGCGTCTGGCGCCGTCCGCGCGTCCAGGTCTGCGACTAAGGCGCGGCGCTTCAGCGCGGCGCGGTCGGCGCCGCCGCGTCGCCCAAGACGACCTCGCGGTCGGCCGGCCACTTCATCCGGTAGGCGAAGCGGACGTCCTTCGCCTCGCCCGGCTTGAGGTCGAGCGTCCAGCTCATCACCCCGCGCTTGTCGCCGACCTGCTTGTCGGTCGGCGGGGTCGTGGCGGGCGCGAGCTCGACGACGATCGCCGTGTTCTCCGACACCGGCATGCGGTCGATCAGCTGCACTTTGACCGGAAAGGCGTGCAGGTTCTTGACGCTGGTGAGGAACTCGCGCGTCTCGATCTTGGTCTGATTGTACCAGGTCGGCTCGTTCTCTTTGCGGTTGGTCGGCGCGCGGTCGACCCTGACCTTGTCGTCGCCGCCGAAGCCGAGATCGACGCTGTCGCCGGGCGCGACGAAGCCGACGCTGCCTTCGCCGACGAAGGCGCCGTCGCGGATCAGCGCCACCTGGCCGGGCAGGATCGGCGCGTCTTCCGCATCGACGAAATGCGCCTCGACATAGGCGATCGGATCGACGCTCGGCGCCGTCTTGACGCTCAGAGTCGGCTGGACGACGACACGTCCGAGCACGAACGACTTCTGCGAGCCGTCGCTCGCCAAGGTGACGCGGCCCGGCGCCTTGAACGCGGCGGTGTAGGCGCTCGCCTGCAATTGCGCCGCGGCGTCCTGAGCCGCAATCGGCGCAGGCGGCGGCGCCTCGACGGCGTTGGTCGGCAGGGCTGCCGGCGGCGCCTCGCCGGGAGCGGCCTTGCCGGCCGGCGCGGCGGCGACGGCCCTCTTCGTCTCCGCGCGTTCGACGGCTGATTCTTCGACCTCCGGCTGCCAGAAGTCGATCCGCTGTTCCGGCAGATCGACGACGTCGACGGCGCGCGCGACTCGCGCCGTCGACACGGTCAGCATGACGTCGCTCCAGTCCTCGCCAGTCGACTGAGCGATGGCGGCGCGGCGGGTCAGCGTCAGGCTCGGTCCGGCCGCTTCGTCGGTCTTCAACGCCGCGTCGTAGAGCGGCGTCCAGCCGACCCCGGCGACCCGGTAGGAGAGCGACAGCGACACGCGCGCGGCCGCAGCGGCGCCGATGGCGACGGTGACGACGCGCTGCGCCGCTTGCGGGCGCGGCTTCTTCTTCTGCGCTTCGAGCGCGGCGATCCGCTCGTCGAGATCGCGCGCCTTGTCGAGCGCCGGCGCGAGATCGGCGCTGACCTTGGCGAGCGCCGTTTCGACCGCGTCCCAGGCGGCCGGCCAGTCGGCGACGTCGAGCGGCTTGGAGTCGGGCGACAGCTTCTCCGGCCCGCTCTGCGAAAAGCGCACGATCATCGCGCGCTTGCCTTGCAGCGCGTCGATGGTCGTCTGGGTCGCGGCGCGCTGTTGGCGCAGTTCGGCGATCTTGGCGGTCAGCGCGTCGTCGGCCGTTTGCGCTTCGGCCGGCGCGACGCGCGTCTCGACTGCGCCGATGGTCACCGCCGCGGCGGCGGCGCCCTCGACGCGCAGCGACGCGGGATCGAGCCCGAGCGGCAGGTTGCGGAACGTCAGCACGCTGTCGCCGGCCGGCGTGTCGACCTCGGCGAGGCGGGTGACGACCGCCGCGTCGGGATAGATGGTCACCGCATCGATGCGGGAGACGACCTCGGTCTCGCCGGCGACGGCGGGAAAGGCGGCGGCGAGAGCGATCAAGGAGATTGCAGCGGCGCGCATGGGAGCACCTCGGGCTGTGGCGGGATTCGCCAAGCGAAGGCGCACAGCTCGCCGCGCCGGCGCGGCGAAATTACGATCGGGGGTTGGCGTTTTGGCGGCGCGGCGCGAACGGACGGCGACCGCGGCGTTTGGCCGCGTCGGCGGCGAGCGGCCGACTCAGCCGAAGAACGGCAGCAACGCCGGCGCGAGATGGCCGAGGCCGAGCAGCGCCGCGCCAACGAGGCCGAGCCCGCCGGCGATCCAGGCGAGCGTCGCCGCTCCGGTGATGATCGAGGCCGAGGCGAGCACGACCGCGATCTGCAGCGCGCCGCTCGCGTATTCGAAGTGCTCGAGCTTGCGGTTGTAGAGCTCGCGCCCCTCGCTGGCCTGGTTGGCGCGCTCCTGCAGCGCATCGAGGCTGTCCTCGGGCGTCTTCGGGTCCTTCTCGAACCTCGCCACCGTCGCCTTCCAGTCGGCGATCTGCTTGTCGATCGCCGCCTGGACCTGCGGGTCGCTCGCCGCGCCGCGCTGCGCCTCGAGCGATTGGGCGGCGGTTTCTGCGATCGACGAGCGCACCCTCTTGGCCTGGTAGAAATTGTAGAGGTCCGAGGACTCGATGTTGAGCTCGGTGGCGCGGTGCTCGGCGTTCTTGGCGCCGGCTTCGGCGAGGGCGAGGAACAGCGCGAGGATCGCGATCAGCAGCGCGACCTTCTTGTCTTTGGCTTCGACGGCGTCTTCGAGAGGTTCGGCCATGGCTTTCCTTTGCGCGCCCGCGCAGCGGCGCCGCTCGGCGCC
>Ga0326728_10024636_pt1 | contig 10878 bp, 12 predicted proteins | sample MB3enrmetagenome_FD_207602 | JGI IMG/M metagenome (GOLD analysis project Ga0326728, IMG submission 207602) | Lab enriched peat soil microbial communities from McLean, Ithaca, NY, United States - MB31MN | ecosystem: Environmental > Terrestrial > Soil > Wetlands > Peat | place: USA: New York...
AATTGGGCAAGATTTTCGACGTGACTGGCCAGCGCGAACGCGCCGTCAACGAATACCGCCAAGCCATTCAGACCAACGACAATACCCAGGGCGCGCTCGAAGAGTGCCGCCGCTATATGCAAAAGCCCTTCGATCTGGACACGGGGAGCGAAGCCGATAAAAAAGAATAGCCCGCACCGCCAGGCGGATGGCGATACGGGCATGGAGGATACGATTCCAAGCATAGACTGGTTCCCGAATAATGTCAAGTATGTCTATCGACTTTATTTTATTATCTGAGATGGTGTGGTGGCGGGGCTTTGCCCCGCCGGGACGGGGCGGAGCCCCGTCACCACATTGACCCGATACCAGGCCAGCGCGTAGAGTTTTCAAACAGGGGTGGGGTAATACATGTCGAGCGAAACGAATAAATTCTTGAAGTTTGGTTCCGTGACCGTGCTGATTCTGGTCTCGCTCGGCTATCTTGCTTACACTGGCGTCGAAGACAGCAAGAGCTACTACGTCACCATCAAAGAATTGAACGGCATGGGGAGCGAGGCCTACTCCAAGCGCCTGCGCGTTGCGGGAAACGTTGTGCCGGGCTCGATCAAGCGCTCCGGAACCCGCGTGGATTTCGTGCTGAAGGAAAACGATTTGACGCTGCCGGTTTCCTATACCGGAACGGAAGCTCCTCCCGATACTTTTAAGGACGACTCGCAAGCCTTGGCCGACGGCAGTTTCGGGCGCGATGGCGTTTTCCACGCCAAGGAATTGCAGGCGAAGTGTGCTTCGAAATACGCGCCGTAACCCGGCCAGCCCGGAGCCGCTCCGGCGGCCGAGCCCGGCAAGAGCATGTCGCAGAACCGGAGTTCGGGATCGAGCGACGGAATGACCGATTGATTTTGTGGGAAACGGATAATGAGAGAATGGGTCATGAGCAACGTAGTCCCGTTGTCGATTTCAGCGGTTTCGGCGTTGTTGGCGGGGGCTGTATGGTGGACGCACCGTGCTAATCTAAAACTCAATTTGTATGGCCGACGCTTCGACGTTTACAGCAGAATGCTGGATCTCTTCCTCGCTCTTTCCGGTTGGAATCCAACTGAATTGGAAATCGCCACAATTTCATTAAAAGATTCCCCGGAATTGCGGCAGTCGCAGAGAGATTTCTATAAGGCTGTCTTAGAAGCAAAATTTCTGTTTAATGATCCCGACATACAAAACCAACTAACACAAATCCATAATGACATCTCTCACATAATTGAATTTAAGCGTGACCTTGTCCCCCAAACTCGTCAAGGCTCTGTGGACGCAAAACCAGAGCATGAAGAGTACATCAGATGTTTGCAGCGTCTCAACGACTCAAAGCCCTCATTGGAGCAAAAAATGTCAAAATATTTAAAGTACAAGGGAGGGTTTCTCCTTCCTCGCTGACAATGTGGTCCCCTCCTTATCAGATTTTGAATACATACACTCATACGACGGTGAAGATCGAAAGATCGCGGTGCCCGATGCTATCACATCACGATGAACAATCTCACTGAAACCGCCCCCGTCGTCGCCGTCTCCAACCTGATCAAGCAGTTTGGCCGTTTTGCGGCCCTGCGCGGGGTCACGGCGGAATTTTCCGGCGGAAAACTTTACGCCATTCTTGGCGACAACGGCGCGGGCAAGACTACTCTTCTGCGCACTCTGGCCGGACTCAGCCAGCCGTCGAGCGGCAAGGTTTCGATCCTCGGCAGCTGCAAATTTCACGACATCTGCCAGCAGGTGGGGTACATGGCGCATCCTTCTCTTCTTTATGACGAGATGAGCGGGATGGAGAACCTCGCGTATTTTGCCCGGCTTTACGGCATCGCCGACGGCACGCGCTGCGCCGAGGCGATCCGCACCGTCATTCTCTCGGTTGGGCTCGATCCCGATCTTGCGCGCCCCGTGGGCCAGTATTCGCAAGGCATGAGGCAGCGCATGTCCTTGGCTCGCGCGCTGCTGCACGATCCAAAAATATTGCTGCTCGATGAACCCTTCTCGAATGTGGATTTGCATTCCGCGACGGAAATGGTTCGCCTGCTGGCGAGAACGCGCGATCAAGGCAAAACGATCTTTATAGTGACGCATCAGGCATCGCTGCTCGAAGGCGCGGCCGACGAATTCGTCTGGATGGAATACGGCAGGATTGTCGCTCGCACGCGCGAACTGAAGCGGCCAGAGTTTTCAGAAGAAAGTCCAAGAGAAAACGCGGGGCCAAGCTTAAGGGGGCAAACTTAAATGACCACGCCCACCGGCATCACTCGCGTCACTCTGCTCAAAGACCTGCGCCTCGAATGGAGATCGAAAGACGCCATCAACTCCATGCTGTTTTTTTCTTTGCTGGTGGTGGTGGTCTTCAGTTTTTCGTTCGATCCGACCGCCGAAGAATCGCGCCAAATCGCCGGCGGCCTGATCTGGGTGGCGTTCCTGTTCGCGGCGGTCGTGGCGCTCAACCAGACCTGGGCGCGTGAAATGCGCAATCAGGTGCTCGACGCCTATCGCGTGTCGCCCGCTCCGGCGAACTCGCTGTTCCTGGCGAAAACGCTGGGCAACTTTATTTTTGTCAGCGTGCTCGAAGCGCTGATGACTCCGCTGTTCATAGTGTTCTACCGCCTGCGGTCTCTCGGCCCAGCGTGGCAATTGCTCGTGGTCGCCGTGCTCGGAACCTGGGCGCTGGTGGTGAACGGAACTTTCTTTGCAGCGATGTCGTTGCGGACGCGCAGCCGCGAAATCATGCTGCCGCTGCTTCTCTTCCCCATTTCGATCCCGGCCCTGCTCGCTATGGTGCAGGCGACTACCGCTATACTCAACGGCGAAGGCGCCCGCTTCTGGATGGCATTGCTTCTGAGCTACGATTTGGTGTTTACTACGGTGTGCCTGCTGTTATTTGAAACGGTGTTGAACGCGGAATGATAAGTGGAGCGACGGGCGTCTCGCCCGTCCAGCCGAACGGGGAAGCCCGGCCCGGATGAGGAGGTGGAGTGAAACTTGACCGGGGCCGATTCCGATGGGTCTACTGGCCACCTATGGTTCATCTTTCGATCTGTTTGGTCGCCATGCTGGGGTATATCGTGCCGAGCTTGCAGTTCTTGGGGATACTTTGGAGCATCATTACGATAGCTGATATTCCCGTCTCGTTCGTGACGGTTGGGCTGGCCTTTTCGAACCACAGTGTGCTCACCGGAGTATGGGCAATTGTGGCAGGAACTTTGTGGTGGTACGTGCTGTGCCGTATAGCTGAGTTTCTTGCGGCAAGAATTCGAAAATTGACGACAAAATGAAAAAAGCCTTCCCTATCCTCGGTGTCGTGACTGCGATCCTGTTGAGCTATGCGTTGTATATGGCGCTGGTGTGGGCTCCCACGGAACAAACCATGGGCGACGTGCAGCGCATCTTCTACTACCACGTGCCTTCGGCCTGGACGGCGTTCCTCCTCTTCTTCGTCAATTTCGCAGCCTCAGTCTACTACCTGATCAAGCGCCGGCCCACTGCCGATATTATCGCGCTGGTGAGCGCCGAAGTCGGTGTCGTCTTTTGCACTGTCGTGCTCATCACCGGCCCGATCTGGGCGCGTCCCGTCTGGGGCATCTGGTGGACGTGGGACATGCGGCTGACGTCGACTCTGGTGCTGTGGCTCATCTACGTGAGCTATCTTTTTCTGCGCCGCTTCTCCTCCGGAGGACAAACGCCCGTGCTGGCGGCCGCTCTCGCTGTGCTGGGCGCGCTCTGCGTGCCGTTCGTTTATTTTTCCATCTGGTTTTTCCGCACCCAGCATCCGCAGCCGGTCATGGGCGGAGGCGGATCGATCGATCCCCGCATGTTGCATGTGCTGCTCATCAACTGGCTGGCCTTTTCCTGCTTTGCATTTCTCGTTTGCTGGTCGCGCTATCGTTTGGAAAAATTGCAGCGCGACGTTGACGAAGCCCATGCCCTGGCGTCGCTGCTCGATCCCCGCGGGAGTCTGCGATGAGGAGTGCCCGATGAGAAGCGGAATCCCCTACCTATTCGCCGCCTACGCCGTTACCTGGATCATCCACAGCGTGTATCTCGGAACCATTGTCTCGCGCTACGCGCGCCTCAAGCGGGAGATCGAGAGACTGAAAAAACCTGGTGTCAGGTCTTAGGTGCCAGGTATTGGGTATTAGGTGTTAGTTCTTGGGCTCCGGTTTTTCGCCTTCCATCGTTCCCAACAATTTGGGCTCGCAGCAAGGAACACCATTTTTGCGTTGAGAGACAGCGCAGCCGATCTGCATGATACCTTGCAGCTTGCGACGGGCCCGGTGAAGCCGGATCTTGATCGTACCCACGCTCTCACCCAGCAGTTCCGCGATCTCCGGGGCGGTGAGGGAATGTGCTTCGTGCAGCAAAATGACGACGCGATAGCTGTCGGAGAGAAAATCCAAGCAGTGCTGCACGCACGCACTGCTCTCCTCACGCTCGGCAATTTCGAGTCCCGAAGGCGATTCCGAAGGCACGGAGTCAACCGACCCTGCCCCTTCCTCATCGTTAATGGAGATAAGCGCGACCCGCTGGCGCAGGCGATCAAGGCATACCCGTGTGGCGATGCGGTACAACCAGCCACGAACAGCATTGGGATCGCGCAACGAGTCACCGTGGGTATACGCGCGAAGGAACGTATCCTGAGTAAGGTCCTCGGCTTCCGATGTGTCGTGGACCAGACTCAAGATGTAGCGATAAATGCGGTCGTGGTAGGCGCTAAAGAGTGCGCTCGCTTCGTTTCTTGGATCCATCGGCAGCGCCTCGGTTTCCATTGTAGTCCCCTGGGAACCACGCTTCGGCAGGCGTGGTTCCCTCTGGCATCCGGCTCCCAGCCGCTCGCACCTCGCCAGGCGCGGCTTGTGCCGGATATGGCCGCTTCATTTCGCCGCGCGGGTCCGCGCCTGTTCCAGCGCCTCTTTCGCGGCCGCCAGCGGCTTCTGCATGCGGGCGGCGACTTCCGGACCGAATTGTTCCTTGAAGCAGTCAAGCTTCTCCATAGCGGCAACCGTTCGCAAGGCGCGGTCGATGTCTTCGAACGAGCTGCCTTGTTGTACAGCCCAGGCGACCGCTTCGGCGGAGCATTTTTCGCATCCCAATACCGTGAGCACACCAATCGGGACCAGATTCTCTACGCGTCCAACTGGCATGGTTTCGTTGGTACCCGGAATTGTTTGCGAGGAAGTTGCCTCGTCGGCGTTTGCGGTGGTGGTGGCTGCTCCGGCGCGGGCCGCACATTTTTGACATCCACCGGCTTGAGGGGCAGTTTTCGGGTTTCCCGCTGGCGCGGCGGTTTGAGCAAACACGACAGGAAGCATCCCGATCAATAGTGCAAGTGTGCAAAGAGTTTTCATCTTGGTCCTCCTCGACCACAGTGAGTAGTTGGTCTTCATGTCCAAGACGGAAAATGAGGGCGAAAGGATACGCCACGCGTCAGTTCTCACACGTAAGGTGTCAGGTCGCAGGCCTAAACTCAAACAGCCGGTTCCATCGCCAAAGTTTTTCCTGAGTCCTGATACCTTGGACATGAGACCTTTTTCTTTGCAACCATTTTCCCCTCTTTTGGCTTCTCACTATGCGGCCCGTGCTCTCTTCCCGGCTTGACAGCGTATCTGTAGGATGTAAAAGTATTTGTTTGGTCTAATCCTAATTTTGATGACCGGTACGCATCCCCTTGAGGGCGTCGAGCCGCAGCGGTGTTGGTGTGCCGTTCTTGTTCTCACCCCGCGAAATTGGGAAATCGGAGGAGCTTCGTGAATCGGAATTATCCTGTAGCAGTTGGAGGTTCGGTGAAAGATTCAGCGTCAGTGAAAACGGCGGGAAATTGGATGAAGGCTGCGTTTCTGGCCTCGGCCGTGCTCGCCGCCGCGAGCATCGTATTTTATTTTGGGACCGCGGCCAATACCGCCAAAGCCAGCGGATCTCGGTCTGCCGAACCAGGGCCTGCCGCCAGCAAGACGCTGGCGTCGAAGGCAATGTCGCTGCCCATGTTCTTCGAGCCGAACCAGGGTCAGACCGCTCCCCAGGTCAAGTTCCTGGCGCGCGGCCCCGGCTACGGACTGTTTCTGACTGCCGGCGAAGCGGTGCTCGAACTGCATCGTTCAGCAGCCGGCACTCAGCATTCGGCTAGCTCTCAGACATCGGCTCTCAGTTCTCAGCCTGCGGCCAGCTCTGTGATTCGTATGCGGCTCGCCGGAGCCAACGCTTCGCCTCGCGTCTCCGGCGCTTCGCCTCTGCCGGGCAAGAGCAGCTATTACATTGGCAACGATCCCGCCAAGTGGCATCGTGACATCCCGCAGTTTGCCCGCGTCGAGTACAGCGGCGTTTATCCCGGCGTCGACCTGGTTTACTACGGCAATCAAGGCCAGCTCGAATACGACTTCCGCGTCGCTCCCGCCGCCGACCCCAGCCAAATCGCGCTCAGCTTCGACGGCGCATCCGCCCAAATCGCCTCCGGCGACCTCGTCCTCTCCACCTCGAGCGGCGACGTGCGCTTCCACGCGCCCGTCGTCTATCAGCAGGACGGAAACACGCAAAAGCCGGTCGCGGGCGGATTCCGCCAGCTCGCCGATAACAAGATCGGCTTCACCGTCGGCCCTTACGACCACAGCCGCGAGTTGGTCATCGATCCCGTGTTGAGTTACTCGACCTATCTCGGCGGAGGCGGCGAATCGGTCGCCTATGTCGCCGTCGGCCCCGATAACAATGTTTATCTGGCCGGATCGACCAAATCGGCGAACTTCCCCACCGTCAGCCCCTACCAGGCCTGTCTCGACGGAGCGAAACCAACTGGAAATCCACCAGTCTGTCCGCCCCCGACAGGCAATCCAACACCGACGAACATCTTCATCGCGGAAATGAGCCCGGATCTGAGCACACTGCTCTACGCCACCTATCTTGGCGGCTCTGGGACTGACACTGCCGCCGGCATTAGCGTGGGCACCGCTATGAATGGAATCAACGGGGGTCAGCCCGCGGGCTACGACGTGTACGTCGCGGGCTCGACCACATCTACGAACTTCCCCACCAGCGGCACGGGCGGCACGATTGAACCGTTCCAGTATGGACCACCAACTCAGGCCGGGACCCACGGCTTTGTCTCCCGGTTGAACATAGACATTAGCTCTATTACCAACACCACCACCTCCACGCTTTTTTACTCCACCTACCTCGCCGGCAATGGCACCGATACAGTCACCGGACTGGCCATCGATGGCTCCGGAGACGCCTTTGTGACCGGCGTCACTACCTCCAGCAACTCCGAATCCTCAACCCTCCCCTTCCCCGCTAGCCCGAACGGCTATCAGACGGCGTCCAACTCTCCCGGGAACCCCCAGTTCTTCGCCAGCAAGATCCTCACGACTGTCAACGGAGTCGCGGGCATGATCTACTCCACCTACTTCGGAGGCGGGATTTTTCCCCCGACCCTTAATTACTCCGCCAATACGGGCGGCGGCATCGCCGTGGACACCGCTGGCAACATGTACTTCACCGGCACCACTAACATGCTTCCCGGAACTACCTCCACCTTAGGCTTTCCACTCCAAAACGCGCAGCAGTCCTGCCTCAACGATCCTGGCGTAGTAGCCCCCAATTGCAGCTCGACCGACAGTAACTCGGGCGATACGGACGCTTTCGTGGCCAAGATCAACCCGACATACTCAAGCACGTCTTCACTCATCTACTCCACCTACATTGGCGGATCGAGTAACGATGTTGGCAATGCCATCGCCATCGACACCTCCAGCAACGCCTATGTCACCGGCTCGACTAACTCGTCCGATTGGGTTTGCACTAGCTGTAATGGCTTCCAGACCACTTCTGGGGTAACCGGTGCGACCAACGCCTTCATCGCCAAAATCGGCAACCTGACCAGTACCGGGGACGTATATCCGCTGACCTATTTCACCTACATCGGCGGCAGCGGCCCCGATGTCGGCAACGCCATCGTGGTGGATACGCAGCAGGCTGCCCATGTCACGGGATCGACGGAATCTTCTAACCCTTCCATTGCCTACAATCCCATCTGTCCTCCCAACACGCAAGGCTGCATATACAACGGCGATATTTACGGCGGCGGCCAAAGTGATGCCTTCGTCGCGCTGATTGGAACCACCTTGTCGGGACAGGGCGCCGGCGATTACGTGACCTATCTCGGCGGCAGTGCCGCGGACCAGGGCACCGGGATCGCACTCGCCACCGATGGCAGCGGCTCCACTTACGTGGCGGGTACAACCATATCCGCAAATTTTCCGATAACATCTAATGCCTATCAGCCCTGTCTCGACGAACCCGGAACTCCACTTGCAAACTGTACAGCACCCACTCAGCCAGCGCAGAATGCTTTCGTAAGCAAGATCGGCCCCAACATCAACATCCAAGTAACCAAGCCGACCACCGGCCCCTCGCCCAACCCGGTCGCGGCCGGAACTCCGATCAATTTCACTTTTTACGTCTACAACCTAGGCCCCGACAACGCAGTTAACGTGACCTTTGACGCCATTGTGTCGGTAAGTCCGACAAGCACCTCCGGCCTGTCGACAAGCATCGCCACCATCACCAACGGCGGGGGAGGGGCCTGCCTCCCAGCGCAGGAAGACGGAACTTATATCGCTTGCTCCATTCCCACACTGACTGCGTGCACTACCACCGCTTCTAGCTGCACCACTTTCGCAACCGTTCAAGTCACCGTGACCGCGAACCCTACGGCTACGCCCTCCGTTGGATCCATCACGGTCAATGGCCAGGCCGGCACGAACGGCGGCTTGCCTGTATCATCCACATCGCAGACGGTAAACGTCAACGACTTCAAAATTTCCGCCCCTGGGGGGACCACCACCGTCGTTGCCGGCACGCCGGCCACCATTCAGGTCCTCTTTTGTCCCTCAAATCCGACATTAGGCTACAGTGGCACCATCACTCCGAGCGATACCATCTCCAATGGGATGGTGACGAAACCGTCTCCCACCTTTAACCCCACCACCGTCACGCTTTCCGGGAGCGGTTGCCAAACCACATGGCTGACCATCCCAACCGTGGCCCCTCCCGTAACTACCGTCAGCTTGTTCCGGCGCGGGTCGTTCTACGCCGCCTGGCTCCCCATCGGCGGCTTGAGCCTGGTCGGCCTCGGCATCGGCGCGGGACGCAAGCGCCGCCGCTGGCTCGCCGGACTCGCTCTCGGCCTGATTGCCGGCGCAATCCTGCTGCAGCCGGCCTGCGGCGGGGCCAGCACTCCCAATCCCACCACCGGCGGCACGCAGCCTGGGACATACACAGTGACCATCACGGGCACTGCCGGAACGGGGGCGGTGCACACCGCCATTGTCACAGTGACCGTGACCTAGTAGGCCAACACGTTCATTCCAGCCTCCGCTGCGGCGGAGGCTTTTTTTCATTCGACTCGCGTCGTTTCGGGAAGCCTTCCGTAAGCCCTTGCAAACAGGCATGATCGAGTTCTTGACAATATTTCATATTGCGATATTATTATCGCGATCTGGCATATTGATCCGACGCTACCGATCTTACGCTGCCGATCTTACGCAAATGACCCTCGGCGAAAAAATCCGCTACCTCCGCGAGGTCGAAGGCTCCCTCCGTGGCCTCAATCGCCCCCTCACCCAGCAGGAGTTGATGAAGGGCATTCAAGCCGAGACCGGCAAGACCATCAGCCAGTCTTACCTCTCGCAGATCGAAGGCGGCAAGCGTCCGCACATGACACAGTCGTCGCGCACTGTGCTGGCGCGCTTTTTCAAGGTGCATCCCGGCTTTCTGGTCGACGATCCCGAGGGCTATCACACGGAACTGGTCAGCGACCTGCGCACCACCGAAGGCCAGCTCGATGTCTGGCTGCTGCAAGGCTCGGAACGTTTCATGAGCGACCCGGAGGTCAGCGAAGTGCTCATCAAGGTGGCGCGCGACAAGGACACGCGGCGCTGCCTGTTGTTGCTCGGCGAAATCCTGAACACGCCTGGACTCGCCGACCGCCTCTTCGAAGCTCTTCGTCCCGAACCCGCGCGCGGCGCCGCGCCCAGAAAGCGCAACTTATGACGAGGCGCCACTTATGACGAGGCGAAATTTATGACTTGGAACCTGACTTGGTCCGATTTTTACCTGACCTGTTTCGCCGTCGGTTTTCTGTTGAGCGCGATTTCGTTCATCGCGGGCGGCCTGCACTGGCACTTGCATCTGCCGCACTTTCCGCACACCGGCGGACACGCAATGGGTGGACATGTGTTGGGCGGCCACGCCCCGGCGGGTCACGTTCCGGCAAATAGCGGCTCGGCGAGCGGTGCGCGCGCGGGCCGCCAGTCGCCGGTTTCGCCCTTCAACTTCGTCAGCTTGACGGCGTTTCTCGCGTGGTTTGGAGGAACGGGATTCCTCATCACGCGCTTTTCAAGCCTGTGGTTCGCTCTCGGATTGCTGATCGCCATGGCCGCCGGAGTATTCGGCGCCGGCATCGTCTTCCTGTTCTTCTCCCGTGTGCTCATCTCGCGTGAGGAGAACATGGACTCCGCCGACTACGAAATGGTCGGCGTGTTGGGACGGACCTCGATGCCGATTCGCGCCGGCGGCACCGGCGAAATCATCTACTCGCAGGCCGGCACCAGGCGCACCTGCGGCGCTCGCAGCGAGGACGGCCACGCCATCGAAAAAGGCGCGGAGGTTGTCGTCACCCGTTACGACAAGGGCATCGCCTACGTGCGGCTGTGGGATGAAATGAACAACGAAGAGTTAAGAACTGATAGCTGATAGCTGACAGCTAACTACGATTTTTTCAGGAGGCAACATGTACTTCGGCATAGCAATTGAAATCTGGGTCATCGCGGGGCTGGTCGTATTGGCGACCTTGTTCCTGATGAGCATGCTGGCCCGCTT
>Ga0326728_10024639_pt1 | contig 10877 bp, 10 predicted proteins | sample MB3enrmetagenome_FD_207602 | JGI IMG/M metagenome (GOLD analysis project Ga0326728, IMG submission 207602) | Lab enriched peat soil microbial communities from McLean, Ithaca, NY, United States - MB31MN | ecosystem: Environmental > Terrestrial > Soil > Wetlands > Peat | place: USA: New York...
GCTCGAGACGACGGCCTCAGTGGACGCGCACCAGGGCTGTGCTGGCAAAGAGCCCGAGCTCCGGCTCTGGACTATTGAGGATGCGGGTAAGCTGCACATTCCGTTTACCACAGGTCTCCTCATCGGCATAGGAGAAGACTGGGGCGATCGCGTCCGGTCGCTCGAACTCCTCACGGAGCTCCAGCACAAATACCGGCACCTTCAGGAGGTCATCATCCAGCCGTTCGTGCCGAAGTCGGGCACGCGGATGGCAGACGTTCCCAGCCCGAGTCGCGAGGTGCTCCTCCGCACAGTCGCGCTGGCGCGTCATCTCCTCCCCGATGACGTCGCGGTTCAAGTGCCACCCAACCTCACTGAGGTGGCTCCGCTTCTCGGCGCGGGGGCGTCCGACCTCGGCGGGATTTCGACCGTGACGGTCGACTACATTAATCCGGAGCACGCTTGGCCGGATGTGGCGAACCTCGGCATTGCACTGACCGAGCGGTTGCCGATCTACCCCCAGTACGTGCGTGCCGGATGGTACAGCGAGGCGCTCGCTCCGCTCATCGGGAAGCTGGCTGACGAGCGCGGGTTCCGACGAAAAAAGACAGGCGAGACAATGGCCGGGTGACGCGATGGATGTCGTTCACATTGGTAAAGCAAAAACCGTGTACCGCACCGAGAACGCCGACGAGTACATCATCGAGTTTCGCGATGACATCACGGCCTTCAACGGGAAACGGAAGCGGACAGTGCCGCAGAAAGGCTACTTCAACGCGCGAATTTCCGCACGGCTCTTTCAGCTTCTGGAGCAGCGAGGGATCGCGACGCACTACAAAGGTATGGTGGACGATACGCGGATGCTCGTAAAGGCGGTGGACATCATACCGCTTGAAATCATCGCTCGAAACATCGCTGCGGGATCAATCGTGCGCCGGTATCCCGTCAAGGAAGGGCAGAAGTTTATCCCTCCGGTGCTCGTTATCGACTTCAAGTCTGATGCTTATGGCGATCCGATGCTCAACGACGACCTCATACGCGCGTTACGCCTCGCTACCGAGAAGGAGCTGGTGACCATTCGTGAGCTGACGCTACGCGTGAATACGATCTTGAAGGACCATTTGAATCGGCGAGGGCTGCTGCTTCCGGACTTTAAGCTGGAATTTGGGAAAGGAAGCGACGGGAAAATCCTCGTTGCCGATGAGATAAGCTGCGACACCTGTCGCCTGTGGCTGAAGGACTCGGGCCAGTCGGTTGACAAGGACGTTTTCCGGTACGAGCGCGGCGATTTGATAACGGCGTACGAAGAAGCCGCGAAACGGATATTGAGCTGAAGCCACACGATTGAACAAGGCTGCGACGCGCTCCTACGACGCCTCTCTTCAAGAAACGCTGTGAACATAAAGCAAGGTTGGGCGCGTTCTACGCGTCAGCTGGCCGCTCGTTGCAGAAGGAGGCCGACTCGCCAGAGGGCGGTGAACTGTGCGAGGATCGCGACGAGCAATACGGCAGGCTCAACGAACCCGATGAGCAGTCCTATGGCGAGGATGATGAGCCGTTCGCTTCGTTCGGCGACCCCAGCCGTGCAATGAAAGCCCATTCCTTCACCTTTCGCGCGGACGTAGCTCACGAGGAGGGAGCCCATTAGGGCGGCGCCGACGTAGATCCAGTTGACCCCAGCAATGCCAAGACCAAGTAAAATAATACAATCGACGTAACGATCAGATATTGAGTCAAAGGTGGCGCCCAAGGTCGTTGAGGCGCGTCGGTTGCGCGCTACGGCGCCGTCTAGCATGTCGACAAAGCCGGTTACGAGGATCAAAACGCCGCCTGCGACGAAGAACCCGAGGGCAAGAACGATGCCAGCGACGACGCCGATCGCAAGGCCGGCGAGGGTAAGCAGGTTGGGAGTGACGCCGAGACCGACGAGAAGGTTCGCCGGTCGCGAGAGAAGCTGATCCACTGAGTCTTTAAGTCTGCTTAACATGGGTGGCTCTCCTGTGGCGGTCAACGGCCTGCTTAGAGGAAAAGGCGCATTCTTATAATATAGTTGACGAATTAGTGCGATGCCTGGGGCGCCGCCGGTTCAGATGGCGGGAGCCCTAACGTGCTACCGCAAACTGCGCTCGTAAGTATCGTGAGCAGGGCAGCGCTGGCGGGTGGCCTGGTCCGTGGCGAAAACTCAGCCTCCTGAGCGGTTTGAGGTAGGAGAAAGCGCGGAGGGGGACCCGGCGCAGAGCCTCACGGCAGTTTCGGCTCACCTAAATTTTATATATTAGGTTAGCCTAAATAGTACATAGAGAATCATGTCGCAGGATCGCAAGCTAAGCTCCTCAGAAGAGGAGTATCTAGAAGCCATTTACACGAGGCAGGAAGGGAGTGCCCAAGTCGCTACAACGCGAGATCTTGCGGACTGTCTCGGCGTGAAGGACGCCAGTGTCACCGAGATGCTCAAGAAACTGAGCGAAAAGGAGCTCGTGAACTACAGACCCTACCACGGCGCGACGCTCACCGAGGCGGGACTTAAGATCGCCACCAAAGTGAAACGGAAGCATCGGCTGCTTGAGCGCTTCTTGGTGGATATCTGTGGGATCGATAAACACGAGTCCCACAAGCAGGCGTGCGAGATCGAGCACGTCATTTCAGATAAGGCGATCGATAACCTCTCAACGCAACTGGGACATCCAGCAACGTGTCCCGGCGGAAGCGCCATACCCGAAGGCGAGAAAGGGGACGAAACGGAGATCTCAAAGCTGTCTGACGTGGGAAAAGGCGCGTACACGATACGGTTTCTGACCTCCCCTGAACCGGAGACGATCAGTCGTCTGTGCTCGCTTGGTCTCATCCCCGGACTCAGCGTGCGCGTACTACGCACGATCGCAAAGGGACCCCTCATCATCGAGACGAAGGATACGCAAATCGCGCTCGGCAGGGACGTCGCGGAGTCCCTTATCGTAAGCCCGGAAGGGACGGAAGCAGAAGGGCGACGAAAGCGAAGACGGAGAGGCGCACCCTCTACGGCGACCCCAGGCTAGACCGTATCATCTCTGTGATGCGCGAAGCGCAGATGCTGAACAAGGAGCGGAGCGGATAGCTCACCACGGACATGCCCGAAACGACTTCTAAAAAGAAGGACACAGCACCAAAGAGTATCGCGCTGATGGGAAACCCCTCGGCGGGGAAAAGCGCGATGTTCAGCCAGATGACGGGAGTCAACGTCGTCGTTTCCAACATCCCCCAATCAACGGTGATGGTGCAGAAGGGGCTGTCGCGCCTTGACGAGCACACCGTCATGGTGTATGATCTGCCCGGGGTCTATTCCATCACCGCTGTCACCGAAGACGAAGCGGCGACAAAGGCCTTCCTCCTGAGCGCGCCCATGGACGCCGTCATTGATATCGTTGACGCCACGCGGCTCGAACGAAACCTGTATCTGACGTTGCAGCTCCTCGAACTCGGCCTCCCCGTCGTCGTGGCCCTTAACCAGGTTGATCTGCTCAAGACGCTTGACCTTGACATCGACGTGGCTGACCTCGAACGAGAGCTCGGGGTGCAGGTCGTGCCGACCATCGCAACCCAGGGAGAAGGGGTGCACGCGGCGCTGGAAACGGCGTTTCACTACGCCGATCAGCCTTCGAAAAGGACGCATCGACAGGTGAGCTATGACGACCACGTCGAACGCGCCTTAGCAGCGATTATCCCCCTGCTTGCTGAAACGAGCATCCCAAAGCGGGGTTTTGCGGTGCGGCTCCTCGGCGGCGACAAGGACTTTGAGTCGCGCGTGGATGAGCACACGCTCGCGCGTGTCAGAGAGTTTAGGGATGAGGTAGAGCGGGCCCACGGTGAAGACGTCGCCGTTACTATCGCTCGGGGACAACACTCGACGGCCGACCTCATCGCGAGCGCCGTGCTGGTCAGGAAGGTCCACAAACCAACGCTCGGCGAGAAGTTTGGCGAGGTTTCGACGCGTCCGCGCACGGGATACCCTCTGCTCTTCGCGCTCATAGGCGGCATGCTGGCGCTTATCTTCTACGTCGGCGGTTATCTGAGCACCCTGATCACCACGTTCTTCGAGGGAATTGTATTCCCCCCGCTCTACGGAGCTGTGAACGCGCAGGTTGCCAATCCGTTCATCACGTCCGCCGTCCACTCCACTCTGCTCGCCTTAGCGGCGGCGCTCGCCATCGCCGTTCCCTACATCCTGGTCTTCTTCATTTTCCTGGCGATCCTTGAAGACGTGGGCTACCTCCCGCGCGTGGCGCTGCTGCTCGACAGGCAAGCGCACGTCATCGGTCTGCACGGCCGATCTATTATCCCCATGCTGTTTGGCTACGGCTGCAGCGTGCCCGCGATTATGGCGACACGGGCACTTCCCACGAGAAAGGAGCGGATAATCACCACCGTTCTCATCACGCTCATTCCGTGCTCGGCGCGCACCGCGATCATCCTTGGCGTCGCGGCGACCTACGCGGGAATCCAGTACGCGCTTGCCATCTACCTCATCTCATTCGTGCTCGTCATCGCCTCTGGGAGGCTGCTGCGATCAACTGTGCCGGGAAGGACGGCGGGGCTCGTGCTCGAAATTCCGCTCATCAGGAGGCCGGCGCTCGTCCCGATCCTGAAGAAGACGTGGCTGCGGATGAAGGAGTTTCTTTACGTCGCCGTGCCCCTGCTCATTGTAGGGAGTATCGTGTTCGGATGGCTGGATCTGACCGGCCTGAGTCAATTCATCGAGGCGCCGATGGCGCCGATCACCGTCGGTATTTTGGGACTCCCCTCCTTCACGGCCATCTGCATCATCTACGGGGTGCTGAGAAAGGAGATGGCCGTGGAGATGCTTGCCATCGCGTCGGGAACGTTCATATTCAGCGCAGTGATGACACCGGTTCAAATATTCGTGTTCTGCCTCGTCGTCACCCTTTATGTTCCGTGCATTGCCACGTTTGGCGTCATAGCACGGGAGCTTAACGCGCGGTGGGCTGTGGGGATCTCGATCTTCACCATCATTTTAGCGCTCATCGCTGGCGGTATTGCGTTTCGGGTGCTCACTTTCGCGCATTAGTGACGGCAGCTTCGCATCCAACATCTTTTTTGCTGTGGCGGGTAACGTAGAGCTGTGAAGCCTTCGCTCGATGATCTGATAAAGTGGTGGGGCGCCGTCGCTTTGGTGCTTATTGTGCTCAGAATATACGGAGTGCTCTAAAGTTCTGGCGTTGATCGAAGAACGGCGCCAGGCGCGTCACGGTCGATCGGCGTCAAACGCATACGCATCCATGCCCAAGTCGCCCCAGTACCAGCTGTGATGGAGGACCGTGCCGCGCGCCTCGTCTCCTGTTGCTCCAAACGCTACAAGAAGCGGCATGAAGTGATCGGGGTACGGGTGAGCACGTTCAGCGTACGGGCCACGCTCCCTATCGTCACAAGGCTGACGCGGTCGCCCCGCGTCACCGCGTCGGTCAGCCTGCCGCTGAATTCGTGGGTCCACCTATCGGTGGCCGCACCCTCGCCCAGCGACGCCGCCGCGTAGCCAAGCGGGTGGACGGCGCCACCGCTGCCGAGAATAAGAACGCCGTCATCCCGCAGCGATGAGATGGCTGCACCAAGCGCCACGTGTTGCGCGGGATCTAAGTGGCGTTGGACGGAGAGCTGCACGACGGAGACGTCCGCGTTGGGAAACATGAGCATCAACGGCACCCATGCGCCGTGGTCAAGGCCACGATGGCGGTCAAGGCGCTGATCGTAAGCACCTGCCCCTCGTGACGAACGTAGCACAGGTCTTTGATGCCGGTGATATCTACAAGAGCTTTTGGTGAGGGCACCCTCAATTTCAGTGAGGGTATCAGGCTCTGGCCGCCTGCCAGTACTTTGACCTCTAGGTTCCCTGCAAGCTCCAAAGCTTCCCCGAGGTTTTGGGTGCAAAGTAATCGAAGCTTCTGGGGTACATAGTAAAAATAACGAGCACTTCAAGCTATAAACATCTCTCCCGCCCATTTCGTCTAAATTTCTTGTTTGATTGCTGTTAAAGCCATAGTAGGACCTCGCTCACGATAGCGCCCTTTCGCGTAGCGTCACTTCGGACGCCATCATTTCTCCGTTTCATCGTGCATCGCGCGGCGCTGCGGGGGTGCAAACCCCTCGTGCGCGAGCGTTGGGGGGCGTCCTGTAGATCCACTGCCTATCTGATGGCCATACCCCTAAGACGACGAAGGATGGCTGTGAAATGTGGGTAGTCCGTCGACGCGTTGACGGATTTGACGGGTTACAAGGGCGAAGTTAAAATAGTAGATCTGAGAACTCAGAATGAAGTTCCGAGAACTCAGTATGACGTCCGACATGCAGGCGATTGAAGTCTCTCATCTGGTCAAGCAATTCGGGGCATTCACCGCCGTCAACGATATCAGTTTCTCAGTGGCGGTCGGGGAGACCTTCGGGTTTTTAGGCCCCAACGGTGCCGGCAAGACGACCACGATCCGCATGCTTACCGGGATCTCGCCGCCGACCTCGGGAATGGCGACCATATTCGGCCACGATATCGTGCGCGACACCGTTGCGGCAAGGCAATCCATGGGTATCGTCTCTGAGACCTCCAACGTATACACTGACCTGACCGGGTGGCAGAATATGATGCTCGCCGCACAGCTTTATCGCGTAAGCCGAAGCGAGCGGGATAGGAAGGCGACCGAGCTTTTGAAGCGCTTTGAGCTGTACGAACGGCGACGTGACCGCGTGCACGGGTACTCCAAGGGAATGCAGCGGCGGCTCACCATCGCCATGGGCCTGGTCAACAGCCCGCGCCTGCTCTTCCTTGATGAACCCACTTCCGGGCTCGATGTCGAGAGCAACCTCATCATCCGCGACATGATCAGCGACCTCATCCGGGGAGGGGTCAGCGTTTTCTTGACGACGCACAACATCGAGGAGGCAAACATCCTCTGCGAACGCGTGGCCATTATCGACAAGGGAGTTATCGCTGCCATCGACGCGCCCGAACGGCTGAAAAAGACGATTCAGAGCGTCCAGTCAATCGAGGCCTCCTTTGACCGCAGCTCTCCCACGCGGCTTGACGAGCTCCGTCAGCTCCCAATGGTGAACGCGGCACGCAAGGAAGGCGACAAGTTCAAGCTCTTCACCGAGGACCCGTCTGAGGTCATCGACGGCGTAATGGCATACGCTCATGCTCACAACACACGGGTGATGAGCATCACGACCCTCGGTCCGAGCCTTGAAGACGTCTTTGTCAAGTTGACCGGACTGCATCGCTCAGGTGGTGGGGTTACTGCCATCGATTAACCTTATGGGGTTCCAAGACCGGCTTTCGCGCGAGCTCGTTGCCGCGTGGGCGATTGCGAAAAAAGATGTCGCCATCTATTACCTCAGGCCTGGGACCATCGTCGGAGGCGTGCTTTTTCCTCTTTTCATGTTCCTCGCATTTACGGCAGGAAAACTTGGGACCGCCATGGCTCTCATCCCGGGGCTCATTGGCATCACGACCCTCTTCTCAGCATCATCTATCGAACCGGTATCGATCCCGATCGAACGGAGGACGAATACGTTTGACCGGCTTCTCTCCGCACCTATCTCCCTGAACGCGCTTGTGTTGGGCGAGAGCCTCAGCGGTCTTCTCTATAGCGTTGTTATCGCGCTTGTGGTGTTTGTCGCGGCGCTGCTTATCTTGGCAACGCCCATCACAAACATAATCCTCATTGTGGTGGGGATCCTTCTCAGTTCACTCTGCTTTGCGACGATGGGAACCCTTTTTGCGGCATATCCGACCGAGAGTCCAGGGGATATCATTTCGATGGTGAACGTCGTCAGGTTTCCCCTCATATTCATCTCCGGCGTCTTCATCCCTATCGCAACACTACCCGCCGTCGGGCAGATGATCGCCTATATTTCACCGCTCACGTACGCGAACGACCTCATTCAGGGCGGATACAACGGTAAAATGACGTTCCACCCGCTTGTTGATGTCGGGATGCTCGTCGTCTTCATCCTGATCTTCCAGTTAATTGCGAACTACCTGTACAGGCGATTCAACGATTGAGCGAGTCGAGCAGAGAAGGGGCCGCACACGGAGATCCGGATGAGATGTGCCTTTTGAATGTGCAATTCAGTGAATGCGCTGGCAAGCCGGAGAAGCGGGCTGAACAATGGTTCTGGATGCAACGACGCGGTCGGTTCGCCGAAACGTATCTGCCAATCGGCGTAGGAAACTGACGCATACGTCTCCAGCTTGAATCGCGCGATCTCGTAAGCACGTGGCTGTTAAGGCAGAGTCGTTTTGTACTCTGCTACGCGAGCGACTGCGCGCGGGCGCGTCAGAACGAAATCGATATAGTGACTTCTACGCCCTGATTACTGACTCTTCTGTCGCTTGGTGGAGCATGATGGTGGAAAGGAAATTCGTCTGGGCGACGCTTTCCATCGCCTCTCTCGCTACCTTCATTATCGTTATCGACTCGTTTTTCCTGAACGTCGCCATCACGACCTTGGTGCGCGACCTGCACACCACCGTAGAGGTCATCCAAGGCATCATCGCGGCGTACGCGCTCACCATGGCGTGTCTCATGCTGCTCGGCGCGAAGCTTCAGAACGTCTTGGGCAGGAAGAAGACCTTTCTCTACGGCGCATTCATCTACGGCGTGGGCACCACGATTGCCGCGTTGAGCCTCAACGCCCCCATGCTGCTTTTTGGATGGTCACTGCTGGAGGGGTGTGGGGCGGCGCTCATGTTGCCGGCGGCGGCGTTCATCTCCGGTACGTACGAGGGCGATGAGCGCGCGTTCGCATTCGGCATCTGGTTAGCCATCGGTTCGGTAGCAGCAACCGTCGGCCCTCTCTTAGGCGGCTTTCTCACGACGTTTCTGAGCTGGCGCGTCGGCTTCGGGCTTGAGGCGGTCATCGTCGTTGTGATTTTCGCGTACTCAGGACGACTCACCGAAGCGCCTCCGACCATAGGCTGGCGCGACCTCGACGTCGTGGGGTTCGCGCTCTCGGCGGCAGGCTTCTTCTTGATCGTTGCCGGGATGTTGCTGCTCAACAACCTGAGCATGTGGGGCATCGTGCCAATCCTCGTCGGTGCGGGGCCCCTCCTGCTCGCCTTCTTTGCGCTGTGGCAGCGACGCCGGATGCGTCACGGGCAAGCCCCGCTACCGACATTTCGCTCTTCAGAAAGAGCACGTACAGCGCGGGCAACATGGCGAACCTCATCCTGCGACTCGGCCTCGCGGGGACGCTCTTCATCCTCCCGGTCTTTTTGCAGGCCGTTGCCGGTTTGAGCGCCTTTATGACGGGCGTCGCATTTGTTCCACTCACCGTTGCATTGCTTGTCTTCTCACTCAGCTCGGCGCGGCTTTCGGCTCGCATAGCGCCGCGCTACCTTGTCCCCATCGGATTTCTCGTGGTCTCTCAGGCTCAATTCTGCTTCGAGGTGTGTTCAGCCTTAACACCCAGATCGTTGACATCTTCCCGGGACGATATTGATCGGCGTCGGGCTCGGGCTGTCACTAGGCCCGCTTAACAACCTCATCCTGTCATCGGCCTCGGATGTGCAACAGGCAGATGCGTCTGGCGTCGTGAATACGACAACCAACCTTGGGAACTCGTTAGGCACGGCCGTCATCGGCGTGCTGCTCTTGGTCAGCATCTACGCTGCGCTTGGCCCTGCCATCCAAAAGGCCTACCCCGGCCAGGTGACGGCGCAGGACGTCAAGGCGCAGCTTCCCGCATGGGTGAACACGCTCAAAACGACGAACTTGCAGGTCGCCAAGGGGGAGAAGAACACCGCGACGCAGATCGTTAACGACACGGTCAGCGCCGCCATGCAACACGCCGTAGACGGCATCTCGGTTTTTCTGTTTGCCGGATTTCTCGTCTCGCTTTTTATTGGTCGAGGGCGCGCCGCCTCAACGCATTAAGTCCGATTCGACTGGTTCTGGTAAGCTTGTTCATGATGGTGCTCAAGAAAAATGGCGCTCGGCGCTGACACCGATCAGATCGGCTCTACTGCGAGCAAGAGAGGGGAGGCAGATTCGCGATGCGGGCCGTGCTGACGATTCGCGCAAACATAGCTGACATAAAGAAGGATCCGGCGTCGTACGATTTCGTAATCGTCAGCCCACCTTTATGGTCACAGAACGTATCGAATCCTGTCCTGACCTCGCAACAAGAAGGGTGTAAAAACGGCGTACTCTTTTGCACGTGTCCGAAGATGAGCGACCAGGACACCATAATATAGAGTCGCTCTGCGGAGCAAACTGTTGGCGTGCTCGCCGTTAGACACACGCTCTGGAGCTACGGTCACGTTAAGACGACACACCGATTTGCGGAGAAGCAACTCCCCCTGGCTGTGATGGGGCACTGAGTTAGCGTTCAGAAGCTTCTTATGCGTTAGAGTTATCGCCGATACCCGCAAACACGCCGTCATGGGGAGCACGAAGTGCAGCTATTCCATTCTTCACTCTCCGGGATAGGCGGCACGGGACTGCTGGCGATTGTTTGGAAGGCCACAGCGTGAAGCAAAAAGTCATCAAATTGAACGACGTCACGTGCATTCTCGGGAAGACCAACGTCGGTCTGTACGAAAATCACCTAATCGACACGGCAGGTATTGACGCCTCGCTCGATCTTGAGGCGATTCTCATCACGCACGGACACGCCGATCATTTTGGGTGGGCGAGTACGCTCAAGAGACGTACGCGCGCACTCGTGGTGGCTCCGAAAGAGGACGCGTTTCTGATCGAAATTCCAGAGGTGAACGTTCGGGGTATGTTCAGCTGGGCGCGTCCACCGGTCGAGATGACGACACGATTCTTTCTTGGAGAGGCGTGCACGGTCGATCGCTACACCGAAGACTATCCTTTCGAAGGAAAGATTGCTCCGTTGCTCTTGCCGGGTCA
>Ga0326728_10024640_pt1 | contig 10877 bp, 7 predicted proteins | sample MB3enrmetagenome_FD_207602 | JGI IMG/M metagenome (GOLD analysis project Ga0326728, IMG submission 207602) | Lab enriched peat soil microbial communities from McLean, Ithaca, NY, United States - MB31MN | ecosystem: Environmental > Terrestrial > Soil > Wetlands > Peat | place: USA: New York...
GCGCATTTGCCTTCACTGGACCCGCTGCCGCCACCGTCCGCGCGCCATTTATCGATCTCGACACAGTGGATATATATTTGCCGTCCGCAAATCAAAACAAAAAGCTGAAAAATCTCGCTGCCTCCAAAGCAGAGGGTCCACCACTCCGCTTCTTAGAGCCATACGATCTTGGAGTATTCATGTATGCCAGACGATACGAAGGCATCCCGACCGTATCTGATGTCCAGGCGTATCTCGATCTAGCGGCACGCGGCGGGCGCGACCAGAAACAGGCGGACTACCTGTTCGACAACGCAATTGTGCCAATGTGGAAGGCGGCATGATTCCCGAACCACAAAAAACGTATCTGTTGGAGTTGCTCACGACGCTTGGTCCTGCCGCGGACGAATTCGTCCTGGTTGGCGGTCAGGCATTGAAGTTTGTGCTCGCAGAGGCCAGAGCGACGAGGGACTTCGATTTTCTTCTCGATGCAATTGCACTGCGGGAGAGACCCGCAAACGTCACGGAAAAACTGGCGGCGCTGGGCTATACCGTGGTTCCCGAATCGCGCAATTTTCAATTCCAGAAGCCGATCCCCGGTTCCAGCGAAGTCATGCGGATCGAATTCATGGCGCCGGACGAATTGAAGAAGGGGACTGACTTCCGCGTCTCGATTGAAAAGGGACTGCACGCGCGAGAATGCCTCGGCGGTAGCATCGCACTGCGAGAATCAGATCTGCATGAAGTGCGTGGGATGCTGCCAGACGGAACGCCAGCGCGAGCCAATCTTCGTGTCACGCGCGCCCATCCGCTTGTTCTGCTGAAGCTTCTTGCCCTCGACGACCGATACAGGAACGTGCGGGGGCCGGAACAAGCCGAACATGATCGCGAGGAAGCCAGAGTCCATGCGTCCGACATTATCGCAATTATAAATTCAGCCATAGACATCGCGGCTTTTCGAGAAGCGTTCTACAACCAATTCGCTGGAGATGCCGCGTTGGGCGTTCGTGTCACGAACCACTTGCGGACCTACTTCAGGGAAGATACGAGCCCCGGAATTTTGCTGTATGAAGAATCGCTGCGCGCCGGCGCTCCCGCTGACCGTGACACCAGAGCTCAGTTGGCAGACGAACTGCGACGTGCCTTCCATATGATGAGAGAGATTATTCCGTCCGAGACTTTCTCTGCACTGCGTATCGCAGTAGACGATATCTGTAACATTGATCAACGCCGGGCACTTGCCGAAGATCTTCTCCGCGGACTCGCGAATTCTGGAGTGTCTCTTAGTTCGGAACTTGCGATCCAGTTCTTTCCGGGAGAGGTTTTCGGCGGCGCGTTTGGTCGAGGTCAAGTCTTCCAGATCAGCGCATACCAGGAGATGCAGAAACTGAGCGAAGGCGAAAAGACGCTTCTCGCGGCCTATTGGAAGATACGCTCCGCCGTTCTGCTCCGCGACGACGATTTCAAAGTACGCTTTGGGCGAATCCTCGCGTAACTCTAAATGGGCCTCATTTCGCGGTGGCGTTGATGACATAATCTTGGACCGGCCCCCGGCGCCAGACTTGTCGCGGAACTTCTCGGCCGGTAATGCAAGAATCTCGTTCAGACATAAGGCTGTTAGTGCTTCGCTTACCGTCCTCGATCGGCTGTTTGCCTAGGCTTGAACCTTGGGACCGGTGTCACAGGGAATTCCGGGGCTGAGACTAGAGAATCGTCGATGCCTGGCCGGTCTACGGATCGTTCCTCAATGGTCTCCATGTGGGCAGGCTCCTGGGTGCGGCCGGATTCATGATTGTCCGAGAGCACTCTTGAAGGTTGCAATTCTTCTGTCTCCGCATCGACCAGCTCCTCGACCTCTTCTGTCTTGCCAAGCAGTTCCTCGTCGATCTCCGCCAGACGCTGCTCGTACTCTTTGAGCTTTGCCTCGTAGGGACTTTGATAGTCGAGTGCCGTATGCAGTTGGGCTAAGGTTGCCTCGTTTCCCTGAATGGCGGCTTCCGTTTCGAGGATCTTCGCCGGCAAGTCGCCGCCGCGGCGCAAGACTGAGGTGAGTAAGGATTGGGCTGAGGGCAACCCCATGTGGGCTTCCGGGCGCGGCACATCGAACCACTCGCCGGCCAGGTTATAGCGAACGGCCGTGATGTCCGTGATGGCGCCAAGTTCGTCTTTGATGAGGGCATCGCTGACCGCGAGCGGAATATCGAGGCCGTTGACGGTGAGCTGCGTTGTGCTGTCGAGGGTGACCGTTCGCAGGTATTCGTTGGCGTCCTTAAGCCGCAAGAATTCGAGGCCGTTGAAGCGAACCTGGAGACTGAGCAGTTTGCCTTCATCGTCCCGGCGCTCATGGGATTTGAATACTCGGTTCGCTTCCTGAAGTTGGGGCAGCCTGTCTTTGAGATGTGCGATTCGGTACTCGACGTTCAGCAGTTGCTGGCGGTTGTTGTAGTGGTCCAGCCTGTTGGAGCGGGCGAGCAGGGTCAGGTTCTTGATCTCGTACTCCAGCTTGATCTTTTCGAGCGCCAGAGGGTTGCCGGTGGCCTGGGCCTTGGCCAGAGCAAACATCTGAGGACTCAACCGCGTTTCGCCTGCAATATCCTCGATCTTTCGGCCCATCCGTCCCCCGGATTTGAACTGGGACAGGAACGTCTGCTTGCGCTCCAGGAGCTGGGCGCGTTGAAGATCGTGCGCCTTTGGCGATGCCACGTCACGCGGCTCTGAAATCATGCGGTAGAACTCCACTTCGGAGAATGTATTGCCGGAACGGCGCATTCGACCGTGGCGCTGCTCCAACTGGTCTGGCCGTTGTGGGAGATCGAGGTCGATCAGCGCCTTCAGACGCGTCTGGATGTTGACGCCGATTCCGCACTTTTCTGTTGTGCCGAGCAGGACGCGGACGCGGCCCGCGCGCATCGCCTGCTGAAGACCGAAGAACTCCCTGCCCTTCTTGTAGTCGTGAACGATGGCGATCTGCTCTCTGGGAACGCCAGCCGCGATGAGTTTGGTTTTCATGTCTGCGAAGAGATTGAAGTCGCCGCGCTGATAGCGGTCGGCAAAGACAATGACAGTGCCGCGTTCGGCTTCCGTGCGACGCAAGACATCGAGCGTCTTGCGCACCGCGGTATTCGCCTTACTGTCGGGATCGTCCGGGCAGGTTGGATCGTAGAGGCGGGCGTCGAGCGAGATTGCGCAGGCGTCGGAATCGAGTTTAAGCCAATTGTCTTCCGTTGGGTCAGGCCGGTCCGGATCGCTCATTGGAAGGCTCAGGAGTTCGCCGCGCTCCGCAATGCTCTGGAGCAAGGGTTCCTGGGCCGGGGTCACCTTGACAAGCAGGTCCTTACGGACGGCTTTGGGTAGGGTGATGTAGCCTGCTTCCTCGGCTTCGTCCTGCATCATTACGTCGGCGAACTGGGACCAGATGGACTGGAGTTCGGGAACGTTGACCGCTGATGAATCGCCATAGCCCGGAACAACGTGCGACAGACTGTCGATCCAGACCGGATGTTCCGGCTGGGGTTCGGTGGGAATGCGAGCGAAGAAGTTGCCAACGCCCATACCGGGTTCGAGAATGCGTCCGCCGGCGAACCCGAGGCGGTTTGCCGCCTCCCACATCTGGTCTACGATCTCAATGGCAGTGTAGTGGGTATTGAGAGACGTTTCCTTGACCGCATCGATTTCTTCCTCGGTGAGGATCTCGGCAAGGCGGTTGCGCTCCTCGTAGTAGCGGTAACCCTGATCCCACAATTCGCGCAATCCGCCGAAGTCGATGTACTGCGCAATCCGGTTCTGCTCCTCGGGAGTCGCGGTGCGCTGTTCGCCCTGGATGGTCTTGAGTAGCTCAAGGATGTCCAGGTTGTGCTGTATGCGGGCCTTTGGCCCGCCCTCGGCGATATGTGAGGCGACATCGTCGTTGAGGCGGAAATTCCGGCTGTTACGGAGGGGATCGAGAGGGAGAATCAGCTTGGCTGGCGCCGTCTCGGCGGGGTTGTCTGAATCGATGCCAAGGTTCAACTCAGGGGCTTTGGCATCGCTTTCTAGTGTCAGTTGACGTCTGACTCCAGCGGCGGGTAGATCAGCTCGGCCGCCAGCTCCTCCGCCTGCTTCAGTGGAAGGCCCGTCGAGCGCGCCTTGGCGAGGATCTCCCACGCCTGGGCCGCCCGTTCCTGAAGTATGAATCGAATCGTCCCCTCCAATTCCAGATCTGCTGCTTCCTTCGGGCGGTTTCGATAGAAATTCGTCTCCACCTTGGCGAGCAGGTTCTGGAAGGCCGGGAGTTTCATCAACTCCAAAATGCAGTCGGGATTGCCAGGAATGGTGCTGGATGCGCTGCTGGGAGTCATGCCTTGTCTCCTGGTTCAGTGTAGTGAAAGATTGGGATTCCTGGAAAGTGCCTGACAACTCCGGGAATAGGGACTGCTGAAAAGGCCGAACTTGTGGCATTTCAACCTCGTGGTAATGAGGGAACACGCAATTATAATATATCTATGCTATATTATCTATATGCTTTCTCGGTGTTCTGATTGTTCTCTGTAGAGAGCAAGAGGCCGCCAGTGTCTCTTGATCTGGTTTGAGAGTCGTTCATGTCCGTTTTGGGTACCTTTACTGGCGAGGTCGCTAAGGCGCTTGATGATCTATCACACTCTTTTCCCAACCTCTATCAGGAAGATGAGCGGTTTAGGTGGGCGGCGCGTGTAACAGAGAGGCATTGAAGAAGCGGCGAACTTGTATGCTCTTGCCGGATTGTCGGAGAGCTGGCGGCCGAGGAGCGGCCCGGGGATTTTGGTCACGTAACGTTGAATCATGGACGGGGTGCACAGGCACTCGCGCAATTTGCCGTTGAAGCAGCCGCAAGGGCAGGGGGTTCATAGCTGCGGCCTACGGGTCGGTCCACGAGGTCAGAGCGTCAATCGGCCTCTACGTCAAGATCTCGGCTCGTTGATGCTCCCTTGTAACCGCGCTTCGGCTCGGTGGAATATACTTCAACCGTGCTCTGGAATCACCCGCAGGCTCGATCCAGAAGGAGCCGACGCAACTTAATGATGACTGTATTGGCTCCCAAATTCCTACGGTTGTACGCGTCTGTCGTAGCAGCAGTCTTCGGAATACTCGCACTTGCAGGCTGTTCTGCAACTCTTGCCCCCACGCCTCCCATCATCATCACGCAGCCGAACAGCCAGACCATCTACATGGGTCAGACCGCGACTTTTTCGGCGGCGGCGGTAGGCACATTACCGCTCGCGTATCAATGGTATGCGAATGGAACGGCAATCGGCGGAGCTACGTCCAGCACCTACACGACACCTGCCATAACAACCCAGGGAAGTAGCTCGATTTATGTGAAAGTAATCAACGTGTATGGGTCGGCGACAAGCCAACAGGCAACCCTGACGGCGAATCCGTTGGTGCCCGTGCTAACGTTTGCCGCCATAGCCGGGCATACCTATGGGGACCCGCGGTTCGCTGTTTCCGCAACCTCTGCTTCCGCGGGCGCGGTCACCTACAGCGTATTGAGCGGCCCGGCAACGATCTCTGGCAACATCGTAACCTTGATCGGTGCAGGCACGGTGGAGCTGCAAGCAAGCCAGGCGGCCAGCGGCAACTATGCAGCGGCTTCTGCGACCACGAGATTCAGCGTGGCGGCTGAAGTTCCGACGCTTAGCTTTGCTGCCATTGCACAGCAAATCTACGGTGTCCCGCCGTTCACGGTCTCCGCAACATCTGCTTCCTCGGGTGCGGTGACCTACAGCGTATTGAACGGCCCGGCCACGATCTCCGGAAACACCGTGATGCTGACGGGCATTGGCTCCGTAACCCTCCAGGCCAATCAGACTGCCAGCGGCAATTATGCCGCGGCTACCGCGACCGCCAGCTTTAACGTGATCCATGTACCCGTGATTACTCAGCAACCCGTGAGCACGAACGCTTGCGCAGGCTCTAGTCCGACCTTCACCATCGCAGCCAACTATGCCAGCAGCTATGCGTGGTACAACAGCGGCGGATCGCCGGTGGGGACAGGCACTACCCTCACTTTTCCTGCAGTCAGCAGTTCCAACGACGGTGGTTACTACTCCGTGGTCAGCAACTCTTATGGCAGCGTGACCTCCAACACGGCGATTCTCAATGTACTCACGGGGAGCGCACCGAGCATTACCAGCAATCCCACGTCGGAGAGTGTTTATGTGGGCCAGACGGCGACCTTCGCAGTCTCTGCCAACGGCACCGGCACACTCAGCTATCAGTGGTACAAGAATGGCACGGCGATCAGCGGCGCCAATTCCAGCACCTATACCACCGGGACGCTGGCCACTGCCGACGATGGATCCACCTTCTATGCCACGGTGGCTGATGGAGACTGCACCGGCACCACCCTCACTAGCGCCACGGCCACGCTGACCGTGACCAATGAGGATACCGCCGTTCCTCCCACGATCGTCGTCCAGCCCGCCGGCCAGACTGCCCCCGTGAATGGAACCGCAACCTTCACTGTCGTGGCCACGGGATCAGGCACGCTTACGTATCAGTGGTATGTGGTTCCCTATTCCGCCAACCAAAGCCTGACCCCCGGAACCATCATCCCCGGCGCAACCGGCAGCAGCTACACCACCAACACAACGGCGCAGAGCGATGATGGAGATGAATACTATGTGATGGTGATGAATGCCTATGGCTCGGCCGTATCGGAGCGCGCCGGGCTTGCGGTTGGCTCAGGCATCAGTATTCAGATTGTCGGGCAGCCGCAGTCAGAATTTATAGCGGCCAACACGCTGGCCAGCTTTAGCGTGACCGCGGAGTGCAACGGATGCATCCCGGCTTACCAGTGGTATTGGTTTGCTCCGGGAGCCACCAAGGCTACGGCGTTGACGAACGGCGCGGTATCGAGCGGCAGCCTTTCTGGGGCGATCGTTTCCGGAGCGACAACTTCTTCCGTGACTCTCGATCATGTGCCCGCCACTGCTTCCGGCTCCATCTTCTATGTGATCATCACCAGTACCAGCGACGGCAGTACACCCATCAGCGGAACCAACCCGTTGACTAGCAATACGGCCGGGTTGTTCGTGGGTTCTCTCGGTACGATCGGCAACCCTCTTCCCGGAGAGGGCCTCTGCAACAACAGCGCAACCGGCGTCAACTGGGTGCTGAACGGAAATAAGCCCGGGAATGTTCCCGGCGACGTACCCTTCCAGGACCTGTCAGCCTGCACCCTGCAATTGACCAACAACCTCGGAAGCGAGCATGCCTCCGTCTACTGGCCCACGCCCATCTCCACGGCAAAGTTCACCGTCAGCTTTACGGTGGCCCTCATTAGTAGCGGAACACCGGCAGACGGCTTCGCCATGATTCTTGCCAATCCATCGCAAGGAGCCACGACGGCAACGCTGGGCCGGACAGGCGAGGGATTGGGCGCTGCGGAGGTACCGGGATTCGTGCTGGGCTTTGATACCTACCAGAATTGCAATGACAATGCCGGACCCCTGACCAACACCTGCAAACAGAACGCCGACAACGGGGCCGCCGACCCGATTACAGTTCCCTACATGGCCGTGGGCCAGGGGGCAGCCAGTCTCTGGGAGAATCCCTGGACCAACGTGAATGGCTACCTCGATACGCAAAACAGCAGCGACTATACAGCCGCAGAATTCGCCAATGCGACCCACGCGTATGTGGTGACCGTGGTGAACGGCGCCATGACGGTCACCATGGATGGTCAGCAATTATTCACCGGCACCGTATCGTTGCCGCCGGTTGCCTACTTCGGCTTCACCGGCTCCACGGGGTCGTTCATGGAGTCGGTGACCGTTTCCAATCTCACCGCTACGATCAGCAGCCCGCATTGATGCCTTTGAACCTGGTGGTGATGTCACTTTCTGTGGCGTTCCGGCGAAGAAGTGGGGTGAACCCCTTCGTTGAGACAGTGTTTCACTGCTACACCAGCAGTGTTTGTCAAGAGTGAACCCTTCACTTGAGATGGTTTCTGGTTGGGATAGGTTGATACGTCACGATGTTGATAGCGGTTCGCTTCGCGAGGCGCCGTATCTGTAGTGTGTTCCTTCGCGAAACGCGAATTCCTCTTCCATCTCGGGCGTCAGCTGCACGCCGAGCCCCGCGGACTGCGGCAAGGCGAGCGAACCATCCCGCAGCTTCCATGGCTCTATCAGCACTGCGTCTCGCAGCGGGTTGTAGACACTGCTCATTTCCAGGTAGCGGCAGCTCGGCGTCGCAAACGCAGCATGATAGTTCGCCATATGCCCGACTCCGCCGCACCACGCATGAACGGCCAATTCCATCCCCGCAGCTTCTGCCAGCATTCCTGTACGAACAAAATTCTTCATGCCCCCGATCACTGAGGAATCCGGCTGCAAAATATCCAAAGCCCCCGCGCGGATATAGCGGTTCGCTTCCATCACCGTTGTCGCTGTCTCTGCGCCCGCGATGGGGATCGAGGTCGAGCGCCGCAGCTCGCGCAGCCCATCCAGGTCGTCCGGAGGCAGCGGCTCTTCGAGCCACAGCAGGTTGAACGGCTCCAACATCGCCGCATACCTTTTGGCCTCCTTCAGCGTCCAGGGTCGCAACGCGTTGCTTTGCACCGCATCCACAGCCAGCCCCAGCTTGCCATCCAGTGCTTCATGGCACCGCGCCACCTTGCTCAGGACCTGCTGCTCGTTCAGATTGATCACCCTGATTTTCACTGCGGAGTAGCCTGCTGCCACATAGGACTTCATTTCGCGCCGCAGATCGGCATCGGGCTTGTCGCTGCCACCGCTGGCATACACGGGCAGGGCAGCCGCGGTCTGTCCTCCGAGCAGCTCATAAACGGGTAGCCCTGCGGCTTTGCCTTCGATATCGAACAACGCCATTTCCATCGCGCCGATAACGCCTTGCACCAATCCCGTGCGTCCCCAGTAGCGAATGGCTTGCTGCACCCGCCGCATACAGCTCTCAATATCGAGCGGCGAAGTTCCAACCAGCAATTCCGCGGTCTGGATCACAATCTCGCGCACCACCAGTGGGGCATACGATCCCGCAAATGGCTCTCCCAACCCATAGATACCTTCATCTGTCTCAACCTTCACCAGTGCCGCAGCACGATAACCCGACGCGAGGCTTTGTACACGTTCGGCATCGCCCTCTGTTGCATAGGGCGCACTCAACAAAATGCATCGCACAGCGCTGATTTTCATGCACACTCACTTTCGTCAATCTTCCAGACCACCGCACGGACTGAGCAACTGCTCTCTCGGCTCTCGCCGCCCCGCGACCACAATCGTTCCGCACCTCAAAGAAGCGCCTGTCCCAAATTCATGGGCGGTTAAGCTCGATGCATCATGTGGACCGTCGCTTTATTCTGTTTAAACATCCCTTCTTGATCCATAAATCTGTCGATGCACATCATTCCCATCATGTCCGGCTCGTTGGCGCATTCGTTCTAAAGTAACTGTTTCCGGCCCAATGCCAGCCGACATCGTTCCAGAGTGTGAAGAGCGGCTCGCCATAGTTCGACAAGGTAGCGCCCGTAAGCCCCATCGCTGCTACAACTCGCAGAGCATCGGCGTTGTAGCGCTTGTACCACTCCCAATCGACCTTCGGGCTGTCGGGCCAGAAACACGGGCCGTATGCCTCTGTGACAATTGCTTGCAGTTGCTTCCCCGATGCCAGCGTCGTATGTTCGAGCGCGGTTTTGAAGTATTTTCTTACGCTCTCGAGCATGGCGGAGTAGTGTTTCTGGCAAGCTCTGTCCCATGCGCCCGAATATGCTGCCAGATCGCATTTCTCAAAGTCTTGAAAAACGCCGAACGGAGCGCCGGGACCTGCTTTTTGAAAGGCGCGCTTGTCGTCGTCATCGAGGATTACTTCTGGCATGAAGTGGATGTCGACCACGTCGTAGGTATCTGTGAGACGAGCAGCATAATTCTCCGCACCAAGCGAGGAGTAGGACAGAGGAATCTGATGGGCGCGCCCATGTAATCATTCAGCCTGCGGTAAATCGCGTCTAATTCTGCCGCGGTTTCAAGCTTCGTCTCCCCTTCATTCTTCGGATTGTGCCCAAGCGCGATCACCGATTCGACACTCCGGCCTCCAAAATGCGGTACTTCGTTCATGGGAGCGATCCATACAGCACGCTCAAGAACGCCATCGTCGCGCATCAGTTTCAGCGCCTTTACCCATGTCTCGCCATATGCAGTAAAAGCCCCTTCTTCGTTATCTTGCGAGATCGTGGTAACGGCCTTGCCGCCGATAAGGTCGCTGGGAGCGCCAGATTTCTCGGCAAATGACGGGTGCGCGGCGCGAAACATATGCGCCTTGTCCCATGAATCCAGGCCCAGCCAAATGTCATACTTCCGGCAAAGTCTGGCTAAGTTGGCGACTTCCGTGCGTACGCTGCATGTGTGTTCCGCCGCATTCTCTCCCCATTGAGGCAGGTTTACGCCCGGAACCCAATTCCTTTGGGGAAACGTGGACTCGCGTTCCAGGAGGCGCGAGGGAAAGCAATCCACTCGTAATGCGTTATAGCCCCGCTCCGCCGCCTCGGCCACTCGCCGTTCGAGATCGTCGTAAGGACCACCGGGATAGCGGGAGATCAGCCAGGAGAAGTCCCACATGGCAATTGAGAGTCGCGTGGATTTCCCCAGGTAACTCCACATCGGTGCAGTTTCAGATGGATGATCCTGTGGCTCGGCACTCTGCATTCCGAACGCGAGGGGAACGGCAAGAGTAGCTCCCTTCAAAAAGGTGCGCCGTGTGGGGTTGCGTAAATCAGTCATATCAGCCTTTCAGATTTCCAAGGAAGATCGTAAGTGCGAAAGACTTTGGACACTTCCAGAACTCGCCGCCGTGGTTCCATGGCTTAGCGCGCTGATGACGGCGGCTTAGCCGTGTAGTCAACCTGAAGAACCAGGATCTCA
>Ga0326728_10024641_pt1 | contig 10877 bp, 10 predicted proteins | sample MB3enrmetagenome_FD_207602 | JGI IMG/M metagenome (GOLD analysis project Ga0326728, IMG submission 207602) | Lab enriched peat soil microbial communities from McLean, Ithaca, NY, United States - MB31MN | ecosystem: Environmental > Terrestrial > Soil > Wetlands > Peat | place: USA: New York...
CACACTGCTGTTGGTCTCCTTCCGGACATAAAGTCTTAGCCTTCCTCGCTCCCCTGCGTCCGAGTGGCGAATGAACTGCTATGGATGGCCTGGAGATTCGCCGTTGCGCTTCCAACTGCATCCAGGCCGATGGGCCTGCTTCCAAATGCGGCAACGGCGCATCGCTAACAGGCTTGGCCATTTGCAAACAATGCTCATTCACCAGGACTGGACATTTGCCCAGTTCCGCCGGCCGATATCGAAGGCTAACATTCGGAGTAGCGCTGCGCTGAGAAATCAATGAGCGGCCGACCAGAGGAGTGTGTTTCATCGCCGGAGCGGACCGCAGCGGTCCTTGCAGTCAGTCCTTCGCCCGCTGAGCGCGTTCGACTTCGAAAGATCCTCTCCCAGGAAAACTGGCGACTGCATGAGGCCTCAGACTGCTGTGAAGTTTTGGTGTTGTCGCGCGACCAGAGTGTTCCGGTGCTCCTCTGCGAACGTGATCACGTTGACGGCAACTGGGAGGACCTCTTGAACACCACGGCGAGCCTGCCGGCTCCGCCGAATCTTATTGTGTTCTCTCGTCTGGCCGACGAATCCCTCTGGGCGAAGGTGCTGAATGTGGGTGGATTCGACGTGCTGATAGCGCCTTTCGAGCCGGAGGAGATCTTGCGAGTTACCTTCGCTGCCTGGAGCCGCTGGCAATGCGACTTTGGTGCGAGCACCGTCAAAAAGCGGAGGCTGCAGACCGCGCAGTTGTATCCGCTGGAAAATGTTGTCGCACAGCCCGGTCGGACGGCCGGGATCTTAACGTGAGTGGTTGAATGATCTATCTAGCGGGAACGTACCGTAGAGAACGCCGGCATGACGGAGCAAGGGAAAGGTGGTAGAGCCATGATCGAGAAACCAACACACAGCGAGCAGCCAGAGTTGCCTGCAGATGAACAGGTTAGACCCGTCGGAAGTAACCGCATTGTCGGGCGATGGCGTACGCTGAAACTCATCATTCTTGCAGCCGTCGTCCTCATTGCTCTCCTGGCCGTCATCTCCGGCTTGATACAGAAGGGGCTGTGGATGGGGCAACTGGGCTACTCCGGCGTCTTCTGGACACTCCTGTCCCTGCGGTGGGGGCTGTTTTGCGCGGCTTTCGCTGTCGCGCTTCTTTACCTCTGGATCAATCTTCGCCTGGCGGCGAAAAACGGCGCCACTTTTCATGCGGGTCACTTGACCAGCGAGTCTACCATTTCTGCGAACCTCGGTTTTCAGATCTCTCCCGTGGTTTTGAAAATAGCTATGGGCACGATCGCTGCTGTCGCCGCTCTGATCTTTGCTCTGATCTTCTATGGCCAATGGGATACGTATCTCCGATTCCGATACGGCGGATCCTTTGAGTTGTCCGATCCTCTCTTTGGAGTCGGTGTCGGTTTTTATCTGTTTCGTCTTCCCTTTTACGAACTTTTGCAGGGCAGCCTGGTCGCATTGGCGCTGATTACCCTCCTGGCCGTTCTGGTCTTCTACGCGTATTTCGGGTCACTACGGTTCGGCCGCAGCGGACAGATGGATGGCCGGAGCGCGAAGGCCGCTCCGCATCTGTCCACTCTGTTCTTTGTCCTGGTCGGCAGTTTTGGATGGGGGTTTTGCCTAGACCACTACGAACTCCTCTACTCCACTCAGGGAGTAGTTTACGGAGCCGGTTATACGGCGGATCATGTGACTCGCATCGCCTACTGGATCATGGTCGGCGCGGCGGCGGCGCTATGCGCGCTGCTGGCGCTTAATATCTTCCGGCCGCGATTCAGAGCGGTGGTGATTGGATCCGGAGTTTACGTTGGCTTGTATATCGTCGCCGTTTGGCTGGCGCCAGCTCTTTTTCAGAGGTTCATGGTGCAGCCGAACGAGCTGGCCCGCGAAACTCCGTATCTCACGAACAACATAGAATTCACCCGAAAAGCCTACAGCCTCGACACGATTCAGGAAACATCCTACCCGGCGCTGGCCGACCTGACGCCCGAGGTGATTGCGAGAAATGAAGACACGATCCAGAACATCCGTCTCTGGGACTACCGCCCATTGCTTCAGATGTACCAACAAGCCCAGGAGATACGGCTCTATTATCAGTTTTACGGGGTTGATGTGGACCGCTACCACCTGCCGGACGGATATCACCAGGTGATGCTTTCGACCCGCGAGCTCTCCCCGGAGCTTCCCGCGGAAGCCCAAACCTGGGTTAACCAAAGGTTGCAGTTCACGCATGGTTATGGCTTGGTCATGAGTTTCGTCTCGAAGACTATGGGGGGTGGCTTTCCGCAGTACGTTCTTGAGAATATCCCGCCCGAATCAGCCTACGGTCTGAATATAAACCAGCCTTCCATCTACTATGGCGAATCCATGCCCGGATATCGAATTGTCGCCACCGGAGTTAAAGAGTTCGACTACCCCAAGGGGAATCAGAATGTCTACACCAGTTACGCCGGAACCGGAGGCATCCCGCTGGACAGCTTGTGGAAGCGACTTTTGTTCGCCTGGACTCAGGCGGATGTCAACATACTGTTTACGTCCTATCTTCAGCCGGAAAGCAAGATTCAGATCTGGAGGCGCGTTCAGGAGCGCGTTCGGCAGATCGCTCCGTTCTTAGGCCTCGACCAGGACCCCTACGCCGTGGTGAGCGAGGCCAAACTGTACTGGATCCAGGATGCTTACACCTTTTCGGATCATTATCCCTACTCCAGCCCTCACGCCGCGGCCTTTGAGCAAGGGCTGAACTACATTCGCAACTCCGTCAAGGTGGTTGTGGACATGTATGACGGAACCGTCCGGTTCTACGCGATGGATCCGAACGACCCCGTTCTGGCGGTTTACCGGCGTGCGTTTCCGGGCGTATTCCAAGACCTGAATCAGCTTTCGGCAGATCTGAAAATGCATCTGCGGTATCCGGAGGATCTCTTCTCCATCCAGGCCGACCAGTACACAACATTCCATATGACGGTTCCGCAGGTCTACTATAACCGGGAGGACCTCTGGGTGCTTCCCAACGAGACGTACGCAGGCAAGGTCGCGCCCATGGAGTCCTATTACATCCTGATGAAACTCCCCGGAAGCAGCCAGCTCGAGTACCTCCTCATGACTCCTTTCACGCCTCAGAAGCGAAATAACATGATCTCCTGGTTAGCCGCCAGGTGCGATTTCCCCGAATACGGGAAGATGCTCTTTTACGAACTTCCCAAGGAGAAGCTGATCTACGGACCGATGCAAATCGAGGCGATGATCGATCAGAACACTATGATCGCCCAGCAACTGACCCTCTGGGACCAAAAAGGGTCGAGAGTCATTCGCGGAAACCTGATCGCGGTACCGATCGAGAACTCCTTTCTCTATGTGGTGCCGCTGTACCTCACGGCCGCGGGCACGGACTTCCCCCAACTCAAGCGCGTGATCGTGATTTCGGGGGACAAAGTGGCGATGGAGCCTACCCTCGATGAGGCAATCCAAGCCGTCTTCGGCACGCAACAACCTCAGAATGCCGCGCAAGCTCCCCGCGGGCAACCGGACTTGGGCCAGGCGAAGGCGCAATTCGATGATGCCCAGAAGGCAATGCAGCAGGGAAACTGGGGAGACTTCGGCAAGGCGATGGACGCGCTCAAGCGCTTGCTGAACGGGCCGGCAAAATAGGGGTTCAACGACGACAGCAGGGGATTTAAAGCGGCGCTGTCAAGCGAAGTGGCAAAAAAGGAGGTAGCGGTGGAACGGGAACAATTGCCAGAGTTCAAGAAGATTCTGGAAACCGAACAGGCAGGCGCCGGCCGGGCGCCGCTGCAAAACCGGCAGAACGTCGGCATCGAGAAAATCGCCGACGTGCTGGAAGAAATCTGGCACACCGCAGACCGCGAACTCCCCATAGCCAACCTCAGCACCCACTCGGGCTTACTCCGCAGCATCAGAGCTGCGCTGGTCCTTATTAAAGACGTCGCATTCGGGACCTGTCTCTGCTGCAAAACGACGATCGGACTGAGGCGTGTGAGGGCATTGCCCTGGACTCCTTTGTGCATTCGATGCCAGGAAGCAGCCGATCGCAATGATGCGGAGGTTCTCAGAAGCCGTTCACGAGAATCGCGCCAGTGCCGCCGGATCTCACGCGGAAATGCAACGAAATCGATTTGGAAAGAAAGGAACGGAAGTCATGTTGGAAACGAACTCGGTAGTAGCCATTTATGAAACCCACTCCCAGGCAGAGGAAGCGGTGAAGGAACTGCAGAGGTCTGGGTTTGACATGAAGAAAATGTCCATCGTCGGCAAGGATTATCATACCGACGAGCACGTCGTCGGATACTATAACACCGGCGACCGCATGAAGTACTGGGGCAAGCAAGGGGCCTTCTGGGGAGGACTCTGGGGCATGTTGTTCGGCGCCTTCTTCATCATTCCAGGCCTCGGGCCGATATTAGTAGCCGGCCCGTTGGTCGCCTGGATCGTCGGCGCCTTGGAAGGCGCCGTCGTGGTGGGGGGATTGAGCGCGCTCGGCGCGGGGTTGTACAGCATTGGCATCCCCAAAGACAGCGTCGTGAAATACGAGGCGGCGCTCAAGTCCGACAAGTTTCTCCTTCTGGCCCATGGCACGGCGGACGAGGTGGCCAAGGCCAGGGACATCCTGCAGACGACGCAAGCAACGGAGGTTGCAGTGCACGCGCCTCAACGCGGGCAACTTGCCGAGAGCGGCAGATAGCATTACCAACCCTGAAAAAAGCGGAACCTATAAGGAGAAATATCGTGAAGAACAACTTGTTGATCGTTTCGGTAGCGGGCCTGGGTTTGGTCCTGCCCGCTCTGGCGTCGGATCGCGATGATGACATTGGGCGTGTGCAAAAAGCGACCCAGGTCTTCCAGGAAATCATGAGAACGCCTGACAAGGGCATTCCCCGAGACCTGCTGGAAAAGGCGAAATGCGTCGCCATCATTCCAGGAGAGGAGAAGGCAGCCTTCATATTCGGCGGCAACTACGGCAAGGGATTGGCTACCTGCCGCACTGAGAATGGCTGGAGTGCTCCGATGTTTGTGGCTGTCGGAGGCGGGAGCGTCGGCTTCCAGATTGGTGCCTCTTTCACCGACGTGGTGTTGCTGTTTATGAACGACCATGCTTTGCAAAGCCTGCTGAGTGACAAATTCAAGATCGGCGCCGACGTGACCGTGGCAGCAGGGCCGGTGGGGAGACAGGCATCCGCCAGCACGGACGCGAAGCTCAATGCGGAGATCCTGAGCTATTCGCGCAGCAAAGGTGTTTTTGCCGGGGCCAGCGTGGATGGCGCCGTCGTGCAGGCCGACCACAGCGGAGACAAAGCCATGTACGGCTCCGATGTCACCCACCAGGAAATCCTCCACGGCAAAGTTGCGGTTCCTGAGTCGGCGCGGAGACTGCTGGCGGACCTTGCCAAGTACCCCGCACACCGTTGAAACCGGCGCTGGAAGGCAGCTCTGATGTGGAGTTATTCGAGTACGACGACCCCTAAGGGACGAAGGTCACCCCGTGCATTGCCGCCAATAAGGCGCCGAACGTGTGGGCCTGCCTGATCCACGAGTGTTTCTCAGCCCACCAGAGAGTCGAGGACGACGACATGAATGTGATCTGCCTCGGGGGCCACGTCGTCGGGAATGCCGTCGCGTGGGAGTTGGTAAGAACATTTCTGCCGGCAGGATTCAGGGGCGCCGAGCGTCACCGGCGCCGTCTCGCTAAGGTCGCAAGTTTGGAAGACACGGAGGAAATGTCATGAGCGTGAATCCTTTGAAGGAATTGGGAGCCCTTGGTCAATCCCTATGGCTGGACTATATCCGGCGAGATCTGATCGGCAGCGGAAAACTTCGACGTTTGATCGAGGAGGATGGATTACGGGGGATGACGTCGAACCCGTCCATTTTTGAGAAAGCGATTGCGGACAGTCATGATTACGACGAAGACATTCGTGCCATCGCGTTTAGCGGAAAAGGCGCCGAGACAATCTACGAAACCCTCAGCCAGCGCGACGTGGAGGACGCTGCCGACGAGTTCCGGCCTCTCTACGACCGGACTGATGGCAAAGATGGATATGTCAGTCTGGAAGTCAATCCGCACCTGGCGCACGACAGTAAGGGTACGATTGACGAAGCCCGCCGGCTGTGGGCCGCGCTGGACCGGCCGAATGTCCTCATCAAGGTGCCGGCTACGGCCAATGGGCTACCAGCCATCCAGCAACTAGTTAGTGAAGGCATCAGCGTGAACGTGACGCTGCTGTTTGGATTGCCGCGGTACGCCCAAGTGGCGGAAGCCTATATCGCTGGCCTCGAAGCGCGCGCGGCCCAGGGGCAGCCCTTGAAGCATTTAGCCTCGGTGGCCAGCTTTTTTGTAAGCCGCATTGATGCGCTAGTCGATCCGCTGCTGGAAAAACTCATTGCAGAAGGCTGCAAGGAGTCAGACTTGGCCAGAAAGGCTCACGGGCAAATCGCCATCGCCAGCGCGAAGATGGCGTATCAAAACTACAAAGAGATCTTTGCCGGCGACCGGTTTAGAAAGCTGGCTACCAGAGGCGCTCGAGTCCAGCGTCTGCTCTGGGCCAGCACCGGCACCAAAAACCCCGACTACAGTGACGTGAAATACGTTGAGGCTCTCATCGGACCGGATACGGTCAATACGGTGCCGTTCGAAACCCTCAATGCCTATCGCGACCATGGAGAGCCCAAGCCCCGGCTCGAACATGATGTTAAAGAAGCCCACTGGCTATTGGAGCAGCTGCCGGAACTGGGTATCGGCATCGACAATGTGACTCAGCGGCTTGAGGACGAAGGAGTCGAGAAATTCATCAAGCCATTCGACAAACTGATGGAGACCGTCGCGCAGAGGTCAGCACGGCATTTGACGGGACAAGCATGAAAGTAAGTCCATATGCGGGAAAGCCGGCTGAAGCTTCGATGCTGGTGAACGTGCCACGGCTCGTTACGGCCTACTATGCGGAGCAGCCTGACCCTTCAGGAACTGAGGATATCTACAAGATCTACGCGGAGAGCTTCCGGGGAGCGGATCATCTGCGCCGCATCGGCTCGCTGCGCTTCGGCGACTTGCGGGTCGAAACCAATGCGGACCACCACGTGTTTCAGGTCGAAATCTATCTGAACAATCTCGATCCGAATGCGGCGCGAGTTGAGCTTTATGCGGACGGAATCGGCGGTAGCGATCCCGTTCGGGTGGAAATGAAGTGCGGGCAACCACACCCTGACGCATCCGGCCGGTCCGTCTATCACGCTACGGTACCCACTACACGTCCAGCGACCGACTACACGGCGCGAGTGGTGCCTCAGCGATCCGGGGTGGCGGTTCCGTTGGAATCCGCTCAAATCCTATGGCAACGCTGATGAAAACGGCTCAATGGGAGGTGGACCGACGGATGGAGGCCAAATGAAAGGCGCGATCCCAGTCACCACGTTGTTTCTAGATATCGGCGGTGTCCTGCTCAACAACGGGTGGGATCATATTGCCCGCAGACGTGTGGCGAAGCACTTCATGCTGAAGTGGGCCGAGATGGAGGAGCGGCATGCCCTGACCTTCGAAACCCACGAGGAAGGAAAGCTCGCGTTCGAAGAATATTTGGGGCGGGTCGTCTTCTACCAAAAACGACCGTTCACCCGGGCTCAGTTTCGTCGTTTCATGTGCGCGCAATCGCAACCTTACCCCGAGATGATCGAGTTGTTCGCTCAGCTCAAGACCCGGCATCGGCTGAAGATCGCCGTCGTCAGCAACGAGGCGCGCGAAGTGAATGCTTACCGGATCCGCAAGTTTAAGCTGGGCGGGTTCGTGGATTTCTTTATCTCTTCTTGCTTCGTCCACATCCGCAAGCCCGACGCGGACATCTTTCGGCTTGCGCTGGACATCGCCCAGGCGTCGGCCCGGCAGGTAGTGTATATCGAAAACACGCCGATGTTCGTCCAAATCGCGGAAGGTTTGGGGATTCGAAGCATACTTCACACGGATTACAAGTCCACCTGCGCGAAACTGGCATCGTTCGGATTGGCGCACGAGGGAGCCCTGCATGAAACCCGCTAGCCCGTGCATCCTGACCATCAACGGTGGCTCGTCGAGCATCAAGTTCGCGCTCTACCAGGCCGGCGAACCGCTGAAGCGGGGACTTCATGGAGCGGTGGATCGCATCGGCATGAGCGGGACGAATCTGACGTTCCATGCCCCGACCGCGAATCGGCAGGACAGCCGCAGCCTCGACGCCTCCGATCACAAATCGGCAGCGGAGTTTCTGATGGATTGGCTCGATGAGCAGGATGGTTTCGAAACGGTCCGGGCGATAGGGCACCGTGTGGTCCACGGCATGCAACACACCGCGCCCGAGTTGGTCACCCAGGAATTGCTGGGCGAATTGCATCGCATCAGCCCCTACGACCCCGACCATCTGCCCTGCGAGATCGAACTGATCGAGATGTTTCGCCAGCGTCATCCGAAGCTGCCCCAGGTGGCCTGCTTTGACACCGCGTTCCACCGCACAATGCCGCGGGTTGCCAAACTGCTTGCCATCCCGCGCCGCTACGACGCGAAGGGAGTGCAACGTTACGGTTTCCACGGTTTGTCCTATGCCTACCTGATGGAAGAACTCGCGCGCCTGGGCGACCCGGCTGCCGCGACTGGCCGCGTCATCCTCGCTCATCTGGGCAACGGCGCGAGCACGGCGGCCGTACGTGACGGCAAGAGCATTGACACCAGCATGGGCTTCACTCCGACGGCGGGCTTGGTGATGAGCACCCGTTCCGGCGATTTGGACCCTGGCTTGGCGCCGTATCTGGGGCGCACCGAGCACATGACCACAAAACAGTTTTACGAAATGGTCAACCACAAATCGGGCCTGCTCGGAGTTTCGGAGATCAGTTCCGACATGCGAGACTTGCTCGCCCAGGAAGCCCATGATATCCGAGCCGCGGAAGCCGTGGCGCTGTTCTGTTATCAGGCAAAAAAGTGGATCGGATCCTTCGCCGCTGCACTCGGTGGCTTGGATACGCTCGTGTTCGCCGGAGGAATCGGCGAAAATGCGCCCCTCGTCCGCGCGCGCATCTGCGACGGACTGGGCTTCCTCGGCATCGCGCTGAGTCAGTCGCGCAATGCGGAGACTGCGGCAGTGATTTCTACGGACGCCAGCCGGGCCACGGTTCGCGTCATTCGAACGGACGAGGATCTGATGATTGCGCGATCGGTGTCCAGCATGCTCGAGACCGACGCGAGAAACGGAAAGGATTGATCATGAAAACCAACACAGTTACATCGGAACAGCTTCACAAGAACCCCGACGCGATCGACGCTAAGGACTTAACCACAAAGACCAACACACTCACGCCGGAACTGCTCCACATGATGAACGCCTATTGGCGTGCCGCCAACTATCTGTCAGTCGGCCAGATTTATCTTTACGACAATCCGCTGCTGAAGGAGCCACTGAAACTCTCTCACGTGAAGCCCCTGGTGGTTGGCCATTGGGGCACCACGCCGGGCCAGAACTTCATCTACGTGCACTTGAACCGGGTAATCAAAAAGTATGACCTAGACATGTTCTACATAGCCGGTCCCGGTCACGGCGGCCCGGCGATTGTCGGCAACGTTTACCTGGAAGGCACCTGGAGCGAGATCTACCCCAATGTCACCCAGGATGAGGCCGGCCTCAAGAAGCTGTTCATGCAATTCTCTTTCCCCGGAGGGATTTCCAGCCACGTGGCGCCGACCACGCCGGGGTCGATTCACGAAGGCGGCGAACTGGGGTATTCGGTCAGCCATGCCTTCGGGGCGGCATTCGACAATCCCGGTCTGATCGTCGCATGCGTTGTCGGCGACGGTGAAGCGGAAACGGGGCCCTTGGCCACCGCATGGCAGTCCAACAAGTTTCTCGACCCCATCACCGACGGAGCCGTACTTCCGATCCTGCACCTCAATGGCTATAAGATCAGCAACCCGACCGTCCTGTCACGGATCGAGCATGAGGAACTGGAGCAGTTCTTCCGAGGCTGCGGCTGGGAGCCTTGTTTTGTGGAAGGCGATGACCCGGAGACGATGCATCAACTCATGGCCGCCACCTTAGACAATGCCATCGAGCGAATCCGCGAAATTCAGAGCAACGCAAGAAAGAACAACGATACGACTCGGCCGCGCTGGCCCATGATCGTCCTGAGATCGCCTAAGGGCTGGACGGGACCGAAAGTAATCGACGGCTTGCAAATCGAGGGCACCTTCCGAGCTCACCAAGTGCCGATTCTGGTGGATTCCGGGCACCCCGACCACGTCGAAGATCTGGAAAGCTGGATGAAGAGCTACAAGGCCGAGGAACTATTCGATGAAAATGGCCGTCTGATGCCGGAATTGGCCGAGCTGGCGCCGAAGGGCAACCGGCGGATGGGCGCCAATCCCCACGCCAACGGCGGCATTCTGCTGCGCGACTTACGCATGCCGGACTTTCACACCCATGCCGTAAGTGTGCCTTCACCCGGCGCTGTTGCCGGCCAGGATACGCTCGTGCTGGGGAAGTTCCTGCGTGACGTAGCCAAGCTGAATCAGGATCAACGTAATTTTCGTGTCTTTGGTCCCGATGAGACACTCTCGAATCTCCTGGGAGCGGTCTTTGAAGTCACTAATCGTCAGTGGGACGCGCGGGAAGTGAAGAATGATGAGTTCCTGGCGCCGAGCGGACGGGTCCTCGACTCGATGCTGAGCGAACACCAGTGTGAGGGTTGGTTGGAAGGATATCTTCTGACCGGACGGCACGGGCTGTTCAACAGCTATGAGGCTTTTATTCGCATCGTCGACTCGATGTTCAGCCAGCACGCCAAGTGGCTGAAGGTATGTCTGGAACTGCCCTGGCGGCGGAAGATATCGTCGCTGAACTATCTGCTCG
>Ga0326728_10024643_pt1 | contig 10876 bp, 8 predicted proteins | sample MB3enrmetagenome_FD_207602 | JGI IMG/M metagenome (GOLD analysis project Ga0326728, IMG submission 207602) | Lab enriched peat soil microbial communities from McLean, Ithaca, NY, United States - MB31MN | ecosystem: Environmental > Terrestrial > Soil > Wetlands > Peat | place: USA: New York...
ACTGTCCCCTCAAATTCAAGTTCGGCCATTACCTTAGAATCCCCACAGGACCCCAGGCTGCCCTCACCTTTGGAAACATCATGCACCGTTCGGTAAGGCACTACTTCGAGTTGCGGGCCAAGGGAGAAGCTGGTTTTGAGGCGGTCAAGGGTTTTTACGAGTCCTCTTGGAAGGATAGCGGATTCGAAGACGAATACCAGGAGCAGGCCTACAAGCAAGCCGGGCTGGAACAATTGCGCGCTTTTGTGGAAAAGCAGGAAAGCAGTGAAACGCTGCCCTTGAGTATGGAACGCTCCTTCTCACTGGACCTGGGCGAAGTATTGCTGGAAGGGCGCATCGACCAGATTAATCCCCTAGTCCCGCGCCCGGGGGAGGACGAGGGCTCGGTCGAACTGATTGACTACAAGACAGGGAAGCCCCGCTCGCAGAAAGATGCCGACTCGAGCTTGCAACTCTCCGTTTACGCCCTGGCCGCGCAGGAAGAAATGAAGCTGAGGCCCCGGCGCTTAACCTTCTACTGCCTCACCAACAACCAGCCCGTCCACACCGTCAGGACCAAACAGGACCTCGAAGCCGTCAAGACTGAAGTGCTGACGGTGGCGGGCCGGATTCGCCAGAACCATTTCCCCGCCGCCCCCGGTTTTGTGTGTAGGTTCTGTGATTACCGGCCGATTTGCCCTGCGCACGAAGGAAACTTCTAACTTGGTTTACTATGGCCGCCGACTTCGAGGGAGAGGGCCGTTCGCCCGGACTTGATCGCCAGTGTCCAGTTGGGGATCTTGGTGGTGAGTGGCCATAGGAAGAGCGACAGTAATCAATCCAGGTAATAACCAGATCCTACGCTTGTGCTCGGAATTCAGGTATCATCTCCACGAACCACTTTGGAGGTTCTTATGACCTCAATCTTCCTCCTCGTGATCGGTACAGTTTTGGGAATCGTGATCGCTTGGCTATGGGCGACATCCCGGTCCGCGACTGTGATCCAAAGAGCCCAAGTCGAAGCGGAGGGCCGCGTGAGGGCGGCCGAGAGCACCTTGGCCGAGGTGCGGACGCAGCTCAATGCGCTTCAGGCCTCACTCGACGCCAAAGAGAAGGAGGCGTCGAGCCTTCAGCAAATGCTGCGCGGCGAAAGCGAGCAGAAGGTCAAAGCCCAAACAGAACTGGAGCAATTGCAGAACCGCCTGGAAGACCTCGAGGCCTTGCGCGAGCGGATGAAGACCGAGGGTGAAATGCGCGTCGCCGCGGAGACCAAACTCACGGAAGCGCAGGCGAACCTGGAAGAACAGAAGAAGCTCTTGGAGGAGGCGAAGAAGAACCTTTCGGATACGTTTCAGGCACTCTCGGCGGAGGCGCTCAAAAGCAACAACCAGGCGTTTATCGCTTTGGCTCGAAGCACCTTCGAGACCATCCATGCCCAAGCGGAAGGAGACCTCGAGTCGCGCCAGAAGGCTATCGATGCGCTACTGGTTCCTTTGAGAGAATCCCTCAACCGGTATGAAACGCAGATCCTGGAAATGGAGAAGGCGCGTCAAAGCGCTTACGGCACGCTCGAGGAGCAACTGCGCAGCTTGGCCGTCACCAACCAGCAATTGCAGGAAAAGACCGCAACTCTGGCGTTTGCCTTAAAGGGTGGATCCCAGGCCCGCGGCCGCTGGGGGGAAATGACCCTTCGCAACGTGGCGGAGTTGGCGGGCATGTCGGAGCATTGCGATTTTACCGAGCAGGAAACCTTCACCGTGGAGTCAGGCCGGCTGCGCCCCGACATGATCGTGAGATTGCCCGGCAACCGGCGTATCGCCGTGGATGCCAAGGTCCCGCTCCAGGCCTTCCTCGATGCCTCCGCTGCCACCAAAGAGGAGGAGCGTGCAAAAGCGCTCGACAAGCATGCCCAAAGCGTGCGCGCCTATATGAATGAGCTGGCAGGACGAAGTTACTGGGAGCAGTTGGAGCCCGCCCCGGAGGTTGTAGTGTTGTTTCTTCCCGGCGAGTCCTTCTTCAGCGCGGCGCTCGAGCAGGACCGCACCCTGATTGAGGATGGAATCCGGAGGCGCGTGGTGTTAGCCACTCCTACGACGCTTATTGCTTTGCTGTGGGCGGTGGCGTACGGTTGGAGACAGGAGCAGGTCGCGGAGAATGCTCGCCTCATCAGCGAACTGGGCAAGGACCTCTACGACCGCCTGAGGCCATTCCTGGCCCACTTCGAAGGGATTGGATCAACTCTCGGAAGGGCCGTTGATTCTTACAATAAGGCGGTGGGTTCACTGGAAGGCCGGGTGCTACCCTCGGCCAGGAAACTGAAGGAGCTGGGTGCGGCCACGGGCGATGAGCTCCCGGAAATTGAGCCGGTGGATGAGTTGCCCCGCGCCTTGACCGCCGCTGAGCGTGACTTGAAGGAATCCACCGGTTCAATCTTGCCCGCCGATGGTTAAAAGAGGCTTGCTTTGAATGCGCGCTCTCATTCTGTGAGCCCTTCACTGTCATCCTGAGCGTAGCGAAGGATCTCGCTCTGGGTGCTCAGGGTAAACTCCGCGAAGAATCTCGCCCTGGTCCATGATGAAGCGAGAACGAAAAGATCAGAGCGAGATTCTTCGCTTCGCTCAGAATGACAGGGTTTTTGATGGTTTCCGGGTGCCCGTCAGCGGACGGGCATGAGCGACTGCTTGGAAAAAGGCCCTAAAAAACTTCGGGGGTGCATCGTTGCACCCCCGAGAGTTCCTTTCGGATTGGTCGAAGAGCTTACCTCTTCTTCTTGGCTTTCTTTTTCGCTGCCATTCTATTCTCCTCCAAACTTTCTGAATTTCACGCCAGCGTTGCTGGCGGAGCGCGTATTCAATCTCATGTATAGTGACACAAGATAGTCTTGTCAAGAGGAAAGTGAAGTTCGTGGAAAAAAAAATGAGAAGTCGGCACCTGGATCGTGAAAAACAGAAATCCAGGGAGACTTTCTCGAGGATGAACTTCCGAGTTCGACTTCGTAGACCACCTCCATGGAGGGCAGTCATTCCCGCGAAAGCGGGAATCCATCCTGCAAGTCTTGGGAGATGCGCTAGCTCCTAGGACTGGATTCCCGCTTTCGCGGGAATGACAGTTGTCCCGAAATGGCATCCGCGCGAATTAACACAGCAACTCATCCCCTGCGCACCGGCAATTGATTAATCGCCAGCCCGAATAGTTGGGGACGGGATTATAATTGGTTGGGGCGGTTCGCGGACCGGACCTACCAGGGGGGCTTATAATGGACCAAACCCCAAACCTCGACCTCTGCATCTAAGAAGCATGGCCACAACATTAGAGACTAGAAATCCCCACCGTACTTTACATCTTTCCCCAATGGCGGGCTGTAGGAACACACGCATCCTTCTCGGGATGCTCCTCCTGTCGTTAGCGAGTCTGCCGGGTTCGGGTCAGGAGAAACCGGAGCAGGCACCCTCCACCTTGAAAGTATCGACGGAAGTCGTGAACGTGTACGCCGTGGTGGAGGATAAGAAGAAGCATCTGATCGCGGACTTGAAGAAAGAGGATTTCCAAATCGAAGAAGACGGGAAGCCGCAGGAGATTCGCTACTTCTCGCGTGAAACGGACACTCCTCTGACCCTGGGGATCATGGTGGACACCAGCCCCAGCCAAGGAAGGGTGCTGGGAATTGAGCAGGAACAGGCGGACGCTTTTCTGCACCAGGTACTGCGTCCCAAGGACCTGGCTTTTGTCCTGCACTTTGACGTGGACGTGGAACTCCTCCAGGATTTCACCTCCGATCAAAGATTGCTCACCCGCGCCATCGACGGGACCGTGATCAATGGTGGCGGTCATGGCGTGATGCCGGGGCCCTTTCCCACGAGTGACTCCGGCGGCGCCACCCACCTCTACGACGCCGTCTACCTGGCATCGAACGAGCTTTTGAAGAACGAAGTGGGGCGAAAGGTGCTCATCCTGCTGACGGATGGTGAAGACCAAGGGAGCAAGGTCAAGCTAGAGGCGGCCCTGGAGACCGCCCAAAAATCGGATGTGATCAACTACTCCGTCGATATCGTTGACCGTCCCTTCTACGGTTTTCACAGCATCGGCTTCAGTGGGGATTCGGTTTTGAGAAAGCTCTCCGATGACACCGGCGGGCGCGTTATCCAAGTAAGCCACAGCAAAGATACCGCGGCGGCGTTTCAAGAAATTGCCAACGAACTGCGAACCCAATACCTCATCGGATATACGCCCACCAACACCAAGCACGATGGGGCCTTTCGCAAGATCCGCGTTCAACTTCGCAACGGGGAGTACAAGGTTCAGGCGCGGCGGGGTTACTACGCACCCACAGATTAGGTGTCAGGGGTCAGGTCCCGGGTGCAGAGTGCAAGGTGTCAGGGAAAAACAGCCTTCCCATGCGAAGGGTCAGGCGACAGGGCGAGCTTTAAATGCGAGCCCCCTAGCAGGAGGCTCAAACCTGGTGAACCCTGTCATTCAGAGAGTCTGTGACTTTTTTAAACTTGGCCGAAAAAGGGCGCTGATAACAAAGGAGTCAAGTGCTCCCCAACACCTACGGAGACAACGCCCAGTACCCGTCCTTGGAGCGCACTTGCAGATTTTTGCTTACGGGCTGAATGCTGATCTTGCGGAAGGTCCCATCGTGGGCTGGGTTCATTGAAACATAAGCCAAGCTGTACTGGCTGCGGAGTTCGCGGGCAATTTCCTGGAAGTTGGCGGCCAAATCACTCGGCTCGAAGGGAACAAAGGCATGCCCGCCGGTTACCTCCGCGAGCCGGCTGAGGACTTTGTCTCCCTTTCCTTCCGCCCCGCTGCGGTTGGTGCTGATCGTATAAATTGTAACCTCGGCACGCTGCGCCATCGAGAGTGCCTCTTCGCGAGTGTGCACGCTCTGGTTATCCAACCCGTCGCTGATGATGATGATGACCCGGCGCAGGTAAGGTTCAGGCGGCGGAAAGACAAACAACTTTTCTTTACAGGCGGAAAAAACAGCATCGAAGAGGCTCGTAACACCGCCGGCTTGTAGACCCTGAATGGCGCCCGAGAGTTTCTCCATATCGTCCGTGTAATCCTGGACGATCTGGGGTTCCACGTCAAAAGCTAACACAAAGGCAAGGTCTTTGCCGGGGCGCAACACGGCGTTCAAGAAATCGATGGCCGCTTCCTGTTCGAAGTGCAGCCGGTCCCGCACACTGTTGCTGGTGTCGATCAACATCCCGATACGTAAGGGGAGGTCGGTCTCGCGGCTGAAGAAGCGGATCTCCTGCGGCTTACCGTCCTCGAAGACTCGGAAATCGTCTTTAGTGAGATCGGTGATGAGCCGGTTCTTCTTGTCTGTAACCGTTGCCAGGACGTTCACCAGCTCAACCCGTACCTGGATTCGAGTCTGGTCCCCTGTAGGTTGAGAATTCGCGGCGGCTGCCCCGCCGGCAGCCTCCTGAGCGAAGAGTTGCCCCCCCGTCAGGCAGCAAAAGAGAATAAATAAAATCACTTTCTTCATCCCTACGTTCTCCATCAACCATAACAATTATAGGGCCGGCATGGGGGGCAGTCAATTCTCAGGTGTCAGCTACGGGGACGGGGCGAAATAGCCCGGCCTGGCTCGCACGCGCAGATTCTTGCGGACGGGCTGAATGGTGATCTTGCGGAAAGTTCCATCATGCGCACTGTTCGTTGATACGTAGGCCAAGCTGTACTGGCTACGGAGCTCGCGCGCAATTTCCTCAAAGTTTGCGGCCAAATTTCCTGCCTCGAAGAAGGCGCGCCCCCCGGTTGCGTTGGCCAGCCGGTCGAGGACTTTATCTCCTTTTCCTCCTTCGCCCCGGCTGGTGCTGATCGTGAAAACGGTAACCTCCACACGCTGCGCAATTGAAAGTGCCTCCTCCTCCGTATGGACGCTTCGATTATCTTCGCCGTCGCTCAACACAATCATGACCCGGCGCACATAACCTTCCGGCGGCGGAAAGCTGCTCAGCTTCTCCTGGCAGGAAAAGTAAACGGCATCGAAGAGGCTCGTAACTCCTCCCGCCTTCAAATGACTAATGGCCATGGAGATTTTTTCAATGTCGTCGGTATAATCCTGCACCACCTCATGGTCCACGTCAAAAGCTACTACGAAGGCCAAGTCTTTGTCAGGCCGCAGCACCGCATTCAGGAAGTCGATTGCCGCTTCCTGTTCAAAATGCAGCCGGCCGCGGATGCTGTTGCTGGTATCGATCAGCAACCCAATGCGCAGGGGAAGGTCGGTCTCGCGGCTGAAAAAGCGGATCTCCTGGGGCTTGCCGTCCTCGAAGACGCGGAAATCGTCTTTGGTAAGGTCCGTGACGAGCAGGTTTTTCTTATCCGTAACGGTCGCGAGCACGTTGACCAGCTCAACCCGTACCTGGATTCGACTCTGCTCGTCTTCAACTTGAGCATGGCCGCTCTGCCCGACGGCGAACTCCCGAGCGAAAAGCTCTCCCGTCAGAAGGCGGAAGAATAATAAAAACAGGATAGGCTTTTTCGAGAGAAAGATTCCGTCCATCACAAAGATCGACCGGAGTCCGGTGCCACTCGAAGGCCCGAGACAAGGTTTTCGAAGCGCCTTGGCAGCGCCTCGCGCGAGGTCACTGAGCCTCGCTCGAATTTGAAATTCTTTACCTGGGTGGCCTCGAGACCCGTCCGGAGCAGAGAGGGGATATCGATTCCCGCCTCGGCCCGGTCGAGCTGCTCGGGCTGAGCAAAGATTGCAGGGGCGCGCGGCATGAAGCGCGGGCAGCAGTCCTCAAAGGGTTCGCAGGAGATTTTGTAAGTGCCGATCTGGCGTGCCAGGCGAAGTATTTCCGCCTTGTCGTCGCCGGCCAGAGGGCGATAGATAGGGAAGTCAAGGCCATGGTCGATGGCGGCCAAGTTATGTAAGGTCTGGGAGGCGACCTGCGAGACGCTGTCTCCGGTCACCAGGCCCATGGCGCGCTCCGCCCGGGCTATCTCGCGCGCGATGCGCGCCATCATGCGGCGGTAAAGCAGCACGCGAAAGCTTTCCTGCGCCGCCGCAACGATCTGGCGCTGCACGGCGTCGAAGGGAACCAGGTAAAGCCGTGAGGTGAACTGGTAGGGCGTAAGGGTGCGCACAATTTCCTCCGCCACGTCCCTTGAAGAATCCCGAGAAGGGGAGGGGCTTCCGAAGAAGTGCGCGAATGCCGCGTGACAGCCGCGGTGCATCATCTTATAGGCCGCCACTGCGGAATCAAACCCGCCGGAAAGCAAAACTACCAGCCGACCGCTGGTGAGGGCAGGCAGGCCGCCGGTTCCATCCACTCGGTCTGAATAGATAAGGGCCTTGCCGGGGACCACCTCGACCCAGCAGGTCACCTCGGGGTTGGTAAGGTTCACTTTGACGCTTGGATTTCTGGCTCGTAAATGGTCCAGAATGACTCGTCCGAGCTGACGTTCCAACTCCATGGAATGCATGCCATATCCCGTTGCGGCGATCTTGGCGCGAACGGCGAAGCTGCGGGGGTTCTTTTCCGCCATCATGGCGCAAGCCGCCGGGCCCAGCTCAGCAAGAGAACTGGGAACTTCGTAGGCTGAGGCAATGTAAGCGAGACCAAAAACCCGGCGTAATCGCTCCAGGATAGCAGGCCCGGCGGATTCCTCCCCAGGAACAAGCAGGAGGCGTTCGGCAACGCTAGTGAGAGAATGGATCGGCAAGTCGGCAAGAGTTTGCTTGAGGCTAGAACGTAACCTGCTGAGGAAGTAGTTCTTGTTCCCGCCTTTCAACCAGATTTCGTGGTAGTGAAGAATGAAAACCGGATTCATGCGCTTCGCCAGTCCTTAAGGATTTCCCGTGCGGCGTTGTGGCCGGGGGCGCCTGTCACCCCTCCGCCGGGATGCGTGCCCGAGCCGCACACATAGAGGCCGCGAATGGGCGTTCGATACTTGGCCCAGCCCGCCACGGGTCGAAGGAAATAAAGCTGGTCAGTACTCATCTCACCGTGGAAGATGTTCCCGCCCGTCAGGCCGTACTCCTCTTCGAGGTCGAGCGGAGAGAGAACTTGACGGTGCAACACCAAGCCCTTGAAGCCGGGAGCGTATTCTTCGACGAGATCCATTACTCGGTCTGCATAGCTCTCCTTAAGAGCGTGCCAACTGGCGCCCGCCTGCGGCGAAAGCGTGTAGGGCGCGTATTGCAGGAATATATTGGCAACGTGCTTGCCCGGCGGCGCCAGCGAAGGATCGTAGGTCGTAGGAATAGTGAGCTCGAGCATGGGACGCTCGCTGGGGCGCCCATACTTTGAGTCGTCGAAGGCGCGCTCGATGTACTCGAGGGTGGGGCAGATGTGGATGGTGGTCCTGTGTTGCGGCCCGAGCTGCGAGCCTGGAAGGCACTTGAAATCCGGAAGACTGCCCAGAGCCAGGTTAATCTTCATCGACACGCCTTCGATCTTGAAGGCTCGAATAGCTCCCAGGAATTCGCTCTCCAGGTGACGCGCCTCAATAAGCTTCAGGAAAGTCCGTTTGGGATCTACGCCGGACACCACAATCTTGGCGCGGATTTCCTCGCCGTTCTCCAGCACCACCCCGGCCGCGCGGCCGTCTTTGACCAGGACTTTCTCGGCGCAGGCTTTGGTTCGGATTGCCGCGCCCCGGCTGCGCGCGGAGTCTGCCAAGGCCTGCGTGATGCCGCCCATACCTCCACGAACGAATCCCCACAGCCCACGCTTTCCGCCTACGCCCCCCATGCAATGATGCATGAGGACGTAAGCGGTGCCGGGCGTGCACGGGCCACCCTTGGTCCCGATTACGCCATCCGTGGCCAGGGCAACCTTGAGCTGCTCCGATTCAAACCACGGGTCCAGGAAATCTTTCACGCTTTGCGTCAGGAGGCGCAGGTGGCCGGTTAGTTCCTCCACTGGCATCCTGATAAGCCCTAGGCCCAGTCTGGCGAGGTTCTGCCAGTCAGTAAGGCCGCGAGGAGCCAGGTTAGGCGGGGTCTGGAGCAGGAGTGGCTCGATAAAGCGCGCCAGACGATCGATGTAGTCTTCGTACCGCGGGTAAATCTCGGCGTCGCGAGTGGAAAACTTGCCAATCTCTTCGCAGGTCTTGCGCGCGTCCGACCACATCAGCAGGTAGCGGCCGTCAGGAAACGGGCTGAAGAAGGCCGGGTCTTTGGGATAAACCTGGTATCCGAATCGTTTCAGTTCCAACTCTCGAATCACCTTTTCCTGCAGCAAACTGCAAAGATAGGAAGTGGTGGAGAACTTGAAACCGGGAAAGATTTCCTCCGTGACGCAAGCGCCTCCCACCACGCCACGGCTTTCAAGCACCAATACGCGAAGGCCGGCGCGCGCCAGGTAGCCGGCAGTCACGAGACCGTTATGGCCGGCGCCGACGATGATCGCATCGTAGGATTCAGGCATACAAGTCGCACAAGGGTGAGTTCAAAGCAGCCCTGCCTTCCTTCCAGCCTCTGCCGCTGAAACCAGAAAGTGGAGGAACGGCCAACGGGCGGTGCGCTATAATTCCAAACGCCAGCTTAACCGAATTTAAGCGCAGTGGCGAGTGTCACGTGACGAGTGACGAGCCGGACTGGGCAGCGCATGCGCGGCCTTCAGGGCGCGCTGCGCTTTGAAATTGGCTGTCATTCCGAGTGAAGCGAGGAATCTCGCCCTGATTTTTGTTCCTCGGCCCCCCTAACGCAGAGCAAGGTTCCTCGCGAAGTTTCCCCTGAGCACCCAGAGCGAGATCCTTCGCTGCGCTCGGGATGACAGCGAAGGGCTCGGAATGAGATTTCATACTTTCCGGGTGCCCGTCAGCGGACGGTGGTGAGCGGCCGCTTAGAAGTCAAGCGCTAAAAACTGACCACTGATAGCCGAAATCTGACTGCTATATGGGACGAACCCCGATGCTTAAAGTCGCCATCCTCAGCGCGTGGATTACCCTGACGCCTATGATGTGGTTTGCCGCTACCAAATCCTTCTCCACCGTAGACCGTGTCCTTCGCACTGCCAACCCTCAGTTCCGAGAGGCCACCAAGGGTATGGCAGAGGGCCAAGCGCGTGTTGTAGTGCGCTATGCGGCTTCAGAAATCAACCGCGCGTATTTCTGGGGTTACGGTCTGGCTCAGGCCGTTCTTGGAGCGGTGCTGCTCCTGCTTCTTTGGCGTGAAACTCCGCGCGATTCCCTCGGCATCGGAGTTGTCAGCGCCATGCTGGCGCTAGTCCTGATCCTCACGCTCCTGCTCACGCCCATGATTGTCTCGCTGGGCCGAAGCATTGATTTTGTTCCCCGCAACCCACCCCCACCCATCATGCCTCGCTTCTGGGCACTGCACGGAGCTTTCACCGGATTGGATGGCGTGAAGTTCTTGGCAGGTCTGGGCCTGCTGATTCGCTGGATCCTGCGAGGTTAGGGAACAGGGAGCAGTCCTATTCCCTAATCCCTATTCCCTAATCCCTATTCCCTAATCCCTATTCCCTAATCCCTATTCCCTAATCCCTATTCCCTAATCCCTATTCCCTAATTCCTGTTCCCTCTTCGCGGCATTTCCGGCTCCGGGTCAATGCCCAGTGCGTCGGCGACTCGATTGATGTAATTGAAGTAGGAGATGACCTGGACGGCGTCCAGGATGTCGCGGTCCGTGAGGCCGTGTTTTCGCAGCGTTTCTATATCCCGGCGGCGGACGGCAGCGGGCGCGCGCGTCACCCGCACGGCGAACCCGCACAGCGCTTTTTCCCGGGCGGGGAGCCGCGCCTGGCGGTAATCATGCTTCACGTGCTCGGCCAGTTCCTGGTTGCCCGTTTCCTGACGGAGATCCTCCCCGTGTGCTTCAATTCAATAAAAGCACTGGTTGGCCCAGGAGACAACCGTGGCCAGCATCTCGCGCTCGGCGCGCGAAAGGCCGGACGGACCGTACATCGTT
>Ga0326728_10024644_pt1 | contig 10876 bp, 2 predicted proteins | sample MB3enrmetagenome_FD_207602 | JGI IMG/M metagenome (GOLD analysis project Ga0326728, IMG submission 207602) | Lab enriched peat soil microbial communities from McLean, Ithaca, NY, United States - MB31MN | ecosystem: Environmental > Terrestrial > Soil > Wetlands > Peat | place: USA: New York...
ACCGTTCGGAGTTCGATCTGCTCACCGACATTCACAACCGCTTCTCCCTGGACAAATATCTCGACCAGCAGATCGAGGAGGCGCGCCAGAATGCCGGCATCTTCGGCTTGATCTACATCGACCTCGATTGGTTCAAACAGGTCAACGATGTCTACGGCCACCAGATGGGAGACCTGTACCTGCAGGAGGCGGCGCTGCGCATGAAGGGCCAGTTGCGCAGCGGCGACATGCTGGCCAGGCTCGGCGGCGACGAATTCGCCGCCCTTCTGCCTCAGGTCCGCAACCGCGCCAGGGTCGAGGAGATCGCCCTGCGCCTGGAACGCTGCTTCCAGGAGCCGTTTGTCGTTGAAGGCCACGCCCTGCGCGGTTCGGCCAGCGTAGGCATTGCTCTCTATCCCGAGGACGGCGCCACCAAGGACGAGCTTCTCAACGCCGCCGACGCCGCCATGTATGTGGTAAAGACCGCCAGACATCAAGTCGCGGCGGAGCGAGCCGGGCACATGGTTCCTTGACCCCCGAATGAACTCAGGAGAAGATCGACCGGCACAGGATTTGCGCGCCACGCGCACGATTGGCCTTCTACTCCAGGAATGACTGGCGTGCTCTGCTCCGCGAAAGTGATGGGGATCGAACGAATTCCGGTTGTCTCCGCTTGTGAGCGTTTTCCCGGCTTCTTTTCCACGCCGAAATGATGGATCGGCGGGTTCTGCCGAAAGATACTCTTAGGGACTCTGTGTCACAGGAGCCGCGGTACAGGATTCTGCCCAATGAAGTGGTTGAAGACCGCATTTGCGATCATCCTCGGATGGGCCGCGGCCGTCTCGGCCGCCGCGCCCGCCCCGTTGACCACGGTGCGCGCCATTCAGAACCTCGGCAACGCCGAGGCTGACCAGCGTCTGGCTGTCGCCTTTGAAGCGACGGTGACCTATTTCCGCCACTATGTCCACAACGATCTCAATAACCTCTTCGTGCAGGACCAGGGTCTGGCCATTTACGTCATTACAAACGCGGATCAAGTGCTGCTGCCCGGCGATCGCGTGCTGATCCGGGGCAAGACCCAAGGCAGCTTCCACCCCATTGTGGCCGCCGACAGCGTCACCCTGCTCCGTCACGGCGCCCTGCCCGAGCCTGTTCCGGCCACCTACGACGAGTTGATCAGCGGTCAGGACGACTGCATGCTGGTCACCATGCGCGGCATTGTTCGCTCCGCTGATAGATCGAGTGTGGACGAGAAGGTCCGCACTTCCTTCATGGAGATGCTGACCGAGGGCGGTTTTGTGTCGGTATTCGCGGACTTCTACACGCCGGAGGAACGGGAACAGTTGCTGGATGCCGAAGTGGAAGTCACCGGAGTTGCCGGCGGACAATTCGACGGCAAGATGCAGATGCACGGGGTCCAGATCAATGTTCCCTCACCCGCGGGTATAAAGATCCTCAAACAGGCAACCGCCAGTCCGTGGTCCCTGCCGCTCACTCCCATGGATCTGGTGATCACCCGCTCGCACATAACGGATCGCACCCAGAGGGTCCGGGTGCATGGAACCATCACCTACTACCAGCCCGGCTTGTCGGTGGTGTTGCAGGACGGCAACAAGAGCCTGTGGATCTCGACTTTGACCGTCGACCCCTTGCGGGTCGGCGATGTGGTGGACGCAACCGGCTTTCCCGAGTCGCACAACGGCTTTTTGGCCTTGACCCGCGGCGAGATCCAGGATAGCCACGTCAATGCGCCCATCGCGCCCCTGCCGACGACCAGGGAGGAGCTCACCGCCAGCCACCATGTCATCGATCTGGTGTCTGTCGAAGGGCAGGTGGTGTCGGCGGCCCGCGGGGCCGCGCAGGACGAGTACGACCTGATGGCCGATGGCCAGCTTTTCACCGCGGTTTATCGCCATCCGTCCGGAGACGCCGCGCTGCTTCCCATGAAGCAGATTCCGATCGGCTCCAGGGTCCGCGTTACCGGCATCTGCATTACCGAAGACTCCAACCCATTCGCCTCCCAGGTGGCCTTCGACATCCTGATGCGTTCTTTTGACGATATCTCGGTCGTCGCCCAGCCTTCCCTGCTCAATGTCCGCAACCTCATCATTCTGGTCGGCCTGCTGCTCGCGGTGGTCTTTGCCGTCGTCGCCAGAGGCTGGGCCATCGAGCACCGGGTGCGCCGGCAAACCGCCGCGCTGGCGCTCATCGAACAGCGTCGCAGCCGCATCCTCGAAGACATCAACGGCTCCCACCCACTCGCTGAGATCGTCGAAGAGATCACGGAACTGGTCTCTTTCAAGCTGCGCGGCGCTCCCTGCTGGTGCCAGATCGCCGACGGAGCGCAACTGGGCAACTGCCCGCCGAAGCTCACCGGCCTGCGCGTCGTCCAGAGCGAGATTCCGGCCCACGCCGGACCCCCGCTCGGCACCCTGTTTGCCGCCTTCGATCTGCTCGTCAAACCCAGCGCCGACGAGTCCGAGGCTCTCTCCATGGCCGTTGCGCTGACCGCTCTGGCCATCGAGACCCGGCGCCTCTACTCCGACCTGCGCCACCGTTCGGAGTTCGATCTGCTCACCGACATTCACAACCGCTTCTCCCTGGACAAATATCTCGACCAGCAGATCGAGGAGGCGCGCCAGAATGCCGGCATCTTCGGCTTGATCTACATCGACCTCGACAAGTTCAAAGACGTGAACGACCTTTACGGCCACCAGATGGGAGACCTGTACCTGCAGGAGGCGGCGCTGCGCATGAAGCGCCAGTTGCGCGGCGTCGATATGCTGGCCCGGCTCGGCGGCGACGAATTCGCCGCCCTTCTGCCTCAGGTCCGCAACCGCGCCAGGGTCGAGGAGATCGCCTTGCGCCTGGAACGCTGCTTCCAGGAGCCGTTTGTCGTTGAAGGCCGGGTCCTGCGCGGTTCGGCCAGCGTAGGCATTGCGATGTATCCCGAGGACGGCGTCACCAAGGACGAGCTTCTCAACGCCGCCGACGCCGGAATGTACGTGGCAAAGAACACCAAGCAGGAAGTCCGGTAAATCCTAGTCGTACGTCGATTCCCGACTCCATCCCCAAAGACCGGGCACGAAAGAGAAGCCCAGCTTGCGCCGGGCCTCTTGGGTTGAATGAAAAAAGCTCTACCTGAACGGCCGCGCCTACTCGGCCGCCATCTCCTCGGCCTCGCCCTCCTGGCGCATCAGCTCCAGTTCGCGCTCGGCCGCCTCGATCTCCGCCGTAACCTCCTGCTGCACGCGCGCCGCCGCTTCCTCCAGTTCCGGAGAGAGCTGAACGTTGCGGTAGTACTCGAGGCCCGTGCCGGCGGGAATCAGCCGTCCCACGATCACGTTCTCCTTCAACCCGCGCAGGTTGTCCACGGCGCCGTTGATGCTGGCCTCGGTCAGCACACGCGTCGTCTCCTGGAAGCTGGCCGCGGAGATGAAGCTTTCGGTGGAGAGCGATGCCTTGGTGATGCCCAGCAGGAGCGGACGCCCGATCGCCGGACGGCCCCCCAGAGCCAGCACCCGCTCGTTCTCCTCGCGGAAGCGGAACCGGTCCACCTGCTGCTCCAACAGAAAACTGGTATCGCCCACTTCGTCGATCCTGACCCAGCGCAGCATCTGCCGCACAATCACCTCGATGTGCTTATCGCTGATGGCCACGCCCTGCAGACGGTAAACCTCCTGAATCTCGCTCACCAGGTAGCCCTGCAGTTCCTTTTCGCCCAGCACGGCTAGAATGTCGTGCGGGTTCAAGGGACCATCCATCAGCGGATCGCCGGCCCGCAGACGCTCGCCTTCCTGCACGTTCACGTGGATGCCGCGAGGCACCGAGTACTCCTTCTCGTCGCCGTTGTCCGCCGTCACGTAGATCTTGCGCTGGCCCTTGGCAACCTCGCCGAAGCGAACCACGCCGTCGATCTCGCTGATGATGGCCGTCTCCCGCGGCTTGCGCGCCTCGAACAGCTCCACCACGCGCGGCAAACCGCCGGTGATGTCCTTGGTGCGGGTACTTTCCTTGGGAATCTTGGCCAGCACGTCGCCGGGACCCACTTCGTCGCCGTCCTGCACCATAAGGTGAGCGCCTCGGGGCAGAAGATAGCGCTTGTGGGTCTTGGCATTCTTCACCACAAATGCCGGCTGCCGCTTCTCGTCCGGCGTGTCGGCCACCACCCAGCGCGAGAGGCCGGTCACTTCGTCCACCTCTTCGTTGAGCGTGATGCCTTCCTGCAGGTCCTTGAACTGCACCGAGCCGCCAATCTCGGTAAGAATCGAGTAGGTGTACGGATCCCACTCGGCCAGCACCTGGCCCAGTTTCACATGCTCGCCGTCCTTCACCTTGAGGCGCGCCCCGTAGACCACCTGGTAGCGCTCCTTCTCGCGGCCGCGCTCGTCCTGAATCGCAACCGAGCCGGAGCGGTTCATGGCCACCAGCGCTCCGTCCCGGCTCTCCACCGTATTCAGGTTGATGAAGCGCACAAAGCCGTTGTTCTTGGCGTCCAGGCGCGACTTGTCGGAGACGCGGCTGGCCGTGCCGCCCACGTGGAAGGTGCGCATCGTCAACTGCGTTCCCGGCTCGCCGATCGACTGCGCGGCAATTACGCCGCAGGTCTCGCCTAGCTCCACCATGCGCCCCGAACCCAGGTTGCGCCCGTAGCACAGCGCGCACACCCCGCGCCGCGACTCGCAGGTCAGCACCGAGCGAATCTTCACCTTCTCCACGCCCGCGCCCTGAATCGCCGAAGCGATGTCCTCATCGATGCCCTGGTTCACATCCACCACCACGTTGCCGTCGTAGTCCTTGATGCGCTCCAGCGAAACCCGGCCGATGATGCGATCGCGCAGCGGCTCGATGATCTCGCCCGACTCCACGATCGAACCCACATAGATGCCTTCCATCGTGCCGCAGTCGTACTCGGTCACGATCACATCCTGGGCCACGTCCACCAACCGGCGGGTCAGGTAGCCGGAGTCGGCCGTCTTCAGCGCCGTATCCGCCAGCCCCTTGCGCGCGCCGTGCGTCGAGATGAAGTACTCCAGCACCGTCAGCCCCTCGCGGAAGTTGGCCGTGATGGGCGTCTCGATAACCTCGCCCGAGGGCTTGGCCATCAGCCCGCGCATGCCGGATAGCTGACGGATCTGCTGCTTCGATCCGCGGGCGCCGGAGTCGGCCATGATGTAAATCGGATTCATGGCGCCTTCGTCGTCCGCCCGCTTCATGTTGCTGAACATCTCGTCGGCCACCTGGTCGGTGACCGCCGACCACATCTGGATCACCTTGTTGGAACGCTCGCCGTTGGTGATGGCGCCGTCCATGTACTGCTGCTGAACCTCGATCACCTTCTTGTCGGCGTCGTCCACAACCCTGTACTTGCTGTCGGGAATCACCATGTCGTCCAGGCCCACGGAAAGCCCCGAACGGGTCGCATAGTGGAACCCCAGCGACTTGATGCGGTCCAGCATCCCCACCGTCGTTTCAAGGCCCAGGTTCTGGTTGCAATAGTTCACCAGCTGCCCGATGCCCTTCTTCTTCAACTGCCCGTTGACGAACGGCATCCCCAAGGGCAGCGAGTCGTTCAGAATCACGCGGCCCACCGTCGTCGAAATGTACTCCTTGTTGAAGTCCACCGCCTCGGTGTGGGTCAGATCCTGGTCGTCGTAGGCCGTGGTCATGTCCAGCACCTTGCCCGTAAAGCGCAGCCGGATGGGCGAAAGCGTCTCCACCTCCTTGGCTTCGAGAGCCATCAGGATCTCTTCCGTGTTGGCAAAGACGCGCCCCTCGCCCTTGGCGCCCTTCTTGGCCTTGGTCAGGTAATAGAGTCCCAGCACCATGTCCTGCGTGGGCACGGTGATGGGCTGGCCGGAGGCCGGCGACAAGATGTTGTGCGAGGCCAGCATCAGCACGCTGGCTTCGATCTGCGCCTCGGGCGACAGAGGAATGTGGACCGCCATCTGGTCGCCGTCGAAGTCGGCGTTGAACGCGGTGCAGACCAGCGGGTGAATCTTGATCGCCTTGCCCTCCACCAGCACCGGCTCGAAGGCCTGAATGCCCAGCCGGTGCAGCGTGGGAGCGCGGTTCAGCAGCACCGGGTGGTCCTTGATGACTTCTTCAAGAATGTCCCACACCACCGGCTCCTGCATCTCCACCATCTCCTTGGCCTGCTTGATGGTGGTGCAGTGGCCGGTCTGCTCCAGGCGGTGATAGATGAACGGCTTGAACAGCTCCAGCGCCATCTTCTTGGGCAGCCCGCACTGGTGCAGCCGCAGCTCCGGACCCACCACGATTACCGAACGGCCGGAGTAATCCACGCGCTTGCCCAGCAGATTCTGGCGGAAGCGGCCCTGCTTGCCCTTCAATGTATCGGACAAGGATTTCAGCGGCCGGTTGTTGGCGCCGCGCAGCACGCGTCCCCGGCGGCCGTTGTCGAACAGCGCATCCACCGCTTCCTGCAGCATGCGCTTCTCGTTGCGCACAATCACTTCCGGCGCGTGCAGGTCCATCAGCTTCTTCAGCCGGTTGTTGCGATTGATCACGCGGCGATAAAGATCGTTCAAATCGGAGGTCGCAAAGCGTCCGCCATCCAGCGGCACCAGCGGGCGCAGCTCCGGTGGAATCACGGGCAGCACATCCAGAATCATCCACTGCGGTTTGTTGGTGCTCTTGCGGAAGGCCTCCACCACCTTCAGCCGTTTCGAATACTTGATCTTCTTCTGCACCGAGGTCTCGGCCTTCATCCGCTCGCGCAGCTCAATGCCCAGTTCGTCGATCTGCACCCGCTTGAGCAGCTCCTTGATGGCCTCGGCGCCCATCATGGCCTTGAAGCCGGAGGGCCGGAACTGGGCGTCCAGCTCGCGGAACTTGGTCTCGTCCTTGATGATCTCGCGTTCCTTCACCGGCGCGTCGCCCGCATCGACCACCACATAGGACTCGAAGTAGAGAATGCTCTCCAGATCGCGCAGCGAAATGTCCAGCAGGTGCCCGATCCTCGACGGCAGCCCCTTGAAGAACCACACGTGCGAGCAGGGCGAGGCCAGCTCGATGTGTCCCATGCGCTCACGGCGCACCTTGCTCACCGTGACTTCCACGCCGCACTTGTCGCAGATCACGCCGCGGTGCTTCATGCGCTTGTACTTCCCGCACAGGCACTCCCAGTCGGTTACCGGTCCAAAGATGCGGGCGCAGAACAGTCCGTCGCGCTCCGGCTTGAAGGTGCGATAGTTGATGGTCTCGGGCTTGGTGACCTCGCCATGCGACCAGCTGCGTATCTTCTCCGGCGAGGCCAGCATGATGCGGATTGCGTCGAAGTCGGTAATGGGACTGGAAAGCTCAAACGGGTTCGAACGGAACAAGGCGACCCTCCTTGGCGGGCCTCTGCGGCGCCCGCCGCGGCTTCCCGGGATTCCTGAAAGGCCCTTCCTTCCCGGGAAGCGGTGTTTGCCGCTTTCAAGAAGAACCCTTAGAACAGTGGTCAGCGATCAGTTTTCAGTCTTCAGTCTTCAGTTCGACTGCGCCGCGCGCTTACTTTGCCGGTTACGACCACGTCTTACGCGGATCGCCAAAAAACTGACTTCTGACAACTGATGACTGAGAACTCGCTTCAATCGGCCACCATTGCCGCTTCCGGCGCGGGCGCCTTGCGCCCAACGTCCGCGCGCTTGATCAACTCCACATCCAGGCACAGCGACTGCAACTCGCGGATCAGCACGTTGAACGACTCCGGCACGCCGGGCTCGATGGCCGCCTCGCCCTTGACAATGGCCTCGTAAATCTTCGTCCGGCCATACACGTCGTCGGACTTGGCCGTGAGCAGCTCCTGCAGAATGTAAGCGGCGCCATAGGCCTCCAGCGCCCACACCTCCATCTCCCCGAATCGCTGTCCGCCAAACTGCGCCTTGCCGCCCAGCGGCTGTTGCGTAATCAGCGAGTACGGACCGATCGACCGGGCGTGAATCTTGTCGTCCACCAGGTGCGACAGCTTCAGCATGTAGATGTAACCCACCGTCACCGGCTGCTCGAACTGCTCGCCCGTCATGCCGTCGTAGAGCATGGTTTTGCCCGACAAAGGCAAACCGGCCGAGGCCAGCAACGCCTTGATCTCCTCCTCGCGCGCGCCGTCGAAGACCGCGGTCCCGAACCAGATGCCGTGTTCCATGCCTGCCGCCACGCGCAACAGCATCGCGTCGTCCATCTCCAGCAACTGCCGCAGCGCGGCGGTTCCCGCGAACTCCTTCTTCACCAGTTCGCGCACATACTCGGCATCCGAGTTGGCTCCGACCAGCTCGGCAATCTTCTTGCCCAGCGCATGGGCGGCCCAGCCCAGATGGGTCTCCAGTATCTGCCCCACGTTCATGCGCGAAGGCACGCCCAGCGGATTCAGCACAATCTCCACCGGGGTTCCATCGGGCAGATAGGGCATATCCTCCTCGGGAAGAATGCGCGCGATCACGCCCTTGTTGCCGTGCCGGCCGGCCATCTTGTCGCCCACACTCAGCTTGCGCTTCATGGCCACATAGACCTTCACCAGCTTGATCACGCCCGGCGGCAGTTCGTCGCCCTTCTGCAGCTTGAGGATCTTCTCGTTGGTGATCTTGCGCAGCACCTCGATCTGCCGCGACGTCATCTCCTCGATCTCGTCGATCTGCTCGTTGACGCGGGGGTCCTTGTCGGCATAGCGGATGCGCTTGAGGTTCTTGGTGGAAATCCGCTCGATCGTCTCCCGATCCAGAATCGCGCCCTTGGTCAGCAAACGCTTGTTGGTCCGCTCGTCGTGCAGATCGGCCAGCACCTCCTTGCGGCCCAGGATGCCGTCCAGCCGCTTCAGGCGCTCATCGGTCAGAATGCGAATCTCGTCGCCCAGGTTCTTCTCCAGCTTGGCCACGTACTCGCCCTCGATCTGCTTGGCGCGCTCATCCTTCTCCTGGCCCTTGCGGCTGAAGATGCGCACGTCCACCACCGTGCCCTCGATGCCCGGAGGGCAGGTGAGCGAGGCGTCGCGCACATCGCCGGCCTTTTCGCCGAAGATGGCCCGCAGCAGCTTCTCCTCCGGCGTGAGCTGGGTCTCGCCCTTGGGAGTCACTTTGCCCACCAGGATGTCGCCGTGCTTGATCTGGGCGCCGATGCGAATCACCCCGCTCTCGTCCAGGTCGCGCAGCGCATGTTCGCTCACGTTGGGAATGTCGCGCGTGATCTCCTCCGGACCCAGCTTGGTGTCGCGGGCCTCGATCTCGAACTCTTCGATGTGCACCGAGGTGTAGTAGTCCTCGCGCACCAGCCGCTCGCTGATCAGGATCGCGTCCTCGAAGTTGTAGCCGCGCCAGGGCATGAAGGCCACCAGCACGTTGCGCCCCAGCGCCAGTTCGCCCTCCTCGGTGCAGGGTCCGTCGGCGATCACCTGGCCCTTCACCACCCGCTCGCCCTCGCGGACGACGGGCTTCTGATTGATGCAGGTGTTCTGGTTCGACCGCTTGAACTTGATCAGCGTATAGATGTCGGAGCCCACCTCGCGCGAGAGCTGCGTGGGATGATGCTCGCCCTCCACGCGCACGATAATGCGCTGCGAATCCACGGAATCCACCACGCCGTTGCGGCGCGCCAGAATCACGGCTCCGGAGTCGCGCGCCGTCACCCCCTCCATGCCCGTGCCCACCAGCGGCGCCTCGGCCGCCAGAAGAGGAACAGACTGCCGCTGCATGTTGGCGCCCATCAGCGCCCGGTTGGCGTCGTCGTGCTCCAGGAAGGGAACCAGCGACGCGGCCACTGAAACCAGCTGCTTGGGGCTCACGTCGATGTAGTCCACATCGGCCCGGTTCACCAGCACAAAGTTTCCCTGCCGGCGCGCGTTCACCAGGTCCTCGGTGATCTCGCCCCGCTCGTTGAACTCGATGTTGGCCTGGGCGATGGTGTGCTTGTCCTCCTCCCACGCCGATAGATAGAAGCTGTACGGAATCGCGTCGATCTGCCGCTTGCCGGCCTTTTTCAGCCCCGCATTCAGCCGCGCCGCCTCGTCCTTCTCAATGTGATCGCCCACCCGCAGGCCGCTCTCGCCGGCGTTCACGATCTCCACGTAGTCCAGAATCCGCGAGTCCTTCACCTTGCGATAAGGCGACTCGATGAATCCATACTCATTGATGCGCGCAAAACAGCTCAACGAGCTGATCAGCCCGATGTTAGGACCTTCCGGCGTCTCGATGGGGCAGATGCGGCCGTAGTGCGTGGGGTGAACGTCACGCACTTCAAAACCCGCGCGTTCTCTCGACAATCCGCCCGGCCCCAGCGCCGACAGGCGCCTCTTGTGCGTGATCTCGGACAGCGGGTTGGTCTGGTCCATGAACTGCGAAAGCTGCGATGAACCGAAGAACTCGCGGATGGCCGCCATCACCGGCTTGGCGTTGATCAGGTCGTGCGGCATGGCTGTCGAGAGCTCCTGATACACGCTCATCTTTTCCTTGATCGCCCGCTCCATGCGCACCAGTCCGATGCGGAACTGGTTCTCCATCAGCTCGCCCACCGCCCGCACGCGCCGGTTGCCCAGATGATCGATGTCGTCCACCATGCCGATGTTCTTGCGCAGCTTCAGCAGGTAGCGGATGGTGGCGTAGAAATCCTCCGGCGTCAGCGTGCGCCGGTCCAGACCCGTCGCCTCCTGGCCCTCATACAGCTTGATGTTGAACTTCAACCGGCCCACGCGCGAGAAATCGTACTTGCGGGGATCGAAGAACATGCCCTCAAACAGCGCTGTCGCCGTATCCAGCGTGGGCGGATCGCCCGGCCGCAGCTTGCGGTAAATCTCGATCAGCGCCTCTTCCGTCTTGCGGATCGAATCCCGCTTCAACGTGTTGGAGATGATGTTGCCCGCGTCGTCGCGCTCCGGGAAGAACACGTCGAAGCTCGCCGCGCCGCT
>Ga0326728_10024645_pt1 | contig 10876 bp, 7 predicted proteins | sample MB3enrmetagenome_FD_207602 | JGI IMG/M metagenome (GOLD analysis project Ga0326728, IMG submission 207602) | Lab enriched peat soil microbial communities from McLean, Ithaca, NY, United States - MB31MN | ecosystem: Environmental > Terrestrial > Soil > Wetlands > Peat | place: USA: New York...
GCGGTCCCGGAAACAGCCCGACCAGAATCGTGCCGGCGATGGTGACCAGAAGCGTGGCAAAGAGATACGGGCGGCTGCTCGGGACCGGAATCTCCAGGACACCTTCGACCATGTACATGCGCACGAGCACGCCGACGTAGTAATACACCGAGATGACGCTGTTGAGCACGCCGATCACGGCCAGGCCGACGTAGCCGGAGCGCACGGCGGCGCTGAAGATGTAGAACTTGCCGATGAAGCCGGCGAGCGGCGGGACCCCGGCCAACGACAGCATGAAGATCATCATCGCCAGACCCAGAAATGGATAGCGGAAACCGACACCGGCGTAGTCGTCCAGGTTCTCGTTGGGCGCACCGCGACGGCCCAGCGCGATGACCACCGCAAAGGCTCCCAGGGTCATCAGCGTGTACGCGATCAGATAGAACAACACCGCCGTACCGCCGTACTCGCCACCGGCCACCATGCCGACGAGGAGGTAGCCGGCATGCGCGATGCTCGAGTACGCCAGCATGCGCTTGATGTTGCGCTGCAGAATGGCCGTGACGTTGCCGATCGTCATGGTCAGCGCCGCCAACACCCACAGCACGCCGCTCCAGTCGGCCGACAGCAGCGTCAATGTGTGCATGAACACGCGCGCGAAAGCGGCGAACCCCGCGGCCTTGACGCCCACCGCCATCAACGCCGTCACCGCCGTTGGGGAGCCTTCGTAAACGTCCGGCGTCCACACGTGGAACGGCGCTGCTGCCACTTTGAAGCCGAAGCCGACGAGCAGCAGCGCCATGCCGGCGAACACCAGCATCTTCTCCTGCGGCCCGGCTTTGGCGATGTAAGCCGCGATCGGACCGAGCGTGGTGCTCCCCGTAGCGCCGTAAAGCAAGGCGATGCCGAAGAGGAGAAAGCCGGTCGCAAAGGCGCCGAGCAAGAAGTATTTCAAGGCGGCTTCGTTGGAGCGCTGCTCGCCTCGACAGATGCCGGCGAGGGCGTACACCGCGATGGACATGACCTCGAGCCCGAGGAAGATAACGATCAGGTCGGTGGCCGTGGCCATGAGCACCATGCCGACGGTCGAAAACAGGATCAGCGAGTAATAGTCGCCAGTACGGATGTCGGTGAGCTCCAGATAGCTCATCGACATGAGCAGCGTCAGCCCCGAGGCAACACAGAACAGCAGCGTGAAGAACAACCCGTAGCGGTCGATGATGACGGCGTTGGAGAACGTGCTCAGATGCTTGTTCCACAGCGTGATCGCGGCCACCGCCGCTACCAACAGACCGACCAGCCCGATCCAGCCGAGCGCCTCGCGGTCCGGGCCTTCCATCCACAGATCAGCGAGCAGCGTGAGCACCGCCGTGCCGGTCACGATCAGCAGCGGCAGAATCGCAATCCATGATATGTCGGGCAGGGTGATCATGGCTCCGGCTGAAGTCGATAGTTGACAATCGACAGTTGAGAGTCTCCACTCGTTGCCCTTCTGAGATCAGCCAGTTTTAAGCTTTCTGCTCCTCGCTCGGGCGTATCCACAGCAGCCATCTTCTGGTGCATACGGTTCAGATACGCGAGCACCGACGGCTCCATGCGATTGAGGAACGGCTTCGGATACAAGCCCATGACGAACAGCATCACCACTATGGGCACGAACACCAGCACCTCGCGCTTGGAAAGATCGGGCAAGTCGCGGTTGGCAGGATTCGTCAGCGGGCCAAACATCACGCGCTGATACATCCACAGCATGTAGACGGCGCCCAAGAGCACGCCACTGGTCGCGACGATTGTGGCGACACGATAGGTTTCGAAGGCCCCGAGGAGAATCAGAAACTCGCCCACGAAGCCGTTCAACCCCGGCAGGCCGATGGACGACAGCATCACGATCATGAAGATCGCGCCATAGAGCGGCAATTGTTGCCAGAGGCCGCCGAACTCGCGGATCAAACGCGTGTGCCGCCGCTCATAGATCACCCCAACCGCGAGGAACAGCGCCCCGGTGGACAAGCCGTGGTTCAGCATCTGGTAGATGCTGCCTTCGACGCCCTGCGTGTTCAGCGCCGCCATGCCCAGCATGACGAAGCCGAGATGGCTCACCGACGAGTACGCCACCAGCCGCTTGAGGTCGGGCTGGACCATCGACACCAAGGCGCCGTAGACGATCCCGATCACCGCCAGCACGGCGATGATCGGCAGGGCTTCGCGCGCCGCCAGCGGGAACAGCGGAATGGCGAAGCGCAGAAAGCCGTAGGTCCCCATCTTCAAGAGGACGCCCGCCAGGATCACCGACCCACCTGTCGGCGCTTCCGTGTGCGCGTCCGGCAGCCAGGTATGCAGCGGGAACATCGGCACCTTGATGGCGAAGGCGAGCGCGAAGGCGGCGAACAGCCAGCGCTGCGTGGCCAGCGGCGCCGAGAAATCGTACAGCCGCAACAGATCAAACGTGAACTGGCCGGCCTGCTGGTTGTGGAGAATGACCAGGTAGAGGATGGCGACGAGCATCAGCAAGCTGCCGGTCATGGTGTACAGCACCAGCTTCCAGGCCGCGTAGATGCGGCGCTCGCCGCCCCAGACGCCGACCAGGAAGTACATCGGGATCAACATTACTTCCCAGAAGACGTAGAAGAGGAACAGATCGACGGCGACGAACGCGCCCACCATCCCGGTCTCCATGAGCAGCATGAAGACCATGTATTCTTTCACGCGCTTGTGGATGTCGCCCCAGCCTGCCAGGATCACTAATGGTGTCAAGAATGTCGTCAGCAACAGCAGGAACAGGCTGATGCCATCGATTCCAAGGCTGTACGAAATCCCGAACTGCGTGATCCACGGCACCTTCTCGGTGAACTGAAACCCGACGTCGGCGGGGTTGAACTCCGCTAACAAGACCAGCGACAGCGCAAACGGCAGGAGCGAGAAGATGAAGGCGCCGCGCCGCAGCGCCGCGTGCTGCTCCTTCGGCGTCAGCATCACAATGAGCGCGCCGGCGAGCGGGGTGAAAACGATGAGGGTCAGTAAGGGCATATCGCTTCTCGCCTATCGCAAATCCTCACCGCCACGCGTAGTAGAGCAGGATCGCCGCCGCGCCTAGCAGCATGGAGACAGCGTACTGCTGCGCGTTTCCTGTCTGCATGCGGCGCCACAGCCCGCTGTTGGCCTCGACCGCCTCCGCGGTTCCGTTCACCAATCCGTCGATGACACCCAGGTCGAAGATCTGCCACATCCAGGTGGAGAAGACCACGGTCGGCTGGACGAAGAGAAACTCGTACAGCTCGTCGACGTAATACTTGTTGTAAATGAGCTCGTAGAGCCGGCCGGCCTGGTAGGCCAGCAGGAAAGGCAGCCCCGGCTGTTTGATGTAGAACAGGTACGCGATGGCGAGCCCGACAAGGGCCACGGCGGACGACGCCATCATCAGCATGTACTCTGTGCCCACCGCGAGATGTGCTTCCGCGGTGGCGCCGAAGACCGGATCGAGGAACTTGCCGAACAGATTCCCGCTCAGCCAGTGGGCCGGCAGCCCGACATAGCCGCCCACCACGGACAAGACGGCCAGGATCATCAGCGGTACGGTCATCGTCCACGGCGACTCGTGGATGTGATGCCGCGTGTGCTCGTCGGCGCGGCACTCGCCGAAAAAGGTCAGGAAGAGAAGCCGGAACATGTAGAACGACGTGCACCCCGCCGCGATGAACCCGAGCGCCCACAGCCACGGGCCGCCGTGGGGGCTGGCAAATGCCTGCGCCAGAATCTCGTCCTTGCTGAAGAAGCCGGAAAAGCCCGGAATGCCCGTGATCGCCAGCGTGGCGAACACGAAGGTCCAGAACGTGACGGGCTGGTGGCTACGCAGGCCGCCCATCTTCTGCATGTCCTGCTCGCCGCTCATCCCATGGATGACGCTGCCCGCACCGAGGAACAGCAGGCCCTTGAAGAAGGCGTGCGTCATCAGATGGAAAATGCCGGCGCTGAAGGCGCCGACGCCGACGCCGACGAACATGTAGCCGAGCTGGCTGATGGTCGAGTACGCCAGCACCTTCTTGATGTCGTTCTGCATGAGGCCGATGGTGGCGGCGAACAATGCCGTCAGCACGCCCACCGTGGCCACCACCACCATCGATATCGGCGCCAGCACGTACAGCATGTGCAAGCGTGCGATCATGTAAACGCCCGCAGTGACCATGGTGGCCGCATGGATCAGCGCACTGACGGGGGTCGGGCCCGCCATCGCGTCCGGCAACCAGACGTACAACGGCAGCTGCGCTGATTTCCCGGTGGCGCCGACGAACAGCAGCAACGTGATGACGGTCAACGTGCTCGGCGGGATCGCTTTCGCGTGTGCCGCGATCTCGCTGAAGCTCAGCGAGTGGGCACCGGCGCCGAGGTTCCAGAAGATCAGGAAGATGCCCAGCAGAAATCCGGCATCGCCGATTCGGTTGACGACAAACGCCTTCTTGCCCGCGATGGCGTTGGCCTCAACGGTGAACCAGAAGCCGATGAGCAGATAGGAACACAGACCGACGCCTTCCCACCCGACGAACAGCAGCGGGAGGTTGTCGGCCATCACCAGCGTCAGCATCGCCAGGGTGAAGAGGTTGAGGTAGGTGAAGTAGCGCGCGTAGCTGGCGTCCTCGGCCATGTAGCCGACGGAATAGACGTGGATGAGAAATCCCACGCCGCTCACGATCAGCACCATGACCGCCGAAAGCGCGTCGATGCGGAAGGCGATGTCGACGTGCAGCGTGCCCGCCCAGATCCACGGCCACACGCGCTGCACCAGCGCGCTGCCGGGCGGCAAGCTGAGAACCTGCGCGAAGGCGTAACAGCCCGTGATGAAAGCTGCGCCGACCACGCCGGGTGCCACCAAGCTGACCGGCCGCTTGCCGGTGCGGTTGCCGATGAAGGCATTGAACAACACTCCGAGCGCCGGAAACGCGGGAATGAGCCAGAGAAAGTTGACCTGGGTTGCGACTATTGCCGCCTCGTGCATGCCGTCACCAACGCAACAGGTTCAACTCGTCCACATTCACCGTCTCGCGGTTGCGGAAGACGGACAGGACGATCGCCAAGCCGACCGCCGCTTCTGCGGCCGCCACCGTCATGACGAAGAAGACCACCACTTGCCCATCCATCGAATGCAACTGACGGGCGAAGCTGACGAACACCAGGTTGACGGCGTTCAGCATCAGCTCGATGGAGAGAAAGATCACGATGACGTTGCGCCGGACGAGCACCCCGAGCGTACCGATGGTGAACAGGATGGCGCCGAGGATGAGGAACCAGCTGATCGGCACGACGTTCATACGAGCCGCCGCTTCGCCAGCACCACCGCGCCGATGATGGCAACCAGTAGCAATACCGACGTGATCTCGAAAGCGAGGAGATATTGGGTGAACAGCAGGTTTGCCAATGTGGCGACGCTGCCGAAACCTGGCGGCACCGCCGCGGCCATACCGGCGGTCGCCGCCGACGCTGGGGGCCGCAGCGGCGCCACGGCAAAGCGCACGACGGCGAGCAGAAACAGCGAGCCCAGCAGCACGGCGGCGCACTGCGCGCCGAAGCGCGCCATAACGCGCGGCTCCTCCTGCAGGTTGAGCAGCATGATCACGAATAGGAATAGTACGACAATGGCGCCGGCGTAGACGATCACCTGCAGCGCCGCAATCAGCTGCGCATCGAGCAGCAGAAACGTGACCGCCAGCAAGAAGAGCGTGACCACCAGCGACAGCGCGCTGCGGATGGGGCTTGGCTGTAAGATCACGCTCAGCGCCGACGCGACAAGCAAGACAGCGAGAATGAAGAAGAGCACGGGGTTCATGCGCTTGCCTGCAATAGCAACACCACGACAGCAGTGGCGAGGACGTTAACGAGCGAGATCGGCAGCAGGCCTTTCCAGCCAAATGCCATCAGCTGGTCGTAGCGGAGACGCGGCAGAGTCCAGCGGATCAACACCTGTACCCAGCAGAAAAAGACCACCTTCAGCAGGAAAGCAACGATCTGCAGCACAGCCACCACCGCTTGCGGTAGCAGCACGGTTGTGCCCCAGGGAAAATGGAACCCGTCACGCAACAGATAGGGAATCTGCCAACCGCCGAAAAACAAGGTGGTCACCAGGGCAGCGACGACCGCAATCTCAATGAAATCGCTCATGAAGAACATCAGGTACTTCACGCCCGAGTACTCGGTGAAGTAGCCCGCTACGATCTCTGACTCGGCTTCGGGCAGATCGAAGGGTGCGCGTTTGCTCTCGGCGATCCCCGCGGTCAGAAAAATCAGGAAGGCTAGCGGCTGATAGATGATGCCCCATGCCGGCACCACGCCGCCGATCAGATGTCCTTGCGCGCGCACCATCTCCTGCAAGTCGAGCGTGCCAAAGGTCATCACCATGGCGACGATCGACAAGCCCATGCCGATCTCGTACGAAATCATCTGGGCCGAGCCCCGAATGCCCCCAAGCAAGGAGAAGCGGTTGTTCGAGGACCAGCCGCCGAGGACGATGCCGTAGACGCCCAACGAGACCATCGCCAGGATAAAAAGGATGCCGACGTTCAGCGATACCGCCTGCAAGTTGATGTCCCGGCCGCCGATCTGCAGGACATCCCCAAACGGGATCGCGGCGAAGGCCACGAGCACCGGAAACAGGCTGACGCACGGCGCCAACGTGTGCAGCAGGCGATCTACCCCGGCGGGGATCACGTCTTCCTTGGTCAGGAATTTCAACGGGTCGGCCATGATCGTGTTCACCAGGCCCGCAGCGGCGATGCCGAAGACACTGGCGCGGTTGGCGCCGACGCGGTCCTGAATGTAGGCGCTGCCTTTGCGCTCGATCCAGCCGAGCGTGCCCGCCAGGCCCATCACCAACCCGATGACGACCAGGGTTTTGATAGCGGCGATACCGACTACAATCCACATGATGCGTGACGCGGAGCGTTTGATCTCGAAAGAATCGCTGATTGACGTGAGGACCTGAACTAATATCCACCTGCTAGCTTGGGCGCTCTGGCAACCTGGCCTGACCTCAATCCCATTCCAGCGCCCCTTTCCGCCACACGTACAGCAGCGCAATGCCAAGGACGGCGACGAACACCAGCATTTCGACAAATCCAAACCATCCGAGCTGGCGGAACTGCACCGCCCATGGGTAGAGGAAGACCACCTCCACATCGAACACGATGAAGAGAATGGCCGTCATGTAGAACTTCACTGGGAAGCGCTCCCGGGCCGTGCCGCTCGAGGGGTTACCACACTCGAAGGTTTCTCCCTTGGTGCGCGTCATCCGCCGCGGGGCGAACAGACGCCCGAGTCCGAGGAAGGTTGCTACCACCACCCCCACGAAGCAGAAGGTCACCAGTACCGGAAGATACTGCTCTCCCATGAGCCACTTAGCGTCCGCCCTTCGCGGGGCGGGGTGCTTATCGGCAGAGCCCCTTATGTGATGCAGCGGTGCAAGTCAATATATCTGCTGATGGATGGGTGCGGGCGTCTGGTTGCGTGAGAGCGATTGCAGCGGGGATCAATCCGGCGCTCTCGCCCTAGTAGGGGCGCAGCATGCTGCGCCTCTACCTTGCACGCCCGAGCGGCGCCCGCAGTCCGGCGTGGAAGAGCTGGGAGAGGTCCTTGCGATTGCGGACGAGGGTGGCGATCCCGAGCGTGCCGTAGATCAGCGCGAATCCGTAGCGCACGGTCTGGCTCGGAATCAGGAGTTGTGAGGCAAACAGAACGAACAGCACGAGGCCCTCGAAGACTGACAAGCGCAGATTGCAGAGGACCGCGACCGCGAACAGCGACTGCGCTGCCGTGAGCAGGATCTCCTCGACCTGGCGGCTGTCCAAATGTAGCGCCCCCGGTCCGAGCAGTCCGGCGCTGTAGACCAAGGGCAATGTGCCGACGAGGAGTGTCCATTGATTGACCTTGGCCGACACCATAGCGCCCATGCCGCCTTGGGCGTCGCCTTTGAGGGTAAGAATGCAGGCGATGACCACTTCGGGCGCTTCTGATGCGAGCGGCGCCAGCCATTGCACCAGCAGGAACTCGTCGACCCCGCTGCGCCGTCCGACAGCGATCAACGCTTCCGCAAAGGGCTCGGCCGAGCCCAGGATCACTGCCGCAGAGAAAAGGAAAATAGCCGCGATGGCGGCTCGCCGCGGTGCCGGCCGAAAAGCGGCCAGCGCCAGAGCGGGGCCCACCAGGTCCGGCTCTTCCGCCCCGGCGCCGGCGATGCGCCACATGTACGCGGCGAAGATGCCGATGAGCACCACCGTGTCGACCAAGGAGATGGTTCCCTTCAGCGGAATGGCGAACGAATAGATCGTCGCGAGAGTCAAAAACACGAGCTCGACGGCGCGCGTTGCCGGCAGCTTCAGCTCGGTGCGGCGACCGTGCAGCCAGTACAGGAGCACGATCAACGGCCAGGCGATGCCGATCAGCAGGCGGTTGGCGCCGGTCATGTTGGCCGCGGCGCACGCCGTGTATTCCGGGTGCGCTGCCGCCTTCCAGGCGAAGTACAGATCGACGGCGTACTCGGGTAGCACCGCGACCAGGGCGAGAAAGGCCAGCGCCAGGCCCTGCGAGATATCCATCTCGGCCACCTCGGCCGCCCAGGTCAAGAGAAAGGCGCCGCCGACGATGGCGATACCGAATGATGCGGCGTTGATGACGGGCTGCGCCGGGTTGACGCCAATGATGCGCAAGAAGATTGCGGGGATGGTCACCGCAGCGGCCAAGCAGATGAGGAACCAGTATCGGATCATGGCTCCCGCACTGCTGCGTCACCTGGAGCCGCAGACGGCGCAACTTTGGGGCGGAGATGCGAGGGCTTGATGCTCTCGAGCCAAGCGCGAATTACGGGAACCGCGGAGTTCGGCGCGGTTTGTCCTGGGCTTCCTACCCATTCCTTTCCGCGGTGACGCACGCTCGGTGCTGAGAGCCCTCTTCAGTCCGGCGCGCCTTGCAAGGCTTTCTGCAGCGCATTCATCTCGGCGCCGAAGGTCTGCCAATCGCCGTTGCGCAAGGCGTCGAGCGCCTGGCGGTAGTGCTGTAGGGCTTCGGCGGCGGGGCCGGTGGCGCCGGACGGGGCGGCAGGAGCGGCTCCGGGGGGCGCCACCGCCGCGGGTGACGCGGCCGCGGTGACGATCGGCGGCTGCTCTCCCTCCGCGCGGAAGAGGGCCGCCATCAAGGGCTCAACCGCTTGGCTCATCAGCACACGATCGCCAGCGGAGGCGATCAGCCGCTTGAGCTCAGGCAACTCCCGCTTCTCGGCGCGCAGGTACAGGGGCTCGAAGTACAGCAGCGCGTCGTCGATCGGGATCACCAACAGGTTCCCACGGATGACGCGCGACCCGGTCTGGTTCCACAACGACAGCTGCTGCGAGATGGTGGTGTCCTGATCGATGCGCGCCTCGACCTGCGCTGGACCGAAGATGAGCTTCTCCTTCGGGAAGGCGTACTCGATGACACTCCCGTAGTGCGGGTCGTCGCAGCGCGCCGCCAGCCACGCGATCATGTTGTCGCGGTTATTGGGCACCATCGGCAGCATAAGGATGAACTCTTCGCGCGCTTCATCCGGCAACCGCATGATGGTGTAGTACGGCTGCATGGTGATGGTCTCCCCGCCGTAGCTTTCTTGCGGGAAACTCCACTGATCTTCCTTGTTGTAGAACACCTCCGGCTCGGTCATGTGGTAGGTGCCGTACATGCTGGCCTGCAGCATGAAGAGATCCTCGGGGTAGCGGATGTGCTGGCGCAAGGCCGCTGGCATCGCGTCGAGCGGCCGGAACAGCGAGGGGAAAATGCGCTGGTAAGTGCGGACGATGGGGTCTTCGGGATCGGCGACGTAGAAGACGACCGTGCCGTCGTAGGCGTCGAGGGCGATCTTGACGGAGTTGCGGATGTAGTTGATGCCAGCCCGCTGGGCCGGTTGCGAGTAGGGCAGGGCGTCACTGGTGGTGTACGCATCCTGCAGCCACACCAGCCTGCTGTCGCTCACGACCATGTAGGGGTCACGGTCCAAGTGCAGGAACGGCGCGATCTGGTTGATGCGTTGCTGCGTCAGACGGCGGAAGAGGATGCGGCTGTTGGCCGTTACGTTACCGCTGATCAACAGCTTGAAATCGCCGAAGTACCAGGCGAACAGCGCCCGCCGCCACAGGCTTCCCAACGAGACGCCGTCGTGGCCGGCATAGGTGTTGTAGACGTTCTCCTGGCCCTTGGCGTAGTCGAACTCGTTAGTGCCGCCGCCGACCACGACGTAATTGGGCGTCTCCTCGCCGAAGTAGACTTCCGGCCGCTGGATGGGAAGGCCCACAGGTGATGCTGGGGGGATGTCCTTCACATAGAAGACCGGTAGCCCTTCCTCATCGAAGCGGTTCACCGGGCTCATCGTTATGCCGATGCCGTGGGTGAACTTGAAATGCTCGTTGATCCACGTGCGCGCATCGGGCGGCAGGCGGTCCTGGTTCAGCTCGCGCGCGGAGAGCATCACCTGCTGGTAGGTGCCGTTGAAGGTGTAGCGATCGATGTCGACGTCGTGGAAATCGTAGTACAGGCGGATCTCCTGCAACTGGCGATACGTGTCGAGGAGCGGGCGTGGGTCCCACCAGCGGATGTTCTGAATCGTCGTTTGGTTGGCTGCCAGCACTTCCGGCGTGAGCTTGCCTCGGGCCGGAAATGGTTTGCTACTGATGGGGTCGAGTCCGAAGCCGTATCGAGTGAGCGCGATGTTGCTGGTGATGTACGGCGATTCCAGTCGCAACTCGTCCGGCTTCACGCGGTAACTCTGGAACAGGCCGGACACGACGCCTTGAAGCAGCGACCCGGCCAGCACGAGAACCACCGCAGCTACCGGCAGGCGAAAGCCGAGCTCGGCCAGGTTCACAGCGCACAGGACGGCGGCGATTAC
>Ga0326728_10024646_pt1 | contig 10875 bp, 10 predicted proteins | sample MB3enrmetagenome_FD_207602 | JGI IMG/M metagenome (GOLD analysis project Ga0326728, IMG submission 207602) | Lab enriched peat soil microbial communities from McLean, Ithaca, NY, United States - MB31MN | ecosystem: Environmental > Terrestrial > Soil > Wetlands > Peat | place: USA: New York...
GCTGGAACACAACCTATAAGGGGCGAGGGGAGATTGTGGATTCGTGGGGCGCTTCGGGCTGTAGGGGCGGTTCGCGAACCGCCCCTACGGCTTCATCGGTTGCTGGTTCCTGTACGGGCACGCCATGGCATGCCCCTACAGGCCCACGGTCTGCCCCCTCCTTGTCCCAGGAGGGGAATTGCCTAAATCTACTAGCCTATCAGGCACGATTCGCAGGGCTGCGTCCTGCGCCAGCCAACGGTGTCAAACGCCGGCGAAGGTGATGCTGGAGGAATCCCAGGGCGGGGCGGATTGGATGGCGGGCCAAACCTCTTCAGGCTCGTTCACAACCGACCACATGGATTTGTGGCGCGGATCCATGAAGCGCTCGGCAACGCACCGCTCGAGCGCCAGCAGCAGATGATCGAAATACGAGTGGGTATTGAGAAGCACGATGGGTCCGCGGAAAACCGCCAGGCGCTTGAGGGAAATGGCCTCCAGCAGTTCGTCGAAAGTGCCGGAGCCGCCCGGCAAGGCCACTACCGCATGCGCTTCCTGGAGCATCAGGCGCTTGCGCTCGTGCATATCGTTCACGATGCGAAGTTCGGTGATGCCCTTGTGCCCCCACTCGAGCTCATTCATGAAGCCGGGGATGATACCGACCACTTTGCCGCCCTCGGCCAACGCGCTGTCGGCGAGTGCGCCCATCGACCCGGCCGCCCCGCCGCCGTAAACAATCGTGGCACCATGGCGCGCCAGTTCGCGGCCCAAGTGGGCCGCCGCGCGGAGGTAGGCGGGGTCGCACTGGCGGCTGGAGCCACAGTAAATGCAAATCTGCAAGTTCGTCATGGTTGAACTAACCACCAAGGCACGAAGACACTAAGAAAGCTGATGCTGTAAACCTTCTGTGCCTCTCTTGGTGTCTCTGTGCCTTAGTGGTGTAATCGCGCTACAGTTCCGCTACCCCACTTTCAGGAAAATCTTCTGCCGGTACAGAAAGTACAAGAACAGCCACCCCACTGCCAGAACGCTCAGGTCGAAGACCAGAGGCTTGTAGGGGCCGATCTGGTCGATGAATCCCCGGACGAAGATCATCGCCACGGCTCCGAAATCAAATTGACTGCGAATCAGGTAAATGGTGATGGGGTTCAGTCCGATCACCGTGAAAAAGAAAGCCCACCGCCGGTAGCCTCGAACGTCGATAATCCAGTAGAAGAGAGCGAGCAGGAGCAGGCTCCATCCGCCGGCGAACAGGACGAACGAGCTGGACCAGATGTTCTTGATGAGGGGGAACCAATGACCCCACGTCCAACCCACCAGCAGGCAGGCAACGCCCGCCAGGGCCAACCCGGCCGCTTTGCGGGTGGGAGCCCGCGCGGTGCGCAACCAATGCCCGGCTAAGGCGCCCAGAAGACAAGTGGACACCGCCGGGATGGTGGAGAGAATTCCCTCGTTGTCACCGAAGAAATAACAGCAGAAGGGCCGCGGCAGCAGGTGCTGGTCTATAAATGCGGAGAGGTTGCCGGCGGAAGTCAGCACGCCGGCCCCGATGCCGGGAACCGGCACCAGCCTCATCACCAGCCAGTAAACCACCAGCAAGCCGCCTGCGACAATTGCCTGACCGCGCACGCCGGTGTTCATCATCACAATCGCGGCGAGGAAATAGCATACCGCGATACGTTGCAAAACCCCGGCGATACGAAGCTGGTGGAAGTTGAAGTTCAGAAAGCCGTTGACCACAAGGCCCAGGAAAAACAGCAGCAGCAGCCGACGGACCAGATGCGTATAGAGCTGGGCCCGGTTTGCGCCCGCTTCCAATCGTTTGGTGATGGAAAAGGGCAGGACCACGCCAACGATGAAAAGGAAAAGGGGAAAAATCAAATCATAGAAATGGAAGCCCGCCCAGGGCACGTGTTCGAATTGCTTGCTGAGCCCGAGCGTAAAGAAATTGGGATACAACCGGCAAAGGCTGTGAATCGCTTCCTCGCCGCCGGTGATCCAAAGCATGTCGAAGCCGCGAAGCGCGTCGATGGAAGCGATGCGGTTGGAAGCTGGTGCCTGAGTGGTGGATGCGTCTGCCATAGTCCTCCGTGTGCCGTGCACTGCGGCACGCAAGAGATTATCATAGCCGGGCGTCGGGGAAAGGGTAAAGGACAAAGGATAAAGGATGAAGGGTAAAGGGTGAAGTCTAAAGGCTGGGATAACAGCCCTCTCCTGGAGAGCCTGCGTGAAAACTCGATTTGTCTGTCATTCCGAACCCTTGATCCTTCGCCCTTTGCTTGACGCCTATTCCCCTGGCTTCTTGAAGATGACGCAATAATCGGGCGCGGTCCAGTCGGTGGGTGCGGCCACGATCTTGAATCCTGCGGCCGTCAGTTCGTCGATCAGCAGTTGCTTCGGCACGCCGTGCCCGCCGCGGTTTTTCGGAACGCCTTTGGGCAGCTTGCTGTCGCCGGGTCCTTCGCCCGGCTGAAAATCTATGACCGCAAGAAGGCCGCCCGGCTTGAGCGATTGGAAAAGGCTGGCGTCCTCTTTCTCGGGCTCAGTGAAGTGATGGTAAACGCGCCGCATGAAGATGGAATCGCAGCACTCGTGCGGAAGGTTCGTCTCAGCCTGCCCTGCCTTGACTGCGATGATGTTTTTTTGTTCGGCAGCCAGGGACTGCAACTTGGCAAGCTTGTCCGGATCCAATTCAGTCGTGTAAACGCGGCCCGCCGGCCCCACGCGTGCGGCGGCGGCCCGCGTCATGTCGCCATCGCCCGCGCCGATTTCAGCCACAACGCTACCCGGCTGCCAATTCAGCAACGTCGCTAGCTGGTCGGCTTCCTTCTTGCGTTCCTGCGCTTGCCCGTGGCAGGCCGAGAGGACAAGGACGGCGGAAAGCAGCGCTAAAACAAGGTGGCCACCTCGCCTGCCGAAATAACGGTTTGTTATCATTTCGCCCCCTGGATTTCATCTTACCACCGCGCTGCCTGCTTCGAGGATGTGGATTAGTGCATGCACGGACAAACCAGTTTCACGCCAAGGCGCAAAGTGCGCAAAGCCTGCAAAGCAATGCAAGCTCGCCCTACCTGTTGTAGCCCCGGCGGGAACAGGCGTCGCGAAATGAGTTGTAGATCGCGTCAAAGGCCGGAACCAGTTGAGGCGAAGGGGAGTAGGTTTCCAGGACGGCAGACATGGATTGAATCGCGTGGAAAACATCGCCCGCGAATACTGTCCCGGTCGCCGCCAGGATCGCCGCTCCGAAGGACGCGGTGGGATAGCGGGGCAAGACGACGGTCTTGCGGAGAACATTAGCGCGCAGTTGCAAAAGTTCCGGGCTCTTGGCGGCCGCCCCGGTAGAAAAAACCTTGTCGCCGACCTTGATTCCGCAACTCTCGAGGATTTCGTAACCCCAGCGCTCCACGAAGGCAATGGACTGCAACTGCGCCGCGTAGGACTCCCCGGCATGGCGCGGGATGCCATCCACGAATGACGTTGCCTTCGGGTGAGCAAAGGGAAACCTCTCGCCTTCGCCGGAAAGCATGTAGCAAACGACCGGAGTCGGAATGTGGCTCGCAGCCAGGCGATCCATTTCCGCGGGCGAGTTGCCCGCCAGCGCGTCGGGCCGCCGGATGCTTCCCAGGCCGGTGTTGCTGGCTGCCCCAGGAACCCACAAGCCTCCCGGATGCAGATGAAAGTAAACGCCGCTGCGCGCGGCAGGCTTTCCGTTGTGGAGCACTTTCCAGACCAGCGTGGTCCCGAGGGTTGTGTTGGCGTCGCCGCACGCGCTGGCGCCTGAGGCAACCACGCTAGCCATTCCGTCGGTAGCGCCCGCCAGGACAGGCATGCCCAGCGGCAAGCCTGTCTCGACCGCAGCCGCTTTGCTAACCTGTCCGATTGGCTGGCCTGGACGGCGAACCACGGGCAGGCGGTCAGCGGGCAAGCCCGCGGCACGGACGCTTTCTATCCACGAAGCGCGCTCCGGGTCGTAGCCGAGTTTCAAGGCGTTGGTAAAATCGGAAATTCCAAACTCGCCGCTCAGCTTTCCGGAAAGCCAATCCGCCGGGCTGAGGAGATAGCGAGTGCGCTCCCACAAGTCGGGCTCGTGCCGCGCGACCCAGGCTGCCTTCACCAGCGAAAATGATGGCCCCAAGCGGAGGCTTTCGGAGCCGCCTTGTCGGTTTAGCTCCTCAGCAATCTCCACTCCCCGGCCGTCGTCGTAAAGAATGGCGGGGCGCAAGGGTCGGCCTTGCGCGTCCGCCACAACCAGGGTTCCGGAAGTGGAGGTCACCGCCGCGCCGCTTATCGCTGCCTCGCCGCGCTCCTCCTTGAGTTTGCCGACGATCCTCTGAGCGACTGAGCAGATAGCTTGCCACCATTCGCCGGGGTCTTGCTCGTGGATTCCTCCGGCGGCGCGGTGGTCTTGCCGGATGGGCTCCTCCGCCTCCGCCAGGAGTTTGCCTGTGGGACTGACGGCAACCGCACGCGCGCCGCTGGTTCCAACATCAATTCCAAGCAGAGCGCACTCCGTTTCGTTGGTCATGGGAACTATTCTAGGCTACTTGTTTTGGCGTGTCAAGAAGTTTTTGAGTCCAAGCGTCGGTCCCGGTTGTAGTACCGTCTCCCTTTCCTGCGGCGACCACAACCATGCCGCCCCATTGCGCTTTGCACCTGCACGCATCCAAGCACAGTGTTGTGGTAGTCTGATGGTGTGTACTTCGAATGGGATGTGGACAAGGCGCGTAAAAACCTGGCTAAGCACGGGGTCTCGTTCAACGAGGCCATAACCGTATTCGGTGATCCATTGGCCGTTACAATTCATGATCCGGATCATTCGGACGATGAAGAGCGATTCTTGACCACAGGTCTTTCAAAGGGGCAGCGGCTGATCATTGTCGCGCACACCGAGCGGGCAAAGCGATTAAGGATCATCAATGCACGAGAGGTCACGGCCGCGGAGAGGAAACAGTATGAGTCCGGAGAATGATGCTAGACACGACGAGGAAATGAGGCCTGAGTACGACCTTCGAGGGGGCGTTCGCGGCAAGTACTACAAGCAGTACATGGAGGGAAGCAATGTTGTGCTGCTAGATCCCGATGTGGCCGCCGTGTTCCACGACTCGGAGTCAGTGAACCAAGCCTTGCGGGTTTTGATAAATGCCGCCCGGCAGGTGGGGGCCGGCGAAGAAAGCAGAGGAGAGGAACCTTCCCCGCCGGCGCGGGTTCCGTGACCACGGTCCTGGACGCGCCTGCGGCGAGCTGTGGGCTGTTGCCCTGCAGAGGCCAACCTGATCGCTTACTGTGAGCCAGCGGGCGCCTCCACGTCGCAGTTGAGCGCCGACATCCCCGTGGACTCGCTATCCCGCACGACCTCCCGCACCCGGTAGGTTCCCGCGGACACTTCGAAGTTGGTCTTAGCGACAATACCGGATTTCGAGAACCTCTCGAGTGTCCCGTCCTTGAGGTGCAGGTCGAGCGAGGCTTCCTTGCTGGTAACGTATTTGCCGTCTTGATCGAAGAGCGCGGTGTCGAAGATCAGCTTGTCGACGCTCCGGTCGCCTTCCTCGCGGTAGCGAAGCGAGGCAATGTTCACACGAATGGAGACGGTCAGCTTCGCTTTTCGGTCGTTCAGTTTCTCCATCTTCGCGCTGACTTCCGCAGGCAAATCGTGCCGTTCGTCGATTGAGAAGACGACTCGCTCGAGTTGGTCGACTTCCGGCGCCTTTTCCGCCAAAGTTGCTTCCGAAGCAAAGTAGCCGCGGCGCGCCTGCAGGGTGTAGGATTTCGGAATATTTAGGGTCACCTTGAGAGAGTGGAATTTGCCGTTCAGCTTGACGTCCTGGGGCGAGAAAGCGAGCACGTAATACACCTCAGGAACGGCGGCGGCCTCGCGGAACCCCTCACTAAAATCGTTGCTGTTATGGAAAAAGACGCCGCCCGTGTCGGCGCTGAGGTAGGCGAGAACGCCACTCGACGCGATCGAACCGATGTTTCTCAGTCTGGCTTTAAGGTCGCTGACCCCAGGAAGGACTGCGTCTCCTACCTTATGATCTTCTCGAGTGTCGAGCCCGACGGCGTCGATGGCGCTGACAACCACCTGCTGTTGTAAAGCGCGGTCGGTGATGAGGTCAACTTTCGCCCCCTGGGTTTCCGTCAGGAAGCCCGGCGAGACCAGCACCAGGCAGCGCTGGCCCGGCATGGCCGCGAGGCGCCGAACAGAATCTTCTATCGCTTGCAACGAATACTGGGACACTGTTTCCGCGCGCGTCCAGACTGCGGCGGCTTCCGATTCTGACTCCCGTGTCACTTCCAGCGCGGACACACCTCCGGCATCTTTCAGTACCGCTCCAGTCTCCTGCGGCGACATCATATAGGCAGACTTCTCGGTGGTTGGGTCGGCCCCTGAATTAGGAGCCACGTTGACTCCGCTGCACACGAGGGCTTCCATGTGCAGGACGAAAAGGGCTCGGGGCTCGTGTAACTTATCCACTAGGTAGGCTTCGTAGTCGTCAATGTGAGGACAGCCGGTTGGGGGATTCGGCCGGGCGACTAAGCGGAAAAGTGCGTCGTGGAGCTTTGCCTGGTCGGCGGTAAAGTCGAGTTGATCCTTCCCCGTTGCAGTGAAAATTGCCACGCGATCCTGAGGCCGGATCGACTTAGTCACGTAGCTCCAGGCGGCGTTCCGGGTTCGCTCGACTCCCTCGACTTCGGTGTGATAGTCGTCAAAGAAGAGGCCGACGAAGCGCTGGGGAACAACCACGGGAGGGCGCGTGGCCGGGGTTGCCGGAGCAACCAAAGGCTGAGCCGGTTCCGGCTTTGTAGCAGATGTCTCCACCGCAAAGGCCAAGATCTCCTGCGGCTTGCCATCGTCGAGCAGCCGGAAGTCTTCCCGATGAAGATTGCCAACTGTCCGACCGTTCGGGTCGCGCACCACCACTCGCACCAACACCAGGTTGCGCTCGGTGCGGATGCGGAATTGCGTCGTGGACTCCTGTGCTTGTATCTCGGGTGGATTGGCGATTTCCTGCGCGGCGCCGGGGTCAGCGGCCAAAATCAGGACCGAAAGCGCCAGGATGCGAATAAAGAGCTTTCGCTGTCCGTGCCCGCGGACGTCAAGCGCATCTCGATCCATGGGTCCTGCCTCGAAAATTGCCTTGCTCAACCAGGTGAACGAACCTGCTCAGCCGGTCGCGCCAAGAGGGCTATTCGGTTTTCAACGGCCTTTCTGTTTGTCCTCGGTCTGAACGAGGAAGAAGCGATAGTCGGAGTAACGGTGCTGGTTGTGAAACGTGTAGTCCTTCAATTGGCCGCCTACGGTCACCTCGCGCGGCAACCACAACTTCTTGCCGCCCTCCTTGAAGGTCACTTCCGAGTATTCGACTTCGGTAGTTTCCCACCGCAGGCCGACGCTCAATTCCGGCCTCTGCACGTCAGTCCGCAGGCGCAGAATCCTGTCCGTTGCCGGATCGATCCACGCCACTCCCTGCACGAAAACATACGCTCCCTTCTCATCGAACGCGACCCGGCTCGCTTGCCTCGCCACGCCGGGCTGTTGCGCGAAGGCGACGACCAGCGTGCTCCGGCCTTTCACCTGTTGTTGGCCCAAAAAGCGGAACCGGGATCCCTTCTGATTATTCGGGTGAAAGTATCCGGGCAAGGTGACGAATCCGTTAGTCACCACCGTGCCTTTGACGTTGACCGGCACACCCTTGGAATCGGTTCGATACTCCTGGAGAACTGTCTTGTCGCCGCCCGGTTTAGCCAAAGCCAGGTAATTGAAATTCCCTTCGTAACGCACCGGCTCCGTGGCCTTTGGGCGCTCGACGGTGAAGAGAATTTGCTCCTCGCACGTGGTGTTCGAGAAGTTATCGAAGAACTCTGCCACGCCGGCTCCCACTCGCTGAAGGATGAGGGGCAATCGCTCCTGGCTCTTCGCAGGTTTGAGGTGCTTCAGCTCCGGGACGGTCTTGGCGAGCTCAGAGGAGGTCATTTCCGGAAGTGTCTTGCTGGCCTGAGGCTCTGCTGTTGATTGAGCTGCGAGGTACGGCTGCGGACCGGTGATCATTATCAAGGCGGCAAGGAAAAGAGGCCCGTCGGAACCGTGCGCTCTCAGGGTGAGGCCATTTCGAACCATCAGCCATCCTCATCAGCCACGGACCTCGTAAGCGGCGGACCGCGCTGGCGACGTTGGCACAACTATACACCAAAAGCCGCCGGCTGAACTGCGTCAACGCGCCTCTTGTTTCTGATTGGTCTCGACCAAAAAGAATCGGTAGTCCGAGTAGCGGTGGCGATTTCGGAAGATATCCCTGCCCAGTTGGCCACTGACCATAACTTGGCGCGGCAGCCACAACGTCTTGCCGCCCTGCTGAAACGTCACTTCCGAGTATTCGATTTCGGTGGTTTCCGTCTGCACGCCGATGTCTAATTCGGGCGGCTGGATGTCAGTCCGAAGGCGGAGTATTCTGAAGCTCACCAAGTCAATCCACGCTACGCCTTCGACGAACACGGTCGCATGCCGGTTCCCGATTTGAACCTCGCTGACGTGCCGCGCTACATCAAGCCGCTGAGCGAAAGCGATGACGTAGGTGTCCTTCCCTCCGAGCACCTCTCGGCCCAGGTAACGGAAGCGGCTGTCCGCTTGGAAGTCGGGATGAAAATGCGCGATCATCGATACAAATCCGATGGTCACAAGGATCTGCTGAGACTGGAGATTGACCACATTGCCTTTGGAATCCGTGCGGTACTCGACGAGGCGAGTCTTGTCCCCTCCCGGCTTCAGCAATGCTACATAATTGAGCTTCGCATCGTAGCGAAGCCCGATCGCTTCCCCCGGGCGAACCACACCCGAGGCGACATGCTCGATGCAGGTGGTGTTCGAGAAATTATCAAAGAAGTCGGCGACGGTGGCGCCGACTCGTTTCAGGAGCGCCGGCAACTCGTCCTGGCCAGAGGCCGGCTCCAAATGCTTGAGTTCGGGAACTTGCTTGACAAGTTCGGCGACGGTCATGTCTACAAACGTCTTGACGCCACGATGAGACTCGGGTGTTTCCGATGAGCGCTGCCAAGCAGTCGCGGGAACGCCGGCTAGAGACAAGCTCAGGATTGCCACTGGCGCAAATCTGCGCTTGAGGCCTGCGGCTATCGTAAACGGCCTTGAACCCGGAGCGGGAGCCCGGATACTGAGGGCGGTTCGAGCCATTAGTCATCGTCAACAGCCGCGGTCTTCCTAAGCAGCATCCGCACTACCGACGTTACCTCAACTATACGGAAAAGAGCAGCGCGGTGCAATACTCCATTCTTATGGGGATCTATTCGAACTTGGAGCGCAGCACGCAGCTTCGCCTCGCAGCAACAGCCCCCCTTGCGTTGACTGCGTCACCGCAGCGAGGTCACCGGCGCTGGCGGGGCGGAACCCAGGCGACACAATTGAGCATTCTTTCCAGTAGGCTTCGACCCCACGGTGGGGAATCGTGTTAGTATACTTTGCGGGTGAAAGCCCAAAGTATGATGGAAGAAGCGGTGGCCTCAAATGAAATCCTCTACAGAGTTTCCATTGGCTTGTGTAACCACTCTATTGCTGCTGTCGTGCATTTTATTCGCTGGCCCTAAAGAAGAGACGCAAGGCGAAGTGGCTGATGCTGCGGGTCTCCTGAAGGTTCGCACGTTTTGCCTCGATGTAAGCCAGTTCACGCCGCAACAGACAGGCTCTCTGAAACGGTTTGTCGCTGAGGCTAGCAAGCCCAAAGGAGTATTTGCCAAGCTGAACTGGCAACTTGTGGACAATTGCAGGAGCGCCGACGCAACAGTCCAATTGGTTATGCTGGAACATAAGGAGACCGAGGCGGCTGGCAGTGGCACCGTTAGCGCCGAGGGCGCGGGTGGAGTAATGGCTTCTAATCTGAGGGTGCAGGTTCTCTCACAGACCAACGTCCGCGTGAGTGAGAACGTCGGGGCAATTACGCTCTATCATGTAAACGGCGCAGTTCGCCGGGATCAGGTGAGCGCCCTTGAAAGTCCATTTACAAAACTGTTGAAGGACCTCAAGGCTCTCCCACATTAAAAAGGTTTAGTTGATTAATCGACCACTCCGGCAGTCCGTGGTGGTGCGGTGTCCTGGTTCGGCTCCGCGGACTTCAGAACCCAAGGGACACGCCGCCTGCCCGGTTCAATGCATCTGGGGCGGTGTTCGACTCTCGACACCGGGCTCAGGAGTGAGCGGCGGCGCCAAGTTAGTGGTGGACACCTCTTCTGCTATGAGGTCGCGGAAAACGGCCCGTCCCTCTCCGAAAAGGATCATCCCAACTTGACCCTCTTTGAAGTCGGAGTCCTCGAATTTGCCGACGGGGCGCCCTGAAGAATTATCGTGATTGCCGGACCCGGGCACTGGACCGAGAGCTTCTCTTCTTTTTGCGGATTCCCCTCCCTCAGCGGAAGATCCTTCCATGAAATAAGGTCCCGCGCCATCGGTTCGGCATGGTATTTCTTTACGAGCTTATAGACGAGCACGTGAGAGTTGCGAGGATCCCTGCTGAGGAGAACGGCGTAATACCCGTGATGATCGAGGTGGAAAACCAGCCCAGGGGTGGCCCACCCCGGTACAGGTTCAGTTTCCGGCACCTCAGCGGGGGCAGGCCCGCCGCGCTTCCTGCCAGTCTCCAACTCCACGCTAACTGAGACATCCAGATCGCCAAACAAAGGTCCGTTGGCAACCAGTACCCCTTCGAGCGGGATGTCTTCTCCAACTTCTTGGGTATTAGCGTTCGAACCCCCACCCCAGGAACTGTGTGAGCGGTCTGTGAAGCGCATCTTGCTGGCGTGGGGGGAAGTGTAGCATCGTGGCTTGCTGATGGGGAGGCAGGTCCGATGACGCGGCGAGAACGGAGCAGCAAAGCGCGACAGCAGTGGCGAAAG
>Ga0326728_10024647_pt1 | contig 10874 bp, 6 predicted proteins | sample MB3enrmetagenome_FD_207602 | JGI IMG/M metagenome (GOLD analysis project Ga0326728, IMG submission 207602) | Lab enriched peat soil microbial communities from McLean, Ithaca, NY, United States - MB31MN | ecosystem: Environmental > Terrestrial > Soil > Wetlands > Peat | place: USA: New York...
CGAAGACTTTCAGCTTACCGTCCTTGAAGACGTCCCACGCAACGCCAATACGAGGAGCGACCTTGCTGCCCCAGCCAAAGTTAATTGGGTTTGTGGGAAGCCCCGCCTGGAGTCCAAAGGACTCAGCCGGTACATTTTCGTGCTCGAGTCGAATGCCGGCGTTGATGGTCACGCCTTTGCCGACCGTCCACGCATCTTGTGCGAAGAAGCCGTGATCGTAGCTGGTCGCATTTCCCTTGGTACCAAAGTCAACCACCACAAAGGAGCCGTAGGTCCCAACACCTAGCCCAGCGTTCGAGCCGGGATAGAGTTCAACTGTCGGCGCATTGTACTGCTGGAAAATATCGTTGGACAGGCGGTGAAGTTGATAGCCGCCCTTGAAGTTGTGCGTACCCAGCCATCCCGACTTGAACCAGGCGATATCCTGGTCAAACTGAAGGTGCTTGTCGGCGTTCTTGATGGTGTAGTTGCTGTCCCAACCGGCTGTCTGATATCCGGCGGCGTGCTGCAGGTCCGCTGCCGCTGGATCTGTTTGGTTCAGACCGCTGGTGTTCCAAAGATATACGGTGCCGACCGTTGGCAAGCCGAAGTCGTGATAGTTTTCAAAAAAGTATCCGAAGCGGGTCGTGGCAACCAGTCTCGGGGTGATGGTGATATCGGCGCCAATGTTCAGCGTGGTATCGGGAGCGGCATAGCCATAGCCGTGTTCGAAGGAGACCAGCGGCAGTGTCGCATCTGGATTTGGAGTGAGTAAGGGAGTGGTTGAATCCGCTCTCGGCATCAGTTGGCCGCTTTCGCGCTGGTACTGATACAGCCAAGAGGCGAATACGTTCACCTTGCTGCCGACCTTGGCATCAATGCGGGCATTGGTGTAGTAGGTCTGCTGATCGCGGTTGAAGGTCTGCAGTCCGGCGTTGTTGTCGTTCGTGCCAAAGTCTACCGTCCGGCCACGCGAGATGTACTCAGGAGCGAAACCCAAGAAACCAAAGATATGGTCCTTCCAGAGCGCGCCGCCGATAGAAACTGAGGGCTGAATGTCAGTCAGATGATCGCGTTTGGGCTGGTAGGACTGGGCCACGGGATCATATCCATTCAGACCTGCCGGGTTACTCGAGACGGTAGAGCCGAACGGGTTAACCCGCGTGTAGGCATTCGCGGATCCGTCCATACCAGCGTTTTCGAAGCTGGTACCGAGTTCACCATGCCAATCGTTACTACCCTTCTTCATGATTACGTTGACAACGCCACCGAGTGCGCCGCCATGCTCGGCTTCGATACCCGAGCTCTTCACCTGAACTTCCTGAATGAACTCGAACGGCACGTTGGTGTGCGAGTAGCCGCCGATCAGGTTCGCAGTCTCTTGGCCTTCTACGAGGTAAGAGTTTTCCGAGTCAGCGCCACCGGCGACTGAGAAACCAAACTGTCCGCCGTTGCCGCCGTTACCGGGAGAGGTGTTTCCTCCGCCGGTTCCGCCCACACTGGCAGTAGCTCCGGCGTTGGCGTTAAACGATCCGCCCGCCAGAGGCTCGTTACGAGCCGAGGGAGCAAACTGAATGACCGACTGGAACGAACGGCCGTGGGGAACATCTGCAATCACGTCTGAGGTGATGTTGGTCGCTGTATGAGTTACGGTTACGTCGACAAGCGGGGCCTCGGCCGTCACTTCGACCACGGTAGAGGCAGCGCCAACCTTCAGGGCCAGATCGAGAGAGGGCAAGTGGCCGACTTCGATAGTGATGCCCTCGCGTTTCAGAGTCGCAAAGCCTTCCGACTTCACGGTAATTGTGTAAACGCCCGGCGCCAAGTTGGCGAAGCGGTAATAGCCGCTGGCGTCCGTGTGCTGGGACTTTGTGCCCACCATCGAGGTGCCGGTCAACTCGACCTGCGCCTTCGGAACTACCGCGCCTTTTTCATCCTTCACCGAACCTTGGAGACCACCTGTGGTTTCCTGGGCGAAGCTGGTCTGCTTCATGAGAGGAGATGCGATTGTGAGAGCCAGCAGAACACCCAATGCGAGGGCCCTGACTGTCAGTCGGAGAAACTTCATCTAGCTACCTCCATCCTTGCGGAGTATGTAAGTCGATCATCGAAACCTGATCAGCAACGTTTGGGGAAATAAAGCGCCGGTATACCGCCTAACTCGACAGCAGTACCAACGTCTTCAGGTTTTAGAGTTTCAGCCGCAGTCACCCACAGCCCGGCAACTACAGATACCAGAGTTATTGGCGTGTGTATATGCACGTCTCTGGCCAATCAGGCACTCGCGCTAAGTAACCACTCTGATTGGGATTAGGGGGTTTACTGGATTATGAGATACGTCTAAGTGGAACTTATCAATATGAATATATGCTTTTTGGGATATGCGGCAGGGCAACGATGTTCACAAATGAGTCCGTTGGGGTCTGGAGGCTTGCGGGACCGCAAAAAGAAGGGGAGCCCGAAAGCTCCCCCCAGAACAGAACTGCAGATTTGACGAACTCAGTGAGTCGAGCTTTGAGCTACCACGCGATCTTGGCACCAAAGATGATCTTGCGGGTTCCGCCAGTGGTCAACGACGGATCGCCAAATCCGTTGCCTTCCGTCGCGTAACCAGCATCGTCAATCCAAGTGTCAACCGAGGAGTAGTTCGGGTGGTTGAAGACATTCAGGAACGTCGCACGGAACTGAGCGCTCATGTGCTCCTTCAGCTTGATGTTCTTGATGATCGATGCGTTTCCGGTGTTGGTCCAGTAGTCGCGAAGCGAGTTGCGACCAGCATCACCCCAAGGAGTCCCTGCGATTTGCTGGGCTTCGTACGCATTCACAATGTAGCGAACCTTGTCCTTGCTGATCGGAACCAGGTTCGGAGTAGTATTCCACTGGTTGAAGTCCAGAAGTTGGTTCGGGGCATATCCGATTGAAGAAGCGCAGTTCGCCAGAGAAATGCCATTCTGCAGGCACACGTCACCAGCGTAGATGCCGATCTGCTTCACATTCGCCTTGTTGTTGCCAACGAATGGACGCGAGTTGTCATAGAAGCCGGCATATGACGCATTGAACGAGTAATCGTTCGGATCCGGCGTACCCGAATAGGCCTTTTCTAGGTAGTTCTGGTAGTACTGCTCAGGGCTGTACGGCTGGCCTGAAGCCATGATGTATGTGCCGGAAACCACCCAACCGCCGGCAATATGGCCCAAGACACCCTTTTGCGCCTTGAAGATCGGCAGTTCTTCCTGGAAGTTAACGGTCCAGTTCTTCGGAACGTCCAATCCGGAAGTGCCGTGTTCAGCACTCTTGTAGTTGAAGGGGTTCTGAGCAAAAGCTGTCGAAGTTCCTGCGCCACCCGAACCGAAGATCTCCGAAACGTTATCTGTCGTCTTCGACCAGGTGAACGAAGTTGTCATGCTCAACTGGTCATAAAGACGGCTTGTCCGGAACTGGGCCTGTAAACCGTTGTAGTCAGAGTAGCCGGAATTCTGACGAACACGAATGCGTGCGCTCGAGCAATCCACGCGTCCGATTCCATAAGAACCCGAAGTGGTGCATGGGGTTACGCCGGTTGGAACCATGCCCGGGAACAAAGATTCGAGGCCATCAATCCTAGGGTTGCCATTGATCGACTGGAAGAGGTCGCCGCCGTGGGTCCCTACATAGCGAACTTCCAGCACGGCTTTGGGGCTGATCTGACGTTCAAAACCCAAGCTCCAGTTCTGCACGTTGTCGGCACCGAAGTTCGGGCTGACTGTGGTCTGGCTATAGGCGCGGGGATCACTACCCACCGGCATGAGCGAAGCGTACGAAGCGCGTGCGTTCGGTCCAGTAGGAACAGCAGAAAGACCTGGCATGCCTGTCGCCCAGGTAAAGGTCTGCGCCATTACCTGTGGAGCCGCACTGGCGATGTTGAGGTAGATGTTGTAGAACGGCGGGTCATATGCCAAGCGATAACCGCCGCGGATTACGGTCTTGCCATCTGCCAGCAGCGCGGGCCCATTCTTCGGTGTCCATGCAAAACCAATACTGGGCGCAAAGAGGCTCTTCTGGCTCGGCAGGGTATGGAACGTGTCAACTCCGTTACCCAGCGCCGAATTCCAGAGACTCAGCTTGAGGTCATTGGTGTGGAACAGATTCGCTGGCTGTCCGTAGAAGCTATACGTCAAGCCCAAGTTCACCGTGAAGTTCGACGCCACTTTCCAATCGTCGCCAACGTACGCGAAGGTGTCATATTCACGGAAGTCCAGATTTGCGTTGCCCTCGGTCAATGAGACAGAGAGTGGCGTATTGGCTGCGTAAGCTGACCAATTTGAGAACGAAAAGGTTCCGTTTGCATTCGGCAGGAACACATTCAGTGAGCGCTGATAGGTCCAGTTGATACCAGCCTTGAACTGATGTTTGCCCATCAGGTAGTTCCAGTTGTCCTGGAGCTGCCAGGTGTTGACCACGCGGCTCTGCGGCAAAGTGTTCGTGGGGCCAAAACCAAGGTTGCCGCTGCCAGTCGAAACAGACGAAACAGCGTTGAAGAGGTTTGCAACTGTGGGAAGAGTACCGACCGCGCCGCCACCAAAACCGGCGTTGTTTCGACCGAACGAAACCGAAGCCTCATTCGTCATGTGAGGACTCAATGTGCGCGTCCATCCCAGCTTGAACTGCTGCGCCAAGCTCGGCTGATTACCTATGTAGCCGGTAGGCACAGAGCCTTCGACGTTAAAGAAGTTCCTGCGGCTCAAGAGGTACCGGACATTAACGTTGTCCTTCGCTCCCGAAACATCCACTCTGTTCAACCAATTGAAGATGTGGACATTGTCTGGCAATGTGCGGTTGATACCGCCCATCTCAACCGTGTTTCCCCCGACCGAGTAATTCTGTGGGTTGACAGGAGTAGGATTGCCCGCACTGATTGAGTACGGTCCATAGTTGGCCAAAGCCTTTACGCTATCGCTAGTGGGGAAGGCCGCAAGCATCTCTTGCACACCGGTTGGCGTTGGCGTCAAGCTGCCACTTCCTACCAGGTTCTGACCGCTGTAAATTTCCTGATCAAAGCCTTCAAAGAAGAACACGCGGTTCTTCACGACCGGGCCACCCAGGGTGAATCCGCCAAATTCGTCGTTGTAACGGGGGAGCTTCTTAACGCCATTGAAGCGCTTGTCAATCTGGTCGATCGTGTTCAGAATCGAGTTGTTCTCGGTTCCGTAAATGCTTCCGTGCAGGGCGTTTGTTCCAGACTTGGTCTGCACGTTCACCACTGAACCGCCGTTACGTCCGTATTCAGGGCCAAAGTTGCTGGTCACAACCTGGTATTCGCCGACGAACTCGGCATCGGCTACGTAAAGCGCAGGACCACCCACGCTGTTGTCATTGTTGTTCTGGCCGTCGATCTGCTGATCATTGTTGCGGCCACGTACACCGTTTACCGCAAATCCGGCTCCATTTTCGTTGGAGAAGTTATTATCGCGAGTGCTGGCAACTCCCGGAATGAAGAGTGCCAGTGCATCCACGCCTTCGTTATCGCCCAAACCAGCGGTAGCCGTGAGGGACTTTTCATCAAACGTCGAGCTGATCTGCGCCTGGGTTGTTTCGAGTAGTTCTCCAGAGGCAGAAACCTCAATCGTTGTCGAGTTGGCGCCCACGGCCAATGTCAGCGAACCCAATCCAGTGTCGCCGCCAATCACAACCGTGACGCCCTTGCGGACGCTCTTGGAAAAGCCCTGCTTCGTCACTTCAACCGTATATTCACCGGTTGGGACCAAGCTGAAGCGAAAATAACCAGCCTTATCGGACGTGGTCGTGATCACAGCTCCGGTGGCGGAATCGGTGGCCTTAAGGGTAGCGTCTCCCACGACAGCGCCGGTGGGGTCAACAATGGTTCCAGAAATAGAACCCTTTGTGACCTGGGCAAAACCGAGGCTGCCGAGCAGTATGAGCGCCAGCATGCAAACTGCGAATGTTCTGATGAATCCAAGGCTCTTCACTTTGTGTCTCCTCGAATTTCCAATGACAAACAAACTTCATTAGGCCAGAGAACTTAGTACTCCCTAGACCTTTTACTTAGCCGTTCTGAATATGCACGCGCCAAGCCAGATCTGATATTTCGAAGAATTAATGTTTTGTTATAGATACGAAACGTTTTGCACAATGGTGCCAGTTCATAATGTGAAATCCAGAATTCCTTATACTGAAAATCCTATTTTTGGAATATTTTGGATGCCTTGGGCTAGGTTGGATAGACGAAACCTCTCTTTTAAGTAGGGACTCCGGCGATCTCGCGAGAGCATATAATGGACGGCACCATGGAAGAGCGCGATTATTACGACGAGCGGCATGAGACCAAGAAGCACTTGATCACCTGCCCTCACTGCCGTCAGGAAAGTGAATACGAAGTGGGCTGGATTGTGCGCATGAAGAAGAAGTCGCTGCCGCCGCGGGCCGACGAGCGCGACCGCGCCAAGTTCGCCAAGGCACAGAGCTACATGGTGCGCAAGGACGATCTGCTGGCTTGCAAGAACATGCGATGCCGCAAGCGCTTCGAGATCGCCGGCATTCAGACCGTAGCTTTCCTGTAACCAACTCTGAAATTTGGAATCCAATAAGGGGCGCTTCGGCGTCCCTTTTCTGCGCTACTTTTCATGCAGTTAGGGGCAGAATCCGTGCTGGAGTGAATACTCATTCAGTTTTTTGCTGCGGCAGGATATACTCTTCGGTCCTGCCGCAGGATGGCTGCGCGGGTCGTTGTATGAACAAGCCGCTAGGAGCAGGCCGGGGGTGGCTTCTCTTTTTGGCGATTCCAGTAATTTCAGTATTCAGGACGTGGGTAGGGACGCGTCCTTTGAGTTCAATCCAATCTCAAATCGAGGTGCAGGATGAAAATCCTGGTGTGCATGAAGCAGGTTCCACAAAAAGATGCGCCTCTCAAGCTGAACGAGAGTGCGACCTGGGTGCGTGAAGATGTGGGGTACGAAGTCAACGAACCGGATGCCTATGCTTTGGAAGCCGCGCTCCAGCTGAAGGAGAAGAACGGCGGCGAGGTGGTGGTGATCACAGCCGGTCCGGCACGGGCGCAGCAGGTATTGCGCGAAGCACTGGCCAAGGGAGCCGATCGCGCGATTCATCTTGAGGATGACCGCTTTGTTTCGCTGGACGCCTTCAACGTTGCCCGGGCCTTTGCCGAGGCGATCAAGGACGATTCGTTTGACCTGATTTTTACCGGCCTGCAGTCGGATGACTACGGCTACGCGCAGACGGGCGTTCTGCTGGCTGAGCTGCTCGGCTGGGCGCACGCGACGATCATTATGCACATTGAGGCAAAAGACGGCGGCATCCGCGTGAAGCGCGAGCTGGAGAGCGGCTACTTCCAGTATGTCGAGATGCCTGTGCCCTCCGTGCTGACGATTCAGTCAGGCATCAACAAGCTGCGCTATGCCACGCTGATCGGAATCAAGCAGGCCAAGAACAAGCCCCTGCGCAAGGTGACCTACGACGAGGTGGCAGCGGCTCTGAAGCCGAACCAGCTCACCATTGAGCGCCTCTACATTCCGAAGAAAACCAAGCAGACCGAGGTGATTCAGGGCGCGCCCGCAGATGTCGCCAAGAAGCTGGTGGCCAAGCTGCGCGATGAGATGCGCGTTCTTTAGGGAGACTGCATGACGGCACAAACAACCAAGCCGACGGACCCGGAGCAGGCGCGTGAGAGCGTGAACGCCATGCGCTTTCTCGGCGGGCTGCTGCTGATTGTGGCGCTGCTGCTTTATTTCTTTCATCTGGCGGAGTCGCCGATGGGGCACGACACTATCGGGATATTGTCGGCGGTTTTTGCCGTTGCAGGCGTGGTCCTTTTGCTGGTGGGCCGTCGCCGGCTCCGCTCGCTGCGTTAGTGATTTGAATCTGTGCGCAAGAGGCGCACTCAGAGCGCGGTTGGAAACGCGCGATCAAGGACAGACGAGATGGCAGATACTATCTTAGTAATCGCGGAACAACGCGAAGGAAAGCTGAACCGGGTCTCTCTCGAGACCATTGCGGGCGCGCAGGCGCTCGCCAAACAGACGGGGTGGACGGTGGAAGCTGCTCTGCTGGGCGCAGACGGGAACATACCCACTTCTGAGCTCTCGGGCCTGGCGCTCGCAAAATTGTATGCGATCGAGGGCGAGTCGCTGACCCGCTACACGCCTGACGGATTCGTCACGGCACTGAAGGCGTTCATTCAGAGTCAGCAGCCCAAGCTGGTGTTGCTGCCGCACACCTACCAGGTGCGCGACTTTGCTCCGAAGCTTGCCGCCACTCTCGGCGCCGTTCTGGTGAGTGACGCTACGGGCGCGCGCTATGAAGGCGGAAAGCTAATCTTCACCCGCCAGATGTTCCAGGGCAAGTTCAGCGCCGACATTTCTCTTGCCGGTGACGGCCCAACCTTCGCGAGCTTCCAGACTGGTTCCTATCGTGGCGATCAGGCGGAAGCCGGAACAGCTGCGGTGGAGCACGTCGCGGCCACTACGGGCGAGATTCGCACGAAGCCAGAGGCTCCGTTCCAGGAAGCTAAGCAGGCGGTCGATCTCACGCAGGCAGAGATCATCGTCTCCGTGGGCCGCGGCATTAAGGAGCAGAAAAACATTGAGCTTGCCAAGGCGCTGGCCGATGCGCTGGGCGGCGAAATTGCGGCTTCGCGTCCCATCTGTGACGCTGGCTGGCTACCCATGGAACGCCAGGTCGGATCAAGCGGACAGACGGTAAATCCCAAGCTCTACCTTGCGCTCGGCATCAGCGGAGCCATTCAGCACATCGTCGGCATGAAGGGCTCGCGCAACATCATCGCCGTGAACAAGGATGCTGAAGCGCCCATCTTCGAAATCGCGGACGTCGCCGTCGTGGGCAATCTCTTTGAGATCGTCCCGGCGCTGACCGAAGAGGTAAAGAAGGCGAAGGCGTAAAGGGCGTAGCTTCGAGTTTTCCGATGTGATGCGGAGTCACAGGCTCGCGGTGGCGACCATCATCCGCGAGCCCTGAGTGAACTGCGCAACCTTAGAACGTGAGAAGAAACTATGATCTTTCGCAAACCTCTCGAAGGTATTGAACATCCGGAGATGGAAGCCGACGTTGTGATCGTTGGCGGAGGGCCGGCCGGCATGGCCTGTGCTCTGCGCCTTTCGCAGCTCATTGACGCGCACAACGCCGCTCATCCCGAGGCCGCACTCTCCAAGGAAAACATCTACGTTCTTGAGAAGGCGAAGGAGATTGGCCAGCACTCTCTTTCCGGAGCGCTGCTCGATCCGCGCTCTATGAACGAACTGCTGCCGGGATGGCAGAGCGAGGCTCCGATTGAAGCCGAGGTCTCGAGTGACAGCGTGTATTACCTCACGCGCACCTCGGCCTTCAAGGCGCCCATCACGCCTCCACCGATGCAGGACCACGGCAACTACGTGATCAGCCTCAACCGCTTCACAAAGTGGCTGGGTTCCAAGGTCGAAGAGACCGGAATCACTGTATTCAGCGGCTTTGCGGGAAGCGAATTGCTGATGGACGGCAATCGCGTGGCGGGAGTTCGCACCGACGACAAGGGCGTGGACAAGAGCAACCAGCCCAAAGGAAATTTCGAACCAGGCTACGATCTCAAGTCCAAGGTCACCATCCTTGCTGAGGGCACGCGCGGCTCGCTGACCAAGCAGCTGACGGGCAAGCTCAATCTTTGCAAAGATCGCAATCCGATGACCTACAGCGTGGGAGTGAAAGAGCTGTGGGAGCTTCCGGCAGGACGCATCCAGCCCGGCCAGGTCATCTACACAATGGGCTACCCGCTCACCACGCGCGAGTACGGCGGGGCTTGGATTTACGGCGGGAAGGACAACATCGTCTCACTCGGCTTCGTCACTGGCCTCGATTATCCCAACCCGGGTACCGACCCGCAGCACATTCTGCAATCCTTCAAACAGCATCCATTTGTGGCCAAACTGCTTGAGGGCGGAAAGATTGTGCGCTACGGGGCCAAGAGCCTGCCCAACGGCGGCTGGTGGTCCATGCCTCCGCTCGGCGGCGACGGCTGGATGATCGTTGGCGACTCGGCGAGCTTCCTCAACTCGCAACGGCTCAAGGGTGTGCATCTGGCGATCAAGAGCGGCATGCTCGCCGCCGAGACCGCTTTCGACGCGCTCATCTCCGGCGACAGCAGTGCTGCGCAACTCGGCAAGCTCCAGCAGAAGGTCGACGCCAGCTGGATCAAGTCCGAGCTGTACCCGGTGCGCAACTTCCATCAGGGCTTCGAACATGGCTTCCTGAGCGGGATGCTGAACACCGGACTGCTTATGGTCACCGGAGGCCACGGCCTGCGCGACCGCTATCCAGCGCATCCCGGACACGAACGCATGCTGCCGCTGTGGGACGTGATGGGCCACGGCGGCGACCGCCAGCAGCTTACAGGATGGGCAAAGGGCGATGGCAAGCTGACCTTCGACAAGCTGACCGATCTCTACCACTCCGGCACCCGGCATGAGGAGGATCAACCCGCGCATCTAGTAATACTGGACACGGACATCTGTTCCAGCCGCTGCGCGAAGGAGTACGGTAACCCGTGCCAGTTCTTCTGTCCCGCAAATGTCTATGAGATGGAGGAGGCTCCCGACGCTCCGGGCGGCAAGCGTATCCACCTCAATCCATCAAACTGCGTGCACTGCAAGACCTGCGATATCATGGACCCGTACCAGATCATCACCTGGGTCCCGCCGGAGGGCGGTGGCGGACCAAGCTACGACGGAATGTAGCGCAACTTTTGCGCACAGACCGGGTTCAAAGGAGAGACGTTAGCGGTTCTCCGAAACCTGTAATGATTACGGCCCAGGGCAACTGGGCCGTTCTTTCTGTTCAAAAGACTCGCTTTTGGCCGCGGCATCTATAGAATAGGTGTTGCAGCATGCCACTTA
>Ga0326728_10024648_pt1 | contig 10874 bp, 6 predicted proteins | sample MB3enrmetagenome_FD_207602 | JGI IMG/M metagenome (GOLD analysis project Ga0326728, IMG submission 207602) | Lab enriched peat soil microbial communities from McLean, Ithaca, NY, United States - MB31MN | ecosystem: Environmental > Terrestrial > Soil > Wetlands > Peat | place: USA: New York...
CGAAACCCCGCCTGCAAGCATCGCTATTAGCGGATATCTTCCGCCGCGCAGACTGGGCGTTGTCAGCCTGGGTCGCGTCCCGTGTTGCCGGGGTGACGCAAACATGATCTGTGGGTTGAGCCCTGCGCCAGACGAATCCTTGTTTGCAAAGCTGGGGGGCGTTGGATTGTGCTCCACTCCGGGCGCCGGCGGCCGCGCTGGCTGGCAGCGAAGCGGTTTCCCATGCGGTTTGAGGATTGGTGCTAAACGGCCGCGGTTGCTGAGCGTGACCCAGGGCGACGGCAAGCAGTGCGACAATCCAAAGCGAAGGACGAGCAACGGCATTGGCAGCCATACTTTCACCTCTCTCGACCGATAATAGGGACGCAGAGTCGGCATGCGTCCGCGCGCCAGCCGAACAACGAAACGTGCCGAAAAGCGTGGTTCGTCCCGCTGGCCGAAAAAGCCATGGTATGGACCTCTAGAGCGAAGAAATCGGAGGGGCGGCACTCTAACACATAGATGAGCCGTTCGGGAAGTGACTAATTCGATATGCAGCAATTCCGCATCCGGTCCCACAAGTGGCCGAGAGACGGTTGTTTTTGTCTGTTTTGGGCGGAGGAGCAGATTCGCGTCTGCTCGGAGCCTGTGCTGGGGACCTGGGGAGGCGCGGAGGGGGAGCGCGGGCTGCAAGCAGAGAAGGACAGCAATTCCTAACCGCGCCGGTAATCCCCGACTTCCGGCGCCTCCGGATTCGTGTCGGGGCCAAAGTAGCGCAGCACCACCAGCGGATCCCGCTGCGAGTGGTTTTCGAACGTCACCCCGGCGTTGGCCGCCTCATAGGAAACGAACACTTCATCTTCGGTCAACTGGCCGAAGCGAATCATGGCCGGGCACTCGAGTCTGAGCTTGCCGATGCGCCCGTGCCCTTGCGTGGTGATCAAGCCATAGGCGCCGTTGTCTCGAATGGTGACGCGCACCCCGGGCTGCACCGTCAACTCCTTGGCACTGAAGCGTTGCCGCCCTTCCACCTTGCCGTAAACCACCCACTTGTCCAGGTAACCTTCGGAAGCCGTGTCAGCCACGGGAATGGGTTCGAGATAATGGTGCTCGCGGAAATGGGTATCCGTGTTGCCGGGCCAGTCGATGAGGTCGACCAGGAAATCCAAGTCGTGATGTTTTTCGGCAGGCACGTCTTTGACCAGCAGATCCCAGGAGACGTAGCGGCCTTCCACCATGGATTGGAACATGGCAAAGACATCGCTTCCCCACTGCGGCTCGTAAGTGACGAGTGAACCGGGCGCATGCAGGATGCAGGCGGGCACCAGCCAACCCGTGCCCGGCTTCAGCCGGTAGGCCTTGGAGAGATCGAGGATGCCATTGTCGCCACGGTTCCAGCGCTCGAGACAGAGGCGAACGTCCTGCTGGGTAACTCCCGGCTCGAGGCCGAAATAGGTGTGAGGAAAATTGTCGTCAATGGGGTTCAACTGCGGAGGGAAGTAGTAGGCTTCGGGTTTGCCATCCTGGCCCACCAGCTTCGCCTGGGCGGCGTTCTGATGCAGATGATGAGGGATAGGGCCCATGTTGTCGAAGAACTTGCTGTAAACCGGCCAGGCGTGGAATTCTTCCCACAGGCGTGGGCCGAGGAGGCGCGGGCCTTCTGCAGCGATAGCGTCCTTGAGCGTGAAACGCTGGCCGTTCAGAATCACGTAGCTCAGGCCCTCGTCGGGAACGCGGCCTTCATTCATGGCCATGGTGGTCGAGGCGAACCATCGCTCATCGATGCCGCCCCGGTGCGCGCCGTAGGCGTAGAGATCTTCGGTGGCCAACTTCAGGCGGCGGCCCGGCATCAGAAAAGAGCGCGGCACCCAGGTCGGCGCCAGGCGCAGAATGCCTTCCCCGGCTTCGATGGCCTGATGTGCTAATTGGCTGGTGGATAGCTCGCTCATTTGATCTCCTCCCTCCGAGCATAACAACGGGCTGGCGCAGAGCGGAACTCTGCGGTTTTGGTGGACCAGCGCTGCGAAGCGCAAAGCTTCGCTCAGCGCCGGCCCATTTCGACATGGAATGACGGACTGGGCTCGGCGGCCGGCCGTCTACCGTCCGTAGCGGTCAATTATCTCATTTAGCCGGCGGCGATAATAGCAAAATTGCTCGAAGCGGACATCGGGCGGAACAAAATGGTCAGCGAAGGGAATGTATCCGCCAGTCGCGAGAACAGCTTCGACCGGGCGGAGGACTTCGTCAATCCGCGCTTTCCCCTGTGCTATTTCAGATTTGGAAATGCCGCCCATCATCTGGAGCGTGGGATATTGCTGCCGCACTTTCACAATGTCCATCCCGCAATGGACTTCGAAAGGATACATCCCCGTCACGCCCGCTTCCATAAAGAGTGGGATGACGGAGTTGCAATCGCCGTCGGTATCCAGGAGAATGTGGCGCACGCCGCGCGCCTTCAGAAAGTCGCCGAGGCGCTTGATGTAAGGAAGCATGTATTCGCGCACCATGGCGAGGGAAATCATCGGTCCGCGCCCGTACGAAACATCTTCCCAGATATGCCAGTGATCGAAGCTGGTGCGCGCCAGCACCTCGGAATAAACCGCGATCCAGACTTCCGTCAGGGTGTTGAGGATGTCGTGCACCAACTTCGGCTCGTCGCAGTACCACAAGAAGAGGTTCTCGTAGCCGATCAAGTGGCTGAGGGTTCCGAAGAAGCCGTGCGGATAGCCGCCCACCGCCAGCGGGTAGTCGCGTTCTTGATATTCCCGCACCTTCTCCTCCCAGGCAGGGGGAAAACGGGCGGCGAGGTTCTTCAGGTTTAGCCGCTCCTCCTTCAGCGCCTCCCAGCTCTTCCTGTCCCGGATCGGCCATTTCATCGCGAAAGGGATCGTCCCTTCGTCCTTCAGGAAGCGGCGCTCGACGCCGTCCACATCGATGTAATCGAGGATCTGTTCATCTTCCCTCAAAACCTGGACCTCGAACATGGGGGCGAACAGAAGATTGACGTCCACCACCTGTTGGCAGGCATCCATGCCGAAAAAGTCGCGCACGTCGCGATCGAGAGGAAAAGCTTGAGTGGGCCAATAGAGGCCGCCGGCCATCACCGCCAGCCCTCTCGAAAGCTTGTTTTCGCCCACGCTGAGCCAGGCCGGCGCATACAGCGAGGCGGTGGGCGTGGTGAGGGAACGGCTCACCATGGGGTAGTTCCTTTTGGGAAGCCCCTCGGCGTACCAGTTGTCCACGGTCTCGCCCCAATAGCCAAACTCCCACTTCGGCGCATGCACGCCGGGCTCGCGAGCCATAACCGCCAGATATCGCTCACGCGCGTTCATCAGAAGTTCCTCTCCTGGAGTCACCCGCTAACCACTTCTGGAAGGCGTCAAGGTAGGTGTAATAGACGGGGGTGATGTAAAGCGTGATGAACTGCGAAACCACGAGTCCGCCCACCACCGCGAGTCCGAGGGGGCGGCGGGATTGGGCGCCGGCGCCGAAGCCGAGGGCGATGGGAAGCGTACCCATGAGCGCCGCCATGGTGGTCATCATGATCGGACGGAAACGGATCAGGCACCCTTCATAAATAGCGTCCAGCGGGCGCTTCCCCTCGCGGCGCTGCGCCGCGATGGCGAAGTCGATCATCATGATGGCGTTCTTCTTGACGATGCCAATCAGCATGATGACGCCCACGAAGCCGTAGAGGTTGAGCTCCATGTGGAAAAGCCGCAAGGTGATCAACGCTCCCAGGGCCGCCGAGGGCAAGCCGGAGAGGATGGTGATGGGGTGGATGAAACTCTCGTAGAGAACGCCGAGCACGAGATAAATCACCAGCAGCGTGGCCAAAAGTAAAATCCCGAGCCCCGTGAGTGAAGACTCGTACTGCTGCGCGGTGCCCTCGAAGGTGGAACTGATGCTGGCCGGAAGGGTGTTGCGCGCCAGTCCCTCGACCCGCGCCACCGCGTCGCTCAGCGAGACGCCCGGTTTGAGGTCGAAGGAGATAGTGACCGAGGGAAGCTGTCCGGAATGGTTCACCGCCAAGGGGCCCAGGTCCTGCGTGAGCTTGGCCACAGAAACCAGCGGAACCAACTGGCCGGCGCTCGCCCGGATGTAGAGCATGGAAAGGGCCTGCGGATCCATCTGGTACTGGGGCATGAGCTCGGCGATCACCCAGTATTCGTTATTAGGGGCGTAAATGGTGGAAACCTGCCGCTCGCTGTAGGCGGTGGATAAGGCGTCCTCGATCTGGTAAGCCGAGATACCCAGGGCCTGGGCTTTGTTGCGCTCCATGACCACGTTCACCTGCGGATTGCTGACCTGCAAATCGCTATTGACATCCACCAAGCCGGGAAGCTGGCGCATCTTTGTCTCGAGATCGAAGGCATCTTTGTACAGTTCCTTGGTATCCGGACCCTCGAGGGTGAACTGATAGACGCTCTTGGTCAGCCGTCCGCCGATCTGAATGGGTGGGGGATTCTGCATGAAGGCCATGACGCCGGGAAGAGACAGCATGGCGGGGCGCAACTCGTTGATCACGTCGTCAGTACTGACGTAGCGCAGGTTGGGATCGCGCGGGGCGGCTGGAAGGTGCAGCAGGTGGCGAAGCCAAGCGATCATTTCCTGACTGGCTGCAGGGCGATCCTTGAGGTGAACGAAGAAAAATCCCGAATTACCGCCATAACCCGGCAAACCCGCCCCGGCAAAAGACATCACGTCGGAAACGTTGGGGTCGTCTTGAATGATCTTCGCCACCTCGATCTGGTGCTGCTTCATGGCGTCGAAGGAAATGCCCTGGGCCGCCTGGGTGATGCCGAACATTCCGCCGGAATCTTCGCTGGGCAGAAAGCCTTTGGGGATTTGCAGGAAGAGGAGCACGGTGAAGACCACAATGACCAGCGAGGCCACAAACGTCAGGAAGCGGTGGCGGAGCACGAGCCTCAGGCTCCAATCGTAAAAGCGCTGGATCGACTGGAAGCCGCGCTCGAAAACCAGATAGAGATGGCCGTGTCTCTGTTCCCCGGGAGGGCGCAGGAGGCGGCTGGAGAGCATGGGCGTGAGGGTGAGCGAAACGACGCCGGAGACGAGGACCGCACACATGATGGTGACCGAGAACTCGTGCAGCAAGCGGCCGAGCAATCCCCCCATAAACAGAACCGGAATGAAGACGGCCGCCAGCGAGAGCGTCATGGAGAGGATGGTGAAGCTGATTTCGCCCGAGCCCCGCAGCGCGGCCTGGAACACTCCTTCGCCCATTTCCATGTGGCGCACGATGTTCTCCAGCATGACGATGGCGTCGTCCACCACGAACCCCACGGACAGCACGAGAGCCATCATGGAGAGGTTATCCACGGTGTAATGGAGCAAGTACATCACGGTAAAGGTGCCGATGATGGAGAGGGGCAAGGCCAGGCTGGGAATGATGGTGGCGGAGAAGTTGCGCAGGAAGATGAAAATGACCAGGACCACCAGCCCCAGCGTGAGCCACAGAGTGAACTTGACGTCGTTGATGGAATCGCGAATGGAAATCGAGCGGTCATAGAGAGTCGCCAATTGAATGGAGGCCGGGATCTCAGCGCGAAAGGTGGGCAACAGGGCCTTGACGTTGTTCACCACCTCCACCGTATTCGTGCCCGGCTGGCGTTGGATGGCAATCACCTGGGAGAGTTTGCCGTTGTACCAATTGGCGATCTTGTCATTCTCCACGCCGTCCACCACACGGGCCAGCGACTCGAGGCGCACCGGCGAGCCGTTGCGGTAGGCGACGATGAGAGGCCGGAAGGCAGCGGCGTCCATGAGTTGCCCGCTGGCCTGCACGGCGAAAGATTTGTGGGCGCCATACAACGTGCCCGTGGGGAGGTTGACATTGGCGTGCTGAACCGCAGCCAGGGCCTCGTCAATGCCGATTTTGCGCGCCGCCAGTGCCTGCGGATCGAATTGCACGCGCACGGCATACTTCTGCGCGCCATACACCTGGACCTGCGCCACGCCGCTGATCATCGAGATGCGCTGGGCCATCAGGGTGTCGGCGTATTCGTTGACGGTGGAAGAAGGAAGCGTGTCCGACCAGACCGCCATATAGAGTATGGGTTGGTCGGCGGGGTTCACCTTTTCATACGAGGGCGGGGCAGGCATGCCGGAAGGAAGTTGGTCTTCGGAATTGGCAATCATCGCCTGGACGTCCTGGGCGGCGGCGTCAATGTTACGGCTGGCGGCGAATTGCAAGGTGATCTGCGTGCCGCCTTGGGTGCTCGTCGAGGACATGGATTCCAGGCCCGCGATGGTGGAAAAATGGCGCTCCAGCGGCGTGGCCACCGCCGCCGCCATGGTTTCGGGGCTCGCGCCCGGCAGGCCGGCGGCCACTTGGATGGTGGGGTAGTCCACGTTGGGCAGGTCGTTAACCGGCAGGTACCTGTAAGCCATCACCCCAAACAGCAGAATACCCAGCATCAGCAGGGTGGTCATCACGGGGCGACGAATAAAGATCTCGGCAAGATTCATGGAAATACAGTGAGGAGTGACGAGTGGCAAGTGACGAGCGACGAGCCGAAATCAGAAACAGCCCGGTCGTGTATCCCCAGGGCCGACACGCGCGACCGGCTTTTCTGCTCCTCACTCGTCACTTGTCACTCGTCACTGTGGTTTTCACTTTCACACCCGGGACAAGCCGCAGTTGGCCGTCGGTCACCACGGTTTCACCCGCTGCCAGGCCCTTCTGGACGACCGTTTCGCCCCCCAGGCTCTCGCCGGCCAACACCGGCCGGTACTCCACACTCATGTCCGGCTTTACCACAAAAACATACTGGCCCGCCTGCCCGGTCTGGAGCGCGTGGGAAGGGACGAGCACGGCGTGGGGTTGATTGGTCAGCGTGAGCGCCACATTCACAAACTGGCCGGGCCAGAGCCGGTGGTCCGCGTTTTCAAAGGTCGCTTTCAGGCGGATCGTACCCGTGGTGCTGTCCACGGCGTTATCGATGAACGTCAACACGCCCTGGGCAGGGCTCTGCTCCTGGTTGGGAATGACGGCCTCGACTTTCAGCGGCGCTGCGGCGCGGTACCTCTTAATATCCGCCAGGTCCTGCTCCGGAACGGAAAAGGTGACGAAGATGGGGTGAATCTGGTTCAGCACTACCAGCACCGCATCGTTGTCCTTCACCAGATTTCCCGCATGGACCAGCACGGCCCCGGCGCGGCCGTCGATGGGCGCCCGCAGCTCACAATAGCTTTCATCGATCCTCGCTCTGTCAAGCGCCGCCGCATCGGCGCGCTCCGCCGCCGCAAGAGCAGCGGCGTTTGTGTGCATGGTATCGTACTGTTCCTTGGAGACAATGCCGGCCTGGAAAAGCTTCGTGTAGCGATCTTCTTCGGCTCTGGCGTTCTCCAGTTGCGCCTCGTCCCTCGCCAGATTCGCTTCCGCTTGCCGCAAGGCGGCGTCCGACGGGCCCCGATCCAAAGCAAAGAGAAGATCGCCCCTTTTTACGTCTTGTCCCTCCCGGAAGTAGACTTTCTCGAGTCTCGCGGCCAACTGAGCTTTGATCGAAACGGTCGAGTAGGCCTCCACGTTGCCGATGGCGTGGAGCGTGACCGGCACGCTGGCCAGGGTCGCCGTGGCGGTGGTCACAGGAGCTGAATAGTCGGGAAGCAGGCCCGGAGCGTCGGCCCTCTTGGTCGAGCAAGCCGGTAGAAACAGCATAAGAAGCGCCAGCAAGGCGGCCACTCCACCACCCCGGCCTGCGCCCACAACCAAGCGGCCAGCGCAATTCTCTGCATAATCCATGGCACCTAACTCCCTGCCACCATTTCGCGCTTTATTTTAGCTGGATCACCCTGCTGCGCCTACGGAGAAGGGCGCTCATCCCGCGCCACATTCCTGATCATGGAGGCCGAAGTAAGCCCGGCCAAACTGCCGGAAGGAGCGGCGGCAATCCGTGCGCCGCGCAACACAGACGAAGAGCATGCGCCTAGCTCGAGATCACGCGGGCGCACACTCCACCGCCAGGCAGAGTTCAGATTCCACACACACCGCAGGCCGAGCGAGGCGAGGAGCGCGGGCGATGAGCTGACCCGCCAGGAATGACTTCCTAGTACTCACGCTTGCGGCCAAAGTGGCCGCCACCACCGCCCCCACCCCGTTGGCCGCCACCACCGCCCCGGTGGGGCCCGCCGGAGAAACCAGCGCGCTGCGGCCGGGCTTCGTTCACGGTAAGAGGTCGGCCTTCCAAGGGTTGGCCGTTAAGCCCTTGGATGGCGCGCTGCATGTCTTCTTCCTCGGCAAGCTCCACGAAGCCAAACCCTCTGGATTCCCCCGTCATCTTGTCGCGAATAACCGTAGCGGAAACAACTTGAAAGCCAGCGTTGGTCACGAATTCGCTGAGCACGCCATCCGTTACACTTCGGGGAAGGTTCCCCACAAACAGCCTCTGACCCATTTACTCCTCCATTTTCCCACAACCTGTTTGACAGATATCCTGGGCAGCGGCGCTGGCCGGTTCAAGCCCGCGAACCGCGCAAACGCCGCGGATCACATTCTTGAAGAACCATCACGAAGTGATCGCGTTTGTATAATATCGGACTCGCTGGAATTCGCATTCCGCTTGCGAATGAAAGATAACACTTTTCTTGCCGGGAAACTATCACAAAAATTAGTTTAATCACCGTTCTTGGGGCACCGCTACGCCCGCTCTTGGACCAAACCAAAGGTACGCCAGGGAGGCAAGCCGGGGCCGTGGTGCGGAGGCGGATTTGGGCCACAGGAAGAGGGGCTTTGGGCCGACGGGCGCGCCATTGCGAATACCCCCGGAGAGCCCTTGGAGTGGTTTAAAAGGGTCAAGAACCTGAAACAAGCGCTCGAGTGGGACACATACAATATGTAAGTTACTGAAAAAACTGGAAAAATAAGTCTTGATAATGAGCAACTAAACTTATATGATGTACATCTACTAAGGTTGAAAGATCAATTCTCAAGGAGGTTAGACAACATGCCGATCGTTAAATGGGAACCACTCAGGGATCTGATGACTGCTCAGCGGGACTATGACCGTCTATTTCGAGACTTCTTTTCGACCCAAGCGGGCGAAACGGAAATCTCCACCCGGTCCTGGGCTCCTCCGGTGGACATCTACGAAACCGACAACGACCTCGTAATGAAGGTGGAATTGCCCGGGGTGGAACCGAAAGACGTGGAGGTTCGGGTCGAGGACAACAACCTTTATCTGAAAGGCGAGCGCAAGTTCGAGAAGGAGGTCAACGAGCAGAACTACCATCGTGTGGAGCGTTCCTATGGGTCCTTTGCTCGGAGCTTCTCGCTCCCCAGTTCGATCAGTGCCGACAAAGTGAAGGCCGAGTTCAAGGATGGGTTGCTGGTGTTGACGCTCCCCAAGCGCGAAGAGGCGAAACCAAAGACCATCAAGATTGAGGTGAGCAAGAGCGAGCCCGCCAAAAGCTAGTGTGCTCTGCTTCGGTCCGTCAAGGCTCTGCCGGAGGCGCCGGCGATGATTTTTCCGTTCGGGATTCCTGAACCGCGCTAGGGCTGCTGAGGCAGCCCAGCGCGGTTTGTTTTATCAGGTAGTCAAGAGCTCGGATCTCAACAAGTCGAAAGTGAAGAACCGGCGTTTCGCTCACCGGGTGGCAGGGACTCTTGAGGGTCGGGATTCGAAATTCGAAATCGAAACACAAAAGTGGTAAGGTCAAGTTCTCGAATTTCGAATTTCCAGTTTCCATTTTCCGTTTTCCAGAGTGAGGTAAAATGGCGACACGTTTTGACAAATTCACTATCAAGGCGCAAGAAGCTCTGCAAGGGACACAGGACGTTGCCAGCCGTAACGGCAATCAGCAATTGGAAACGGTGCACCTGTTGCTGGCCCTACTCGAGCAGAAGGAGGGCATTGTCCCGAATCTGCTGGAGCGGCTGGGGGTGTCTCCGGCGGCGGTGGCCAGGGAGACCGAGCAGGCGATCGAGGCGCTGCCCAAGGTGGGCGGGACGACGGACCACTACCTCTCGCCGGCGCTCAAAGAGGTTCTGGACCAAGCCGCCAAGGAGACGGAGCAATTCAAGGATGAGTTCGTCTCGACCGAGCACCTGCTGTTGGCCTTGTCGAGGCAGTCCAAGGACCCGGCGGGTCGCATCTTGGCGCGCCTGGGAATTACCCATGACGCCGTATTGAAAGCGCTGGTCTCGGTGCGGGGGACGCAGCGGGTGACTGATCAGAACCCCGAGGACAAATATCAGGCCCTGGAGCGCTACGCGCGCGATCTCACCGAACTGGCGCGGCGCGGCAAGCTCGATCCGGTGATTGGCCGCGACGAGGAAGTGCGGCGCGTGATTCAGGTGCTTTCGCGGCGCACCAAGAACAATCCGGTGCTGATCGGCGAACCGGGGGTGGGCAAGACCGCGATTGTGGAGGGCATCGCGCAACGGATCGTAGCGGGCGACGTTCCGGAATCGCTCAAATCGAAGCGCCTGGTGCAACTGGACCTGGGAGCGCTGGTGGCGGGGTCGAAGTACCGCGGTGAATTCGAGGACCGCCTCAAGGCGGTGCTGAAGGAAATCGAGGAGTCGAGCGGCCAGGTCATCCTTTTCATTGACGAGTTGCACACACTGGTGGGCGCGGGGTCAGCGGAAGGCTCGATGGACGCTTCGAACATGCTGAAGCCGGCCTTGGCGCGCGGCGAGCTGCGCTGCATCGGCGCCACCACCCTCAACGAATACAAGAAGTACATCGAAAAGGACGCGGCGCTGGAGCGGCGCTTCCAGCCCGTGTATGTGGGCGAGCCGAGCGTCGAGGACACCATCGCCATCCTGCGCGGGCTCAAGGAGCGCTACGAGCACCATCATAAGGTCACGATCAAAGATTCAGCCATCGTCGCCGCCGCCGTGCTTTCCAACCGCTACATCTCCGATCGGTTCC
>Ga0326728_10024649_pt1 | contig 10874 bp, 11 predicted proteins | sample MB3enrmetagenome_FD_207602 | JGI IMG/M metagenome (GOLD analysis project Ga0326728, IMG submission 207602) | Lab enriched peat soil microbial communities from McLean, Ithaca, NY, United States - MB31MN | ecosystem: Environmental > Terrestrial > Soil > Wetlands > Peat | place: USA: New York...
CGAATATCTGGATGAGGAAGTCGGACGTGTACGAGCCCGCCCTCCCGCAGAAATTCCTTACCCCGCCGGATGCTACGGTATTGAGGGAAGGATCGAAGGGATAATACGAAAGGAGGCTCGCGAGGAGAAAAAGAAAGAGCCCGAGCATCACTATGCCGATAATCTCCTTCCTGATCTCTTCCGATATCACAACAGCCTCTCGATGGATGCGCGGACCTCCCCCATAAGCTCCGCCTTATAGGATAGACCCTTTCCTTCCATAACGACAGGTTTTCCCACGCGGATGGTCACGCGCCCCTTTCTTTCGGGCGGAGACATAATCGATCCCTTCGGCTGCACCGCAAAGCTTCCCGTGATGGCGAGGGGCACGACGGGCACCCCGGCCCGGAAGGCAAGGGAGAAGCCACCTTTCATGAAAGGCTGCAGTCTTCCGTTGCGGCTCCTGTGCCCTTCAGGAAAAATGAGGACCGCGGTGCCGTCTTTTATCTTTTGCGCCGACTCTTCAATTGCCTTCAAGGCTTCCCTCGGGTTGTTCCTGTCGATGCTGATGTAGCCTGCCCTTTTCATGGCCCACCCGAAGATGGGTATGCGGAAGAGCTCGCGCTTCGCAATGAACTTGAACGACACGGGCAGGCCTGAGAGGAGCGCGAAAATGTCGAGGGCGCTCTGGTGGTTCGACATGAGGAGAAAGGGCGGCTCGGGCATGTTGTCGGAGGCCTCCAGGCGGACGACGATGCCGTTCACCCGGAGGTGGATGGCCGCCCAGAGGCGAGCAATGCGGTGTACATACTCTCCCTTCGGGTCGATTGGTGAAACAAGAAGCGCGGCAGCCCCGAGGACGAGGGTCGTCACTATAAGGCTCGCATAGGAGAATATCTTCCTCATCCCGCTTCTTTTTCGAAGGCGGCGATGATGCCCTCGACTTCCGCCCGGATCTTCGGATCTATGTCATAAGGAGAAACGCCGCGCTTGTCCGCTTCGATGATCTTTTCGTTATAGCTCATGGAGCCGAGAAAGGAAAAACCGGAGAGGCTCTCCCGCATCATGGAGAGGTCTTCTGGGCCCGTAACCTTGTTGCCCACCACACAGACCCGTTTGATCCCCAAATCGTCGGCCAGGCTCTTTACCTGGCGCGCCGTCTGGAAGCTCCTCTGCCCCGGCTCCACTACCACGATCAGGGCATCCATGTATGCGGTGGTGCCGCGGCCCAGGTGCTCCAGACCCGCCTCCATGTCCACTATGAGGTATTCCTCCCTCTCGATGAACACGTGTGCGAGCAGGCTCTTGAGGACGACGTTTTCCGGGCAGAAGCAGCCCCCACCTCCCTGGGGAATGGTCCCGAGGACCATGAGCTTCACTCCGTCCTTGGAAACGGAAAACCGGTCCGGGAGGTCCTCCACCTGGGGGTTCAGCTTGAAATACGCGCCGTAGGAGCCCTCCTGGGCCCCTGTCCTCTCCTCTATAAGCTCCCTCATCTGCGCGAGGGGCTTGATCTTCGTCAGCTCTTCCTGAGAGACGCCTATGGCGCTTGCGAGATTCGCATCGGGGTCCGCGTCGATGGCGAGGATCTTGTGCCCTTGCCCGGCCAGTACGCGGGCCATCACCCCGGCGAGGGTCGTCTTGCCCACGCCTCCTTTCCCTGATATGGCCACTTTCATCGCCTATCTCCTCGGAAAAACTATCATTCCCCCCGCTGCTATGTCAAGAAAGAGGACCTCGAAGCGCCTCTTCACTCCTTCCCCGGCGCCGTCTCGAACGTCAGCGCGCCGTGAAGGATCTGCCTTTCCTCTGGGGTGGCAAGCACGATGAGGCGCATGTCTTTCTCGAGCGTCATGGACGGAGGCGGGTTGTATATCCATTCCCCCTCGTCCTTCCTGATGGCAAGGAGGAGCAGGTTGCCCATGTTAGTCAGCTCGAGCTCCATGATCCTCTTACCCGCGTACGGAGAGCCCTCGGGCACGCTCACCTCCTCCACCCGGAGCGCGTGCTCCTTGTCCCTCAGCATCGACTCCATGAAGTCCGTGGCATGGGGCCGTATCATTTCCGCGGCCATTCGCAAGCCTCCGATGTAGTTGAGGGCGACCACGCTGTCTGCCCCGGCGCGCTTTATCTTGTCCGTATTTTTCGTGTCGTTGCACCTGCAGATCACCCGGAGCCGGGGATTCAGCTGTTTGGCCGTGAGCGCGATGACGATGTTGTCATTGTCGGAGTTCGTCGTCGCAAAAAGGCCTTTTGCCTCCCTTATCATGGCCTTTTCGAGGAGCTCGTTCTCCGTGGCGTCCCCCAGCAGCACAGGCACGTCGATGTTCCGCATCTTCAAAAGGTCGAACTTGCCCGTGTCCATGTCGATCACCACCTGGGGCCTTTTCGTCTCGTAAAGCTCATGGACGATGTAGAGCCCCACCATGCCGATGCCGCAGACTATGTAATGATCCCGCATTTTGTCGATCCGCTTCTCCATGGTTCTCCTCTTGAACACCTTGCGCACTTCGCCCTCGACCATGAAGGCGGCGAGAACGGTGAAGAGATAAAAAATCGTGCCGACGCTGAAGAAAAGGTAGACGATCGTGAAGATTTTTCCCGCCGTAGTGTTGCCCGCCCCTACGACATCGGCGTAGCCCACGGTGGTAATGGTAATTGCGGTCATGTAGAGGGCATCGAGGAGGGTCACGTCCGGGCCTCCGATGACCTTGTAGCCGAGCATGCCTATGAGGATGATGAGGACGATGATGAGGACGATGTTCTTGAGCCGTTTTCCGATGTCGTTTCGCATAAGGACCAGCCTAGTATAGCATACGGGCAGAGCGAGAGACCATCTAGACGGCGGAAAAGAAGCCGATTTCCTCCGGGTGAGGACGAACCGCCTTAAGTCCATTGAGCCGACCAATTATTGGGGCTCAGCGCCCCCTCCACAGGCAAAGCCTGCGGAGCCTCCCCCCTTAAGCCTCGCTTACGCCCGGGTCCGGCGATGAAATTGTGACGTCCCAGGCATACGCGGCAGCATTCGTACGGGCGGTCTCTCCTGTCCGAAAAAGGCACCGGCACAAAACCATCCGCATGCTCCGGGATGCTAATATTCCCTTTCACCACCTCTTCCTGAAAAGCCTCGCATCGAAGGTCCATTCTCTCGACACACCCTTTTCTGTGGTAATCGTGGTATGATAGAGCTGTTCATCGGGCAGGTACCACCAATCAAATGGCATCTAGCCGCTTCTTTGCATTTCTGAATAGCCATTTCGAGCTCGAGATGGCATCCAAACCCCGACAAAAGGAAGGGGTTGTCCTTACGAGCCCAACGGCCCTCGTGTTCTTCTCATGGATAGCGATGTGAACCGTGCAACCAGACAAAGGAGTGTCACAAATGGAAGACAGTACGCGTGCAAATGGTATCACCGACCGATTTATCCCGAGAAGGGGCTTCGCACGCTGGAAAGAGAAGCCATTGCGCACGACGGGCTACGTCGAATTCCTGGCTCATTATGATGCCGAGTTGAGGAAGACCGACGGGCCGGTGGCGGTCGTGAGGCGCAAAACCGGCGCCGAGCTGCCGCTGGATCAGAAGGGGAAGCTGCTGATGGTTAGGCTGCTGCTTGATGAATTTGGAACTGTCGATGGAGTCAACAAGGCGATAGGCGACTATCTCAACATGCACTCGTGAGTTTTTCCTCAAACAAATGCCGAACACTGGGGTGTATGCCTTCATGGGTCAGGATGTCGTCATACACCGCATATTGACGATAGCCGGGAAAGATTATAAAGCGGTATGAGAATAAGGAGCAGGTAATGGCCAAAGAGGTGGGTGCTGTTGAACGAGTGAGAATAGCCATCGATCGCGTAAGGGCGTTCGGTGAAGGCAAAGAGAACGACTTTGGCACGGCGGCCGCGGTAATCAGGGACGTCAGGGACGCTATCGCCGAAGCAAGGACCGCGGGCGCCGACATATCCGATCTGAGGTCGCTATTGCCGGAACTGGAGCAAAAGGCGAGACGCTTCTATGCCGATAAGGCGGTCAATCGCGTTCGGAGAATAGGAGAAGGCAAGATTTCAGGGTATATTACGCCGGACAGCGCCATCAGAGACGCCCGGAACGCCATCGCTGATGCGAGAAGCGCAGGCTCCGATGTATCCGATCTGGAATCCGGGATGCCGGAAATAGAGCAAAAAGCATGGCGTTTTGTGGCCAGGAAAGTGTGAAACCGCAAGGCCGGCTAACCGATAGCTCCGCTACAGAAACCCGGGGACGGGAGACGGTCTGGACCCGGTGCCTCCATCTTCCCGAAGGTTTGCGCGAGCCAAGGGGGGCTTTGCTCTGGTTTTCGTTTTCCAACCCGTATGTCACGGAAGGTCGAGGAATATTTCAAAAACAGCGGCTGCTGGACGGCAGAATAAACACAGACCCTCCTGAAAGACCTACAATCCTTCGGCGAACGAAATTCGATTCACGCAGGAAAGAATCACGTCAGGAGGACACGACAGCGACGCGAAAACGGCCAGCGGCTATCATCCGGTAACCTGACAGAATGGTAGCGTCCCACGTCATCTTCCCATGCACAGACGAACGCATCTATTTACCATACAAAGGGAATCAAAGCCTTCGTCCGTTTCTTGTAATCAGGGTATTCGTTCGGGAATTGTTGCGCCATCAGTCTGTCTTCCGCGCCCACCCGCCGGATGAAAATGGCGCCGAGGATGACGAGAAAAAAGACGAAGGCGCCCCCGCAGACAATCGCCGAACCGAGAGTCGCAATTAAACCCCCGGCATACATCGGGTGCCGTATGGGCCGGTATGGGCCTGATGTTACCAATTCTTGCCCGTCTTTTTTGGCGACGGTCGGACTCCAGTTCTTTCCAAGGCGATGACGGGCCCAAACCAACAGGACCATGCCTAGGGCGCAGAGAATAGCGCCAATACTGCTCAGAACGGGGTTTACGGGAGCGAAGTTCACGAAATGGAATAGTGGTACGTAGGGGAGCAGGAACGAGGCGATAATGAGAAACATGATACCGAAGCGCTGCCCTAGGTGCTCTTTCCTCGCCTGTCTTACGCCTATCGCGGAAACGGTCAGATATCCAACGAGGATAAGCCAGAAGGCATAGACGAGCCAGATAAAGATTGATGGATTCATAGTTCCACTATTCTCTTTTTCTTACGATCTTTCCGTGGTCTACCAGACAAACGGTATCAATCGATACCTCACCTTATTCTTATACTCCCCATAGTCGGGCAGGTTCTTTGTCAGGAGTCTCTCCTCATCGTGGATTCTCCAGATGAGCGCAGGTATCATAAGCAGGTATGCGAGCAATCCCCACCACGAACCAAGGGAGAGAGACATGCCGATAAAGAGAAGGAGGCCTCCAGTATACATAGGATGGCGCACCATGGCGTACAGCCCGGTCGAAACGACTTTCTGGTCAGGGTAGGTTTCAATGGTCGCCGAGGCAAAGGTGTTCTCTCTGTAGACAAAGAATATGATGAGGAACGCGACAACGACCAGAACGTCCCCTGCCACCACTCCGTAAAAAGAGACGCGAGACCAGTGAAAACGATGATCGAGCGCGGGGACAACGAGCATTGCCGTATACCCTATGGACGTAATGAACTGAATGATCTTCTGGCTCGTCTCTTTCTCCGCAGTCGGCCCGGCATGGACCCTTCGAGCCAAAAGCTGTGGGTCTTTCTTCATAAGATAGACAGTGATCGCGAGGGCCGGGAGAAACAACACGGGAAGGAATACCCACGCTTGCCAATAATCTAACGTCCAAGCCGGGATGAACAGCAATACTACCATGGCGACAAAAAACCCGAGGAAACCAGCAAGCGCTTTTAGCTCGAGACTGTTCATTCGATGAATTTCAAGTCTTGTCTATCGGACAGGATCTTTCCCGAGAAATTGTTGGTATGTCCTCATCCGTTAAGCGATGAACTGGCGGGTCAGTTAAGAACTTCAGGCATTGTCCGGATCGCAAGACTTGCCTCCATAAGTCTGACTGTTATGTGACACCTCGGCAGTCCATTTTGCCTGATATCCCCCTTCCGCACCGTATTCAGCGCGACTTGGGAAAGAGCCCGCAGCCCGGGCTGTGACATGGAATCAAAGGCCATGGACGGCCTTTCTTTACCGTCGATCTCCTCCCTCCCTGCCATGCTCATGCCATCTTTCCCCATCAAAATCGTGATGCCCTGCCACATCAAACTCTGGTCCGTAGTATCCGTAAGCTGGACCATAGTAGGGATAGTCGTAATACGGACCATAGGCATAATACGGACTAGCGGGATAAACCGCACACCCCGCCAGCAGAAGCAATGCAAGTAGAATTATCAGTATTCTCATGTGAATACCTCCCTGGGCCGGACTAAAGAATAGGTCAAACCCACTATCCCCTTGTCTCACCTACATTTCATGGGCGACGCTACGTTCCACGTCGTCGGCCGCCTTTTGTTTCGAGTATATGCTCACAATCTCCAAGCAATATAACCTCGGCCAATGCCATTGCCAATGGGAGTAATGGACCCTACGGACCCACAGGCACGGCCGTGCCCGGGGACATCAAGGAGCGGTCGGGGACGCCCATTGAATCACCGCTTTTTTAGCGCAGCATGGCGGATCGCACCCTATGTTGCCTTTCATCCGTCCCCTTGCGTTGACTCCGTGTAAGAGTGGCAATCTCGAAGCCTCCCACATCGGCCGGGTCAGGGTTGAGAGTTCTTTTCGCCATGGCATTCACGTATCGGTTTCCCGAGGCGAGGTGCCCTCTGGATCATTATCAGCCCGTCGGCAGCCCTGAAAAGGAGCAAAATGAGCGTGCTCAATACCTTGAATTCCGATACGGAGGCGTTGAGCCTGGCCGCAACCCCTTCCAATCCGCCCATCTGATGGAGCATCTCGTTCGCCGCCGTATCGATTTCCTTGGCGGCGAGTGGACGGTCCGTGAACTGCATACACGAGCGTGAGCGAGTCTTAAGGGGGGAGGCTCCGCAGGCTTTGCCTGTGGAGGGGGCGCTGAGCCCCAATAATAGCCGAGACGTGGATGCCATCTGAACCTCGTTGGCCGAGGATAATACTTGCGTATATCCGAGGCCGGTAGGGCAGTGGTCAGGGGGCGGTGCGATTCTGGACATGCGGTTGGCCGGACCTGCACGTAAACCCCAGGCCTTTTTTTGTGGCCGACGACCGGCGTTGCCTTCCCTGCTACGGCAAGCCGACATTAGATACCGGGTGAAGCAGGAAGAGAGGGGCCGATCCTCGCTTCATCATGGTCCGTTGGCACCGAACGACGAGACCGGCGAGGCACGGAAGTGAGTCCAACGTTGGGCGGCATCCATCTGTCCCGTTGGTCTACTACGTGCTTCGCCGGCTCGCCCCTGGGTTTCGACTAGCTAATAACAGTGGGGCTCTTTCCCGGAGTAATGATCGAAGGGATGATATCCTCGTTCAATTCCACGCCAAGACCGGGGCCTTCAGGCGGGTAGAGATAACCGGCTTCGTATCTGACGGCTTTTTTTGCCAGATCGTTCTTCAATGGAGGCTTCACGGTATCCAGCCGGTTATAGAGATTGAGCGGACCGATAGACTCTTGTTCGATCAGTCTCATCCATTCCGTGGCCGCCAGGAAGTGGGCTTCGACGGCAGCGCCAAGGCCGGAATTGATCATGCAGCCGCACATCACCATGAGATCAGCGGCTTCTGCGATGCTGACCCATTTCTGGGATTTCAAGAGCCCGCCGGCCTTGGGGACTTTGAGGAAGAAACCATCGATGGCGTCCATCTGGATCAGCTTCAACAGGTCATTCAGCTCGCACGCAGACTCGTCGGCAAAGATGGGGATATTGACTTTGCGGCGCAGGCGAGCCAGGCCCTGGAAATCCCAGCGCGGGACCGGCTGCTCACACAGGAAAATGTCGTACTTTTCCATTTTCTTCAGGGTATTCAGGGCCTGATTGTAATGCCAGCCGCCGTTGGCATCAATCATGATTTTGACATTGCTGCCCACTGCCTTGCGGAGGGCAGCCACCAGCTCAACATCCTCCTCGAGGCTGCGCAAGCCTACTTTCAGCTTCAGGCTGCGGAAACCGGCTTTTATCATTTTTGCCCCGTCGGCAGCCACTACTTCAGGAGTATCTGACGACATGACAAAACAGAGCGGGATCTTTTCATTGGATAATCCGCCCAGGAGGTTGTAAACCGGGGTGTTCAAGGCTTTCCCGACAAGATCATGCAAGGCATAATCGATTACCGCTTTGGAATGTTGATTCAATTTGACGCTTTTGTCCATCCGGGCGACGATCTTCTCAATCCTGAATGGGTCTTCGCCCAATAGTATCTGGGGGCCGTAAACTTTGTTGATAAGGTGCATGATAGAATCCTGGCTGTCCCCCATATACCAGACTGAGGTATCGCCGGTCTCGCCGATACCGGTGATACCCGCATCGGTATGAATCTTGACAACCACGCCATCAGCCGCCGGAATAGAACCGATGGACATGACCATCGGCTTGGCGAATTTCATGGAAATAGGGATGCACTCGATTTTGTTGATCTTCACTATCATTCTCCTTCGCAATCTATTATTTTGATATTTCTTACGTGTATGTTGCGCCTCCTATTTTATGATTTACGGCGGCGCTAGGTCAAGAAGTGAACCCCAAAACTCACCCGCTGCCTATGCCCCTGCCGCAGGACCCGTCTGCCCGAGCTTGACCTGCCTCATTGCGAAGATCAGGGGAAGAACCACGATACCCAGAATGGCCAAGTAGAGAAAGACATCTCTGAAGGCGAGCATGCTGGCCTCCCGGTTGAGCAATCTGTAAAGGAGATACTGTCCGTGCTCTTTCATGTGAGCAACGGAGGCAGAGCCGCCTGCCCACCATTGGTAAGCCCTGTCGTAGACGGTAACGTGGCTTGAGAGATAGAGATGATGAATCTGAACGGAGCGAGAATACATGGTAGTGGCAGCGGCAATTCCCACGCTTCCGCCCATGCTCTGCATGAGGCTGAAAAGGGCCGTAGCAGTGCCCAACTCCTCTTTTGGGAGAAGGCGCATGGTGAGGGCGGTAAGGGGCACGAAGTGAAAAGCCACGGCGGCGCCCGATAGCAGCCTCGGCCAGAGGATGGTCTCGAAATCCGTATATGGATTGAAGCGGGACATGAGGTAGATGGAAAGAGACATGAAGGATACCCCCATGGTGAGAAGGAGCCTGGAGTCCACCTTCCTGACAAGGCGGCCGCAGACAGGCATGGCCAGCATCGTTACCAGGCCGCCGGGGGCCAGGGTCATTCCCGCCAGGGTCGCGGTGTATCCCATTATCTTCTGCACGAACATGGGGAGGAGCACGATTGCTCCGAACATGGAAACGAAGCTCAAGAAGACGATCGCAGTGCCGAGGGCAAAGTCCCGGTGGCGGAAGACGCGGAGATCAACCACCGGATTAACGCTGCGCAATTCCACCACCACGAGAAAGACGAGGCAGACAACGGCGATGACGGCGAGCCAGGTGATGAGGCCCGACTCGAACCAATCCTCCCGTTGACCCTTATCCAGGACAAACTGGAGACATCCGAGTCCTAACACAAGAAAAGCCAAACCCCGCGCATCGATCGACCGGATCTTCGAAGCCTTCAGGTAGGGTGGATCGACGATCGAGATCTGAGTGAGGATGATACCCAGTATGCCAAAGGGAATGTTAATAAAGAAGATCCAGTGCCAGGACCAGTTGTCCGTGATCCAACCGCCGACGAGGGGGCCGATGATGGGTCCGGCCGTCACGCCCATACCGAATACTGCCATGGCAGTACCTATCTGATGGGCGGGGAAGGACTCGAGAAGGATTGCCTGGGCAAGGGGTTGCATGCCGCCTCCCCCGATCCCCTGGAGGACCCGGAAACAGACCAGACTCGTGAGGTTCCAGGAGAGTCCGCAGAGAAGGGAGCCGAGGGTGAATAAAGCCACGGAAATCATCAAGTAGACCTTCCTGCCAAAGAGACGGCTGAGCCAGCCCGTCATGGGAATGATAATGGCGTTCGCTACGAGATAGGCGGTAATGGTCCACGTGGTCTCGTCGAGCCCCGCAGAGAGACTCCCCCGTATGTGATCGAGGGAAACGTTGACAACGGACGTGTCAACGATTTGGAGAAAGGTGGGTAGCATCACGGTGAGGGTGATGATCCATTTGTTCTTCATGGGTGGCTAACAGCCGAGGAAGTGATCGTTCATCGTTTGAGGACCGTAGGCAGAACCGACATGCCCGTCTTGGCGAGGTGATCCGGATTGCTCCGCTTGCACGGGACAACCTTCACGAAGGACGCGCGGACTATCCTGACAGAATTCCCCGTACCATTCTCCGGCCAAAAAGAGGGAATGAGGCTGACTTTCGCCTCGCGTCGCGGCCTTGGCCCTAAAAGGACAGCCAGGATTCCGCTCACCCGGGATCCGCCATCGGTCTGACCATTATAACCTTACAAAGAATTGCTCATTGACACAACCCTTTTTTTCAAGGCCAGGGCGTTTCCCTTATCGTTTCAGGGATGCGCCCAAGCCTCGCCGGAGGCGGAAACTTAAGTCTTCATCAAGAACTCTTCTTGACGGCACGACGCGCCGGGTGTTAGTTATTGAGGTAGGCTCGCTTCGCTATTCGTCGCTCCTTTCGAAGCGTGTTTGCACTGTGACACCGGCATGCCGCGTGCTTCCGAAGAGGATTCGTCGCGGCAGAAGCTTTCAGACGGCGAAAGGAAGGGCAACGGGCTGACCAAGCCCCAGGAGAAAAGGGACATCCCATATGACAGAGCCAGCGCAACTGCAGATAGGAGTGGAATGGGGGATGCAGCTTCAGCTCCGGTTTTCCGGCTTTGCTGAATCCTACAAGACGACGCTTGTCG
>Ga0326728_10024650_pt1 | contig 10873 bp, 10 predicted proteins | sample MB3enrmetagenome_FD_207602 | JGI IMG/M metagenome (GOLD analysis project Ga0326728, IMG submission 207602) | Lab enriched peat soil microbial communities from McLean, Ithaca, NY, United States - MB31MN | ecosystem: Environmental > Terrestrial > Soil > Wetlands > Peat | place: USA: New York...
GCAGCAGATCGGCCAAAAAGCGCGGGTTGCCGGAAAAGCTCAAGATCTACCTCGACCAAAAACGAGAAAACAAGACGAACTCAGGCACGGAACTCTCAACCGGGGGGGCTGCCCCGGGGGGGAGATCGCTTCACGGCGCCTTCTGAGCGTCGGCGGCAAAACCGGCGACCATCGATCTACCATCTCCCATTCTTATAGAAGTTGACTTATTGAGAGCCATCCATCCGGCTTCTTGAAAAGGAGCGTTCCCTACACTTTTGCCATTTGATAAGAGTGGCAGGCCGTAATAAGTTTCTTTCCCGGAAATACAGTGTTCGCCCCATTGAACAATTCCGAGCACGATTTAGAATCTCCACATTTGGTTCAAATTACAAGCAGTTAAGCGCCAGTTACCTTGCGATATGGGAACTGCATTTGTTTCCTGTACCAGGACACATGCACCCCGTCAGGTTCAGCCGACCGGTTCAGGAAAGAAAAGCGTGACCGATCCTATGAAGAACGCGGTTATTTTTTCTACCGGCAGCCATCTGCCTGAATCGGCGGTGCCAAACGAAGAGTTAACCCAATTCCCACCCTCCGCCATAGCGCTCATAGCTCAAAAAACCGGGGTGTCCAGCAGACGGATCTCGTCTGAGGATGAATGCACTTCGGACTTGGCCATCAAAGCTGCCCGCCGATGCCTGGAAAAAGTCGATTTCCCTGTCGAGCACGTTCAGGGAATAGTGCTTTCCACCTCATCTCCCGACCGCATTCAGCCGGCCACCGCCACCCGCGTGCAATACGAACTGGGAGCAACCAACGCTTTTGCCTTCGATATCAATTCGGTCTGCTCGGGGAGCACCTTCGGCATTTGCATGGCGGATGCCCTGATCACGTCCGGCAAATTCGATAATATTCTTTTCATAGCATCGGAGATGTACTCGAAGATCCTGTGCAAAAAAGATTTTTGCACCTTTCCTTTCTTTGGGGACGCCGCGGGCGCCATTTTGTTCCGGGCCGGCAATTCGGACCGGGGCGTATATCATTCCTGCCTCAGGACCGATGGGAGCAGGAGCAACGCCGTCTGCATCCCGGCAGGCGGCACCATGATGCCCTACGAGAAGATGCCCGGACCTCGCATGGCCTACTTCAAGATGCACGGGACCGCCATATTCGACTTTGCCGTCAGCAAGGGGACTGAAATCATCCTTCAGTTAGTGAAGGAAACCGGTATCGCATTGCAGGACGTCGACTGGTTCATCGGCCACCAGGCAAACATCAATATCATCGACTCCATTTCTTCCCGGCTGGATGCCGCCAGGGAAAAGTTCCTGATCAATATCGACAGGTATGGAAATACCGCGAGCGCCTCGGTGCTGGTGGCGCTGGACGAGGCAATATCGAACGCTACGATCCACCCGGGCGACCTGGTCGTCACATTCGCCTTTGGCGGCGGTCTGTCCTGGGGAGCGAATTTGATTCGTATCTAGTTTTTCGTCAACCCGGAAAAAGGAGACTGCCCGATGTTAGAAGTTCTTTCAGCAATCAAGGAAGGCATCCCGGAACTTTTCCCCGGGGCGGTTGGTTTCGATGTCGAACCGGACACTTTGCTCAATCACATTCCGGAATGGGATTCGATGTCATCCGTTAATTTCAAGGTTTTCCTGGAGGAGACGTTTGGAGTGAAGATTCCCGATGACCTGCTGGAAGGAGGCTCAACCGTAGGTGAGGTAATAAACTTCATCAGAAGGGCGGACTAATGGACCCATTGGGCATGCCCACCGATCCCTTCGGAATCGCAGGTTCATTTTTCAAAATCCAGCAGGCATGGTTGTATAACGGCGCCGAGCTGCTCGGCATTACAGCCAGTTTGACCGCGAGCATCCAGGCGGCGGGCGCCGAGCAGTTCGCCTCGGCGCTATCCGAGGAGAGCGGCGCGAAGAGCCGGCCGGACAATCCGGAGACCGCCCTGCTCGATGCGGTCAAAAACTACTCGAGGTTTGTCAACAAGATCCACGGCGCCTGCGCGATGTGGCTCAGAGACTACGTAAACAAGGCCCCGGATATTCCGGAGAAGGAACGGCAGCGCTCGGTATTCTGGGTCAATCAACTCATTTCCGCGCTCTCTCCGGCCAACTGCTTCTGGACCAATCCGTCGGTCGTTCAAAAGTTTATGCGCACCAAAGGAGAGAGCATATTCAAGGGATTCGAAAACTGGATCGAGGACATCGAGCGCGGTGACAACCTGATCAGGATAGCCGATACGGGGGCATTCAAAGTCGGGCAAAACATCGCCACGACCCCGGGGTTCGTGGTCTTTCGAAACAGGCTCATGGAACTCATCCAGTACTCGCCCAGGACCCAGAGCGTTTTCGCCACCCCCGTCGTTTTCATTCAGCCGTGGATAAACAAATATTACATTCTCGATCTGAGCGAAGAAAAAAGCCTGGTGGCTTACCTGCTCAACCAGGGTTTCACGGTATTCATGGTGAGCTGGAAAAACCCGTCCCCGGAGATGCGCGACGCAGGCTTTGATGACTACATGCTTCAAGGGGCGCTAAAGGCCGTGGAAGTGGCAAGGCAAATCTGCGGGGCCAAGCAGGTCCATGCCACGGGCTACTGCATCGGAGGCACCGTCCTGGCCGCCCTGATGGCGTACCTGAACCGGGGCGCAAGAGGCGCTTCGATCCCGATCCGGGACTATACGATGTTTGCATCCCTGGTCGACTACTCCTCTCCGGGCGAGTTGGAAGTCTACGTAACCGAGGAACTCGTCGGGATCATCGAAGCCCTGATCGAAAAGGAAGGCTACCTCGACAAGAAATATATGGCGGCGGCTTTCCGCATGCTGCGCTCCAACAATCTTATATGGCGCTACTACGTCCACAACTACCTCCAGGGAGAGGTGCCCCCCAGGTCCGATTTTCTATACTGGAACAGCGATTCGACCCGGCTGCCCGCGAAAATGTGTTCCTACTATCTGCGTGAGTTCTACCTGAACAATAACCTGGTCAAGGAGGACAACCTGGTGCTGGGAGAGCGCCCGATCAATTTAAGGCGCATTCGGCAGCCTGTGTACGTGGTGGGGACCGAGCAGGACCACATCTGTCCATGGAAAGAGACCTTCAAGATATGCAACCTGGTCAAGGGTCCAAAAAGATTCGTTCTTGCCGATGAAGGCCACATCACGGGGATCGTCAATCCCCCATCGGCGCGGTCCAGGAGGAGATACTGGACCGGAGACATAGGGCAGCAGGCGATCAGCCCGGACGAATGGCTCCCGGTGCAGCAGGAACAGCAGGGTTCCTGGTGGAACGACTGGGCGGCGTGGCTGGCGAAAGGACCCGACCCCATGGTCGAGCCTCCCGGAATGGGTAACGAGAAATACCCTCCGCTGGAAAAAGCCCCGGGAAGCTACGTATTGGAACCATAGGCCCGGGAAACCATAACATTTTCGCATTAGTCCCCTGCAGCGGGTGTTTGCCCCTCTTCGTACTCTTTTACCAGGAGATCGGCGGCCATGGCCGGAGAAAACCTCCCGCTCATGACCTCCCGCTCGATCCCGGGCAGGACTTTCCTGATTCGCGGGTGGTTGAAGAAGTTGCCGCGCAGGTATTCCTGCACCATGCTGTAGACCCACTCCATGGATTGCATAGTTCTGCGCCGTTCGAAAACCCCCGAGCTTTTAGTCCGCGCGACGAAGTCCCGGACAACCTCCCAGATTTGAGGGATCCCCTCGCCGGTGATGGAAGAACAGGCCAGGGCCCGGGTGGTCCACCCCTCCGTGGCGGGCTGGAGGTACTGAAGGATACGAACGAATTCCATGCGCGCGGCTTGCGCGCGCAGCTTGTTGTCGCCGTCGGCTTTGTTGACGAGGATGGCGTCGCAAAGCTCCATGATGCCCTTCTTGATGCCCTGCAGTTCATCGCCCGCGCCCGCGATGAGCACCAATAGAAAAAAATCCACCATGGAACGGACGGTTACCTCGCCCTGCCCCACCCCCACCGTTTCGACCAGAATTACGTCATAACCCGCCGCTTCGCAAACAAGCATGGTTTCCCGGCTCTTGCGCCCGACCCCGCCCAGAACGCCTCCCGAAGGAGAAGGGCGGATGAACGCCTCCGGTCTTCCCGAGAGCTTTTCCATCCGCGTCTTATCGCCCAGGATGCTCCCCCGCGTCACCGTGCTGCTCGGGTCAAAGGCGAGCACCGCCGTTTTATGTCCGTTGTCGCACAGGAAATTCCCCAGGGCTTCGATGAGGGTGCTCTTGCCTGCGCCGGGCACCCCGGTAATTCCAACCCTGACAGTTCGACCCGTGAAAGGCAAAAGCCGCTGCATCAGCTTTTGGGCTTCCGCCATATGGGCGGGAGCGTTGCTTTCCACCAGCGTTATGGCCCGGCTGAGAATCGTACGGTCCCCCGAAAGGACCCCGCTGACATATTCATCCAGGGAGAGGTGACGACGCTTGACGATTCCGGCCGAAATATGGGACGCGGGTGAGGAGTGCCCGGGCGGAGCGTCGTGTGCTCCCTCAATCCCATCCATGACGTGGGCGGCAAAACCTTCGGGAGCGCCTTCGGGCGCCCATCCAGGTTTTTGTCTTTCTGTCTTCATTGTTTCATCCTCATGAGCACGAGAAGCGCAGGCGGATCATCCATCCATGGGACCGCGGGTCAGCGCCGTTTTTTGCCGGCGGCCATGTCAGCTCAGCCTTCGATTGATTTCCTCCAGGACTTTCTGCGCAGCGACGGGAATGACCGTGCCCGGCCCGAAGATGAGAGCGGCCCCGTGCCGTCTCAAGTATTCGTAATCCCGGGCCGGGATGACGCCTCCCACGATGACCACGATATCCTCGCGCCCCAGGCGCTTCAATTCTTCCACCAGGGCGGGGAGCAGGGTTTTGTGCCCAGCTGCCAGAGAACTCATGCCGATGGCGTGCACGTCGTTTTCCACGGCCTGTGCCGCTGCTTCCCGAGGCGTCATGAAAAGCTGTCCGACGTCCACATCGAACCCCAGATCGGCAAAGGCTGTAGCGACGACATTAGCACCCCTGTCATGACCGTCCTGCCCCATCTTGGCAACCATGATCCGGGGTCTTCTCCCTTCGCGCGCGGCGAATTCGTCGGCCATGCGCTGCGCCGCCACCACTTCGGTCTCCCTGCCAAATTCCGTGCCGTAGACCCCCGATATGGGCCGGATGACCGCCTTATGGCGTCCGAAGACCTTTTCCAGGGCGAAAGATATCTCGCCCAGGCTGCAGCGGGACCGGGCAGCCTCCACGGCCAGGGCCAGGAGGTTCCCTTCCCCGGTCCGGGCTGCATGCGTGAGGGCGTTGAGGCATCCTTGCGCCCCGGCCTCGTCCCGTTCGGTCCTGAGCTTACGCAACCTGTCGATTTGAGTCCTTCGAACGGCGCTGTTGTCCACTTCGAGAATCTCAATAGGGTCTTCTTTATCCGGGCGGTACCTGTTCACTCCGACAACGATCTCTTTTCGGGAATCGATACGGGCCTGACGCCGTGCCGCCGCTTCCTCGATGCGCATCTTGGGCAGTCCCGTCTCAATGGCCCTGGCCATACCTCCCAACGATTCGATCTCCTGTATGTGCGCCCAGGCTTTGCGAGCGATGGCGTGAGTCAGCGCTTCCAGGTAATAGGAGCCGCCCCACGGGTCGACCACCTTACAGATCGAGGTCTCATTCTGGAGGTAGAGCTGTGTGTTACGCGCAATGCGTGCGGAGAAATCCGTGGGCAGGGCGATGGCTTCATCCAGGGAGTTCGTGTGCAGAGACTGGGTGTGGCCGAGAGCCGCAGCAAGGGCCTCGATGCACGTTCTGGCGACGTTATTGTAGGGGTCCTGTTCGGTAAGGCTCCATCCGGAGGTCTGGGAGTGCGTTCTTAGAGCCAGTGATTTCGAATTCCCGGGATTGAACTGCTGAATGATTTTAGCCCAAAGGAGCCTTCCGGCCCGCATCTTCGCCACTTCCATGAAGTAATTCATTCCCTGCGCCCAGAAAAAGGAAAGGCGGGGAGCGAAGGCATCGATGTCCATTCCGGCCCTGACGCCGGTGCGCACGTATTCGAGCCCGTCCGCCAGGGTGTAAGCCAGTTCGATATCGGAGGTGGCGCCGGCTTCTTCCATGTGATAGCCGGAAATGCTTATGCTGTTGAACCTGGGCATGTTCAGGCTGGTGAATTTGAAGATGTCCGCAATGATGCGCATGGATGGTTCGGGTGGATAGATGTAGGTGTTGCGAACCATGTACTCCTTCAGTATGTCGTTCTGTATGGTGCCGTTGAGTTGGGCCGGCTTTACGCCCTGCTCCCCGGCGGCTACGATATAGAAGGCCATAACGGGCAGCACGGCCCCGTTCATCGTCATGGAGACCGACATTCGATCCAGTGGAATGCCGTCAAAAAGGATTTTCATGTCCAGGACCGAATCGACGGCAACGCCCGCTTTTCCCACGTCGCCCACGACCCGTTCGTGGTCCGAGTCGTACCCGCGATGAGTGGCGAGGTCAAAAGCAATGGACAGCCCTTTTTGCCCCGCGGCAAGGTTGCGCCTGTAGAAAGCGTTGCTCTCCTCCGCCGTGGAGAACCCGGCATACTGACGCACCGTCCACGGGCGAACGACGAACATGGTTGGATACGGGCCGCGCAGGTAAGGGGGAATGCCCGCGGTATAGCCCAGGTGTTCCGCACAGGACAGGTCTTCTTTCGTGTAGAGCGGTTGGACCGCAATCCGTTCGTCGGTCATCCAACGGGTTTCGGCACCGTCGCCCGCCGCCTGTCGAAACTGCTTTTTCCATTCGTCGAGGGCCGCCCCGGAGCGAACCGGATTGTAAGCAATTTTTGAAAAATCGGGAAAATCAGGCATCGTCATGGATCAGCTCTCTTTTTGAAGGGCGGACAGAAACTCGAGGCAATTGACTCCCACAAAAAAGAAACCATCGACACCGGCCTCGCGATAGATTTGCTCGTGCTCCGGCCCCGGCTTGCCGGCCACCAGCACCTTGATCCCGGGCGCCGCCCGTTTGAGGGTCCCGGCCAACCGGGGAACCAGCTCCGGATACGCCTGATCCGTGGAGCAGAGAACCGCGATGCGGGCGCCGGAGGATAAAACCGCTTCAGCGGCATCTTCCGCATTCTCGAACACGTTGCCTCCAAGCACTTCAAATCCCCCCACCTCTAAAAACGCCCTGGAGAAATCGGCCCGGGGGCCGACCTGGGCGAGCGAACCGACTGGAGCAAGAAAAACCCTTGGCCTGACACCCTTTTGGACCAGGATTTGTTCCGCGCGGCGCCGGAGGGTTTCGAACCGCTCGGACGCGCGATGAATCCGCAACGGCTGGACGGAAGGCCTCCGATCCTCGACATTGCCCAGGACCGCCCACAGGTCTCCCAGGGTGGCCCCGGCGAAAACCGCATCTTTCCCCTTTTGCACGATGTCTTGCGATCCGTTTCCAAACTCGATGCCGAACTCCGCCAGTCGACCGCGCAACAGGGAGAGGTCCACGGTGAGACGGTGAGCCCGGAGTTGGGCGGCGCGGTTTTTCTCGAGCGCTTCATAGTCAACGGGCGGGACCTTCAACGGGACCTGCTTCAGATCGGGAACCATGTTGGTCCCAACGAGGACGTCTTTTCGCGTGTCCAACCTTTCCGCTCTTTTGGCTGCAGTTGCGGACGCGGCCGACTGCGGGCCGCCTTCGAGCAGGAATTGCGTCATGCCGCCTTTTGCCTCGACGGTCCGGAAGAGGTCCCAGGCCTTCCGGGCCACCGCGTCCGTGAGTTTTTCGATATACCAGGACCCCCCTGGCGCATCGATGGGGTAAATCAGATGAGCCTCCTGTTGCAGAATGATCTGAAGATTGCGGGAAACGCGCCTGGAGAACTCATCGGCCGGGCGGATCGCTTCATCGAAAGGACAAACGTGCATACTGTCCACACCGCCCATCGCTCCGGAAAAGGCCTCCGTAGTATTTCGCAACATGTTCACGTAAGGATCTGTAACCGTTTTGGTATAGGCGGAGGTGCGGGCGTGGATCGTCATCTTCTGGGCGCAGGGACTTGCGCCGAAGGCTTCCACGACCTGTCCCCACACCAGCCGCGCAGCCCTGAGCTTGGCGATTTCCATAAAAAAGTTCGACCCGAGAGAGAAGCTGAATCGCATCCGGGGGGCTGCGTCGTCTACCGGAATATCGCGTCTGAGCATCTCGCGCAGATACTCGACCCCCGTAGCTACGGCATAGGCGATCTCCTGCACGGCGTTGCCCCCGGCGTCATGGTACGGGCATCCCTGCACAAAGATCGTCTGCATCCGGGGCGCATGTTCTTTCGCCCACGCGAGCAGGCTAGCCATGGAATCGTAGGCCGTCTTCATGGAAATGGGCAGTGAGCCTTCGACTGCCAATTCCCCCAGCGGGTCGGCCCCGATGCAACCCCGAAGGACCGAGGAGGATAATCCGGAACGGTCCAGACAGGCTGAAACCATTGCAACCATGGGCAGCGCGTCAGCTCCCGCGTAGACGGTCAAAGGGACCGTCCGCAAATCGACTCCACGCAAGGCGGCGTTCAAATCATCCAAGGTGGCCAGCGAAAGCCCGTCCCGTCCCACTCGCGCAGCCTCCTCCTGGTCCGGGTCCTTCCCCATGCGGCCGGCGCGGTCCATGACCAGCTTGAGAGCATTCTGGCCGCGGGCCAAGTCATGGCGAGCCGCCTCATTGAATTCTTCCGGACTGGAGCACGCGATCTCCTGGCAGATATCCCACGGCTTCAGCACGCAACCGCCGAACATGGTTCCGCGCACGTAGCCGGGAAAGCCCGGCATTGAATCCATGTGCGGAAGATCTTCCACGTCTTTTGCCCAATACATGGGCTGGAGGTCGATCTCTTCATAGGTCCCGGCAATGAGTTTTCCCTCGAAAGGAGCACCTTTGAGGCTCGCAACCGCTTCCCGGCGCCATTCTTCGTAAGTTGAAGGAGAAAATTCCGAAAAAAGCCTTTCGCATTCGATACCGGCAGCAACCGAGGCGTTGTCATTCGAACCGTCAACCATGTCTCATCTATCCTTGTGGCTGGAATTGGCATCGATCCGTCGAAACGTTCCTGTCTCTTGATCCGAATAATGCACTAATTTAATCACCGAGGAACGCCGAGGCACATTTTGAGGAGGGGTTTCATTCGAAAAGTCCTGTGGAACACCCGGAGCGCCTATTCCATGATCCCGTATCCCTGCCAGACCGCGTGGCGGTAAGCGAATAAGGCCGGTTTTGGCAGTTTCGGGACACACCACCATCCCCACAATTGAAGGCCTCGTTTCGGCCCCATTGTGTTGAAACAGCTCAGGCGGAAATGATAAACCTGGGCGCGGGGCCAACCTGGAAGTGAGAGGCAGTCGCGTGCGAAGAAAATTCAAGAAGATGGCTCATCGCCGGGATGCGCAAATGAAATCCGGTAAAATGCGCAACCCGGGTGCTTCCTTACCAAGTGAACTCACTGCTCGTTTTTGAAGCCCTGATCCCGGCAGGCCGGGTCCGTATATTCCGGCACAGGGACAAGCACCGGGTGATCGATTATCCATTCTTCCTTGTACCGCATTTCCGGAACGCAGCGATTACTTGAATCGTTATATTGAGACGGGGGCGAAGCCATATCCGCTTGTACTATGGTTACGAATCCCCCGGTTGCGATCACAAACAAAAGAGCAATTCCGAGAATCAATTTCTTGCTCATTTTCACCTCCTGACGAGATTTCGAGAATACTCCCGAATCCAGCAACATACTGGAATCACATTTAAAATCCCGTTAATAAAACCTAAGGCAATTTACGGCCCAGTCAACCCAAACGCTCACAAGAGGAGGCGCAATGCAAGTCTCCCGGCAAATAATATCGGATTCGGGAAATTTTCAGCCAAAGACAATCATGGACGTAGAGGCAGAAACCCACAAACAGGGGAGCCGTTGAAGCTGTCGCGAAGGAAGGTAGCGACATTCAGGTGCTCTGGCGTTTTACGGGCCGCAATGAATCGGGAGGGCCACCCACTCTGATGACAAGAATTACCCCGTCTTACGAGCTTATCTGCCGATCAGCGTTTGATGTAAGCATTCAGCCCAATGGTAACCGGCTTGCCGTTTACCTCGGCAGCAGTAACGGTATTCCCATGCGTACTCGCTACAACGAGGGTCTTGCCGGATGAAGATGGTGTGGGTTCTTCCAAGTCGATCTCTATGTAAAGTTTGTTGTCTTTTATTTCGACTTTCATAGCCATGAATGGTTCCCCTTTGAATTTACTTACGGACCAGCCCGACCGAAATCGGATCAGATTTGTTCGGGCCAAAAACAGAAGGGCCGGAATTTGCTTCTCCAGCCCTTCGGATTCTTCTATGGATGAGCAGTTAGAGCTTCTTCACTTTGACCGCCGATGGTCCTTTGGCACCCTGTTCAATCTCGAAGCTGACGCGGTCGCCCTCCTGTAAACTTTTAAAACCCTCACCTTCAATGCCGCTATGGTGAACAAAGCAATCTTTTCCATCTTCAGGCGTGATAAATCCATAACCCTTTTGATCATTGAACCACTTTACAGTACCTTGAGGCATAACTCTTCAAATCCTTTCATATTGTTGTTTTGGACCCTTCTAACCACAAATGGCAGGTGGATGCAAGAAATAAAGCGGGAGCGGTCGGTATTAGCGGCACTTCTATTTTTGCTCAACATGGCCCATCCTTTCCGGCAGAACCACAGCATCCGGATCATTTTGGTTCGGATTCCCAGTTCCCGCTCAGAGACATCCCTCTTCTTGACAGTCCCTTTAGTGTGTTTAAATTACATTCGAACCCCAAGAGGTCGAAGTAAGAGGCCCAGTGAACATGCTCGGCGGAAATTCTCACCGGAAAG